>Ga0308160_10000544_pt1 | contig 70722 bp, 69 predicted proteins | sample PhyFR1_FD_201036 | JGI IMG/M metagenome (GOLD analysis project Ga0308160, IMG submission 201036) | Phyllosphere microbial communities from UC Gill Tract Community Farm, Albany, California, United States - DLSLF.R1 | ecosystem: Host-associated > Plants > Phyllosphere > Unclassified | place: USA... | reverse complement strand
CATACAATTCGCTCCTTTACGGTGTGGGGTATTATTTCGTTTCGCCTTCGTACGACATCATGCCGCCATCCATGTTCGTCACGTCATATCCTTGTCCTTCGAGATATGTCGTTGCGCGACCACTGCGTGCACCAGAACGGCATACCATGACATACTCTTTTTTCTTGTCGAGTTCGTTCATCTTGAATTCGATCAATCCGAGTGGAATGTGGATCGCTCCCGGAATCATTCCTTCTTTGACTTCATCGACTTCCCGGACATCAATGACGTTCAGTTGTTCACCACGTTCAATTTTTTCCTGTACTTCTGTTGCTGTCATGCGTTTCATGTTCAATTCCTCCTCTTGATTCGATTTAGCGCCAGGCATTCATTCCGCCACGGACTTCCGTGACATTTGAATAACCGGCTTTTTTTAATACTTTGACGGCTTGTTTGCTTCGCATCCCGCTTTGACAGATGACGAGCACTTCTTTGTCTTGCGGGATTTGATTCAGTTGACTGTTTAACGTTTGTAACGGAATGTTCTTAAATCCTTTGATGTGATTGCCCTTGAATTCTGATGCTGTCCGAACATCGAGATAAAATCGCTTCCGGTCGTTTAACAACGGCTTCAGTTCCGTTGTCGATACTTGCTTGACGCCTTTCGTTGGTACAAACATCTTATAAGCGAGATAGCCGACGATGAACAACAAGATCATCGATAGTACATCCATGCGTCATTCCTCCTTCAGATCATTAGATGAATAGATTGACGTTTCCGTTCTCCGCATCAGCGAGATAGGCGGCAACTCCTGCATACTCAATGCCGTCGTGCAATTCTTCCTGTTTTAAGCCGAGCAGATCCATCGTCATCGTACAAGCGACGAGTTTGACGTCCTGTTCTTTTGCTAATTCGATCAAGTCCGGAAGTGACATCGCATTGTGCTTCTTCATGACGTTTTTAATCATTTTTTGACCGGCACCACCGAAGTTCATTTTCGAGAGTGGCATCTTATCAGCACCGCGTGGCATGAACTTACCGAACATCTTCTCAAGGAATGTTTTATCCGGCTGGATCGGTTCATCCTTACGCATCGCGTTCAAACCCCAGAAGGTATGAAAAATCGTGACTTCGTGATCGTATGCGGCTGCACCGTTGGCAATGATATAAGCTGCCATGACTTTGTCGTACTCTCCACTAAATAAAACGATGGTTGTTTTTTTCGTATCTGACATGAACGTAATCCCTCCAAATTTTTACCCTTAGGGGTATATTGATTCGTAAAAAATTTTATCTGCTTTTCATTAAGAGTTGAACAGCCTCTGCAACGGCTTGTTCATGATTTTCCGTCGCATCATCCTGACGGACACAGTCAATCAAGTTCTCACTGACGACAAGACCGATGACACGATCGATTGCACTACGTGTCGCACTCAGCTGTGTAACGACATCCTTACAGGGCGCCTCTTCTTTCATCATTCGAACGATCCCATGGATCTGTCCTTCAATCCGATTCATCCGATGAATGATGCGATCTTCATAACCGTTTTCCATATGAAGTCCATCTCCTTTTTTCAAATGTGACATACGTCATACCTCGTTGGTACATTTAACACAATAATACCTACAGGGGTATAAGTCAACGAAAAAGATTTCCGGATTCATCACTATGTTCAGTGAGTCCGAAAATCTTTTTGTACTCAGCCTTTCCAATTCGTCTCTAAAAAATCGATCCAACGCTCTGCTAGTCGAGTGGGCATCTTCTCTGGTAATACATAGCGAAACGTCCGATTGGAAATTCCTTTCGCATGAAGCGTAAAGGACTCGGACGGAAAGGATGTGACGAGACGTTCCGATAATGCTCCAATACCGCTCCCATTTAAAATAAGTTGTCGTGCTAAATAATTAGCATCTACTGTAATCGTTCGTGCGGGTACGATTGACGACGCATGTAGCCAACGATGAAGTGCATAGCGGGACGCCGATCCTTCTTCCCGAACGATCCATGTCGCATCTTCGAGTGCAAGATGCATCGCGCCAATGATGTGTAGCTGATCTCTCGCAAAGACGATTTGTCTCATTCCATCAAGTGTCAGTTCTCCTTCAATCATGCCGAGATCAATCTCACGATGTTTTAAAGCTGCTTCCACTTGATCATGATTCATCAACTGAATATCCAGTGATACTTCAGGATGAGCGCGTGAAAACAGATGAATCATATCATCAAGCAATATCTCATGGATCGTATGTGTTGCTCCAATCCGTAAGGTCCCTCGGAAGACACCTTCCGATTCATCCAACTGGGACTGCATCTGTTCGAGCTGGAATAGAATTTCTTTTGCATGACGATAGACAATCCAACCCATTTCCGATACCTCGACCCCTATTGCGAATGAATCACGTATTAATAACGAATGCCCGACATCTTCTTCGAGTCGTTTCACGTGAACACTAATCGTCGGTTGCGACAGAAATAACTGCTCCGCTGTTTTCGTAAAGTGACGTGTCTCGACGAGTGTAACGAATGTTCTCAGTTCTGTTAATTTCACGAATCCCCTCTCCTTATTACATTTCATAATCATTTATATTTAATTAATTCATTTTTATAATCAAGAATTCCTCTTTCATACTTAAGGTATCATGTATTAGAAAGAAGGACTGTTTCATGATATATATATCATTTACTTTGTTAGGAGCAACCATCGGCATACTCTCTGGCTTTTTTGGAATTGGTGGCGGCATCATCCTTACCCCACTTTTATTGATTCTCGGCTATGAAGCGAGTACCGCGATCGTCCTCAGTCTGTTGCTGACACTCGGTTCGACTATGACCGGTACGCTCTCGCATCTTCGGTTAAAGACATTCCGTTTTCGCGATGCTGGGGTTATCGGTCTGACCGGCATCATCGGTTCAATGTTGATCACGCCAGTCGTCTTCTGGCTCGAGCGTCATGCTGGTGCCGATGTCGTCTTATCGAGTTTGTATATCGTCTTACTGCTTGGGTTTTCGATTCAATTTCTACGCCCTCGTTCTAAAGAGCGTTCGTCTTTTCCGGTCCATGATGCTTCCGTCGTGAAGCTTGCCATCATCGGACTCGCTGCCGGAATTCTCTCTTCGTTAATGGGTGTCAGCGGTGGGTTCTTACTAACCCCCCTCTTGATTGGGTGGGTTCGCTTCCCGCTCAAACAAGCAATCGGAACGAGTATTGCCTCTGCAACCCTTATCGTTCTCGGAGGGGTGACGAGTTATGTCGCTTCCGGAACCAGTGCTCCGTTATTACTTGGGATTGCTTTAATCATCGGTGCGTTCATCGGTTCTCCACTTGGTGCTTCACTCTTGCAACGCTTCAATGAGACGTTCGTCCAAAAGACGTTAGGGATCTTTTATGGTGTTGTCGCCTTAAGCGTCATCGTCAAAGTGTTCGGTCTTCCTTACCTGTCACTTGTCTTACTCGCTTTGTTCACACTCAGTCTGTTAAGCATCTTTGGCTACCGAATTATTAAAACTGCCTAAACGAAAAAGCAGCTGACACACCGTCAGCTGCTTTTATTCGTGCTCAATCGTTAACGCACGCTCTCTTCTTTGATTTTTTGCGGCTTCATGATTTTTGCTTCTTTTTTCTGACGCATGCGTTCCGCATTCATCAGTCCCCCTAACATCAAGACAACAGCAGATAAATAGAACCACGTCATCAAGACGATGATTCCGGCAAGCTGACCGTAAAGACGGTCGTAACTTCCAAACTCAGCGTAGTAAGAGAAGAATTCCGAAACGACTTGCCAAGCAATCGTTGCGAAGATCGCCCCGGGAAGTACCTGACGAACAGTCAAATGGACACTCGGTAGGATCCGATACAATAAGATGAAAAAGACAAGTAAGAACAATGTCCCGATTCCCCAGCGGAATAAGAACCAAATCCAAGAGTAGTTCGTCACGAAATCAGCGACAATCGCAAAGTGGTTGATGAAACGTCGTGTTAGTTTCTCTGAAATCGGAACAATCAATGAAATCGGTAAGATGATCATCATCCCGATTGTAAAGGCGAAGTCTTGCAACAGCCCGCGCCAAAACGGTGCTTTCCGTGTCACTTCGAGCGCATCATTTAGCGAGCGGACAAGTGACTGGACCGACATCGAAGCAAGCCAAAAAGCGGCGATGAAACTGATCGAGGCAAGCTTAAAGCCGCCTTGATCAAAGATTCCGACGACGTTCCGCTGAATCAAGTCGTACGTTTCTGCTGGAGCAAATGGTCGAATCAAATCCAGCACGTTTTCCGACGTAAACGGTAAGAACGAGACGATCCCAACCACAAATAATAAGAATGGGAATAAGGACAACATCAGATAATAGGCAAGCTGAGCCGATTTATCAAAAAAGGCTTCACCAAAAAAACGGGCAAATACAGGTTTGATTAAAGACATACAAATTTCCTCACTTTCAACTCATTCTCTACACTATCCTCCATTTCATAACTCCTTTAAAATTTTTGGAGTCTTTTGAACTTATAACAACCTTATACATCATTCAAGTTTGGCGCTTCGTTTCTTCGCGGGGTACACTAGGAACAGAGATTGTATCGTGCTTGTTTTTCAGAAAGGATTTCGATTCGTGGACCCATTCATTCAATCCGAAGCAGAACGCTTCTTTACTTCTTATATAGAGCAATACCCCGAAATGTCCGGACGTCAGCAAGAAGTCATCCGTTCGATTCAAACGACAGGAACATATGAACAGACGGCTTCCGAGCTCGCATTCGGTGCTAAGCTCGCTTGGCGCAACAGTAACCGATGTGTGGGACGCCTCTTTTGGGAGCAACTTCATGTCTTTGACGCGCGGGATGCGTTGACCGTCGAAGCGGTCCGCGACGCGTTATTTGAGCATATCCGGTTCGCGACGAATGAAGGACGAATTCGTTCGACGATCACGATTTTTCATCCGACACGTGTGCGGCTGCATAATCACCAACTGATTCGCTACGCTGGTTATGAGACTGCAACAGGAATCATCGGCGATCCGGCTTCTGTCCAACTGACACGACAATGTGAAGCACTTGGCTGGAGAGGGGCAAAAACACCGTTTGACGTCCTTCCCCTCTTGATTGAACTCGATGGACAACGTAGTCTGCATCCGATTCCAGACGAGCTCGTGCTCGAAGTCAGCATCACACATCCTGACTATGACCTGTTTGATGGTCGCGAAGTCCGCTGGTATGCCGTACCGATGATTGCTGATATGCAGCTTGAGATTGGCGGTATTGTTTATCCGTGTGCCCCGTTCAACGGTTGGTATATGGGAACAGAAATCGGCGCTCGTAACCTCGCCGATACGGATCGTTACGATCTATTGCCACTCGTCGCGACGCAACTCGGTCTGAACACCTCGCGTGAACGTTCACTCTGGAAAGACCGAGCGCTCGTCGAACTGAACGTCGCCGTACTCGAATCTTTTGAACGCGCTGGTGTTACGATCGTCGATCACCATACCGCTGCCAAACAGTTCGCTCGTTTTGAAAAAAATGAAGCGGCATGCGGTCGCGATGTCACCGGGGAATGGTCCTGGCTCGTGCCACCGATGAGTGGTGCAACGACGCATATGTTCCATAAAGATTACGACCCAGAAATCAAACGACCGAACTTCTTTCCAAAATCAACACAGACAGCGCCTGTGACGGGTTGTCCGTTTCACCAAGGAGTATTGAAATGAATTATGTCGAACAGTTACGTCGAAAAATCGGTCACGATCCGGTCATTCTCGTCGGTTCCGTTGTCCTCGTCGTGCAACATGAACACATTTTGCTTGAACAACGGAACGAAGCACAAGCTCGCTTCGGTTTGCCAGGTGGATTAATGGAATGGGCGGAATCACCGGAAGAGACCGCTCGTCGGGAACTCCTCGAAGAGACTGGACTGGAAGTCGAACGATTGACGTTACTCGATGTCTACTCCGGTCCGCAATACGTGACGATTTTAGCGAACGGAGACGTCTTTCAAAGCGTCACTCTCGCCTATATCGGTGAACATCCGATCGGAACGTTAAAGCAAAGTGACGAAAGCATCAAGCTTCAGTTCGTTTCGCTAGACGACTTACCCGATCACTTGGTCGGTTCTCACGCTCGAATGATTGAAGACTACAAAAAACGCCGTTAAAGTATAGCGGCGTTTTTTCATTTGTTATAAAATGGAATAAATTCATTTTTAGAAAGGAGCTTTCAGATGAAACCACTTGTAATTGCTGGAATGTCCATACTCCTCAGTCTTTCATTAATCTCATCGACAGAAGCTGCTGCTCCTAAATCTGTCAAACAGACGTATACGATTGTCGATGCAAAAAACAAAAAGTATACTGTATCTGTTCAATCTAAAGCAGCATCTTGCCGAAAAGCGACAGTAGACGACTTTTGGTGGGTAAAAGGAAAGGATTCGTTATGCACTGGGAAGTTTTCTCTGTACGTAAATAACACGTCGACAGCTTACCGCTATACATTCTCGAAGGATTTTCCGTATGTGATTGCTACTCACGATTTTCGCACGAGTGGGAAATTAAAAAATGTATCCGGTCATCCGACCGTCTTTTCACTTTCTTTCCGAGAAACACCTTCTTATATGAGTTTAACTACATTCTCGATTCAGAATGGAAAATTAATTCGTCATCCAGGAACAGTCATGTCTTACGGTATGCGACCTAAGATGAAAAGTGACTTGTTACAAGTTCCAATCTACTCGAATGCTGGAGACGAAGTCGGCTTTTTGTTCCAAGATAAAAAATTATCTAAAGGAAAATGGGTAAAAGGCAAAGAACACTCATTCTTATCCTCAAGTTTTAATAGCAAAACATATAAAAAAGGAGTTCAAGAATGGAACGCCTATAGCTCTAAGACGAATTACTTTGTAAAGTGACACTTACCTAAGTAAATAAAACCCTTATATTTTTTGTATCTTAAAGTAGCATACATAAAAAATTTAAGGGTTTTTGTAGTTAAAATCATTCCCTTCTTATTTTAGTGACTGACGCATGATGTATTGCTTCAAATCCCGTTGTATCCATCCTTCAGAACGTAATGCTTCCCACACTTGTACATCTGTCGATTGATAATGATAGGTCGTTCCCGGTAAATGGCGGACGACTTCTGTCGCATGCCTTGCTTTATGTTCTGCTGGACCGACGACCGACAATAAAGCAGCCTCCGCTACAGCGACGACACTTTCCTCGAGTTGATAATAATTCGCCTGCAAGCGTTGCATGACATGAGGATCTTGTTGCCAGATGTATTCTCCTTGTCCACGATACTGTTTTAAGAACTCTGTTTCTTCGATCGCTGGCAAAGCGGATTTTTGATGTTCATCGGTTAAATGAAAATATCCAATTTCTCCAACAATCTTGTAGTGAAGCGATTGATACAATCGAATCGCCGGATCGTTCCCTTGAATGACTTCAAGCATCAGTTCATCCATTCCGATTTCCTTAGCGTGGCTCAGTTGCGCTTGGTACAAGGCTTTTGCAATGCCAAGTCGTCGATACTGCGGTGAAATGCCCAGCCCTCCACATCGCATGATGCGTTGACCATCGATTTCCTTCCAACCGTTCAGCCAAAGACCAACCGGTTTTTCTCCATGGTAGGCAATAAACGAATGTTCCAACTGGTTTCCGTCTCGCTCGAGAATTCGCTTCTGAAACTCTGCTTCTGATAAGTGCAGCGGAATCAGATAATCTTGAAATCCATCCTGCATCGTTTGATATGCTGTTTTTAAGTCAGGCGCGCGTTGAATATGAATCATCGAAAAACCTCCTTTTCCACTGAGCAGTTTCGCTATCTTTCTTGCGGTTTCCTGCAGACAAAAACACCCTTGTCGCCAAGGGTGCCCTACTTATTGAATTTTAGAACGGCTACGTCCGTAACCAAAGTAAACAAGCAGTCCGATTGCTGTCCAAACGAAGAAGGCAATCCATGTGAATTTCTGTAAGTTGACCATCAACATGATACAAGCGAGGACTGATAGAATCGGTAAGACTGGTACGAACGGAACTTTAAAGGTACGCTTCAAATCAGGACGCGTCCGGCGCAGAATGATGACTGCGATTGAGATGAGCGCGAATGCTGCCAGTGTTCCGATGTTGATCAATTCAGCAAGTGTACCGAGTGGCACGAATCCGGCAATCAAACCGGCGATTGTTCCGAGGATCCATGTCGCTTTGACCGGTGTATGGGATTTTTCATTAACATCCGAGAAGACTTTCGGCAAGAGTCCGTCACGGCTCATCGCGAACAAGAGACGAATAAGACCAAATGTCATGACGAGGATGACCGTCGTCATACCAACGATGGCACCCAAGTCAACGAATCCAGCAACCCAGTCTTGACCTGCGACTTTTAACGCAAGCGATACGGGACTATCGACACCCTCGAACTGTTTGAATGGAACGATTCCGACCATGATAGCCGAAACGACGACGTATAGAACGGTAACGATCGCAAGCGATCCCAAGATTCCGATTGGTAAGTTACGTCCTGGGTTTTTGACTTCTTCTGCCGCTGATGTAACCGCATCGAACCCAAGGTACGCAAAGAAGGCAATCGCCGAAGCTTGTAAGATCCCACTCATACCAAACGGAGCAAATGGTTTATAGTTGCCTGGTTCGACATACCAAATCCCGACGACGATGAAAAGAACAACGACGGCAACTTTGACGAGTACCATGACATTGTTGACGCGTTTTGTTTCTTTAATGCCAAGCGAAAGCAAGAGCGTGATGACCATTAAAATCAAGAATGCCGGTAAGTTAAAGAATGTCTCGCTTCCCGGTACAGCTCCTGGCGCAGCTGTTAAAGCCGTCGGTAAATGGACGCCGAAACCTGCTAAGAGCGACTGGAAATATCCTGACCAGCCAGTTGCAACGGCACTTGAAGCGAGTCCATATTCTAAGATCAAACACCACCCGATGATCCAGGCGACAAGTTCCCCGACCGTTGCGTATGTATACGTATATACACTACCTGAAACAGGAATCATCGATGAGAATTCAGCATAACAAAGGGCTGCGAGTGCACAGACGACTGCAGAAATAATGAATGAGATCGGTAAAGCTGGTCCAGCATAAAGAGCACCCGTTCCTGTTAGAACGAAAATTCCGGTTCCGATGATGGCACCGATTCCAAGTAAAATAAGGTCAAACCCTGATAAATGACGTGCCAGTTTGGAATGTTGTTTCATATCCATCATTACACTGACATCTTTCTTGCGAAGCAAACTCATGTTTCATCCTCCGAACTTTTCTCTTTTTTTCTGAATATTCAAATCATTTAGGTAATTGACTTTCTAATCATAACAAACGATGTCAGGTTCGATAAGTCTTTTTTTCTGTATTTTTTCACAAAGCGGTCAAACCACTTTTGTGAAAATACGACAACGCTTTGATGCATCAACGCGAAAACACCCTTTCCCCTAAAGTTAGAGGAAAGGGCGTACTCTCATTACGGACGATCATTAGGGTGATCGAGGTTTGGACGATTGTTAGGATGATCGAGGTTTGGCCCTTTATGATCATTTGGGTCAATCGGATAATCATCTTGTTGTGCTAAATCATTTTCTGGCAACGCACCTTTTGGTGTACCATGTGTCGTTTCATCTGTTGAAGATGAACGCGCTGAACGTGGTGCACGATCTGGTGTGACATCATCCGCTGCTTGTGACGCAGCACCTTTTGCTGCATCTTTCAAGCTTGGTGAAGAAGAAGTCGATGCAGACTTACTTGGAAGATTCGATGTGTCGACTTCCGTGTTATCTGCTTTCTTTTGCAGACGATCGAGGTAACGCGATGCATTATCACGTCCACCGAGACCAAAGGCAAGACCGAAAGCAAGCGCAAGTGCTCCAAGGATCAAGATGAAGGCTGAGTTGACGATTGTATCCGCAACACCCAATTGATCAAGTGCCATGAAGACAGCAAGTGCAAGAATCGCATACTTCGCAACGATTGAGAGGACTTTCAGTTCAGAGTTACCGAACAGGCTGTCCATCGTACGTTTGACAAGGTTGCTGACGATGATCCCGATCGCGAGAATGATGATCGCTGTCAAGACGCTTGGCAAGAAAGCAAGGACGGCACGACCGAGGTCGACCATGAAATCAAGACCAATCAAGTTGAAGGCTTCGACGACGAAGAGAACGACGATGACGATCTCAACGAGTGCACCAACGATGGAAGCTGGTGATGTAGACGCTTGGTTCGCATCCCACGTCCCGATTTTCAAGTGACGTGTTAGATTGTTGAATCCAAGACGTGACAGGAGATCCGTAACGAATTTCTTGATGAAACGTCCGACATAAAGACCGACAAGAATCAGAACGACACCGACAATGATATTCGGAATCATACCAAGGACATCGTTCAACATGTTGATCGCTGGTCCTGTAATTCCTTTAATATTTAATTGATCAAGTGCTGAAATCGTGATTGGAATCAGAATCAAGATGAAGACGACTGTTCCAAGAATCGACGACAGTGATTTCGAATCTTTTTGATCATTTGACCCAAGATTGAAGCGAGATGCAAATTTATCCGTTCCAACAGCATGAAGGAAATTCGTCACGATATCGCGGACGATTTTCGCTACGAGGAAGCCAACGAAGAAGATGGCTGCCGCAGCAATCAAGCGTGGAATGAATCCAAGGAATGACGATAATAATTGGCTAAACGGTTGTGAGACACTCTCAATGTTCAACGCACCAAGTACACCTGGTAGGAACAGAAGCAAGACGAGGTAGAAGACGATCTCCCCTGCGATTTTTGGATAAGCTGAAAGATCTGTCTGACCTTGAAGCATCTTGTTCGAACGTACTTTGTCGTTCGCCATCAGCTTCGTACCTGCTTTGACGATGATCATGCGGAGAACGACCGCGATGACATATGCCAAGAGGAGGATGAGGGCTGCTTTCAGGATATTCGGTATTGCCGCGAGCAATGTACTCATCGTATCCGCAAGTGGTCCCGCAATGATGTTCAGATTAAGGATATTGAAGACCAAGATCAGGACGAAGACCATGAGAATCCAAAAGACGACAGTCCCGATAATTTTTTCAGGTGTCCACTTTTTCTTCTTTGGTGGCGTTCCTTCTTTTTGAGGCGATAACTTGTTGACGACCCCAGATTTCTCTAACGCTTTTTGAATCCCGTTCGCAATCAGCTTAGCAATGAGCCATCCAATTAAAAAGACGATGATTGCTCCAAGCAAGTTGCCGAGTGATCCGAGAATGCCGTTCAGGTTCAACGACGTTCCGTTCCAAATGTTATTCATCTTTTTACACTCCTTCACCTAAAATAAAATTATATGTTTCTGACACTTCTTTAATTTCCCCAGCTAAAGGATTTATTAAACCAGTGTTCGTACCAGAATGTGGAGTTTCTTGTTTTATCTAAAAAAACTGGATGATTACAGTATGTGAGAATACACAGTTATAACAATCATTTCGTAAAAAAAGCAGCGTCGTCTACATGACGACACTGCCCTATATCATACGACTTCTTTTTCAGAGAATTGGCTGTTGTACAGATCTGCATAAAATCCATCTGCCTCGAGTAACTCTTCATGAGTACCTTGCTCGATGACACGCCCTTGATTCATGACGAGAATCAAATCAGCATCTTTGATCGTCGACAGACGGTGAGCAATGACGAAACTCGTCCGTCCTTCCATCAACCGTCGCATTGCTTGCTGGATGAAGACCTCCGTCCGTGTATCGACACTAGAGGTCGCTTCATCAAGGATCATGATCGGAGGATCGGCAAGAACGGCCCGAGCAATCGTCAACAACTGTTTCTGACCTTGCGAGATGTTCGAAGCTTCCTCGTTTAAAACCGTATCATAACCGTCCGGCAATGTCCGGATGAAATGATCAGCATGTGCGGTCTTCGCTGCCGCGATAATCTCTTCTTCGGTTGCTCCACTTTTACCGTAAGCAAGATTATCCCGGATCGTACCGTTGAAGAGCCACGTATCTTGTAAGACCATACCGAACGTCGTCCGTAAGTCTTCGCGTGACATCTCACGGGTATCGATACCGTCAATCCGAATCGTCCCGCCGTTTAATTCATAAAAGCGCATCAATAGATTGATCATCGTCGTCTTACCGGCACCCGTCGGTCCAACGATCGCGACGGTTTGTCCCGGTGCGACATCAATGTTCATATCCTCGATCAAGAGATCATTTCCGTAACCGAAATCAACGTGTTCGAATGCAACGGCTCCTTCAGCCTGCGCAAGACGATGCGTCGTCACTTCTTTGATCTCTTCTTCTTCATCCAACAATTCAAAGACACGTTCCGCTGCTGCGACCGTCGATTGGACGATGTTCGCGATGTTCGCCGTTTGTGTGATTGGTTGTGTGAACTGACGTGTATAGGTGATGAACGCTTGAATATCCCCGATCGAGATCGCCCGTTGCGTGACAAGAATCCCACCGACGATACTGATCAGGACGTAACTGATGTTCCCGATGAACATCATCATCGGCATGATGATCCCGGAGATGAACTGCGCTTTGCGCCCTGCTTCATACAACTCCTCGTTGACGGCATCGAATTGCTCGACCGCTTTGCGTTCATGTCCGAACGCCTTGACGACAGAGTGTCCGGTATACATCTCTTCGACGTGTCCGTTCAACTGACCGAGTGTTCGTTGTTGATCGGCAAAGTATTTTTGGGATCGTTTCAAAATCGGACGAATCGCAAAAATCGAGACCGGCAACGAGACGAGCGAGATCAGTGTTAACAATGGACTAATCGTCAACATCATGATTAGAATCCCGACAATCGTCACGATCGACGTGATGAATGATGTCACACTTTGTTGTAACGTACTCCCGATCGTATCGATGTCGTTCGTCACGCGGCTGAGTGTCTCCCCGTTCGGACGACCATCATAGTATTTTAATGGCAAGCGTTCGAGTTTATGGTTGACGTCCTCACGTAAATCGTAGACTGTTTTTTGAGCGATGCCCGACATCAAATACTGTTGCAAGTAATTGAACAGACTACTGATGATATACAGTCCAGCGAGCCACAAGAGGATCTGTCCGATTTTCGTGAAATCAATTTCTGCTCCTGGCACACCTTGGAATTTCGCATACGCCCCTTCAAACAATTTCGTGATCGCCGTTCCCATGATTTTCGGACCGGCAATCATGAAGACTGTACTGAGGATCGCTGCTAAAAAGACACCGATCAGTGCCGTCCGACGCGGACGCAAATACCGAAGCAAACGACGGAACGTTGCTTTGAAATCCTTTGGTTTTTCTCCGAGCATCATCATATTTCCGCCACCGAGACCACCAGGCGGAGGACCACCGGCAGGTCGTTTCTTCTCACTCATGCGATTTCCTCCTCTGATAGTTGTGACTTCACGATTTCCTGATAGACGGCGTTGTTCGCAAACAACTCGTCGTGCGTGCCGATTCCAGCGACTTTCCCTTCATCAAGGACGATGATTTGATCGGCATCGATGACGGTACTGACACGTTGAGCAACGATCAAGACCGTCGCTTCGCGTGTTTCTTCCCGTAACGCTTTTCGAAGGGCCGCATCGGTCTTGAAGTCGAGTGCTGAAAAACTGTCATCAAAGACATATAGATCTGGTCGACGAACGAGTGCCCGAGCAATCGACAAGCGTTGTTTCTGCCCACCAGAGACATTCGATCCGCCTTGTTCGATCCGCGCATCGTAACCATCCGGCATCCGTTCGATGAAGTCCGTCGCTTGCGCGATGTGCGCTGCATGCGCGACCTCTTCATCTGTCGCGTTCTCTTTCCCGAAACGAATGTTTTCGGCAATCGTACCTGTGAACAGTAACGCCTTTTGGGGAACGAAGCCGATTTTCGACCGCAGTTCCTCTTGCGGTACGTCCTGGCTATTAACGCCATTGACGCGAATGCTCCCTTCCGTTACGTCATAAAAACGGGGAATCAAATTGACGAGCGTTGATTTACCGGAACCGGTCCCACCGATCACAGCCGTTACTTCACCTGGTCGTGCCGTAAAACTAATATCGGATAAAACGGGTGTCTCAGCTCCTGGGTAACGGAACGTGACACGATCAAAGACGAGCGTTCCTTTTTCACGGTCAGCGGTTTGTGTTCCCTCATCTGTCATTGTTGGTGTCATCTCGAGGACTTCATTGATCCGTTTCGCCGAGACGGCTGCCCGCGGAATCATGACGAACATGACCGACGCCATGACGAGAGCGAACATGATTTGCATGACGTACTGGATGAACGCCATTAAGTCCCCAATCTGCATACCACCATTATCGATCCGGATGCCCCCGAACCAAATGACACCGACGACCGTCAAGTTCATCACGAGCATCATCACCGGCATCAAAAACGCCATAATTTTATTGACCTTGATCGAGACTTCTGTCAAATCGGCGTTTGCTTTCGTTAACCGGACTTGCTCATCGCATTCCCGGTTAAAAGCGCGGATGACACGGATCCCGGTCAAGTTCTCACGTAGGACAAGGTTCAGTCGGTCGAGTCGCTTTTGGACCTTTCCAAACAACGGAACCCCTTTCCACAAAATCAATAGGATTGAAAGCACAAGAACCGGCATCGCAGCGACGATGACGAGCGATAGTTTGGCGTCTTTTGAAACGGCCATGATCAATCCACCGATAAACATGATTGGTGCACTGACGACCATCCGTAACATCATGATGACGACTTGTTGAACTTGTGTGATATCGTTCGTCGTCCGTGTAATCAATGACGCCGTTCCGACTTGGTCGAACTCTTGCAGGGAAAATCGTTCGACATGATTGAAGACTTGACGACGAATATCCCGTCCGAGCCCCATCGATGCCTTCGATGAATAATAACTGGCAGCAACTGCGGCTAACGCCCCGATACCGGTAATTCCGAGCATGACGGCACCAATCTTCCAAATGTAGGCGGTATCGCCAGTGACGACTCCTTTGTCAATGATGTCCGCCATCAGTGTCGGCAAATAGAGATCAGACATTGATTGTGCGAAAACCAAGACGAGCACCGCGAATACTGCCCATTTATATACCGTCAACTGTTTGAGTAACTTAATCATCCGTGCATCCTCCTTTCATTTCTGGCTGTAAGATACGTCCGATGCCTTCTGCAATCTGAGCATGCGTCGCAAGCATCTGTTCGAACACCTCTTGATCGATCGTCTTTAGGACCTGTTCGAGTTGACGTTGCATCCCCTTCTCTTGTTCTTGAATTTCCGTCACGAATTGTTGTCCCTGATCACTGAGCGATAGGACGACTTCTCGTCGATTTTCAGGATTCGTCTCCCGAATGACCCAACCGGACTGAACGAGACCTTCAATCGACTGACTCAGTGTGCTCTTTGGTAAATGCGTATGTGTCGCAAGTGCTTTTTGCGAGATTGGTCCACGTGGCGCAATCGTCATCAAGCTATGAAATTGCGGTAAACTGAGTCCGTTTTCCTGCGCCGTCTGGTGTGCTGCTCGAACGAGATGTCGTTGTACATTCCAAAACGACTGCATCATCGCCGTTGAACGAACCGTTTCCGTTTGCTCCATCCTGTTTCGCCTCCTTGTTCCATTTCAAATCGTTCCAAAAGGAACAATTACTTATATGAATTAAAATACGCTGATTATTCCTGGTTGTCAACGAAAAGGCGATGTGAAAAATCACATAGTTTTGCTATGCTTTTGTAGAGAAAGAGTGGAGACAGATGAGACAGGAATCCATCGACTGCGTCGGTTGGTCGATCGATGAACTCGTAACATCTACGTATACGATCTATTCACCAGAAGCCGAGCAACAGTACGGAGCACTGGCTCTTCACATCGAGTTGTTGCCATAAAAAAACGTCTTTTCTACTGTCAGCGTAGAAAAGACGTTTTTGAATTCATTCGGGTTCGACGTGAACATGGATATCATAAACTCCGTATTCTTCCGTCAGCGTATCTTCAACACGTGTCGCAATATCGTGCGCTTGATGGATGTTCAAGGTGGAGTTGACGAGGATGACGACATCGACGACTTCATTGTTACCGTAGTTACGTCCTTTGATGGACTTGATGCCTTTGACACCTTCAAGATCGAAGATGACATCTTCGTACATCTTCAGTTTCTTCTCATCAAAGCCATCTGTCAGTTCGTGTGACGCTTCCGTGAAGATATCCCATGCTGTCTTACAGATCAAGAAGCCGACGATGATCGCTGTCACGACATCGAGCCAGGGCATGCCGAACTGTGATCCGACGATTCCGATCGTCGTCCCGACACTGACCCACGCATCGGATAGATTATCTTTCGCTGCCGCCATGACGGCTTTGCTTTCAATCTCCTCGGATAACTTCTTATTGTAACGATAGACGAAGTACATCACGAGAGCTGAACCAATTCCGACGTACGCTGCAAGAACATCAGGCGATTCCTGCTTGCCTTCGAACAACGTCGAGATCGTATCGATCAAGACTTGGAGACCGACTGCCATCATAATGAAGGAAGCTACGAGCGAGGCAATCGTCTCACTTTTCCAGTGTCCGTACTTGTGATCGTCATCTGCCGGACGTTGTGAGATCCGTAAGCCGATTAAGACGGCAATCGACGCGATGACGTCAGTCGCGTTGTTCAAACCATCCGCCCGGAGTGCGGCGGAATCTGCTGTATACCCAATGATTAATTTTAAAGATGATAACAAGATATAGGCTGCAATACTGATCATCGCACCGCGTTCGCCGCGTTTTAGATTATCGTATTTTTGTTGTTCCATTCTCGTCGCCCCACTTTCTCTGCGATTAGCAAACCTCATCGTACCAGTCGGAAATCGAGTGGGTCTAGAGAAATCATTTTGTTTTGAACTAGGTAATTAACAAACACGCAATAATGTTTCCCTATACCAAATTGAATTCGATTGCGTCATGTGGCTCTTTTAAAGAAAATCGGTAGCATCCCCTTAAAGATTAACCAACTTTTTTGACTTGTCAGACTCTTTGACGAACATAATTCGTGCAAGTTCTGAAGGGAATCGGTAGACTAAAGGTACAACACCAAGAGGAGGAGTTCTCACAATGGCAGAATTCATTAAGAGTGAAGAAACATTCAAGGAATTGATTTCAAGTGATGCACCGGTCATCATCAAGTTCGAAGCAGACTGGTGCCCGGACTGCAAACGGATGGACTATTTCATGCCGGACGTCGAGTCCCAGTTCGACCACTTACCAATCCACACGATCGACAAGGATGAGTTCCCTGAAATCGCATCGAACCACGATGTCATGGGAATCCCAAGCTTGCTCGTCTTTAAAAACAATGAAAAACTAGCGCATTTGCACAGTGCAAATGCGAAAACACCAGAAGAAGTTACAGCATTCTTAAAGCAAAACTTCAACTAAGCAAAAATAACCTGACGCCGCAGCGTCAGGTTATTTTTTTTAACGTTCACACGCGATGCCGTCTTTATCCCGGTCTCTTTTCGTGTTTAAGTTATACGTCGCAAGGCTCACGTATGCCTTATATTTTGTTGCTTTGTAGATTGGTTTTCCATTCTTGTCATAACCCGTTCGATTCTTTAGCCCCGCTTTTTTCGCGACGCCACCTTTATAGTTCTTCTGCATTTCCGTACAGTTCTTAAAGGCTTTGGCTTTCGTCGCCGCTTCACTAGCTGCCGGAACATGAAGCAAAGCGAGACTAACAACACCCGCGAGTATAAGCCGACTCCATTTTTTCATTTTTACGTCAATGATTTTTAAAATCTGACAATCAACGAATATAGGATGAGCTGACGAGGTCGTCTTTTAAGATTGAAGTCGGGATCTTAAACTCAACGATACCCATATATCCTGGAGCGATGCTGTATTCATCAAACGACAGGACTAATTTGTGGTCTGTTGTAATATAGAAATTTTGCTTCGCGGAAATGCGCTTGAACTGTTCGCTCTTCGGTACATCTGGTGTTCCTTCGACAAAGTAGACTTTCCCTTCATCTGCCTTCATTTGCCGACGCATTTCTTCCTTTAGATAATCACTGATCGTCGTGATATATCTGTCATTCTTGAACAAAGATGGTAACGTCAGGACAAGCTGTTGCTTCTTATCAATCGTATCGTACTGGACGCTTTCCGATGCACTTGCCCGTGTCTCCGTGACGATTCGACCAATCGACAGCAGGTCGTCCGTATCCGTCTTGATGTCGTATCGGCTATCGATCGCAAATACTCCCTCTTGTCCGTGCGTCTCTTGTTTGAACTTTTCATATAACGCTTGTCCTTCCGCGATATACTTTTCATTCAGCTGTTGCTCGAGCGCCTTGTCCGGTAACGTCACTTGGGGTGCTTTAATATCAGCCGACTGTTGTGTCTTCATCTCTTTCCAGTCGATCGTCACGATCTCAGTCAGTTGACCGAAGACCGGCACCTTCGCCATCGCGTCCGCAAATGATGTATTGCTATTTAATCCACCGACGAATAACGTGATGGCGGCCGCTGTAATCAACACGGATTGCTTCGTCCGCGAAGGACGAGTTCGACGCTCGACTCGGGCAATCATTTCATCGAGTTCCTTTGGGACCGGTGGTTGTTGGTAAGCCTGTTTCAGATCATCAAGTTTGTTTGACATCTAGATCATCTCCATTCAATTTCATTTTCAGTAAGGTCAACCCTTTATAGAGGCGAGACTTGGTCGTACTTAGATTCAGCTCTAAAATCGTCGCGACGTCTTTTAAGATCAAGTCCTCGAAATAGTGTAAGATAACGACTTCCCGGTACATGACCGGTAACTCCTCGAGTGCTTGTCGCAAATCGGCATCCGGATATGTATCTTCTTTCGTTGCAACGAGTTCAATCAGTCGCTCCGAGTCGTAACTGATACTATGCTGACGTTTCCGGATCGCATCGATCGCTGTTCGTGTCAAAATCTGATAGAACCAGGCTTTCATCCGTTCATCATCCTCGAGTCGGTCGAGTGATTGTAACGCTTTTTGGATGCTGTCCTGAATGACATCCAGACTATCCTGTTCATTTTTCATATAACTGTAGGCTAACCAGTAGAGATTCGGTTTGTATTGCTTTAAAAAACGGACGAATGCTTGTTCCCGTTTTCTCATTTGGCGAGAGGTCATAGGCCGCGGCTCCTTTTTTCGATATCGTTCTGTGTATACATCATTAAGACGGGCGAGTCGAGAAAAAAGTTGACGACACAACAAAAAAAGGCGACACAAGGTCACCTTTTTGAATCAATAATCTAAATGCCGTGATGCATCATTCCAGACTTTTACGTGAAGCGTGATCAAGGCGATACCGTACAGAAAACTCATGTATAAAGAAAACTCACCAAACAGAACATCCGTCCAGGCATTTAATCCAAACAATGGGATGACGAACAGGAAATAGAATATGAACTGAACACTCGCAAGCCCATCAAACCAAATCGTCTCAGAAAACGCGCCTTCAAGTAACGAAACACCGTAAATGAATAACGCCGCAACGAGACCAATCCGGATATACCAGACCATAAGTCGAAGCGCTTTATCTTCTTTGATATAGAATAGAGATCCGACTAAACCAATAAGCCAGACAACGGAGGCAATGCTTTGCCATCCGTTAATCATTCCGTCCGGATGGAGCATGGCGGACCATCCGTTAATTCCGATCATGACAAGTAAACCTAAAATAAAGATGAACCGATACGGTAAGTCCCTCTGACGCATGACGTTTCCTCCCCTGAAAACGAATAGATGTCACCTCTACCCTTTACATTCCATATGATGGGTTTTAATCCTTTTTCTTTTACACATTTTTTCACCCTATTTCTATTGATTTTTTATTTAATCCGGGCAAAATGGGCTGACTCAAAAAAAGAATGACGCGTCTTTTCACGCCCTTTCCTCAGGCGAGACACAAGCCAGTTTTCCTGCTTCATTCAAGCAGGAAAGCGGGTCTTGTTTGTCTCTGACAGCGCATAATGCGCTTTTTCCTGTAGGAGTGGCGTGTGACGCGTCATTCTTTTTGTTAAAAGATAAGGGTGGCAGATCATCATTCTGCCACCCTTATCTTTGTAGAGACTGACTTTTGAGTCAGCCCCTTTTCCTTATACGCTTTGGGGAAGCGTAGCTTTATGTCGCTTGATCACGTTCGCATACCAATGAGCACTGTCTTTCCAAATTCGTTCCTGTGTCTCGAAATCGACATAAAGGATTCCGAAGCGTTTTTCGTAACCGAAGCTCCACTCGAAGTTGTCAAGAAGCGACCATAAGTAGTAGCCATCAATATTCATGCCTTCTTCGTTCAAATCCGAGATTGCTTGCAAGTGTTGCGCAACGTAATCGATTCGATTTTGGTCGGCGACCCGTCCTTCGATCAGCTCATCGTCAAATGCGGCTCCGTTTTCTGTAATATAGATCGGTAAATCTGTATATTCCGCCCGCAATCGGCGAATTAAGTCCTTGAATGCGTTCGGTGCAAGGGCCGTATATTGTTTCGTACGGAGTTCTTTTGCGTAGTCCATATATTCTTTTCGTGCATCGGTCAAGACGAGCTCCTGCTTGTCGTTGACCCATGGTTGTGGATCATTGCCTTGCACGAACCAGCGAATCGACCCTTCATCCGGGAACATTTTATAGCCTTTTTGCTTCATTTTATCGGCGACTTCAAATACCCCATCCATTGAATTCATCATGCTACCGATTTTTTTCGGGTCATCTGTTCCGAGTACTTTTTTCGCGATGCTTCGTTTGTAGTAAATGCCTCCTGGTGTCGTTTGCCAAGAGAGCGCACGCACGTTTCCTTCTTTATCTTTCCCCATGTCAAATACATACGGAATATAGTCTTTTGCGACGTCATCTGCATTAAACGGCTTTTCAGATAAATTTGCCCAGTAGCCAGCGTCGACCCATTGTTTCAAGAAGGCGATTTCACCCGTGAAGATATCTGGTGCTCCGACGCCACTTTCAAGAGCTGGTTTCAACTTCGTCGGATAGTCGGCCATTGGCACGATCGTCAATTCGACTTTAACGCCATTCTTTTCTTCAAATTTTTTGATTGGTTTTTTTAATTCATCCGTAAATGACCAAATCTTTAAGACCTCTTTGCCACCACTCGTAGTGTCTTCGCCACTTCCGTACATCCCGCTAAGACAGTTGCTGTCATGGCACCAATCGTCATTGCACTAATGAACGCCTTTTTCATTTCATCCCATCTTTTTTTAATAGTTTTTAAGTAAGCGTTTTCAATTTAATCGTTTAATTCGAAAGCGCTTTCGGAACTGCCGTAAAAATAATTTCGGAATCGCTCTCGCGTTTTCTCCCTGACAACCAGCGAGAGCGATTCCGAAATTGGCGCACGTCACTCAGGTGCAGGACCTGTCGAATGACGAACGATCAACTCGACGGGAATGACGTCTTGTGTCGTCATCCGCTGTTTATCGACAATCTGTTCGATCAAGACTGAAGCCGCATGCTGACCAATCGTTTCCGTATCTTGCCGGACGGTCGTCAGCTTCGGTGTGATGTACTTCGCCATCTCGATATCATCGTAGCCTACGAGTGAGATATCTGTTGGAATCTGTAAGCCAGCTTCATGAATCGCTTCAATAGCGCCGATTGCCATTTGGTCCCCTGCCGCAAAGACAGCAGTCGGTCGATCCGGTAGCGCCAGCAACTCTTGCATCGCCCGTTTTCCTTCTTCTCCGGAAAACAACCCACCGTTTGCAATATAGCCGTCCGGAATCGGCAAACCGAACTGAGTCATTGCTTGTTTATAACCTTCAATCCTTGCTGCACCAGCATCCGTCGTCGTGTCGCCAGCGATATGCGCAATCCGGCGATGACCTAATTCATATAGATGCTCGACGGCTAGTCGCCCACCCGTAATATTGTCGGAATAGACGACGCTACAATCCGGACTGTACATATCAACGACAACGATCGGAATCGTACTTTGAATCAATTCTTGAACGTGCAGATCCAACTGGTCCGAACAGATGACGACAATGCCATCAACTGCTCGGTGCCGAAAGTGCTCCAAGTAACTCATGTCCCGATTACGTAAATTTCGTGATGCAAAAATCAGATCATAACCTTGTTGCTCCGTTGCTTTCCGGAAGCTTTCAATGATCGCATTAAAGAACGGATGCATCATGCCGACACCATGTGCTTCTGAAAACATGACACCAATCGTCCACGAACGTTTCGTCGAGAGCGATTGAGCATGTGCATTCGGCAAGTATCCCATCTCAGCTGCCGCCTGGACGATCTTCGCTTTCGTCTTTTCACTGACATCCGAATAATTATTTAAGGCTTTCGAGACCGTTGTAATCGAAAAACCGGTCATCTTCGCTAAATCATAAATTGTTCCCATACTACTCACTCCATTTCACCGAAAGCGCTTTTGATAAATTTAGTATACGAAGTCTTTTTGGAAGTTGTAACCTATTTTTTATAAAAATCAGATAAATTGAAACTGTTATCATTTATACTAAATAAATCAGCAACCCACTCTTTTTATAAGAACGAATGTTCGGTATACTAAAAGAAACACATTCTCCCTTTTGAAAGGAGCTTTCCCATGCCGATTAATCCGTATCTTGTCTTTAATGGAAATACCCGTGAAGCGTTGACGTTCTACACGGAGGTGTTCCAGGAAGAAATGCCGGAAATCATGGAGTTCGGACCAGGTCCTGGACCGGATGGTCAACCGTATCCACCGGAGCACCAGACACTGATTTTACATGCGCAGCTCATCGTCCATGGCACACGTCTCATGTTCTCAGACGCGATGCCACAAAACCCTGTGACGTTCGGACAAAACATTACGTTAGCCCTTCACTTAGCCGATGTGGAGTTATTGCACGAAACGTTCGCGCGGCTCGCTGAAGGCGGCAAGATCATCATGCCGATTCAAAAGACGTTTTGGAGTGAAGCCTACGGTATTGTCGAAGATGCGTTTGGCGTGCAATGGCAGGTAAATCATGAAACGAGTATGGGCTAATAAATAATGATCCGGCTGTTAGAAGCCGGATCATTATTCATTCAAGAAACAAGTGTAGCGCATTATAAATTGAAGGGAGGGGTTCCTATTGAATCACCAAGAGCTGTATACGATCTTTCCCCAGCTCGTCTTATATCCGAACTTATTTTATCACAATGCGAACGGAATCCGCTTTGAGCTAGGCGATTCAACATTGCTCAAAAACGTTGGTCTAGATGATCCGAATTATCTAGAGTCCGCCTATCGAAAAGCCCTAACCTTATTCGAAGCCATCCATGCTCCATCTGATCTTATCACATGGATCGTGCAGGTCAGTCCCTACAAAAGAACAAGCGGTTGGAAACCGGTCGTGCATAGTGGATTTGTGAAGTACTTGAAGTCCCCTTCTTTACGCTATCGCCTGCGGTGCGATCGTACACCGCAATATGTGGAAGAGCATCCCTATGCTACATACACATTGTCTTTGACCTGTACGCGGCAAGAGATTCATTATCCAGCTTTAATCCGTGATATTTGCAGTCACGATGTCACGGATCGCCCTTCTTTTATCCATCGTACCTTTTTCTTTAATCCGAGACGAAAGAGTCTGTTTCACATCTATGATGACCGAGGCTGTGACCTGATCGGCGAAACACCTGACGCTATCCGTGATCTCTACGATGATTATAAGCATTGGATATTGAACCATGATAAAAACACTATTGATCAGACATTCTCACTATAAAGAGGCGATTCTTTGACTTAGAATCGTCTTTTAATTACTTCTCGTTTAAAGAAGTGGAACGCACAGTTGACTGAATCAACTGCTTCACCCAAGCTTGTCTTGCTTTTACTGAAAACTCTTCATTTCCAAATACCTCTACTCTAAAGGGAAGCGTTTTTAACAACTGATGTTCCAATGCTTTTCGTTCCCTTAAGATTGCAATCGTCCCTTCCACTCCTAATAACGAGTGATTCACACCATATGCTTGCTCCGTGTAATAGGATACGAATCCGTCCGCCCATTCTGGTGGACGCTCGTTTAATGCTCTACGGAAGCTTCGTTCTACATCCGGTTGATCAACATAGACGAGAACTGGTTGCAATGGCGCGATGATCGTCGCTAAGCGATTAATATACGCTCGTAACGTCTCTTTCGGTAGATCGTATTTGATGAGTCCCATCGTCAACGGATTTTGCAAGAAACAGCACTCAAAAACATATGTTGTATCCGTCATTAAAGCTTGAGCGACGAACGCTTCCCACTTTTTAAAGATCAATGACTGATATGACTCGAACGGTAGTTCATAGATATCATGTGCTTGGAGAAATGTAAGTGCTGCTTCAGGAATATCCTGTTTTGACTGCCACTGACGATACGATATCAGTACGTAGTCATTGAACACCTCAGTAAATCGTAAGACATCGAGTGAAGCGTACTTGCTTTGAAAGTCTGTCCATTTATCCATCGTTAAGTAAGCGACACTCTCATAATCCGCAGGATGGTTGAGATCACCTTCGATATGAAGATGCGTATTGATTTGTTCCTTTTGCAATAGACGAGTTAATGCTTCAGCTGTCGTTGTTTTGCCTGAGCCTGGGAGTCCTTCGATAAGAAATAGTTTTGAATACATATAGAGACCTCTATTCACGATTAGTCTTTAATAAATATTATACGATTAAATTCTAATTCCCTACTAAGGTCAAACAAATTATTGTATTTAATTAGAAATGAACCTTATACTTATAATTAGAAAATAAATGGATATTTTGTTTTCGAGAGAGGTGGTTTTGAGATGGATATGAATAAAGTAAAGACCCAAAAAACCTCTGATCGATCAGCACTAGGTGTATTAAAAGCAGGTACTACTCCTTCATTATCTGGTAGAAAGCCAGTGCATGTGGCAATGTTTAGTGGCGGTGCATCTTCGGCCTATGTTGCTTATCATATCGTTCAGAAATACGGCAAAGAAAACTGCGTTCTTTTCTTCACTGATACGCTTTGGGAAGATATCGATAACTATCGATTTATGGATGAAGTAGCAGAGTATATTGGTATGGAGATTACTACTCGAATAGATGGAAGAACGCCAGATGAGGTTTTCCATGACGTCAAGTTCTTGGGGAATTCACGTATGGCTAAATGCTCAGAAGAATTAAAAGTTCGTCAAACGATGATTTATTTAGAAGAACTTCGTGATGAACATGATCTTGAACCCATACTTTATTTTGGTATTGGACCTCATGAGCAGCATCGAGCCATCAATCTTCAAAATTTCTACGAACACAACCCAATTGAACCGATAGAAACGCGTTTTCCTATGATCGAAACTTTTAAAGGCGATCTCGATACGAAAGAGATCATTCGTGACGAATGGAAAATTGCTTTGCCGAGAATGTATGGTTTAGGCTTTTCTCATGCAAACTGCGCTGGTCGGTGTGTCCGAGGTGGATTAGGTCATTACGCTCTTTTATATAATGTCTGGCCCGAGCAATATGCTGAGCAAGAAGCTATGGAAGAGCGCTTCCGTAGTAAGTTTGAGAAAGATGTTTCTATTCTAAAGAGAAACGGTGGACCATTTACATTGCGTGAATATAGAGAATTGATGGATAGAGACGGAATCGAAAAGTATTTAAGTGAAAAAGACGATACTATTCCTTGTGTATGCTCTTTCTCATAAATAAAATCTATACAAAAAGGTAGTGGATAAAATTCCACTACCTTTTTGTATAGATTGATGCGATAAAACAATCCCTAAGCAATAAATAACTGTAGTATCTATTAAGATTCTAATTCACTTAGAATCTTATACACAACAAAGCGGATTTCATCATCTGACATTGTTCTACTACCAGCATTTACTATTCTGCTTACATTGTTGTAGATAGTCTTCCCTTTAACAGAAAGCTCAACTTCTTTTATTTCCATAACGGTTTGATTATCAGTCACTATTTTTATTAATCCACTTTGATTTTGATTCGTTACCAATAACTGCTTGAAATTCATCCAAAACGAATCATATGTGACATCTGACCAGTCTTTTAATGCCACTCCAACAATTTTTTCAATTAAATATGCTAACCAATCTTTATTCTGAGCGTACTCTGAAACGAATCCAGCTAATATTGGACTACTTAACACAAGTTCTTTATTTCTATCAGCCCATTCATGAATATCTTTGTTTGATTCAACTTCCATTTTAAGAAGAACTTCTTTTTTTATCTGTTCTGTCAAAAGACTCAAATGGTTTTCGAGTCCTGATTTTAATATCTTTAAATCAGAATCACTTTCAACAATTTTTGCGAGATGATTGATTGATGCAAGTGGGTCTGTTTCACTATGTCGAATAATCTCTTTGAATTGATTTTCATTAACAATCAGTTGGTCGGTTACTTGAGTATATCGTGGCAAGCTCCGTAACCATCGCGTCAGCTCTGTAAAAATTATGACAGGCTGTTCTGATAAAGTGCCATTGAAAAACGTAGCATTTATATCTTTGAGTAAATTTAAGTTTGCCGAAGATAATTCATATAGTTCGTACTCATAAAAATCTGCTCTTAATTCTAAAATGTCATATAGCATGTCTGCATTTAATTCATGAATATAAAAATCATTTGAGTAAAAAGCCATCTGATGCCAAACGTCTTTTAATAGAGCTATTAATAATAGCGGTATTAGTGGTTCTCTAATACCATAAGGTTCATGTCTTAATAAATCATATAAACTGACAATTTTTCCTCTTCTATTTTGTTTAAGATGCGAAAGCAGATCGTACCTTAACTTCAACAGATTATCATCAGCTATTTGACTTAAATTATTTGTATCGATTCCTGTATTTTTAAACATAGTTGCATAAATTAAATAATCCGGACCGAATCCTTGGATGTCAAATTCACTTGAAAATGTAGGAGCAAGTAGCTGAGACAAGATACTTTTAGCAGCTTTCTTTTGGATAGAAGTAACGTTTTTTTTGTTAAATCCTTCATTTCTAATTTCCGGTGTGTCAGGAAATCTGTTGAACATCCATTCCGAAAGTTTCTTTTCAAGTGAATTCTTTGAATCGATTTTGACGATGTCATTTTTGATATACCAAGTTAAATTATCTTTATCAAAATGTCTAATTGGTCGTAAGAGCTTTTCAATTTCGAATCTTATATTTTCTAAATGAATTACAATTTCCGCTTCTAGATTCTCATCTTGTTGAAGTAATTCTGAAGTGTTGAGTAGAAGATCCAAAATCATAAATTCATCTAATTTAATAATTAAATCTTTAGTACTTAACTTCGTAACGCAAACTATAATGTCTTTTCTTTTAGAATTTATTACGAACTCCCGGATATTTTTTAACTCTTGATCATTTCTATAGATCATATACAGTAGCGTTCCATCACCAACTGGAAGATCTAAGTTCAAAATGTTTCCCCAGGTAAATTGAGATTCCACAAAGCGCGTCATGCTTTTAACACTATTATACTCATGTGGCAGAAAATATTTATTAGGTAAAAAATCATTTAAAAATTTAATTCTAGATTCATCACTAATAACTGTTTTAGAGCGGTAATCTTCTACTAAGGATTCTAAAGAAAGTATAGATCCACTATATAATTCATATGATGAAGCTAATGGATTATATCTTATTATCTTTATTTTTTTTAGTTCTTCTATACTCTCTTGTATTTTTATCTCGTTGATACCTAGTGCAAAGGATAAAAAATCTATAGAAAGTTTAAAAGGTCTATTAGATATATTCAATAAAGTCATTAATTTTACGAGTCTTTTTGCTTCGTTCGATATTCGGTAACTCATTGATAGTCGATAATACTTTAAATCATCAATTAGATAAAATGAAGATTCATCTGGATAGAAATAATTAAACAACTGATCTGCATAATACCAATCAGTCTCTAAACTATTCTCATCAAATTGAGATAAAAACGTATATAACGTTCGATCATTTTGTCCTAACATATTTGAAAGAATAGGTAATAATCTAATTGTTAATGGGTGTATAGGTTGGCATTTTTCTAAAATGAAATTCTCAACTTCAGACACTTCCATATCTGGAAAAAGACTATACTTTTTTAAATCGTTTTTTATTTTTTCAATATCGTTTAACAAAAATAAGTTTGGAGTATTATCTTCTTTAACGATCTCAAGTATTTTAAATGCTGTTCTATAAAATAAAGAGGGATCACTATCTAAGCGATGCGATTCAAACCTTTTTTCAACCCTTTCTAATTCTTCTTTAGATAAATTATTACTCTCTGTTGAATACTGTCGAAGACCTGTATGAGTAATGAAGAGTAAGCCTAAGTTAGAAGATCTATTTGCAAATTCAGCGATATCTTGTAAATCTTGCATAGTTTGAAAAATCAACGATTGGTTTACACCTTGAAGAAATCTTCCAAACTCATCATAAATAATAAAAAGTCCCATTTTTTTTATAAATAATTGATTCGTTAAGTGTTGAATTTTTTCAACAAATGATGCTTTTGATTCTGAAATATATGTAGCTCCAGAGGTCAGAGTTCCATACATTTTTTTAAATTCCACTATGAATTTTTCATCATTTATAGTAATTCCTTCAATCAATTCTTCTATAGTGCACCCAAAAGATGTACACAAATTTATCAGTTTTAAATACGTATCCTTATAGTCGTTCTTCCACAATTCAATGGTGTGAAGAATTTGCTCACTATCTCCTTTAAGAGATAAAACAATTCCTTCTGACTTTAATTTTAACTGAATAGCTTCTAAAATAATTTCGTCAATCCGTCCGTTTTTACCTGTGATAGTAATAGGAATCCACTTAATATTATTCTCATACAAATTGTCTTTAATTTTATCTGATAAACTATTATTTAAACCACTCACGTTATATAAAAATGACTTTACATCTTTACTGTTTTTTCTTGCTGTAATTAAAGAGGCTGTAATTGCCCCAACCATTGATTTTCCTGCTCCATATGGACCAATCATAAGATGCGAATTGACTAAGCTTTTTTTAGATAGACTTGAAATTATATTACACATAATTTCCAACTGATCATTGTTAGGTACAAACATATCAAACAGTTCGGACTTTCCTGTGTCATAAACTACATTAATACTAGGTTGAAACTTTTTCATAGCACTACCTCATTTTCAAAAAATCGTTCCATATAATCTAAATAATTAGTTGTATCAGTAATTCTAACTACATCGAGACGGTTTGTTCTAGTAAAGATTACTGGATATCTTTTTTGCATCTCTTCTAGACAGTTAACAATTTCAGATCTTGACAGGTTAAAAATTCTTCCCCATAGATTTTCACCATCGATTAATTCATCAAGACTCACTTCAGTGAGTTCATTTCTTTCTATATAAATCAAAAAAGTGATGAAAAGTACTTCAAACTTAAACACCGTATCTAGAGGTGTTTTTTTGTAAGTCCCCTTAACTGTATTACTTACCAATCCTAATTCTTCGAACGGACTTTTAATAACATCTTCAGGAGTAGATGAAAGACTATTTGGACTATACATTTGAATTAGACAATCAATATCTCTTTTTAATGAATTAGAAGAGACTGATTTTTCTAAGGTGTGACTGACCCAGGTTTCTAACGTTTCTATCAATATCGCTTTATCAAAAATTGATTCTTTAAATATATTAAAAAACCAATACCAACTTGTTGCAGTTTTTGGATCAGAGGCTAGCGTATAATGTAAAATACTTTTTGTAACAGGATGTTGGATATATTTATCGTATTTATCAACTAATTTCCCTAAAGAAGTAAGGTGATGTTCTGTTTTTCCCGATTGCCGCTTCTCTTCCATGAGACCAGTTGAGAATAACCAATACTTCGCTGATTTCGCCATGTTTTTCCCCAAACCTAGTTGTTCAAAATGAGTATCATTATAAAAAAAGCGAGCATCGCTTTTAATTTCAGTTAACCCTTTATACAACCATTGCGGACGTAAATAAAAACTTTGATGTTGTCCAAAACCCATTTGTAACCCACCTTAATTTTAACAAAGCAAAGTAGCCAGATTACTCTTGGCTACTTTGTAAGTTTAGTTATTTTTAAAGAACCTCATTAATGCTCGTAAAGACTGTGGTTCTAAATAAGGACTCTTACCTCTAACTGGTTCTCTATCTTTCTTTAAGAGGTAGTCACCTTTACCCGCTAAATTTTCGGCACCGCTTGTATCTAATACAACGTTAGATGCAACAGCGTCTGTTACTTTTAATCCTAAACGTGCTAGCAAATTATTTTTAATAGTAGTATTAATAATCTCCGCTTTAGGTGATTGTGTACAAACTATCATATGAATTCCTGCTGCCCGTCCTTTTTGACCTATTCTCTTAATAGCAGTTTCGATACGTTGTGCAAATTCTTTATCCTGCATCATGAAATCAGCAAATTCATCAAAAACAATGACAATGCGAGGTAAAACTTCTGATGATTTATTTTCTTCAATTAGTGATTCATTATATTCTTTTAAATTTTTTGCATAAGCATCTTTAAATTTACTATATCGATTTTCCATTTCCATAATCATAACATCTAAATAATCAGCAGAATCCATTAAATCTAATAATACTTTATCGGTATGCTGGACATCTTCAAACATAGAAAATTCAACTTGTTTTGGATCTATAAATACAAACTTCAATTCTTCTGGTGTGTATAGGCACATCATAGACATAACAATTGAATTCAAACTAACACTTTTTCCACTCCCAGTTGATCCAGCGACTAACATATGAGGTTCTGTTCCATTAAAATCAACTGACATCACTTCATTTAAAGGGTTAAGTCCAATAGGAACAAGAAAACCATTCTTCAAGTCTGTTGGTGTGATGTCTCTTCGAACGTACTTCATAAACTGTGAAAAGAAAATTGTATCAGGATCATTACGATTAATGTCTATATTAATACCATTTCGATCACTAAAAATAGTTGGTGGCGAATCAATATGCAGCCATAAAGGCATATCTTTAGCTTTCTTTTCAACTGCTGTAATACTTTGATCCGATGGAATTCTACCAATAATTCGAATGACACTAGCACCTACGATTGTTCGCTCCACCGTAAACTGAACATTATTTATTCGGAGTTTAGTTTGCAGTGTGTCAGCATAACTATCTCCCAATTTTTTCAATACCTCACCAAATGATTCTGTTTGTGGAGCTTGAATGTTCTTAAGTGCATGATCTTCTGGATATTGAAATTCCTCAATGTCTTCAACTACTTTAATATTTTGAGTTTCGTTTATTACACTCAACTTATTTTTATCCTGTAAGTCGTTTTCCTTGGTAACATTATCTTTTAGTGTTTCAGTTAAAATTGTATCTCTATTATCTGTTTGAGTATAACGATCAAAGTATTCGTTATCATCAGTTATAGCAACCTGTTCTAATAATGATTCTCCTTCATCCTGCAACTCATTATTCACTTCATGATCAGGAACATTCATTTCAGTTAAAATATATGATCTAGTAAAAGTATTTACTACTATTTCATTTTCATCTTGTTTTTCATAGTAATGTCCAGGTGAGAGTTCTGAACGACCTTCAAACTCAATATTTTTGTTGTGAATATAAGCATAAATTGACTTTGTAAATTCAAAATTAATTTGAATGTTTTCATTATTTCTTAGTTCATGTAGTACCGCTAATTCAAATTCTTCATATGCACGCTTGTCTTCTAAATGAAGTAAAAAAGAGTTTAAATATAGATTTCTTTCGAGTGTTGAATCAAATCTTCTAAAGAACTTTTTCAACGTTTTTTCACCTGATATTAATTGAACTTTAGCATCAGCTACTTCACTAACATAACTTTCTTCTTGTATAAGCTTTAACTCTATTAAATCAAATTTAACATTATACGTTTCTATTTCAGGAGAGTATTGAATGGTTGTTTTTAATAAATCCGGACGTTTTTGTCGGGTTCTAAACCACTCTAATTCATCACACATATCCCATAAAACTACCGTATCCTCAGATTTTTCATCCTGTAGAACAGTTAGATATACTGACAAGAACTCGTTAATAAACTTCCCAGGTCCTAACGCTCTTAGAACTAGACCACCAGATAATTCTTTTACAACTTTAAGAGCTTTATCAACCTGTTGTATGTCTATACTACTAACTTTTAACTGATCTTTTAGTCTACTGTGGAGACGATCACGATAATAATTAACTTCCATATCTACTTTTGAAGATCTTCTAATTGAGTCTGAAGATGAAACAAGAACTTTAATTTCTTCTTTTCCTAATCGATTTACATGATAACGAATAATGTTTGAACCTTCGGCTACTTGTTTCATTAGTAAAGGATCCATGAATCTATCGTAAGTCACAACCCAATTAAATTTTTCATGCGCAAGTTTATATAGCGTATTTGTTTCTGTACGCGTTACAGATAATCTCCCCTTTAATAAACCAATTTTATTAGGTTCGATGACTAATCCGTCCTTTAAAATCGCTTGCATATTATAAAATTGTTGCATCAATTTTGGCTGGTTAGGTGAAACGTAGTTAATTAATCGAGTACCTTCTTTAACCGCTTTAAATTCACGATTCTCATAAAAGACCCAATTTTTATCTGTAAGCTCACATTCCTTGTAGCTTTCTGAGTAAAATTGATGTGGAATTTTTAAATTATCACTTTGACCGAAGTAATCAATAAACACAGCTAAATCAAAGTCTAACATGGATGTATCTAGCTTTTCCTCAAGTGTTTTGGGATCGCTAAAAGGCAATACATTGATTTCTAGTCTAGGAAATTCACCAAACGAATCTACAGCGTTAATATACTCTTCTTGTGATTGAATCCATTGATTAATCTCGTCATAGAGCATTGCAGCTCTCGCAGGACTGTGAATGGTTATATTCAACTTCTTTAAGCTATCACTTTTCAAAATTTGTTCTACACTCTTTTTTACAAACTCTAAATTTGTAACATATAAGAATAAAATATCTAAACAATCCGCAGCATATGGATAAACTCGAATATAATCGTTTGTCACTTTTTCAATTTCTTTCGCAAAAGAAGTTGCTTGGGAGGTCACACTCTCAATTTCTCCACCTTCAATATATGTTCCCTGACCATATAATTCGTCTTGAGCAAATAGATGATTCCCATCTCTAGATACGTAATAAGATGGTGCTAAGTTAGTAAAAGATCCTCTTAGATACTCTTTGTACTGCTTTAAATCTTCTACGTCTTGTATTTTATTGCGTTGTTCAGATGTATCAGAAATATTAGACAATAATTTTCCAAAATGAATGAGTTTAAAGCCGTAAGCAATAAATCTAATAGGATTAAATACAGATACTATTTTACGTTCAACTTCTGCTTGTTTAACGTTTTTAGTTTCGAAAATCTTTATTGTTCCAATTTCATTTAAAAGTGAGTATATTTTCCTAACACTATCTACATCATGATCCGAACACTTTAAAAATGATTCGCTAAGATCAGCTACTTGATTTAAATCTTCAATAGTTATTCCTCTATTTTCGTCGATAATAGATTTAAGAACATTAGTGTACTCAGAATTGTATTTTTTAAATTGCTCAATAGGTTCTAACAATCTTTTATCAGACATAAGAGTGTAATTTTGTTGTTCACTCAAATATTCATTAAGATCTTCTTCAACTGGCGTGCCCTTTTTCGTAATAATAGAATGTAAAAATCCATCTTGAATTTGATTAATAAATTTGGAAAAACTCGTTTCAATTAATGTTCTACTAGCATCAATTTTGACAGTAGATTTCGCTATAGAATTTTCATTTTTCAAAAGTCGTAATTTAACAGGGATTACTTCAATCTCTTTAGAAGATTCATTGGTGTTCTTCAATTCCGAAAGAACAATTACGTTCGAAGACAACATTGATAAAGATTTTAGATGAAAATTAAAGAATCTAGCTTGTTCTTCAGAAACTTCTGTATTTTGATCTATTGAAATTTCAAAGGTAAGATTACCACTGAATTCTTCATGATCTATTTCCTCTAACATTACTAAACTTTCAGATAAAATCGCTTCAAAAATATCAATATATTCAGAGGGATTCTCAAGCTTGTTTTCAATATTAATAATTTTTTTCAGTATATTTTCTTTTTCAAGTTCTTGTTCATATTCTTCTCGAAATTCTCGAATCGCCTCGATATCATTTTTAGAATTCACGGCTTCAACACCACGATCAAAACGACTTTCAGCTTCCATTTTCTCTTGCTTTAATTTGCTCTCTTCTTCAATACTTTTTGCTTCTCTAATTTTCTCTGCAAAATTGTCTAAAATTATATCTCTTGCATTATTCAATTTATCCTTTAAAGAATTAGACACTTTAAATCCAAAAATTCGTTCTGCATCATTGTATGAAACGAGATTTAAAAGGTCATTGTTTCGTCTTTCAATAAACTCCATAGTTTTTTCTAAAAACAATACTTTATCGTTATTGAAGCTTTTCCAAACTTCACTTGAAAAATTATTTTTTTCTTCATTAGTAATAAAATTATCTACATTTTTCATCAACTTTTCTGGCTCTAAATAATTTACCAAGGTTTTTCTTAAGTGACTTAACAAAAAGTTTTTTCTAAGCTGATTACGGAGACCATCTAGCGACTCAAACTTTAAATGCTCGTCTTTAAATAGTCGAAAATGGGGAAGAGATTTTCCTAAAACCACTTTAAATGTATCATTAGATATTTCCTTCTCTTGTAAAACACTTTCAATATAAGCAATAAGCATTGAGAGTTGTAAATCAAGTTCTCCTTTATGCTGATATGCTCCAATTAGTTTGAGCAAATCTTTTATTTGATGTGGTTCTAAATATCCTTTTTCTCGTAGAGATTGATCTAAACTAAAAAATCCATCTGATGATAGTAATTGTGTTTCATCGATAGAAACAATATCTTTTAAGCTTTGAGCTTCTGGTGTTCGTTCATTCATTAATAAAATTAATGCTTCATTCGTTTTTACATTATTTCGCAACCATACTCCATTTTCGTTTTCATTCAAAACAAATGAATCATAACCGTCAATTTGTTTTATAGTCCGTATTAATGGTTCATAAAAACTTTTGAGTTGAGTTTGATTTTCCAATAGAGCATTTAAGATAGCTGGAAAGTATTCTTCGTTTATTCCTTCTATCTTCACTAGTACTTTTTCAGCGTTTTTGTTTTTATGATCTTTAAGATAATTAAGTAAATGTTGTGCAATCCAACTGCCTATTATCTTTTCTTTTTGATTAATTCTTGCAATCATTGCTTAATGCTCCTTCCCGTTACTTTGCATCAATTAAAATAAGGATTTGTAACTAATGCTGTTGCATCTGAGTATTCTTGGAGTAGTCCATTTTGTTTTAATTTTTGTCTCATTTTTTTCTCATTGCTTCTAAAGTGACTTAGATTGATTCCCTCTTTTGAATACAGTCCAGAAATTTTAGCGGCATCTTCCCCAATAATAATGCGATATTTTAGGAATAATTCATTTAAAAAATCATCATAAGGTAAATTATTCTGACCATTGAGAGTTGCATACACTAAAGCACTTAAGACATTATCATGTAGTACATATCGAGCTTTAGATCCTTTTCCAGAAACAATAAACTGACCATCACGAGCTAAAGTTTTCATAATGGGGACTTGTGTTTTAGATAAATCCTCCATATAAAGTTCTATGATCCGTAATCTAAGTAACTTTTTAGCATTAGTAATATCTTTAGTCTCTAATGCTTCGATAAGTTTTTTCTTTTTTGTTGCTTGAAGACTATTAAAATTTAATTCATTAAAAAATCCAGAATAGCCCTTCACTTTATCTTTTTCAGAGCCATCAAAATTATTTCTCCAAAAATAAATTTTTTCTTCTGCTTTATCTTCAGAAAACACTTCTTCTACTCGATCTTCCACAAACGTTTTATACGCTTCTCTTACTATAGTTTCGTGAATTCGGTAAGAATCTTGAGCTAAAAATTTAATTGATTTGTTCTGACCTTCTAAACAATCAATGAAATAATTGCTCGTTTCACCAATAATTTGTTCTGATTGAAAAATCATATAGCGATGAAGTTGGAATGTTATGAGAGAAGTTAAAATATCAAACATTTCATAAATATCAATGCTTAGCATGAGCAATGCATTAAGTTCTTCTGCAAATTCTTTATACAGTGCTAAATCTGTATTTGGTAAAGTTGGGTATTCACTACTTTCCCAACTAGTAATAACATTTGACAATTCTTTATCTTTAATTAGTGGTGCCGGCTGATCTCTAGTATTATACTCACTAAATGCTTCATTAATTTGATTAATGACAGCAATTACCCCACTAGAGCTAGATAGTAGAGTTTTCATATTTTTCTCGATACTAATTCTTAATTCAGGATTATTTAAGGTTCCATAATGTAACATTAAAAAATACAATTCTCCACCACGAGCAAAAAAATTACGTTCATAATTAATGGTTAAATTTTTAGAATTACCTTTATCTCTATTTACACGAACTTCAGAAAAAAGCAATGACTCGTGGAGAGGGTACATCATTTGAGCGTACCAAGAGCGATCAACTGGTTTTCCCATCGGTGTCATTAGAGGAATAGTTAGATTTTTAAAGAACACTTGTAAATCTTCTAATTGTTTTTCACTTACTCCAAGTTTTTTTTGAATTACATCTTTTTTCTTTGCTTCGAAAATTGCAGTATGACCTTTTGCGCCCTCTTTCTCCCCTTCATAGACAAACTGGCGAAATTCAATCATTTTTCTTCGGTCATAATACTTCTTTTCTAGACTAAAACCTGTTCCAGCAAATACGTTTAAAAACTCTAAAGTATACTCTGGTCCGCGCTGTCCATCTTTAAAACGATGTCCCCATATTTCAGCACCAATCTTACTAGAAAATTTTGTACTTTCTTCTTGCATCTCTAACACCCTTTCAATCACTTTTACTTAGATTTAAAAATCATCATCTTCAGGATCAATGTCTATATCAGTATCCCCATGCTCATTAATTTCAATTGTCTCTAATACAAATGCCCCTTGAATACGATCAAACTTCAAAATTTGTAAAATATTTTCATCTTGTTTTTTTAGTGAAATCAATCTATTTCGAAAACTATTAAGTAATATCTCTACATGTTCTCTCAAAACGTTTAACATGCCTCCATTACTCAAACGCATTAGATATTCAAAAGTCACTAAATTAATAGCTAGTTCTACACCTTGTACACTCAAAGTTAATTTTGTACCTGTTTGATCTATTGTTTCATTTTTACCTTGGATATGAAATTCCACTTGATCTAGTCCAATAATTTGATGAACTAATAAACTATCTGAAGATACATACAGCTGATGAGAAGGAGAATACACCATTCTCTTTGCGAAGAATGTATTTAATCCATCCACAAGTTTCACCTTTATGCTATGTTCAATTCTTCCTCTATGAAGAATGCTTATAAAATCATACCGGTGACGATAAGGGATTAATTTTTCAACCTTTTTATTATCTTGAGACTCAAAGTAATACTTTCTTCGTAATCTAGGAAACCATTTATTCATTAATTCAACACCATTCACATTATCACCATGTATATTTGAACGATACATTTTTACGTCTTCATAATAAGCACCGTTCTCAACATCAATATCTTTACCAAATAAAGTTTGATGTGTGTTTTTTATTTGTTCGTTACTACTTAAGTCACCATTAAGTAAAAAGTCATCAATTAAAGAGTCTGAAATGTATCCAGGATCTAATGATTTAAATTCTTGGATGCCACCAATTTCCTCAAAAACTTCTGGTCTAAGATTGTTACCAAAAAAGTTCTCATAGTAAGATTTTTTCGCTAACCCTTGAATTGATTCACTATTAGAAGCCTCATGTATATCTTTACAAGCCATTCCGCCTGTTTGTGTATAGGCTAAGTGAATGAGTAGCTCTCGCATTGTCATATGCTTACCGTTCATATCTAAAGATTTATACATACGCATCATTCGATTTTTTGTTGTTTTATCACTTAAAGCTAAATGATTGCTATTTATAATGCATATGTTTTTGCTAGAACAATCATTACAAATATTCCAGTTTTGTTCTTCATTCCATCCTTCTACGATTTTTTCAGCATAAATCGACGATGATGCGTACAATAAGTTATATACTTTTATTTCTTTCGTCATTTCTAATTCTTTATTGTTTGATATAAATTGAGGAATGACTAAACTTTTCAATTTATTTAATTCAGGATATTTCACAAGGGTATGCGTTAATTTCCCCTCATTAGCTGCAATGAGAAAGTATACCTTAGATTCAGTGTTTTCTAGAGAATCTTGTAATTTTTTTAGTTCTTCAACGATAACTTCATTTTTTAATTCCGATAAATCTTTTATTATTCGAATTTTATAATTTTTATACGAAATCTCTGCTATACCAGATTCTGGCCATCCTTTAAATTCTTCTTCGACTAATTGATCATAAACATTTCTACAAATTCTAGTTTTTCCATCTCCGGCATTACCTGTTATGATAATAGAGCGAGGAGATGTTGAAAGCTCTTCGATAATTTTTTTATTAATATTTGTATCAATGCTGTACTCAATTTTCTTAGTATGTTCATCAAAAATTTTCGAGTAATCTGCTGTAGTTAAATCATACTGATGCATAAATGAAACAAAAGGATTTACCTGATTTTGCATTATAATTTCTCCTTAGTTCTCATATTTTTTGTCACAACTTCCCTAATAAATTATATCATTTTTGGTTTTTTATTCATATTATATTGTTAATTATTATAATAAAAGTGATTTAAAGTTATATTTTTTTACTTATTATGTAATTAAAATCAATAGAACGGAGAGAAATAAAATATGTCCTTTTTAAAAATTGAAACTTCTAACGCCCCTGCTGCAATCGGTCCTTACTCGCAAGGCTTCATCGCAAACGGAACACTCTATGCTTCCGGTCAAATCCCGATTGATCCGGCAACAGGTGAACTCGTACCAGGCGGAATCACCGAGCAGACGGAACAAGTCATGCGAAACGTCGATGCCATCCTAAAAGAGGCGGGACTGACACCTGACCGCGTCGTCAAGACGACATGCTACTTAACAAGCATGGAACACTTCGCTTCTTTTAATACGATCTACTCCGATTACTTTGCACCGCACGATCACTTCCCAGCACGTTCTTGTATCGCCGTGAAAGAACTACCAAAAGGTGCTTTAGTTGAAGTTGAGATCTTAGGACTCGTGTAATCTGATCGCTACGCACTCGTTGCGTAGCGTTTTTTCATATTCAACAAATGAATTTTCAAAATTTTACAATATTTATTTTTTAAGGGAATATTTTGTTTTTGTGATAGAATATTATTAATTCTTACTTATTTTATAATAAATAATTTTGACAACCTAATTTTTAGATCTAAAAACATAAATTAAGGAAGAATTTAATACATAAAAATCTATTGGGATTATGAAAGGACAGAATTTATTGTTATGAAAAAGTTTTTAAAATTGGTATTGGGATTAATCGTTGCAATTGTTATTTTGATTGTTGCAATGGTAGCATGTACATCGTTCTTTGCTAATGAAGTTGATAAAGAATTAAAAAAGGGTGATGAAGTCACTTCTGTCGATTCTAATAAGTCATCTGATGATAAGAAAAAAAGCGAAGCCCCTAAAACTTTTGCCTTTGGTGACACAATTAAAGTTGGAGATGTACAATTAACAATATCAAAAGCACAAAATCAATCTCCTAATCAATATAGTGAAGCTAAAAACAATAACGTTGTCGTTTTTGATGTAACAGCAATCAACAAAGGTGATGATTCTTCATTCATTGATAATACAGAATTTAACTTGTATATCAATGACGAACAAGTAGAATCCTATTATGGCGATGATACAGCAATCAGTGGTGATTTGAATAAAGGGAAGACATTAAAAGGGAAGCTCTTCTACGATGCACCAAAGGGACAGTCGCTCGAATTAATCTACAAGCCTTCTTTCTCATGGAATAACAATGAAGTTGTTTTTAAAGGTAAAAACTAACGCATAAGCGCTCCTGATTTATGGAGCGCTTTTATTGTTTTCAAACTGTTTTTGAATCGCATTCATCACAATCGGTATTTGTACGACCAGATTCAAGACACTCACTCCAACAACCAGTTGACTGGCTGTCAATGGATTGAAGTATCCTTCGCCGTATCCTTCCCCTACACTGAGTGCGATCGCGTACGAAATTACAAACGAAGCCATGTTGCCGGTGACGATGTATTTCGGTTTTCCACTCCGTGCAAGTGAATACGATAAACCACCAAATCCAAATAAAAACAAGGCATACCCTAGTATCGAACCCTCTTTCCAGTCGAGGTAAGGTCCAAGCCAAGCAAACGGAATCAGATACAATAGTGCTCGTTTCATCGTTCACCCTCTCCTTCTTCATCTTCTCGGTTACTCCCCGCACCGTAGTAATCGTATAAGAGTTCCCGAATCATCTCCCACCCTGGTGGAAACACATTTGAACGTGACACTTTTTCTGTACCGTGTTCTGTCGTCACATGAATTTCCCAATCCGTTCCGTCCATCATCGTAAGACTTTCAGGATCCGAGTATTCCCGCCATTTCTCGGCATCGAATCAATCCGACCACATATCGATCAGATAGATATCCTCTTCTGTCAGTTTTATAAGCAATGGATCCATTTCGTCAGGGAATATTAATCCACATGGAAAGCATGGTGCTAATATTTCTTCCTCATCTTCCGCTCGAACCGTCCGACTTGCACGGTGCCACCAAAACGTCTGTCCTCTTCCCATGCCGGACTCTCGGAAATAAATTCGTTCGACTGTTTGCATCGTGATCATCTTCTAAAATTGATATTTCCATTATAGCCCATTTGATATTATTAACCCGCCACATTTTTTACTATGGTTCTGCTGAGTTCTGTTGCTGTGAAACATTTTTCTTCTTCTATCAGTAGATGTAGTGAAAGGAGATGTTTCACATGCATGTATCCATTCAACAAGCCGGTTATGACGTCGGTCAGCCCGTCTTACACGAGATTGCGTTTGCCTTACAGCCTGGATCCATCACCGGTTTGATCGGTACGAACGGTGCAGGAAAAAGTACGACGATTCAAGCGATGTTCGGTACGTTGCCTTGGGTCGAAGGAGAGATTGATTTACCGGTCTCCCTCGCCTATATTCCGGAACAGCCGACCTATTACGAATATTTGACGCTCGCCGAGCATCTTGAGCTGGTCGCCTCGCTCCACGAGACGGATCATACCTATACAGAACGACTCTTAAAGACGTTCGAACTGCATGCCGTCACAGGTGACTATGTATCCTCTTTTTCTAAAGGAATGAAACAGAAGGTGATGCTCGTCTGTGCCTTGATGCAACGCGCAGACTGCTTGATCATCGATGAACCGTTCGTTGGTCTCGACGCAGTCGCAACGATTCGGTTGTTACATTTACTCGAAGCAGAACGAACGCGTAGCGTGGCGATTCTGCTCGTCACTCATGTCCTTGATTCCGCGGAACGTCTGTGTGACGACTTCGTCTGGATTGATCAGGGACGCATCAAACATCAAGGAACACTCGCTCAAATCGGTGAAGCCTCTGGTCAGCCAGGTGCCCGCTTGTTCGACATCATGGAAGCGATGGTGCTCGAGCATGATTGAAACCTTTTTGAAGCAACGGATCCGTCGACGGCACGCGGAACAGCGTCGCTTCTTTCGAGAAATCTTCGACTGGACGATCTTGCTGTATCTCGTCGTTCCAGCCGGTCTGTTCATCATTTATGAGACGGTTCAGATCTTAAACGGTCAAGCGGACTGGGTTCAAACGGTTCCGGTCGCTTGGATTTTACTTGGATGGATGCTGTATGGATTCCTGCCCGCCTTTTACGCCTGGTTCGAACCGGCAGATCGCCTCTTCTTTAAACCGGTTCCTGGAGCGATCGTTCGAATGAAGTGGTATTCCGTTCGGTATCACTTCATGCGGATTTTTCTATTGACTGCCGGATTACATCTAATCTGTTTTCCATTACTTAGTATCCGGTTTGATCAATCCAGTATCACAGTACTGCTGACTAGTCTCGCGCTTTCTTTACTTCAACCGTTCTTTAGCTTCTGGACATACCGGTTATCTGGGCAACGGTTCTTGCGGAAATGGAGCGGTCATCTCGTCCTGGCAACCGGACGCATCACTCTGTTGCTTCTGCTTTGGCTTCAACCGCATCCAGTCCTCTTCGTTGTCGCACTGGGTGTGTTACTGTTCGGATCTCTTCATGTCCGGCACTGGTCACAGCGTGAGGACGGATTAACGGAGGATATCCTGTTGTCAATGAAACGACAGTCGAGTTTATCCGCGACCGTCCTTGAATTGAACGGGTCCTTACCAAAACCATCTCATCGAAAGCGACCGCTCCTTCATCTGCGATTATTCAAGCAGACGCATCAGCAACTCCCGCTGATCACGTATCTGCGGGATCAGAGCAAACGTCGCTTCTTGCTTCAGCTGTTCGCTGCGATGAACTACGGTCTTCTTGTCTTACCTTGGATCGGACGCGGTCTCGTCATCACCTTCGTACTATTCGTTCTCTTTCAAGAACGGAAACAACATCACACGTGGTTCCGCAGACAATCATTCTACCAGCATATTTCCAATTGATTGATTTCTGCTATACTTTTTCTATTACACGGTTGGAGGGATAACTTCATGCGTACTCATTTATTCTTATTTGGAGGCGGTCCTCCATTTACACCAAATTTGCAAAAACGGTTTGCTGCATTAACAAATGATGGTCCGGTCGCAATTCTGTATGTCCCACGTACTGGTAAGGACTGGGTGACCTACGCCTCGATCTATACGGAAGCGTTGCAGGAAGAGGGTATTGCGTCCTTCGTCCATCTACCACTGTCTGACGCACCAACGGACGAACAACTCGCGCAACTACAGCAGTGTCAGGGCATCATCATCTCCGGTGGCGAGACCGAATTGTATCAGCAATACTTGGTCGCGACACCGATTGGTGACATCATCCAGTCGCGTTTCGTAAACGGTGTTCCGGTCGCCGGCTTTTCTGCCGGTGCCCTCGTTTCACCTGAACGTTGCGTGATTCCGGAGATCGACCAACGCGACAATCGACGTCTTCGCTTGCCTGGTCTTGCCCTGCTGAAAGACGCGGTCGTCTGTGTGCATTACGAGACGTGGGGCGAAGCCGCCCACCTCGTGCAATCCTTTACGAAAGAAGGCACGAGCCGTGCCTTCGGACTTGCCGACGCAAGCGGGATCTATCTGTGCGATCAGTACCTGATTGAAACAGAAGGAACCGATCCCGTCGTGTTATCGCGGAGTCCCGTCAGATGACGGCGATCGTCCCTGCCGTCAAAGGCATCATCATTCACGAGCAACGTCTCCTGATCGTCCGCCGGGCTGTCGCTGACTTCGGCGGCGGAACATGGGAATGTCCAGGTGGAAAGATCGACTTCGGTGAACTGCCGCTCGACAGCCTTGTTCGCGAGATAAAAGAAGAGACACAGTTGACGGTTACGCCAGAACGTCTACTCTATGCCTCTAGCTTCCTAACGCATCCCGATCGGCAAATCATTTTGTTGATGTACGTCTGCTCGACGAACCAGACGAGCGTTCAGTTATCCGCAGAACACGACGCTTATCTCTGGGCGGACGAAGAAATGATCCGTCAGTTGATCGCTCCAAATATTTTGGCTGATTTTGAGCGATATGATGTCTGGTCTCTCCTTAGTTGACCGTAATATACTGCCCTGTCCAATGCTCTCGTCAGACAAGACGGTATTTTTTTCATTACCGGACAGTTGTTGTGTTTTTAAAGTAATGAACAGGGAATCTCTTAAATATATCTATCGTATACATTATTAAGGGGGAATCTTTCATGGACCGTCAAGCCGAAAAACGAAAAAGTAAGATGCCGTTCTTCATCATTCTTGTCATTGCCATCTTTGTCATCGTTGCTGCTGCGTTGATCATTTATGTGACGTCTGAACCAAAAGAAGAGACACAAGCACTTATGACACATCTTGCGACTGTCCTTCCGATTTACGTGAATTAGATTCACAAGACCTTTACACAAGCCGTACAACACCTTCATACATGTTGCTTTATCTCCTTCCGATAGGTACACGGGAGGAGATGTTTTTTATGCTTACGAAAAAACGATTACTGGCACAACAACTAAATAGATGGTTGATTCCGATTGTTGCCATCGGATTGATTATGATCAGCGGTCTAAGCGTTTACGCTTCCTATCAACAATCCATCACAGCAACTGAGGAACGGCTGATGCGTGAGTTAACGATGTTCGACGCGAATGTCCGAGCAACGTTTCTCGCGTATCCGAATGACGCGACAGACCGCTCGCGTGCCATCAAACGATTGCAACAGCAACAGCGAACCGACTTATCACGTGACGACTACACGGTTCGCTTTCAAAGCCTGAACACGAGTGAGGCGTTCCGACCGTTGACACTCGACCCAGCAAAACGGAAACAACTACTACAGCATTTAAAAACAGCTCGTACATATGCCTTTTCAAATCAAGACCAGTTTCTTGTCGCGATGACGATTCCGGAACTCGATGACGTCATCTTGCTGACGACCGATCGCGATAAATTAATCGCTCCTGCTCGAGATTTAGCTTGGACACTCATCTGGGTGAGCGTGATCACACTTGTCAGCATCAGCCTCTTGATCCGCTGGCGAATTCAACGACAACTAGCACCGTTATCGAAACTCGCTCTACAGATTGAAGAAGCCCATGCGAAGCGATCGTATCGTCCGTTAACGCTTAAGACGACGACCTTTGAGTTACAACAGCTCACGTTTCAATACAATCAATTGATGCAACAGATTGGGGATTTGACGGTCGAGATGCAACAAGCCAGTCAGGAACTTGAATCCGTCCAGCCCCACTTTTCCTCGCATTTATCCGCGATGGATGAATCGGTGCATGCCGTCGATGAAGTCGCCGGCTCCTTACTTGCGCAATCGACGCAGATGAATCAGACGATCATCGCCTCCACACGTTTGACTGCCCAAGGACACGATGCGTTAAGCGAAATGCAAACGACACTTCTGAACAGTCAACATGCCGTAACCCGTTTTCAACAGACTGTTCAGATAAATCACACGACACTTGAGACATTACAAGAGGAAAGCCAGTTACTGAAGGAACAATCCGCGACGACAGAGCAGATTTTGCAACAGACCTCACATCTACAGCAGCAGATGGAGACCTCAATTTCCCACATCCAGCGTGTCGCTGAAGAGACGCGCCGCCTATCGCTAAATGCGCTGATCGAGTCAACTCGTGCTGGCGAAGCCGGTCGTGGCTTCACGGTCGTGGCCAAGGAAGTCGAAAGACTAGCGATCGATATCCGGACGAGTACGGACCACATCCGTCAGGTCAATCAGACGTGGACGACAGGGCTCAATCAAGTCGAACAAGCGCTCTCGCAGATGACGGAACGGTTTCTCTCGACGTCACAACAGCTTGAGACGGCAACGGAGCACTTGCAACAGATGCTGACTGAAGCGACGACGATCGAGACGACACTAGGGACCGTTGAACACCAACGCCAGATCGTCGCAGAAGTCCAGTCGAATATGCAACAGCATCTACAATCTGTCCAAAAGTTGATGTCAGAGCTCTCGTCCTACAGCCAAGTACTCGGGGATCAAATGCAACACCACGTCATTCAGCAAACGGAATTGAAGACACATAGCGCGGTACTCGAGTCACGGATCAGTTCGTTGCAACAGACCGTTCGCTCGAGCGAATCGTCGTCTTAACAAAAAGAGCGCCTGCCATTCCTGGCAAGCGCTCTTTCCCTCTGTTCTCAGCCGATATAACGTGCTTCCTTTTTATCGATGATATTGCGAATCCGGTTCTCCGTCACCTGATACTGCCCTGCCAGTTGACGAATCGTCTTTCCTTTTTCATACTGCGTGCGAATCGTTCGAATCTGAAACGGTGACAGCGTCACATGTTGACCTAACAAGAGATCAAACTCGCCCAGCAATTCAGTATACTGCTGATCGATTGAAGGCAGGACATCTAAGTTCGACAACTGATCGTCAGCCCGTTTGCCGTTGCGCCGGACGAGTCGCGCTTCCGTGACGTCAGCCGTCAGAAAAGCTTGTGCAACGAGTAGACCGACCTGCACGCGTTCTCCTCGACCACGTTGATAGAGCGTCACTTTGCGATACCCTTCCCGATTGATTCGCGGACGGAGCAAGACACCTTTTCGTCGTTGCTGGACACCGCGACATGTCACGATCGTCCGATCAAGCGACCTTACGCGACCAAGTGACGAGACTTCATATATACCTACATAGCCGATGACGGCCTTCCATTGCTCTTGCATAGTTGTCCTCCTTCAGACAAGGACACGACGGGACTTCATACCTGAATTATATCAAATTACGAACAAGCGTTCTAGTGATGTCACTCATCGGAATGTGCTATTCTTAGCAGAAAAAGGAAATGAGGTTCGTCCATGAAATTTGTCTTGTTACTTGGTCCCCAAGCGGTCGGAAAGATGACGATTGGTCAGGAAATCGAACAGTTGACGGAGATGAAAGTCTTCCATAACCACCAGACGATCGACTTGTTATTGCCTTATTTTGATTTCTCTGAACCCGCCCATCACCGCTTAAAAGATACGATTCGGCGCGAGATGTTCAAGGAAATGGCGAACAGTTCGCTTGAAGGTGTCCTGTTTACATTCCTCTGTTTATTCGGCGTCGAAGGTGGTGGTCTCGAGTTCATCGAAGAAACGGTTGAGTTGTTCGAACAAGCAGGTGCTGACGTCTATATCGTTGAACTGGATGCGCCGGTCGCGACCCGTCTGCACCGGAACACGACCGAAAACCGATTGACGCACAAAGTGACGAAGCGCGACCTCGCTGCTTCTGAACAAGACTTACGCGAGACGGCAGACGGATACCGGACACGCTCGCTGCCAGGCGAATTGCCGGACGTCAATTATCTCTTTCTTGATACGGAACAGTTAAGTGCGCGTGAAAGCGCTGAAGCGATTTGCGACCATTTCAACTGGTCGAAAACAACGGTCTAATCACAAATAAGCCCCGTCTGCTGAGCAGGACGGGGCTTTAATGATGAAGTTCACGTGCATATCGATTCGCCTGCAACTGAAATCCGTTGCGACGCCAGACTGTCTCACTGCCCGCTTCACTATAAACACGCGTCAATAATAATGTCCGCGCGAGATATGACAAAATCGACGTCAAGGCTTCCGTGATGTACCCGTGCTGATCGCCTTCATCATTTGACGTATATCGCAGGCTTCCGATTGAATCATCCCATGTAAAAATAATCGTTCCGACGATCGTTTTCTCACGTAACGCATGCAGCGTCCACTTACAACCCGATTCTTCATCCGTTGCTTCGACAAATAATCGTGACGTTTTAAAATCCGGATGCCGTCCTTGCATTCAGCTCTCCTCCTCGACCTCAAACGTTGCTGTCGCGTAAGCCTCTCCGTTAATCAAAATCGTCAATGTGTGTGTACCAGGATAATGGACACGCGTCGTCATGTTCCGAAACGATTGGCGTCGTTCGACTTGTAAGACACCTTTAACTTCTCGCTCCCGCAGTTGAAACACCTTCCGACTCGTTCTGCGTTGTTTGACGTAATCGATCGCGTACTCCAAGCGTAAACGTTGTGGAACAGAACTCGTCACGGTGAACGAGAAGTCGAGCTCTTTGCCAATCGTAACCGGCGAGACGACTAAATTTGTAATCTCGACCTCCCCTTGCGTAACGTGTCCGAACAACTGTAAGACTTCTGGATTTCCGCGTTTGAGTAACGTCCGGGAAGCATGACGTAAAATCCAGTCCGTATTCGGATCTGTTCTTAAGTGACGTTCGATCCGCTCAATCAGATATTCCGGATGCGTCTTTGAAATATCGTTCAAGTGATTAGCGACACTTTTTCGGACGTAGAGTGACGGATCCTGTAGTAACGCGTCAAGAATTGGTAATGACGGTCGCGGATCAGCAATCAGACTCGGAATCGCTTGTCCCCATGGCAGACGCGGTCGTGTCCCTTCCGACGCTAAGCGCCGAACATGTTCATCGTCTGATGTTGCCCACATGAGTGCTTGCTCGAAATAACGCTCTTGATCAGCGAGTAGAAAACGCCGGACAGCGAACTCAGACGTCGAATACGGTGTCAATTTAGCGAGCGTTGCTAACGCAAGTGTCCAGTCAGCGAGTGTTGCTGTCCGCTCGACATACTCGGGAAAAACAATTCCCGGTAGTCCGGTAAACTGCGGTGCGAACCGCTCTAGCTCCGGCACCGAGTCCGGAAACGGTGGTAGGACGGATTCTAGTGTCTCCGCAACACGACGGACGCGTTGTTTAAACGCAAGCTCGTCCCAGTCCTTGCGTTCGACTCGTCTGCGAAAGTCTGGTACATCGACCGCTTCTTCTAATTCATCGAGCCAACTCGGTGAAAACACATCTTTAATCAAACTCATCCTATATCTAGTCCCTTCCGTGTACGCTCCAGTTTGAGCAATGTTTCCTTGCGTGCAAGTCCCCCGGCGTATCCACCTAAATCCCCATTCGTTCGAATGACCCGATGACATGGAATGATGATTGCTAGTTGATTTGCTCCGTTTGCCCGTGCGACAGCGCGGACGGCGGTTGGTTGACCAATTCGGATGGCCAGTTCTTGATACGAGATCGTCTTGCCACTCGGAATTCGTTCAAGTTCTTCCCAGACGCGGCGTTGAAAGGGCGTTCCGTACCGCATCAGTGGCGTCTGAAACAAGACCGGTTCTCCTTTGAAGTAACGACGGAGTTCCCCTTCAATCTGTTTAAAGACGAGTGACTCCCCAGGCACGATGACAGCACGCGCTTTTTGACGCAATTGTTCGATTTCCCGCTCAAGTCCCCGTCGATCGACGAATTCAAGGAGATGTAAGTTTTGTTCGTCCGCAATCGCAAGCATCGAACCGAGCGGTGTATCGAGCCATTTCGCGCGCAAGACCTGTCCGTCAAAACGTGACGGTGCTTCCCCGAGCATCCGTGCTGACGCTTCACGAAAACCGCTGCTTGATTCATAGCCTCCTGCTAACTGTCCTTCAATGACCGGTTTCCCAGTCCGGATCTCCTTCATCGCTAACCCCATCCGCCGTGCCCGAGCATAGGCAACGAACGTCATTCCGAAGCGTTTCTTGAACTGGCGCCGTGCTGTTGATTCGTCCAAACCAAGTGCTCGGAAATCGGCTTCTTTGAACCGTTTATCTGGTTCTGCCTCGACTGCTTCGATCAAGCGTTGAATCGTACCGTGATCGCCTGGATAAGCGAGCGGATGACACCGTCTGCACGGTCGATAAGAGGCAAGCAATGCCTCTTGCGCCGTCTCGAAAAACTCGCAGTTCTCCGCCTTCGGTTTTCGTGCCGGACACGTCGGGCGGCAAAAAATACCGGTCGTCTTGACCCCGACGAAAAACGTTCCTTCGTACGTCACGTCTCGTCGAACGAGTGCTTCATAATACGTGTGATGTTCCATCGCTTTCTCCTCCTTTGCCTTTAGTATAACGGCTTGTCCGGTTACGATGTCGCCGAAAATCAGGCATTGATCTGTTTAAGATTCACTTAAGAATTCTCCTCCTGTTTTCGAAAGGGACGACGTGCATACTACATGCTATACTCAACGGAAAGTAGGGTTTTCATGTTTTATTTTTTTAAAAGAAACACTTCACGGAATCGGTGATCTTCGGGTTTCAATCAAAGAAGGAGCACAAGGCATCCAACTGATTTGCTCGAATGCGATTGAAACGATCTATACGCTAGAGGAACTAAACGCGTGACTGACGCCGTTCGGAACGTCTGACGCATCGCGTTCTTCCGGCGGTTCCGGTATCGGTCTGTCGATCGTTCAACAAATCATGGCGCGCCATCAAGGAAGTTTCCAGCTCACTTCAGCAGATAAACACTTTTCCGTCACGTGTCGTTTTCCGCGTCATTCGTAAGTCATCATCCGATGCTCTCGTCGGGTGCTTTTTTGGGCTAGGTTGTTACTTCTTAGACACTTCTTTGAAATTGGAATTCGATACACTAAAGACTGTTAGAAATTAGTTGTCGTTTTAAAGGAGTTGTTCGTGTCTTATGAAATCTTCGTCTCGTTCGATTACATATATGCCAGGGCTTGACGGCTTACGTGCTTTCGCTGTCCTGTCTGTCATTCTCTACCACTTATCTGTTTCATTCTTCTCTGGTGGTTTCCTCGGTGTTGATCTCTTTTTCGTCCTATCCGGTTACCTGATTACTGGTCTTTTGTTACGCGAGTGGCAAACGACCGGGCGCCTCGATTTGAAACGGTTTTGGATTCATCGTTTCCGTCGTTTGTTCCCAGCTCTATTCGTCATGCTGTTACTCGTTCTCGGATATGTAACCGTCTTTGAACGCGAGCTATTGCATACAGTTCGTCAAGATAGTGCCTTTGCGCTTATTTACGGAACAAACTGGTGGTATATCTTCCATGACGTCTCGTATTTCGAGTCGTTCGGGAAACCGTCACCGATCCAAAACCTTTGGTCGCTCGCGATCGAAGAACAGTTCTACCTGCTATTCCCGATCCTACTTTGGTTCGGCATGAAAAATCGTCGCCTGTTCCTTCAATTGATTGGTGTCGCGATCGGCGCATCCGTGCTCGCGATTGCGATTCAATTCACACCGGGTGAGGATCCGAGTCGTGTCTACTACGGTACCGATACACGATTATTCGCCTTATTGATCGGGAGTTTGCTCGCGTTCGCGTGGCAACCGACCCGCTTTAAGATTGATATCCCAAAACGTGGTGTTCGATTGTTGAATCAAACAGGTGCTGTCACGTTGCCACTCTTACTTTTACTGATGGTTGTCACGAGTGAGTTCGGAAGCTTTTTATACCGTGGTGGCTTTTTCATCGTTTCGCTCCTTGCCGCCCTATTGATTGCTACGATCGCCCATCCGGCGTCGATTTGGAGTCGTTGGTTTGCGCGTCCATCACTTATTGCGATCGGCAAACGGTCGTACGGCTTATATCTATGGCATTTTCCCGTCATCACGTTGCTGACACCGGTCGAGCAAATTGGAACATTCTCGGTACTACGGACTATATTGATCATAGTTATTCTTGTTGCGTTAACAGAAGCGTCGTATCGCTTCATCGAGCGTCCGATTCGTCAACTCGGACTGTCTGGTTACTTGAAGCGTTTATCGCTACATCCGCAACAGTTACGTCAGTTCTCAACGATACAGTGGGCGAGTGTTGCCGTGTTGACGATCCTTATCGTCAGCTTCATTGGTAACTTATCGATTCTTGCTGTTTCCGATACACCGAAGCCAGAACCCGCCTTCCATAAGATAGCGGCGCCAAAAGAAAAACCGAAACCGGTCCTCAAACCGACGACACCGAAAGCAAAACCTGATCAACGAAAAATTTGTCGACCGACGTTTGCGATCGGTGACTCCGTCCTGCTCGGTGTCGAAGATTATCTCGGCAGTACACTCAAACAACTGACGATTGATGCGAAACTCGGTCGACAGCTACGAGAAGCGATTCCGCTAAGTGAACAGTATGCGTCGTACAATCAACATGGACGCCAAGTCATCCTCCATCTTGGAACGAACGGCAGCTTCCGCAAAGATCAGTTGAATAGCTTACTCGACCAATTTGCAAATGCCGATCACATCTATCTCGTGACAGCACGGGTGCCACGCCCGTGGGAAGCAGAAGTCAATCAGATGTTACGAGAGGCATCAAAACGGAAACGGGTCGAACTGATCGACTGGCATGCTATTGCTGTCAAACACCCATCCTATTTTGAAGCAGATGGTGTTCATTTGAATATTAAGGGCGCCCGGGCCTATTCGAAGATTCTTGCGAAGGCCACGAATTGCGCCGTTTCGACAAAATAAAATCACGACAAACAAGGTAGCGGATAGTTCCGCTACCTTGTTTTTTCGTGTTCACCCTGTCGCAAGTAGTCCAAGGTAGATCAGACTGACACTAAGAAGGCTCAGCAAGACACCCAATGCATGTCGTCTGAATCCGAGTAAGAGCAGTGGTAAGGTGGCGATCCCAATCATTAAGACCCACCCGTCCCCTGCTGGACCACTGACCGGTAGTTGACCTAACGTCGGTTGTTCCAAACGACTGAGTGATGCACTTGCCATGAACAGAAGTATTAAAATAATACTCTCCATCCGGAGTAACGGACGTGGATCGTATGTCGAGTCGAAACGTAACCGACGCCTTACGAGCGTTCCATTACAGAATGCGTAGAACAAAAGTGGTAGCAGCAAGAGGTGCTTCAGCAACAACGCTTGACCGTATGGCACACCCCAGAGATTCGTATAACGTTCAAGTGGAATCGCCAGTTGCATCAGTAGCAGACCCAACAGGATGACACCGGTAAAAGCAATCCGGGCAAACGGACTGAACCAGTTTAAAAAGGCGGACCAATGAGCGGTCGAACGGGCACCAACAGCTACCCAAAACACGACACCGATCCAAGCTGTCACACATAAGAAGTGACTACACTGAAGCGTCCACCCGAGCGCACCGTATTTGACCGCCGCATGACTCGTTCCTGCGATACCAATCCATAACGGGATCGTCAAGAGTGCGAGCAGGATGGACCGTTGCTTTTGCCATGCGAATACAATCAATAGGAGTAAAGCAGAGAAGTAAACGACAAGAAACATTTGACCGATATGCAAAAGTAACCCCGTTCGTAGAGCCTCTGTCATCGTTTGCGTCGAAAGTAGAAAACGAACGGCACCAAAGACCGGGATGCTCGTTCCAAGAACGAGCATCCCGAGTCCTGCTACCGCCCAAGACGTACCGTCCATTAATGGCGGTTTCCGTTTCCTTGGGATGAAGCATAATACCAAATAGCCCATCCAAAGCGCTCCACCCATGTAGACGAGTAGTTCTCCTAGAAACGCACTCATGTCGTGCGACGACGTAACAAAAGAAGGATGACGATACTGATTAACAGTCCTCCGACGATCCATGGGAGCAGTGTCGGAACGAGTCCTTTTGAAACTGGCTCCGCTTCAGGAACGACTGCTGCTTTTGTTTCCATCGGCTCAGCCTTTTCTACGGTGCTTGTTTCAGCTTTTGCCGCACCTAGTACCGTAAAACGAATCGTTCCTTTAACAGGATGACCATCATCTGAAATCGATGCCCACTTGATCGTGTATTTTCCTTCCGTTAAAGGCTCTGAGACGACAGCACTCAGTTCATTTCCGATGATGAGCGGTTTTGCGAGAGACTGTTCGACGCCATTCGCGTCTACTACACGTAAGGTGCTTGTTTTTTCAACAGCCTCACTAAACGTCAAGCGGATTCGATCGACGGGCTCTGATAACACCGCTCCTTCTGCCGGATTGGAGCTTTTTAAACTCGTGTGTGCTTCAACGGAGATGGGAAGCAGACAAATGAGGAATAGAAGTGCAAATCGGATGATACGCATGTCGTTTACCTCCTTTCTGCTTGATGTGTATAAGAAAACCCGCTGTTTCCAGCGGGTCGTCCTTTATTGTTGCGGGCGACGACGGAGTGCAAAGAATCCAAGGATCGATGCTGCTGCGATACCAAGCAATGACCAGACGATACCTGTCGTCGATGAAGCTTCTTGCATACCACCGAGACCTGTGTTCGGCATACCAGATGGTGCACCTTTGAATTTATCTGGGAACTGATCGACGATTGCTGTCGCTGTTCCTTCCCCTACGCCGTACATATGCGCGTACGCTTCGCGAATCGCGGGGTACGCTTTGTCGTAATCTTTTTCATTGTAGCTATTGAAGGCGAGTAAGAGTTGGTCGATGTGGACCTTTAGTCCTTCTTCCAAATCTTTTGCTTTCAAGCGTCCTTCCGTTGCAGCATCGAGGAATGCTGCTTGTTCGACACGGTACTCATCGAGTTCTTTTACAGCCATGTCGCGTGTTTGATCGTCTTTTGCACCTGTTGCTTTGACGTAGTCGACGAAGTAGCCGATATGGCTCGACCAGATTTTCTTGAATTGTTGTGCTGCTTCACTGCCGTAAACGGAACCGATTGAAGCCGACAAATCATCTGTATTTTGACTCAAGGCACCGGCTGCCGCGTCAAAGTCCTTTGCACCGTCAATTCCTTTTTGCATCGCGAGCACCGCAAGCGCTGCGTGCTCTGAGAAGTTCCGGTTGAGCCCGGCACGAAGATCGGCTGCTGGTGTATCGACTTTCGTATTTTTGAATTTATCTGGGTACTGATCGACGATCGCACCAGATAATCCTTCTCCGACCATATACATATGCTCGATTGCTTCACGTAGATTGCTGTAGGCAGCGTCATAATCACCAGCAACGTAACTATTAAACGATGTTAACAATTGCGTGATATGGACTTTGAGCCCTGCTTCGAGATCTGCTGCTTTCAATCGCCCGCCTGTTGCTTTATCAAGGAATGCAGCCTGCTCGACACGGTACTCATCCAAATCTTTCAATGCTTTTTGTTTAGCATCTTCATCTTTTGCTCCAGTCGCTTTGACGTAATCGACGAAGTAACTGATGTGGCTCGACCAGATATCTTTAAACGCTTTTCCTGCATCGTCACCGTAGACAGAACCGACAGCTGCCGCTAAATCATCCGTATTTTGATTCAATGCGCCTGCTGCTTGTTCAAAATCTTTTTTACCATCAATTCCTTTTTGCATCGCGACGACTGCGAGATATGCGTGTTCAGATAGAATTTGATCGAGTGTCGCTCGCAGATCCGACGCTGGAGAGGAGACATCTAGTGAGACTTTTCCTGAACTGTGAGACATCTTACTATGGTCCTCATGACCATGTGCACTGACACCTGCTGCTGGAATCAACAATGCGGCACTTAGCGGAACAGCGAGATACGACTTTTTCATCTTCATCTTATGAACACCCCTTTGATTTTTTGGACTTCACACAGATAACGTAAGGAGTTCATAAATGGTTTTATCTTTTTACATTTTTTATTTAAAATATTTTTTTGGTCGAAATACCTCCGTTCATTACTCTAATTATTTTTTAGTTTTTATTTACTCATTTCAAGAAATAAACAACTTATTTTCTAACGATTTCATTAAAATCTTCTTATCACCATATCTTTTATTTATTATTTAGAACAGGAGTGGAATCATGAAACGAATCGTCATTGGTGCATTGCTCGCTTCCCTCGTCGTCTCGCAAGCAGTCGGACCGGTCGAAGCAAAAAGTAAATCGAAGAAAAAATCTGTCGTGCAAGTCGATCGAGACAAAAATGGCATCCCGGATGCTTGGCAAAAACAATATCATTTGGGATATGGAAAACAAGTCGCAACAAAAGATCACGATCGCGATGGTCTAACGAATGCACAAGAGTATCAACTTCGCCTCAACCCAACAAAATCAGATTCGGATCGTGACGGAATCAAGGATGGGAAAGAGGATGCGGACTACGACTCTCTTACAAACCAACAAGAATACACAGCGCATCTGAACCCATTGAAAAAGGATTCTGATCAAGATGGTATTTCTGATGATAAAGAAGACCAAGATCAGGATCGATTGACGACACGGGAAGAGTTCATCGTCGGTACGCAACCATTGAAAAAGGATTCCGATCGTGATGGCATCAAAGACAATGAAGAAGACCGGGATCGAGATACGCTTATCAACGAAGATGAGTTTGAACTCGGTTCTGATCCAACAAAAGCCGATAGCGATCAGGATGGAACACGAGATGATCAGGAAGATACGGATCATGACGGCGTTCGAAATAATCAAGAACTCAAGCGGATCATGATTAAAGTAACGGATACGAACAAGAAAAAGTTCGAGTGGCGCTACAGTAATGAACACCAACGGAAAGAACTCCGTTTTAAAGATGAGATTGGCATCACTGATGTCGCGACGTTAAAAGACCGCCTTCTCGTCACGCCATCGATGACGGAAGAGGAATTATTAACGTTAGTAGCTCAGGCACTTCAATTGCCAAACATTAAAACATTACAAGTCCAAGTCAAGTTCTACAATGGACAAGAGCTTGAATCGGAAGATGAACACGCGGATGACGATGGTGCATCGGATGATTCTGGGGATGAAGGCGATGACGATTCCGATGATCATGGCGATGATCATGGTGGTCACGGTGATGATGATTGATCCTCAATACACAAAGAGAGAACGGAAAACTCCGCTCTCTCTTTTTTCATACTCCTATTAATGATGGTGACCGCTACTTCCACCAGCGGGTTTTGCTCCACCTTGTAAGATTTTTAAATCCTGCGCCGACAGTTTTCCGACGATGAATTGCCGTGTCGGCATGATCATCGCACCTTCACTGCTCGCATGCGCTTTGACATAATACAAGCCGGATTTCGGTAATGTCTTCGCAATCGTGTAGACACCCGGCTTCGTCTCTTCTGCCGGTTCCATACTATAGCGGACTGTTCCGTCTGCTTTCCAGATTTCGAAGTGGACATAGTCGACTTTTTGAGCCGGTTTCGCTTCACGCCAAACCGTCGCTTCGAACGTTTGCTTTTTCTTTGCGTCCGGTTGTACGTCTTTTGGGATATTCATTTTGATCGATAACGGATGAACGACTGCGTACTGCTCCGCCGCATCAGAATCAACGGCGCAGCCGGCAAGACTCGTCGTCGTGACGAGCAGTCCACCAAGCACGAATGTTTGCATCGATTTACGCATTGAAGAACCTCCTTACACTCGGAATACGACGAATGACGAGGAAATCGAGTAACCAGACGACGAGCAACGAGAGTCCGACAAGTGGGAAGACAATTCCCAGCACAACAAGCACAGCGAGGAATCCTTTCAACATGAATGCTTTCGGACCTTTTGGTGCCCCCATCCCCTTACTTGGTTTTCGCTTCAACCACAGATAGAAACCACTGACTGCTACGAGAATGATCCCAAGACAAATCAATAGGCTGATCAATTGGTTGAACCAGCCGAATTCCGTTCCTTTGTGAAGCGTGATTCCGGTCGCGACGATCTTCCCGACGACGCCATAATTGTCATAGCGATAGTCAGCGAGGACGGCACCGGAATATTGATCGAGATGGATCGTTGCTTCATCCTGTGCCTTTGCGGGATACGCGGACAGGGTGTAGACTCCACTCGGATCACTCGGGATGCTGATTTTAAAGCTTGGGTCCATTCCCTGTTGCTTGCCGATCGCAACGATGTCATCGATCGAAGCCGGAACGGCTCCTTCGACTTTCGACTGAGGGACATCAAGTGTTTCAGCGGCCCACGGGACTTCTGCGATATCTTTCGTTTGAAGCGTTGACGTCGGTGCCTCCCCACCCCAGATGGACGGTGGATAGCCCAGTCCTTGGTTCGTGACGAGTGACTGGAAGTTCGTTCCCCAGAAACCGGACCATGGGAGACCTGTCAGGATGAGGAATAACATTCCTGCTGTAATCCAAAATGCAGGAACCGCGTGAAGATCACGACGGAATAACTTCTTACCTTGACGAAGACGCGGGAACAAAACACCTGACAGTCCCTTTTGCTTGCGTGGGAACCATAAGAATAATCCTGTCACGATCAAGACGATTGCCCAACAGGCAACGAGTTCGACAATCCGGTCACCGGTCGTTCCTGCCATCAGTTCTCCATGAATTTCTTCAATTTTGTTCATGATTCGATCGTCGTCCGATAATGTTCCGATGATTTTCCCGGAGTACGGATTGACGAAGACTGTCGCCGACATCTTAGGTGACGAGATGTTCACTTCACTGGATCGATCGTCCGATTCACCCGGTCGGTATGACGTAACGAGCGCGTCCGGATACTTCGCTTTGATGCGATTGATTTGTTCCGTCGCCGTGATGCGATCCGCTTTTGGTGTAACTTCATAATACGATTGATACAGGACGTTTTCGATTTGCGGCTTAAATAGATAGATCGATCCTGTCACGGCAAGCATGACGAGGAACGGTGCAAAAATGATACCAGCATAAAAGTGCCACCGCCAAATCGTCCGGTAAGCAGAAGAAGTCGGTGCTTTTTTGACCGTCTCTTCCGTCTGCATGAGATTCATATGTATCCTCCTTCGACAGAAAATATGTCCACTCTGTGAACACCTTTTAGTATAAGCAGTTACAATCCATTTCCACGCACTGGCTTGTGACGATAAATTGCCAATCCAGTGTGTAAATCAGGTAACTTTTAAGAAGTGATGTGCGTCATTTTTTGACAATGATTTCACTTTTTTTGTAGATTACTTCTTATTTCAAAAAACTATCCTTATTCATAAAACCAAACTTTAACCTAAAAAGCGAATCCATTATCGGATTCGCCGTTTTATATGTGATTTACATCGAGGACTCTTCTTCTAACGCTTGCTTTTGACGATGATGATGGACGATTCCGATGACCGCTGCTCCAATGAGGATCACGATGATTGATCCAATGACACCAGGATTCACCTGTAGCCAGTTCCACAGTTCCGACCACGTCACAGCTTCTCCGATTCGAATGATGATGAATGTCCACAATCCTGTATACACGCCTGCTGCTAAGAATGTCATTACTAAATAGCGCGGTAACGGATAACCGAGGAGTCCGGCGACATAATGAATCGGGTGTCTGACGCCGGGTAAGAAGAACGATAGTCCGATTGCCCATAATCCCCGTCGTTCAATGATCGTTTCTGCTCGTTCTAAGAAACGTGATTTCATCCAGCGTTTGACGAGCGGAATCTCACGGAAGAACCGAGCAAGTAGATAAAACCACGTAAAGGCGATGAAGAAGATCGGCCAAGCGGTCAGCCAGATGACGACCGGGTACATCCCCTCTCGTAATCGAAGTGCTGCAAAACTCATCATCAAGACATCGTCCGACAATGGGGTGAACATGATTCCGCCAGCCAGGCGGACGAGTGCCATGATATCCATCACGTATCCCTACTTTCTATTTCTCTCTATATTCAGTATCCCCGATTTTTCTAAAGTTGAGCCCCGTCCGTTTCTTAAGTTCTTCTTTAGCTGTACTTTTTCGAGCAAAATAAATCGTCATCGATTTCGGAAAGCCTGTTACGTCATATGAATGGATTCAGCCCCTTTTCATAAAAAATCCTTTTCCCACATCGAGAAAAAAGGGTTTCCTCCATCCGTTCGAGAAGGGGTGTAACGTACAACTGAACGCTCATCTGATAGGAGGAATTTCCATGCTACATCGCCGGAAGACCTATACGATTCGTCCCGAACGCCTAGAAGAATTCACTGAGTTTTTCCATACCTATCTGTACCCGCTTCAAGTCAGTCATGGTGCCCGTCTTGTTGGGCGCTGGGTGACGGAGGCAGAAGATGAAGTCATCGCTATCTGGGAATACCGCGACCGTGAACATTACGAACAAGTCGATCGTGATGTCCGCAACAGTGCCTTACGTCGCGAAGCGATGAAGAAGCGCGCGCGCCTCGGCAAAAACCTCTATATCAAATCCTATGAAGATTTCATGACGTCGACTGGTACGTATGCTCCCCCTCGCGCGATCGTCAGCGTGACCGCGTACATCACGAACGATGCCGGTGAAGTCTTGCTCGTTCGTAATCTCCACCGGGGTGATACGTATGAGATGCCGGGTGGACAAGTCGAAAATCACGAGTCGATTCTTGACGCGATCAAACGAGAAGTCAAAGAAGAGACTGGTGTCGATGTCACGATTGACGGGATTACCGGTATCTATCAAAATGTCTCAAGTCATGTCCTTTGTGTCTGCTTCCGCGGAAAAGCGGTTGGCGGTGAACTTGCGACACAAGAAGGTGAAACGACGGATGTCGGCTTCTTCCCGCTGACACGTGACTCGCTGAGTGAATACATCAAACGGGAGCATTTCCAGTTACGGACGCTTGACGCGATGGATCCGCACTACTTCCCGCATGCCTTATATAAAGTCAGACCGTATGAGTTGATCAGCCGGTATGACGGCAATGCAACATCATCTTCACGATAAAACAAAAATCCCCTTGCAGATTTTTCGCCGCAAGGGGATTTTTTCGGTTACGTTGTCAATCGAGCAGTGATTCCGGCATCATCGGTAACATAGACAGCATCTGCTTGATCTGTAACGGTATAAGCAGAAGACTTTAATGTCTCGATGGCTGCTTGAAGCGTCGCTTGATCCGGATAACGCAGCGTCCAGTAGACAAGTCCGACCGCATCTTCCGGATTCGTCGGTGCGTTGACTCCCGACCAGACGTTCAGACCGATATGATGATGGTAGCCGCCGGCAGCGACGAACAACGCACGCATCCGCGAAGCGTCAGCCGCAACCTCAAAGCCGAGCGTGTCGACATAAAAGGCCCGCGCCGCTTCGAGTGTCTTGACGTGGAAATGGACATGTCCCATGACCGTATCGCTTGGCATGCCGTACCAGTCTTCTTCTCCCGCTTCGACGAGCATGCTTTGCCAATCGACGGGATCCGTCGTCATCTTGACGTCTCCGTTTGCTTCGTACGTCCAGGTCTCACGTGGACGATCGGCATAAATTTCGATCCCGTTCCCGTCTGGATCCGACAGATAAAACGCTTCACTGACGAGATGGTCACCTTGACCAATCTCGATTCCTTGTTCGATCAAATTCCGGATAACGAAGCCGAGTTCTTTTCGGTTCGGTAGCAAAATCGCAAAATGATATAAACCGGCGACCGAGTTCGGTGGGAAACGGCGGGCATTCGGGTGGACTTCAAGTTCAACGAGTGGTGTATCTTGTGCACCAAGCACCGTCAACTGATCGGTTTGCGTCAGCACGCGTAATCCGAGTGACGTTGTATAAAAAGAAATCGAACGATCGAGGTCCGTGATTCGCAAGCGAACGGGACCGAGTGTGATTTGTGGATGAATCGACATGGTGTTTCCTCCTTCAATGAAATAGCTCGTACCCCTATTATTACTCGGAAGCGATCGAAGCGGAAGTAGGCACGAATAAGTGGTATAGTATCCTAAACGATACCATGAAGGAGGAAGACTGATGGAAGAGACACCAAGCTGTCGGGTCGAAACAGCACTCGAAATCTTGACCGGAAAATGGAAGCCGTCGATTTTACTCGTCTTAATCACACACGGAACGCTTCGCTTCAGTGAATTGAAACGACAATTGCCGAACATTACGCAAAAGATGCTGACGGCTCAACTGCGTGAACTCGAACTGAATGATATCGTCCATCGCGAGATTTATCAAGAAGTCCCACCCCGCGTCGAATACTCACTGACGGATTATGGTCGGACACTCATTCCAGTTCTTGATGCCATCAATGCATGGGGGGAACAACATGTCCTTCATCTTGAACAGAAAGAAAAACTCGCTTCCGCTTCTCAATGAGAAATCCATTTCGATGTGATTTCTCATTTTTTTATGGAAAAACCTGTCTATTATCACGTATACTGACGTAATAGACTTCTGTTTTTCGGAAAGGAATGAGTCCTCATGCATCAACTTCATGCGATCGAGCAACTCGTTGCTCGACTCAAACAAGATCCTGCAGTCGAAGCCATCTTCTTAAAAGGATCTTTTGGACGGGGAGAAGAAGATGTTCATTCAGACATCGATCTGTACTGTCTCGTCTCAGAAGAACGTCAAACAAAATTCTTATCGCGTCGTTTGTCCCACCTTTCTGCCTATCGTTCAATCATCTGGAAAGATGAGATTGATATCATCGCCCCACAAATGATCGTCGTCTATGATGATCTGCTACATATTGATTTGTTTACGGTGACGCTCGACTCGCTGAATCATAAGGATCAATTGCGTGTCTTGTATGATCCACAAGAACAGTTGACGGACTTTACCGATACATGTGACTTAACGCTTTCTGCTCAAGAAGCGACCGATGAAGCAATCGATGCTGTCTGGTTCTTGTTCCAATACAAAAAAGCAGCAGCACGGGGAAATGACTTATGGGCAGTCGAGATGCTCCGGAGCGCCTTGATCAAGTTCGCGAAAGTCTTGCTCCATCATCATGCTCCTGAACGAGCGCAACTCGGATTAAAGACGATTCCGACGACATTACCAGACCATCCACGTCTTGCTCTTGAAGCAATCTACGACGTCCTGACACCCGCAACGCACGCTGAAGCGGCTCAACGTTATCTAGCGTGTCTAGAGACTGAACGGAACGCACTCGACCAGACGCTTGCCGCTCATCCGGAGACGCTCGCTTTACTCGATCGATTAACGCCTGAACTCTCGATTCAACAATCAGGACGGTAACAAGAAGGGGCTGACTCAAAAATCAGTTTCCATAAAGATAAGGGTGGCAGAATGATGATCTGCCATCCTTATCTCGTAACAAAAAGAATGACGCATTTCACGCCACTCCTACAGGAAAAGCGCATTTATGCGCTGTCAGAGACAAACAAGACCCGCTTTCCTACTTAAATGAAGCAGGAAAACTGGCTTGTGTCTCGCCTGAGGAAAGGGCGTGAAAAGACGCGTCATTCTTTTATTGAGTCTCTTCTATGGTCACTCATTACTGTGTCAATTGAATCTCTTTTGATTGTCCACCTGCCCAGCCAAAGCCAGACGAGACTTCAAGCATCGGATTTTTCACCTGTTTCGGTAATTCGAAGACGATGTTGCCGGTTTTCTCGATATTCGGGTTGATCGTCTCCAAGAAGAATCCCATGCCGTCTTCATTCGCATAGAGATCGAGCTCCGTATCGGCTGAGTATTCCGTATCGCCGACATTGACTTTAAACATGTTGCTGTCGACGAATCGCTCTTCCTTATCTCCGTTTAGAATCGTCAGACCGATGACTAAGAATTGTCCTGATGTTTTCTTTTCTCCGAGAACGTTTGACAACGTATCAACCATCTTGACGTCGTTGACGACGTACGTCAGTTTGCCAACCTTTACCTGATCATTCACCCCGTATGTCTTCTTGACCGGTTTCGCCGCTGCTTTTGCTTTCACGGGTTTTGCTTCTGATTTGACTGCTTCTTGTTCGACCTCTACTTTTTTCTCTGGTGCCGCTTGTTCTTCATCATCTCCTAGATTTCCAAGGATGACTGCTCCGATTACGATGATTCCTGCCCACTTCAATCCTTTTTTCATGTTACTTCCTCCTTTTAATGTGGCTGACTCACGTCTGATAGCCCTAGTATAGGAAGAAGCAACCCCTTATCCTTTACACTTTTTTTACCAGGTTATTTTTTGTTTATGGTTCGATAAAAAGATTGACAAAAATAAAAGAGAACGCTGATTTCAGCGCCCTCCTCTCCTTATTCTCCTTTGACCCGGATGACGATTTTTCCTTTCGCATGCCCTTCTTCGCCATAATCGTGCGCTTCCTTGATGTGGTCGAGATCAAAGATTCGATCGACGACAGGCTGCAATTCGCCTCGCTCGACGGCTTTAGCGATATGCCGCAAACGCTCACCGGTCGGTTGCATGAAGACATACGCAGAACGGGCATTGTGTTGTTTCGCTTGCTCTTCATCGGGTGGTGTTGAAATCGAGACAAGCATCCCATTTGGTTTCAGCATCTGATAGAGCTCCCCTTGCTTGTCTCCGCCCATTGTATCGAATACAAAATCGACGTCCCGGACACGGTCGGCTGGATTTTCTTGTTTGTAGTCGATGACTTCGTCGGCTCCAAGCGATTTTACCCAGTCGACATTTTTCGTACTTGTTGACGTGATGACGTACAACCCGTTCGCTTTCGCAAGTTGGATTGCAACCGTTCCGACGCCCCCTGATCCGGCACCAATGAAGATCCGATCACCTGGCTTCGCATCCATCACTTCGAACATGACCTGCCATGCTGTATGCGAGACGAGTGGAAGAGATGCTGCTTCAGCAAAACTGAGCGATTCTGGTTTTTTCACAACTAAATGCGCATCGACTGCGACGTACTCCGCATACGTCCCTTGACGAGCGATTTCCGGACGACTGAAGACGGCGTCCCCGACTTGAAGATCGAAGACGTTCGCTCCGACTTCTTGAATCACGCCAGCAACGTCCCAACCGATGACGAGCGGCATTTCGTAGCTCAACATCTGACGCAAGTAGCCTTCGCGTAGTTTCCAATCGACCGGGTTCACACTCGCGGCATAGACTTCGATTAAGACATCATCCGGTCCGATGACTGGCTTTTCCAGTTCTCCAACCTTGAATTGTTCCGATCCACCATACTGTTCAATGTAAGCTGCCTTCATCCGTTGACTCCTCCTTCAATATTCGTTCCCTATCTTCTTCCCCGTCCGTTCCACCGACAAACAGTCTGAAGATACACAACAGCTCCCCATCGATCGATGAGGAGCCGTTTCGTTAACGATTCGTTTGTTGAAGGGTGGATGCCGTCTCGTTCAAGGCATGAATCGCCTGCTGCAGTTCCATGACCTGACCGACTTGATGACGCGTCAAACCGGATAACGACTCACTTTGTGCGAGCAAGGCATTCATGAACGTGTCGAGTTGACCGGTTGCTATCGTGATAGCAGTAAGACTGCTCGTCATCGTCGCGAACTGAGTCTGCGCCGACTGGATCGAACCGACGACTTCCGTCGCATCCATCTCGATCGTCTGTAGTGCTAACTGACTCTCTGCCATCCGCTCTTCCTGCTCACGTAGCAATGTCGTACTGGCATGAATCGAGTTGCCGGTTTGCGTAACATCCTGCTCAACACGTTCGATGATCGCATTGATTTCCTTCGACGCTTCTGCCGTCTGTGCTGATAGATTACGAATTTCTTGCGCAACGACCGTAAAACCTTTTCCGAACTCGCCCGCGCGAGCCGCTTCGATCGACGCGTTAAGACTAAGCAGATTCGTTTGCGTCGCAATCGCGTTAATACTCGACGTGATAGCGACGATCTCCTGGAAACGCCCAGCAAGCTGTCCGAACGACGTGACCGACTCATCCATGCTCGTCGTTAATTGTTGCAGGGATTGTCCGGCAAGACCGATCGTCTGTCTGCTTCGTTCTGCTGTCGTCCGTGAGGAGGAGCTTCGCTCGAGGGCACGGTCGACTGAAACCGTCACATCCTCCATCCGGTTGACTTGTTGTTCGTTCAATTGACGGATTTCACGAATCGCTTGGACGCTGCCTGCTGCTTCACTTGCCAACTGTTGCATCGCTAGATCGACTTGACTGAACGAATCCTTCGCCGCGTCGACCGTTTCACTCATCTCTTCCGTGAACGTCGTTACTTCCGTTGCGGTTGCTGCCGTTTGCTCAAGGGCGACTTGCGACGTTGCCGCGTAAGCTTCCGATCGCTCTTGTTCTTGACGAACTGCCTGCATGACGTTTCGTCCAAAAACGGCAACGAAGACAGCCGCTGAGAAGATCATCAAATAGATGACATACGCGACGATCAAGTCGAATGTTTTCGTAAAGACAATCGTTCCGTTGGCTGTGAATAACGCCATTTCAAGTAGTCCGAAAATCCCAGCCAGAACGACGAGACGCGGAATCAAATAGACGATTGAAATCGTCAAATAAAGGTAAGCAATCGTCCAGATACTTGGGGACGGTAATGTCGTCAAAACCAAGGCGAGGACGAGATACGTTAATGTCACTTGAACATATTTCCCGCTCGGACGATGTCCGAGGAGGCGGTTGCCGACAAGCAACGCGACCGTCAAGATCAGACCACCGACTAAAAACTGATAGAACACACTGATGGGAACATAATTCATTTGGGCAAATACGAAAATCAACGGATGCGCAATTGTAATCAACGTTGCAATCAGGCGGGACAAAATCTTTGTACTTTGTTGCTCGAGGGCAGATACCATCTTGTTCAAACTCCTTCATCATAGTAAACTCATACAATTGTTCATCGGCAGAATGAATTCAATCGTTAAGTTCCTCGGATGACTTTTTTTCTTGACGCTTTCTTGAGAGCGGGAGTACGTTTAACGTAGACTTTTTTTAGAAAAGAGGATTCCTATGCTCTATGTACTCGTAGGTCTCGCAGGTATTCTCGGTGCCTTTGCACGTTATGGACTCGGACTGCTGATTGGCGACTTTACAGTCGGTCCTTTCCCGTGGCCCACGCTTGCGATCAACTTGATCGGTAGCTTTCTGCTCGGCTATGCGACACATTTTTTATTTCGAACGAAACTCTTGCATCAATATGTGATCACTGCCATCGGAACAGGCTTCATCGGCTCATTTACGACGTTTTCGACATTTAGCGTCGAGACCGTGACGTTACTCAACGAACGTCATCTAGCGGATGCGCTTCTCTACGTGCTCGTCAGCTTATTTGGTGGTCTGTTCCTGTCTTATCTCGGTTACGCTCTTGGGACAAGACGACTGCGTTACGTGACGAAAGGACGTGACTGAATGACATTACTCGCCCTCGCCATCGGTGCTTTTTGTGGTGCTATCAGTCGCTTTGCTGTCAGTCAATGGATGAAGACGTTTTGGAAACATGAATTTCCACTAGCGACGTTCCTGATTAACGTAATCGGTTCGTTTTTGCTTGGTCTCGTCATCGGTGCGCATCTGGATACGACATGGACGTTACTCTTAGGTACCGGTTTCCTTGGATCATTTACAACGTTCTCAACGTTCAAAATCGAGACGTTGCAGTTATTTCAGGACGGAAATCGTAAAGTACTTACCCTCTATCTCATCTCAAGCTACGGTTTCGGAATTCTTGCAGCTTTCCTTGGAATCACACTTACAGCTTGAACAAAACAAGAGGCGACGGAAAATCCGTCGCCTCTTGTCGTATCCGTTTTAATTTAATCATTCATCCAGAATAGACCAACCGTCTCTGCTCCGGCATGCGTCCCGATTGCTGGTCCGAACGTGCCCTCGAGAATCGTCAAATCCGGGAACTTCGCTGCGACTTGCTGCCGCAGTTCCGCTGCCATTTCCGGTGCCATCGTCGTCGCGACATAAATCCGGTTCTTATAGAACGTGTGCTGACGCATCGATTCATCGATTTGTTTAACCATTTCGATGTAAGCTTTCTTTAAAGAACGTGCTTTTTTGAATGGTACGATTTTTCCTGCTTCATCCGTCGTGATGATCGGTTTGATGCTGAGTAGGTTCGCAAGGAACAAGTCACCGGATGAGACACGTCCACCCCGGCGCATCGTTTCCATATTACCGACGATCATATAGAAATGGGTCTTTTTCGTCAACGCTTGTAAGGCTGCGACGATTTCCTCGACGGATTTCCCCTGTGCCGCGAGCTCCATCCCGTAACGAATGAACTCTTGTTGGTTCTCAAACGCTGTATGCGAGTCGATGATATGAACCGGGAAACTGGCTGCTTCCGCTGCTGATGCTGAACTTTGGACGGTACTTGATAAGCCATTCGTACAATGTACTGCAATCGCGCAGTCATATCCTTCTTCTTTCAGACGTTCATATGTTCCAACGAACTCCCCAAAGATCGGTTGTGAAGTTTTTGCAATCAGCTTTTTGTCCGCATCCAGGGCACGAAACAGACGCTCGACCGTAATGGCATTCTCTTGATACGCCGTATCACCAAGTAAAATTTGAATCGGCACGACATTGACGCCGATCGCTTCCGCCTCTTCTTTCGTGAAATAGGCCATACTATCGGTCACCCATGCAATTTTAGTCATTTTCCTTAGCCTCCGTTAGATTCTTCTTGCTCTATCCTACCATATACAGGAGTGGAAATCGCAAGATACCTCATGACATCATCTGAAAATGAAACGATGTACGCTTATGATAGTGCTCACCGGCACGCAAGACAACGGAAGGGAAATCTGGTTGATTGATCGCATCCGGCAGCCCTTGTGTCTCAAAACAGATACCCAGGTACGGCGTTGCCCGTCTTCCACAAATCGTGAACTCGCCTGACAAGTGATTGGCCGTGTAGACGACGACCCCCGGTTGGTCGGTTACGACCCGTAACCGCCGCCCGCTGATTGGTTCGTCAAGAACGATCTCCCCACCTTCTCTAAGCAGGAAGGGATGATCCACCCCGCTACCCGCTTGACGAAGTTGTTCGTCTGGTGCGTGTGTGACTTCATGTAGAAAACGGGCATCGAGAAAATCAAAAACGGTGTCTGTTACCGGGAGAATGTCACCGGTCGGTACGGCATCTTTCGTCAACGGAATATAAAAAGGGGCGTCCATTCGCAGGACGTGCTGTTCGATTGTCGTCTTCGCCTCACCTGTCAAATTGAAGTACGTATGATTCGTCGGACTGAACGGTGTCGAGGCCGTCGTCTCCGCTTCATAATGAACATGCAGGACGTTCTCGTCTGTCCATTCGAAGGTCAACTCAAACGACAAGTGACCTGGATAGCCGTTCTCTCCATTCGGACTATCTAATCGTAGGACGAGTCGGTCATCGTTGATTTCGTGCGTGAACATCCGGTTCGCCCAATTCTCGCTTCCCCCGTGAAGATGATGCTCGCCTTCATTTTGTTCAAGTACATACGTCATTCCTTCGAGCGCGAACGCTCCGTTCGCGATTCGTCCTCCGACACGTCCGATCGTTGCGCCTAAATGGTGTGGATCATCCTGGTATTCTGACAGGTCATCAAATGCGAGTACGACGTTTTCAATCATCCCTTGCTGATCTGGAACCCGTATCGCAAGAATTTTTGCGCCTCGGTTCAAGATATCGACACTATGTCCATGAACATTCTCTAACGTGAACCGTAACAAGTACTGATCTTCTAGTTGACCCACTTCTGTTGTCGTAATCATCATCTGCTTCCTCCTGTACAATACGTTTTGCTGTTTTCCTATTTACCCTTGAAGCAACACAAAAAAACAACAGTAGCAAAGTGCCACTGTCGTCAAGGCGATGGAAAAGGTAGCCGGACTTCGATTCGTGTTCCTTGATGGATAATGGAATAGACGCGTAGTGACGCAGCCGGACCATATGTCACCTCCAGTGCGCGTCGAATCAAGAACAGATTCGAATCACCTGATTCTTTTTGATCCAGTTGTTGCATCACAGCAAACGGCATTCCTTGCCCATTGTCTGCGACTTCGATGACCCAACCCGTCGTCGACTTAAAGGCGCGGACATCAATCCGGTGATGCCGTCCTGCCTTTACGAACGCGTGACGTAGTGCATTATCGACAAGCTGTGTCACGAGGAACGGGAAAACGAAGTATTCCTCAACGGAAGTCTCGATGTCGAGATCGACCGTGATATCAGCGGATGTCAATTGATTCGGACGGCGGCGTGTACCTTCGAGCGATAGATAAGCTTTTAGCGTCGCTAGTTCCTCACGCAGTGGATGTTCATCGTGCCGCGTCGCTGTCGTCAAAAGTTGAAGCAACGCATTCAGTTGATGTTTTACAGGAGTTCCGGGATCGGCTGTCCGCTGAATTTCTTCGATGATGCCTTTGAGATAACTGACGTGTAACATAGGTTTCATCTTTCTACCGCTTAATCGGAGCAACTGCTCTTCTCGGTGCATGTATAACTCTCGCGCTAATAAACGGACAAGTTGTTCCGTCATTCGCTCGACCGTATCGTCAAATAGATCTTTCGAGAAATAACAGATGACACCCGCCTTTTGACCGTTGATGCGTATTGGATGAAAGCTTAGAATCTGTCCCGTCAGTTCATCTTCCTGTCGGACGGGTTCTTCTGCCTCGATCCATTGTTGTTCCTCACGTCTCGGTTGTTCGCCACAGACAGCAGGTTGCTGTTCCGTCATATCGATGACGACTTCCGTCGCTCCGAGCAAGACGACACGTTGCATTTTCGTCTCCTTTAATAATGTCGCTCCGATTTGTCGGGCGACTTCTGACGTCAACCCCTGCTTTCGTAAGGGTTGCAACGCTTGTAATAACCGATCAGAACGCTCCGTTTGTCGGACGAAGAGATCACCTTCGAGTCGAAGTTGCGTTCGTAAAATCATGATAAACAGTATGACACCACATGTGTTCGCAAATAATAGCGGAAACACCGCATGACTGATTAAATCAAGCGCCTGCGTCGTGTCTGGAGCCAGCAACAACGTGATTCCACTTTCAAAGAACAATGCGACTAAGACGATGCCGACTGGTGGAATCAAGGCATAGTCATCCCGTAAGCGCCAACGTTTCCGGTACCATCCACTCACGAGCCCAGCTATCATCGCAATGATCCAACCTGCTTCTGCCCCTAGAGAACCGAGTAAATAGCGGTGCAACCCGACTAGACATCCTGTGATCCCACCGACGATTGGTCCACCGATCAGACCACTCGTCACGATGACTGCTAAACGTGTATCAAGTAATAAAGCATCCTTTTTGACGGATAACCCGAGTAACGGATCAATCGTTGTATCATTCGAAAGCACGATTCCCGCATAGTTCATTAAAATACCAGATGATACGAATGCTAAAAGAAGTGGTACATTCATCCCGCGGTCCATCTTGAATATGTATCGAGAAATGCGCCACTGGGACAATAGAAAGGCTAACAGTGCTAACATACCTAAACGACTCAGTAAGAATGGAATCTGATCAAGCACGGAATACCTCCTCGTTTCATAGGACGCGAATCGACAATACGGTAGTTGTAGATTACATTCCCGCTCACTCCACCATTCTCCTATCATGACCGCTGAAAGTTCACACAATCCGCAAGTTCTTGATTTTTTGACTGATGTGATATAAAAAAATCGGCTCCTCGATGAGGAACTGATATGCTCCCCAAAAAGTAGACAGTTGAAATAACAAAAACTGTCTACTTTTTGAAGGGAGCTTTTTCTATGACTAAATCTAAGTTTTCGTCAGATGAAAAACTACGAATTATTAAGATGTGTGA
>Ga0308160_10000542_pt1 | contig 70954 bp, 61 predicted proteins | sample PhyFR1_FD_201036 | JGI IMG/M metagenome (GOLD analysis project Ga0308160, IMG submission 201036) | Phyllosphere microbial communities from UC Gill Tract Community Farm, Albany, California, United States - DLSLF.R1 | ecosystem: Host-associated > Plants > Phyllosphere > Unclassified | place: USA... | reverse complement strand
AACTGGTCGAACTGGGCAAGAGCAACAAACAGCTCGACGCCAACGACCAGCACATCGTCAACATCGTCGACTGGCTGTGGAGCTACGCCTTCGAGCAGCGCGCCTCCGACATCCACCTCGAACCGAAGCGCGACGCCGGCGCGATCCGCTTTCGTATCGACGGCGTGCTGCACCAGGTCTACCAGGTGCCGGCCGTGGTGATGATCGCGATGACAGCGCGCATCAAGCTGCTCGGGCGCATGGACGTGATCGAAAAACGGCGTCCGCAGGACGGGCGCATCAAGACGCGCACCCACGCCGGCCAGGAAGTCGAGCTGCGCCTGTCGACCATGCCGACCGCCTTCGGCGAAAAACTCGTGATGCGTATCTTCGATCCGGAGGTGGTCGTCAAGACGCTGCCCGAACTCGGCTTTCCGTTCGAGGATGCGCAACGCTGGGATGCGCTCACAAAACGTCCGCACGGCATCATCCTGGTCACCGGCCCGACCGGCTCGGGCAAGACCACGACGCTGTACACGACCCTGAAGGCGCTCGCCACCAGCGAAGTCAACGTCTGCACGGTCGAAGACCCGATCGAGATGGTGGAAGCGTCGTTCAACCAGATGCAGGTCCAGCCCGGCATCGACCTGTCCTTCGCCGACGGTGTGCGCGCGCTGATGCGGCAAGATCCCGACATCATCATGGTCGGCGAGATCCGCGACCTGGAAACCGCCGAGATGGCGATCCAGGCGGCATTGACCGGCCACCTGGTGCTGTCGACGCTGCACACCAACGACGCGCCCTCGGCCGTAATGCGCCTGCTGGAACTGGGCGTGCCGTATTACCTGCTCGGCTCGACCCTGATCGGCATCATGGCGCAGCGCCTGGTACGCACGCTGTGCCCGCATTGCAAGTCGGCGGATGGCGAACTGGCCGACGAGGTCTGGGACAGCATCGGCGGCGCCTGGCAAATTCCGAAGCCGGCGACGGTCTACCGCCCGGTCGGCTGCCCGGAGTGCCGCCAGACCGGTTTCCGCGGCCGCACCGGCCTGTACGAGCTGCTCACCGTCAGCGAAGACTTCGCCCATCTGATCAAGGAAGAAACGGACCTGGCCGCGTTGCGCAAGCAAAGCACCGGCGACGGCATGAAGCCGCTGCGTATCGCCGGCGCGTACAAGATCGTCGAGGGGGTGACGACGGCGGAAGAGGTGCTCAAGGTGACTTCGGCGCACTAGATGCTGACGTCGACGGCGCATTGATCGGCATAATCATCACGCACCTCTAGCGTAAATCAAAACTCGCCGCTATAATACGTGCCTTCTTCGGGTCGTTAGCTCAGTTGGTAGAGCAGCGGACTTTTAATCCGTTGGTCGCAGGTTCGAGCCCCGCACGGCCTACCAAAGAATTTAGTAGTAGCAAGGAAGGCGTTACGAGTGATCGTGACGCCTTTTTTGTTTTGCGGTCCCGATGTCGACCATCCCACCGATGCCCCACCGATCCGCCTCGCGTCGCGCGAGCCACATGGGCGCGGCGCCGTCGAGTAATAGCGCCCGTACAACGCGCCGGCACCATCGCAAAAAAGGCGTCACGAATCACTGTGACGCCTTTTTATTTTGCATTGCTACGCAGGGATCTCAGATTGCCAACGGATCCGATTCCAGGCCGTCCAGCGCCGGCTGCACCACGACATTCTGCCCGCTTTGCAAATGCTGGTGGATCGTACGCAAGGCAACGTTCGCCGCATTATTCCAGGTGAATTTCTCGGCGGTGAGACGGGCCATGCGGCCCTTTTCGATCAATTCCTCACGGTTTTGATAGGCGCTACGCATCAGGTGACGCAAATGGGCGACGTCGGGTTCGGCCCACATGCCGCTATGAATATTGAAATCGTCATCGTGCGCCTCGACCATGCGCGCGACCTGCAAGGGATAACCATTTGCTTCGTTGATGTAGTCCACCGGCGCGCTGTAATGGGTGACGATTGCCGGCACGCCGCACGCCATCGATTCCAGAATCGGTAATCCCCATCCTTCCGCACGGGTCGGCAGGACGAAACAATCGGCCGACTGATACAGGCTTCTCAGCTGCGGCAGCGAACACGGTTCGCCGAGAATGATATTGCCCTTATTCGGAATCCCGCTTTGCTCGACCTTGGCTTTCAGCGAGAAGTTGGCGAGATAGGGATTGTGCGCATGCAGGTGCAGCTCCACAGGTTCGTCGGCGCCGAATTCTTCCGTGAATGCGCGCAGCAAACCTTCGGTGAATTTGCGGTTTTCCCATTTTCCCACCGTGAGGAAGCGGAACCGGCCAGGCGGCTTGGGAGCAGGCTGAAAGAAATCGGCGTCGACGCCTTCCGGTACGACCGCCACCCGCGACGCCTCGATGCCGTTGGCGATCAGGTTCTGGCGTCCCCAGGTCGAGGGCGTCCACAAGAACCGCGTCGTCGCACATAGCTCGCGCTGGCTCTCCGGCAGTTCGGTGGTTTCCCACACGATCCAGCGGGCGCTGCGCTCTTTCACGAATGGCCTGCCCGATACCACCACGCCAAAATCGGCGGGTCTTTTTTTAAAGAGCAGACCGCGGAATAAAGGACCACGTAATCCGCCGGTCAGATTGAGAATCGCTTCTTTGCTGGATGTGCGAAAGCGGACCGGCGCCAGGCCATCCATCGCCGCAGCAAAATTAAAGGCATGGGTGGCCCATCCTGTCGAACCCGTGCTTTTACCGAATACATCAATATGCATCCGTCGATTTAACAATTGCATGAGTTCAAGCCTTAGTGATTTGCGGTTTCAAAATCTTGCAATACTCATTCCCTTAAGTCAATTTCTCTAAAGAAATTCGAGTTAGATTTCACATTTATTAACATTGCTTGTTGTAAATGTGCATCTTCATCGGGCGAACACGACGTCGCCCGTGTGTGCCGGAGCGCGAGCAGGCGTCGATGAATGAAGCGGTGCATGAGCGATTTTCTCTGGACGCGGTCAAACGGGAGCAGCGCCTCGGCTGCCGCACATCGTCATGGAGAACGCCGTGAACACCCAGCCCGTCCCATCGCACCTACCCGGCCGTACCACCCTGCCCTTCTGGATCGCCGGCGCCATCGCAAGCTGTCTGCATTGCCACGCAGCCCAGGCCCAGGACCAGGCAAGCGGCCAGGCCGGCCTCCCCGCCACCCAAGCGACCGCAAGAACCGACACGCTGCCGACGCTGCAACCCACGCTCGCGGCGACGCTCAGCCCGAATCCGAAACCGTATCGCTACGACCTCGGCGACTACGGCCCGGTCTACGCGACCGGCATCCTGAGCGGCGTCGGTCAGGTCCAGAGCAACCGTCTGGGGCCCGATCACCGCTGGCGCTTCGACGTCGACAACGGCCAGGTCTTCCTCAACAAGCCCGACGGGCTGGTGCAATTCTTCGTGCAGCTCGGCTATTACGCCTTGCCGGCGCTGGGCACGCCCTACCTGCCCGCCGGCGACGCCACGCCGGCCCTGTTCACGCCGGTGCCGCAGGCCTATTTGAAAATCGCGCCGACGGACAATCTGTCGGTGATGATCGGCAAGCTGCCGACGCTGGTCGGCGCCGAAAGCACCTTCACCTACCAGAACATCAACATCCAGCGTGGCTTGCTGTGGAACCAGGAGAACGCGGTCAACCGCGGCGTGCAAGTGAATTATGCGCAGGGGCAGACGACGTTCTCCCTGGCGGTGACCGACGGCTTTTATTCGGGCCGTCCGAGCTGGATCTCGGGCCTGGCCAGCTACGCCATCGACAAGACGAACACGGTGACCTTCGTTGGCGCGGGCAATACCCACGACGATACCGACGTGTCGTCGGCGCGCACGCCGCTGTTCCAGAACAACCAGCAGATCTACAACCTGATCTACACCCGCACCGACGGCCCGTGGACGCTGCAGCCCTACCTGCAGTATTCGCACGTGCCCGCCCTGCCACAGTTCGGTACGCCCGGGTCGGCGTCGACGTTCGGCGGCGCGGTCCTGGCCAGCTACGACTTCGGCGCCGACGCGGTGCCCACGGCATGGCGCCTGCACGGCTTCAAGCTGGGCGGACGGGTCGAATACATCGATTCGAGCGGCAGCCCAGGCAGCAACGCGGGCGGCGGTGCGCCCAACCTGCTGTACGGACCGGGCAGCGCGGCCTGGTCGCTGACGCTCACGCCCACTTACCAGTACAAGAATTTCTTTGCGCGCGGCGAAGTGTCCTGGGTCGGCACGCACGATGCCGTCCCGGGCGCCGCGTTCGGCACCGACGGCAACAAGGGAACCCAGGTGCGCGGACTGGTCGAGGTGGGGCTGTTGTTCTGATCAGCCGGCGCTGACGTTGGCGCTGACGTCGTCACCAACCTCGCCGTCGACCATGACCCGGTTGCGTCCGCCGTGCTTGGCCGCATACAGCGCCTTGTCGGCGGCCTCGATCAATGCCGCCGGACTGTTCAGGCGCGTGGCGTCGAAGGCAGCCACGCCGATCGAGAGCGTCACCATCGGCCAGTGCGCGTTCGGCGCATGCGCCAGCGCCAGGCCGGCGACGTGCGCGCGGATCGCGTCGGCGTGCAGCGTGGCCTGCTCGAGCGAGGTGTCGGGCAGGATCGCGCCGAATTCCTCGCCGCCGTAGCGTGCAGCGACGTCGGCCGGGCGCTTCAGTTTCGCGGCGAGCGCCTGGGCGACGGTGATCAGGCAGGTGTCGCCCTGCTGGTGGCCGAAGTGGTCGTTGTAGGCTTTGAACGAGTCGATGTCGACCAGCAGCAGCGCCAGCGGGCCTTTCACGCGCTGGGCGCGGCGCAGTTCGCGCTCCAACGCGACGTCGAAGTAGCGGCGGTTGGCGATGCCGGTCAGGCCGTCGACGTAGGAGCGCGCGCGCATCGCTTCGGCATGGTCGAGCAGGCGCCGTTCGCGCTCGACGAAGCCGCTGACGTCGCGGATCTCGATCAGGCAGAAGTGCTCGTCGCCTTCGCGAAAGCCGCTGACCGACACGGCCTGGTCGATCCGTTCGCCGTCCAGGCTGCCGGCCTCGCGCAGCGGGAACGGCGCGCGGTTCTCGGTCTGCGGGATGTTGGTGTGCTGGCCGTCTACCAGCGCGGCCAGTACCGCGGCCTCGACGCGTGAGCCGCGCAGTTCCGGGAACACCTCGAGCAGGCGGCGCTCGCGCACGCGCGAGGCCGAGCGCGCGGAACGCGGCGTCATCCAGCCGTTCCACAGCACGATGCGCTGCTCGGCATCGAGCACGATGATGCCGCTGTTGACCAGGTTCAGGGCGCGCGTGGACAGGTCGGCGGCGATGTCGGAGACAGGCTGTGTCACGATGGGATCCGCGATAGAGGTGATGTCTGTGAATCAATGAATCATACTGGAATCCAACCCGCCTGCGCAGCTTTTCGATGGTTCCGCCGCCCGCCGCATCCCCGGTTGGTATATTAGCCCTTGGCCAATCGCCGCTGAGCCGCTATAATGCTCGCCGTTGGGTCGTTAGCTCAGTTGGTAGAGCAGCGGACTTTTAATCCGTTGGTCGCAGGTTCGAGCCCCGCACGGCCTACCATAGTTTCAAGCGAAAACGCCAGCCTTCGGGCTGGCGTTTTTGTTTTCTGCGGCATCAGATGAAGGCGTTACGGGAGACCGTAACGCCTTTTTTGTTCTCGCGGGATTCACTTCTGCCAACTGGCGCGGGTATGTCGCACATCGTGCCGGCAGAAATCAGTGATCCCCGCCGCCTTCAGCGCATTGCCGCCCACTAGTTCACCTACAGGTCACGCAACGAGACGCGGATGACCTCCCGCCATTTATCTCGGAGAGCCCGAAACGGACCGACGAGCGCGACACGGTTGTACACGTAGATGCTGACTTAAGGTCGCAGACACAGCGCGGCTTTCGGCTGCGCCACACGACTTTGCAAGAACTTGCGATTTGTCACTGGCTGATCGCAATTTAATGACTACAGTCAAGAAGTTCGTAGAAAGTCCGAACGTTCTCTAAAAAGCACTTCGAGCATCCCGAATTCAACAATACGCAGCGCCACTGATGAGCGACTACGATGACTGACCTGCAAGAACTGCTGGAAGCCCATCAAAGCACCCGCCTGTTGCGGCTGTCGTTCCCGAGAAACGACGGCCCGAAAGCGAAGCTGATGGTGAACCGGTTCGAAGGCACGGAATACCTGTCGCGCGACTTCGAATTCAAGGTAGAAATCCTGAGCGACGACAGCAGGATAGAACTCGAGGCGATGCACGGCAAGCTGCTGTGCATCTCGCTGGTACAAGGTGACGGCAGTCTGCGTCCGTTCACCGGCTATGTCGCATCGTTCAAGCTGGTCAAAACAGATGGCGGCGTAGCGTTCTATGAAGCCCTGCTGAGGCCATGGCTGGCGTACGCGCGCCTACGCAGGAACAACCGGTTGTTCCATGCCAAAAGCCTGCGCGAGCAGGCAGAGACGATCTTCGCCGACTACGGCGGCCTGCCCGCGTGGGAATGGGAAGTCTCCGGCGAACAGCCACAGCTGACGATGGCCACGCAGTGGGACGAAACCGATCACAACTACCTTTGCCGGCGCTGGGAAGCGGCGGGCTACAGCTATTGGTACGAACACAGCGACAAAGGACATACGCTCAGGGTGTGGGACGACACCCGCGCTGCAACGTGCATTGACGGGCCATCGCCTGGCATCCGCTTCCACCGCGCCGGTGGTGCTGCCGAAGAGGACGCGATCGGCGACTGGAGTCCGCTGCGCCAGTGGGCGTCCGGGCAAGCGGCGGTTAGCGGCTTCGACTTCAAGAATCCGCGTCCAGTGCATGCGGATACCGTCACCATCAGCCAGCAGGGCGATATACCGCAGCTGGAAGTGCACACCTATGAAGGTCATTACGGATTCAAGCACCAATCCGGCGCATACCGGCTTTCGCAACTGCGCATCGAAGAAATTGAAGCACGCGGTAGGCTGTACGAAGCACAAGGCAACAATCGGCACGTCACCGCAGGCAAGTGGTTCAGGCTGCTCGATCATTTCAGCGAAAGCGAAAGCAACGAATTTCTGATTCTGGAAGTGCATCACGAAGCCAGCAACAATTACCTGCAAGGTAAGAATGCACTCGCCGAATACAAGAACCTCCTTCTCTCCCAGAGCAAAGCTTTCCCTTGGCGGCCGGGGCGTGGCTTTAACAGCATGGATACCAAATTGCTTGCCCTGCAGACCGCCATTGTGGTTGGCCCAGAAGCTCAGGGCAGCCTCAACGTCGACCAGTACGGGCGAATCCAGGTCAAGTTTCACTGGGACCGGGACGAAAGCGGTAGCTGCTGGGTAAGGGTGAGCAGCAACTGGGCCGGTGGCGAGAAAGGCTTGGCAAGCCATCCACGGGTGGGATCGGAAGTAATCGTGCAATGGCTCGACGGCAATCCTGACCATCCGATCGTGACCGGCTCTGTGTACAACCAAGGCTATATGCCACCGTGGAAGCTGCCCGAACAGCGGGCGCTGATGGGGCTCAGAAGCCGGGAGCTGACCGCCAAGGGCGGCAACACGCCCGGCGGGCGCAGCAATCACCTGGTGCTCGACGACACACAGGGGCAGATTCAGGCGCAGCTCAAGAGCGACCATCTCGCCAGCCAGCTCAGCCTCGGCCATATCAACCGCATCGAAGACAATGCCGGGCGCAAGGACGCGCGTGGCCAAGGCTTCGAGCTGCGTACCGACGGCCACGGCGCGGTGCGCGCTCAGCAAGGCCTCCTGCTCAGCACCGAAGGACGGCCGAACGCCCACGCGCATATTACCGACATGACGGAGACGCTGGCGCGCATGGCACAGGGTCAGGAGCTGCATGACGGCCTGTCACAAGCCGCGCAACAGGCGCAGGCGCATCAGCCGGGCGATCAGGACCTGGTCATCGCCGCTCTGCAGACGCAGGTCGACGCCATCAAAGGTCAGGGAAGCACGCCGGCGCAAGGCGAATTCCCGGAATTCCAGGCCCCTCACTTGACTCTGGCCAGCCCGGCCGGCATCGAAACCAGTACGCAGGGTTCCACCCACCTGATGAGCGTGGAGCACACAGCGCTGACCAGCGGCGGCCATACCAGCCTAAGCGCAGGGAAGAGCCTGCTCGTCAGCGTAAAGGAAGCGGTGCGCATGTTTGCCTACAAGGCCGGCATGAAGCTGGTAGCGGCCAGCGCCGACATCGATATCACCGCCTTGAAGGACAGCGTCAACATCCTGGCCAAGCTCAACATCACCCATACCGCCAACCGGATCACGATCACGGCAAAGGAAGAGGTGGTGATCAATGGCGGCACCAGCTTCAGCCGCTGGAACGCATCCGGGATCGTGCATGGCACCAGCGGCACCTGGCGCCAACACGCAGCGCAACACAGCTTCGTTCCTAGCAAGAGCGAAGGCACGCCAAGCTTGCCCCAGACCATACAGCTGCCGCCGGGCCAGCTCGACCTGCATCATCAGTACGTGAACTTGGAGGGCAGTAGGAAGCAAGGCATCCAACAAGGTGATTACACCGTCGTCGACGCCGAAGGTGGAGTCCACCGCGGAACGCTCGATGCCAATGGCTTTGCCAGCGTGGCCGGATTGCCGATGGGAATGGCCACGGTCACCTATGGCAAGGATCCGCGCGACCCGTGGGACGAAGGCAGCTACTTCGGCCAGGAAACTCAATGGCCGCCGGTAGCGCAGCCTGAAGCGGGTGCCAATGCGGCGGTAATGGCTGACCGGTCGACGCCTGCGCCCAGGACGCAGAACCCGGGTCTGCTTACTGGCGCTAAAGCTGGGGCAAGCAGCCTCAAAGGCGCGGCCGGCAAGTTCAGCGCGATGGCGCAAGCCGCGGAGCAAGCGACAAGCGCGGTGCAGTCGCTGCAAAAAAACGGTGCGCCGGCATTGCTGGCACCGGTCCGGCAGGCGGCGCTGGCCAATGTCGTGGACAAGCTACCAGGCGGCGAGGAAATCCCATCCTCACCGCTGAAGAATTCCATCATTTAGACGACCGCCATGACCGAACCCACGCAAGCTTCGCTCAAGCCCGCCGAACGTGCGCCGGAAGTCGCAGTTGCACCGCTCAACACGATAGATCAGCAAGACATCGGCGCTGCTGCTGCCGTATTCGACAAATGGCTGCGTAAGATCAGCTACGACTACGTCACGTTGGAGCGCCTGAGCACCGTGGCAGGCAGCTTGCCAGTGATCGGCAACATCATGGCGTTGATCGACGTCATCATGGACGTGGTGGGCGTAATCCAGAAGACCATCAATAAGAAGGAAATCGAATTCCTGGAATGGGTGAGCCTGGGCATCAACCTGATCGGCGTAGTCCCGGTACCGCCGACGATGAGCGCCGCACGGATGAGCCTACGGCCGGCACTGCACCTGGTCCGGCAAAAGCTCGCTTTGGGCGTCAAGGATATCGGCGCCGCGCTGATCGAGGTGCTGATCGTGCACCTCAACGCCAAGTTGGCGGGTGAGATCGAGACCTTTGTCGACAGCGCGATGGGCAAGCTGGCGGGTATCCTGCAGGATTGCGCCAATGTTGCCGATGGTATTGCTGACGATCTGATCAAAATCCTCAACCGCTGCATCGGCAAGGAACCCCTGTTCGAGATAGCCTCCCCGGCGGAAGTGGAAGGCAAGCTGCATGATCCCAAGGTTCAGAGCAGCTGGCGCCGCATGCTGGGCGCGTTGGGCCGGCAGTACAAGAAGACTGCGAACTACGTTGTCGCCGCGGCAGCCAGTCAACTACCGGAGAACGCAGTAGCGGGTGTAAGGGTCATTATAGGTCACCTGACCGACTTCAAATCGGCGTTTCGCGGCAAACTTGTCGCCTTGGCCGACGAGCAAGCCCAGATGAGCATCCGGTGGATACTGATGCGACTGCGCGACGCGGTCCTCAAGCACAAGAAGCGATTCCCGGCCATGGTCCCGTCGGCCAAGGGCGCCCATCACAAGAAGAACAACCCCGGCCATGAACTGGGCGCCGTCGGCCAGCAAAGCCCGGCCACGGGGGACGCCAATGCTTGCAAGCTGTGCCCCGCAAAAGGCGGCACCACGCACTCGATCAGCTTCGCTACGGGCGCCGAAACCTTCACCCACACCGACTTCGTACTGGACGCGCCACTCGCGATCGAATGGAGCCGCACCTACCGCAGCCAGCTGAGCACCTATGACCGCAGCAATCTCGGCGCGCGCTGGCTCACTCCGTACAGCACACGCATCGACGTAGTCGGCCAAGGCAAGCCCGCCGCCCTGCTCTATCATGCCGCCGACGGTCGCAGCCACCGCTATCCGTGGCTGGGCGTCGGCCAGCGACACTACGACCCGGTCGAGCAAATCACGCTCACCCGCATGAGCGTCACCCTGCTCACACTCGACTTCGGCAAGCCGCTGCCCGAAGGTGAACCCAGTCCCTGGCGCGAAACCTACGAGCTGGTCGACACCGTGCGCGCCAAGGTAGCCGACCTGGGCAAGCAGCATTTCCGGCTGATTGCCCTGCATTCCCGCGACGGTGCTGCTCTCGGCCTGCGCTACGACCACGTCGTCGCAAATGGTCCACATGCCGGCGAGGAAGTGCTCAGCGATATCATCAGCAAGCAGGGCGAAAACATCGTTGCCCATGCCGGTACCCAGATCGACGCTGACAGCGGCTGCATCCATGCGCTCTGGGAAATCAAAGATGGCAAGCTGCAGCGCCAGCTCGCTGCCTATGACTACGACGACTACGGCGACCTGATCCGCGCCCAGGATGAAAATGCCGCTTCTTGGCACTACCAGTACGACCGCCACCTCGTCACCCGTTATACCGATCGCACCGGGCGCGGTATCAACCTCGCCTACGACACCAGCATCGACAGCGGCGCCCATGCCAAAGCGATCCGCGAGTGGGCGGACGATGGCAGCGACGACACGCGACTTGAATGGGACAAGAACATCCGCCTGACCTACGTCACCGATGCGCTCGGTCACGAGACCCGTTACTACTACGACATCGCCGGTTACACCTACCGCATCGTGTATCCGGACGGGGGCGAGGAATGGCTGTTCCGTGATGACGCCAAGAATGTCGTTCGCCACATCCACGTCGACGGCAGCACCGAGCATCACAGTTACGATGCCAACGGCAATCTGATCACGCACACTCGCGCCGACGGCAGTCAAGTCCACTTCGAGTATGACGGCCAGCACCGCGTCACCGGCATTCGCGACGGCGAGGGCGGCACCTGGAAGCGCGACTATGATGCCCAAGGCCACTTGGTCGAGGAAACAGACCCGCGCGGCAACAAGACCCAGTACGCGTACGACAAGGCCGGTCGGCCGATCGAAGTTACCGATGCCAAAGGCGGCGTCAAGAAACTCGCTTACAGTCCCGGCGGCCAGCTCATCAGCTACACCGACTGTTCCCGGAGCACCAGTCATTGGGAATACGATGACCGCAAGCGCCTTGTCAAAAGCATCGACGCCGTCGGCAATACCACCCGCTACCGCTACACGCCGCTCAGTGCCGAAACGCTGGCGCAAGCGCATGATGAAGGCCCCGACAGCAGCAATCATCCCGGCCAGCTCGAAGCCGTCATCCACCCCGACGGCAGCGAAGAACACTTGCGTTACGACGCCGAAGGCCGGCTACTGGCGCACACTGACGCGCTGCAACGTACTACCGCCTACCGCTACACCGCGGCCGGACTGATCGCGAAGCGCACCGACGCGCTGGGACACAACCTGTACTACAAATGGGATGCGCTCGGCCGTCTGTCCGCGTTGGAAAATGAAAATGGCAGCGTCTATCGCTTCGAGTACGACCCGGTCGGCCGTCTGTTGCAGGAACAGGGCTTCGATGGCAAGGTCACCGAATACCGTTACGACGAAGCCAGCGGCGTGCTGGCGGAAACCGTCGAAGCCAACCTCACCACACGGCTCGACTTCGACGCCATGGGTCGGCTCGTGCAACGCCGCGCTGCAGCGCCCAACCAGGCGGAGCAAATCGAAAGCTTTGCCTACAACGCCAATGGCCAGTTGGCCGAAGCAAGGAACGAACACGCCAGACTCCAATGGCTCTATGACGCCGCCGGCAACCTGGTACGCGAGCACCAGCACTACCAAGGCCCATTTCATCCCGATAGGCAGACCGCAGTCTGGCACCACTACCACGACGAGCTTAACCAGCGTACCGGCACGACCCGCCCCGACGGCCACCGGGTTGAATGGCTAACCTACGGCGCCGGCCACGTACATGGCATGCTGCTCGACGGGCACGACCTCGTCTCCTTCGAGCGCGACGCACTGTACCGGGAAACCAGCCGTACTCAGGCGAACGGCCTGCTGCAAACGATGAAGTACGACCCGGCCGGCCGCCTGATCGAACAACAGCTCGGCGCCAGCACGCATGCCAGCCAGAAGGATCGGTATTTCTACCCTGACCAGTACCGTCCCGACGTTCAGGTCGGCATGCAGGCCGCGATCCTGCGACGCTACCGCTATGACCCATCCGGCCAGCTGATCAGTCTCGAAGACAGCCGGCGTGGCCGCATCGAATACCGCTACGACCCGGTCGGACGGCTACTGGCGGCAAACAGCGCATTAGGTCATGAAACCTTCGCATTCGACCCGGCTGGCAACATCCAAGCAGCCGATGCCGCGCAGCAGGAGCCTCTTACCCGCCGAGCCCCGTTGCCTAAGCTATTGGACAACCTGCTCAGGGAATATGCCGGCGTCAGTTACCGCTACGACGAACGTGGGAATCTCGTGGAGCGCGTGCAAAACGGCGAGCGCTCCGAATATGAATGGGATGCGTTCAACCGGATGACCCGCGCCATCACCTGGCATGGCGTAACCATGTTTGCCTACGATCCGCTGGGTCGGCGTATCGCCAAACACAGCGGGGCGATAGAAGGCACTGCCTTCCGGGAAACAGCGCGGACCATCTATGGCTGGGACGGCGACACGCTCGCGTTGGAAAGCAGCGTCCACCCAGGTTACACAGCGGGTGAACGGACAGTGCACTATGTCTATGAGCGCGACAGCTTCGTTCCACTGGTGCAAGCGGCCCGAAGCCATGCGCTTCGACTGGCGCCCACGACCGATGTCAAAGCGCTGATGGCGGGGAACGACGGTAAGTATGATATTGCACTCGATCCGCTATGGAACGGCCAGTACGAGCAGGAAGCCGAGCCGTTCGCCAAGGATGAGATTTCCTTCTATCAATGCGACCATCTGGGCACGCCGCAGGAGTTGACGGATTGCGAGGGCAAGGTTGCATGGTCGGCGCAGTACAAGGCGTGGGGCCATGCAAAGCAGGCGATTAGCAAGGCGGCGTACAAGGCCGGGATTCGGAATCCGATACGGTTTCAAGGGCAGTATTTTGATGATGAGACGGGGCTGCACTATAACCGGTATCGGTATTACGATCCATTCAATGGACGGTTTACAAGCCGTGACCCAGCGGGACTACTGGGCGGCTTTAACGTTCACTCCTTTGCTCCCAATCCCATCCAATGGATTGACCCGCTTGGTCTTGCACCCATTTGGGACTGTAAATCGAATAAGTGGCGCGATAGCGCTACAGGGCGCTATAGGCGCAGACCAGTCGAGGCGGTAAAGACAGAGCCCAATAAAGCTTTCTTTTGGTCCGGCCGTACTGAGGGTGTCGGTGGCGAACACATCGCTAAACAGGTGGCGACTGCTCATGGGGGAACTACGCTAGAGTTGCAGTTAGAGAAGAACGGTGTGGTAATGCCCCCCTGGGACCCGAACAATCCAAAGGCTGTCAAAGAGTGGGAAGAGATTTCGAAGTCCTATGCCCAGCAGTCATGTGGCTTGACCCGCGGAGTGATCGGGCAAGAGCTCCGGCCTGGCAACATTTGGCAAACGCGGGAAAAGGGGGCATTGATGGACAATCCATCAGTGACCCAGATCGACACCATTGACCCCAAAACTGGGGCCACTAAAACTATCTTTAGACGATGAGCGATATGCAACTGACAGAAATTACACGCGGGCACCTTCGGATAATTGACGGCGCTAGAAGCGTCACCGTATATGGTGAAGCGCTTTTGAGAGAACACGGATCACCCGACTTCGTGCTGTATCAGAACAGCATCGAAAAGTGGGACGCGCCAAATGACAAGGTAGATTTGACTTCCACCGAGAAGAAGCAGCTGATTCAATTCCTAAAAGAGGAGTTCTCAAGAAGAAAAATTTTCTTGGAGATTGAATAGATGGTGCAGGCAAGAATCCGGCTGCTATCGCTCGGTTTTGGCAAGAGCTTACTACGCGCCTTACGTGGAGAGCCAAATGTCATTGAAGATCATCACAGTGGGAGACAAAACCGATCATGGCGGCACAGTGATTAGCGGTTCGCCCAGCCACGACATAAGGGGGCGAGCCATCGCCCGATTGGGTGACAAAGTTGATTGTCCGCTGCCCTACCCTGGCGGCAAGCCGCACGGTATAAACAAGATCATTACCGCCCACGACACACTGACAGTCGACGGAGTGCCGGTTGCGGTCGACGGATGCACGACAGAATGCGGATGCAAGCTGATCGGCAGCTTGCCCGCAACGGTTGATTGAAGGAAATGCAACAACCTCGTACACTGTGCCATTCCGGGCGCATCGCAAGGCCCAGCCAACCTGGGCTCGCACATGGTCATATCGGTCAAATCGGCTCTTGCCGTCCTCGGCGTCTCTCTGCTGTGCCTGCACCTCGGTCACGCTGCGCACGCGGCGGGCGGTCCGCTCGATGCCATCGACAATCGCCTCGTTGCCGAAAACTTCCGTCTCGAGTCGATAGCCGGTGTCGGCAGTGATGTCGCCGCGCCGGACAGCATGCCCGGATGCGCTGACGCAAAGGTCTTCCAGGTGTTCGAGGCCGGCGCGCCCGGACAAATCGTCGTTACACTGTGCAAACAAGGCGAATTTGGTCCCAGCAAGATCGAAGCGACGCTCGCCGAGCAGGGCGCCCAAGCCAGGGAAGCGTTCAAGAGAATGCCAGCGCCGGCCGTGCAGTTCTTGCTTTCAGGCGCTGAGCCAGTCGCGGTTCCGCTGGGAGATCAAAGCAATGGCATGGTAGCGACGCTGCCCTACGTCGGACATGGCATCGTGCTGATCACGCTGGCGTATGCGATCACACCGGCCAAGGATGCAACGATCGTCATGCAAATCGCCATGAATCCGGACAATCCGCGCAACCTGAACAAGCCGGCAGCTGCCTTGCTGCAGGCGATTTACCGGCGTCTTGAACAGGACAAGGGCTGAAACGCACGATGCATCCAATGACCTCGAGCCAGCGGCGCGCCATGCTGCTGGTTGCAGTGACCGCGGGGCTAGCCCTGCCTGCCTACTTCCTCATCGCCTTCGTGACGATACCGATTGGGATAGGCATCTTGATGCTCATCGGCGGCCATCCATGGATATTGAACCTGTATCCGTTTTTGTTCGCGGGAACCGGTCCGTGGAATGCTCCGGTCTACTATCTGCATGGTGCGATCAGCCTGCCGCTCACGATCGCGCAGTGGGCCTTGATGGCATGGCTGATTGGCCTCGCGTTACGCAAGGTCACGCCACGCCGGGTGGCGCTTGGCGTAATCGGATTGCTTCTCGCCTTTGGATTTGCGATATCGGCGTTCTTGCATGCGATCGGTATCGAAGTCCTCGTCGCGGGAATTCATACGTGAGCCGCGGCTAGTACATGATCTTGCCCTTGCGCGTAACGATGCTCAGATCGACATAATTCGATCCATTGTGGTTACCCGGCGAGAATTGCACCGTATAGCCGCCCAGGTTCGTCATCCCCATCGTCTCCAGCGCAGACGTGAAGCTTTTGCGCGTGATCTCGCCCTTCACATGGCGCAGGCCTTCCACGAATACCTTGGCCGCAATAAAACCTTCCAGGCTGGCGTAATCCGGTTCGCGGCCCGGCTTGGTCAGGTACAGCTTGCGGTATTCCTTGACGATGGCGATCTTCTCGTCCCACGGCGAGGGCATCACCTGCGAGATCATCACGCCGCTGGCGTCCGGGCCCAGCTCGTCCATCAGCGCCTGGCTGCCCACGAACGACACGTTCCAGAAGAACGGTACGCTGTCGCTGGCCTTGCGCATCGCGCGGATGAAGGCGGCGCTCGACTTGTAGGCCGAGATCATGATCACCGCATGCGGCTTGGCGGCCTGCATCTTGGCGACCGCGGCGGCGACGTCGATGCTGTTGCGCGCGACCGTCGCGGTGGCGTAGACGGCCTGCTTGCGCTTTTTCAGCGCCTGGGTCACGCCCTCGAGCCCGGCCTTGCCGTAGGCGTCGTCCTGGTACAGCACGGCGATCTGCTTGACACCGATGGCGTCGAGGTGCTCGACGATCTTTTCGGTTTCGTCGGCGTAGCCGTCGCGGATGTTGAAGACGTTGCGGTTGACCGGTTCGCGCAGGGATTGGGCGCCGGTCATCGGCGCGAAGAACGGCACGCCGCCCTTGTCGACCCAGGCCATGGCCGCGTTCGAGGTCGGCGTGCCGACATAGCCGAACAGCGCGAACACCTTGTCCTTGTCGACCAGTTGGCCGGTGTTGGGGCCGGCACGCGCCGGGTCGTAGCCGTCGTCGACGGTTTTCAGGACGATCTGGCGGCCGTGCACGCCGCCATCGGCGTTGACGGCGTCGAAGTAGGCGAGCGCACCGTCGCGCATGGCGGTGCCGAGCGCGGAAGCCGGGCCGGTCAGCGCCGCCGACTGGCCGATGACGATGCTCTTGTCACTGACGCCGTTCTCGGCCAGCGCCAGCCCGGCTGCCAGCCCCAGGCTCAAACCGAGTAACATCTTGGTAAAATGCCTGGATACCATTGTCGACACCTATCGTTTAAAAAGATCAAAGAGCGGGACAATCTTACTCCAATAGAATTGCCCGTAGACAATACTCAGCGATACTTTACACATCCTTTCAGCGCAGTGTTGTGCAAATGCGGCGCTCGCCCTGTTTGTCCACCATGCCCCAAACCATCCTCGCCCCCGTCCACCACGAACTGATCATCAAGAAGAGCCGCTTCATCGCCTGCGTGCAGCCGATGCCGGACCGCGCCGGCGCGCAAAAGGTGGTGGCTGCACTGCGCGCCGAACATCCCGGCGCGAACCACGTGTGCTGGGCGCTGCTGGCGGGCGGACAATCGGCCGCGGTCGACGATGGCGAGCCGAGCGGCACCGCCGGACGTCCGATGCTCGACGTGCTGCGCCACCAGGACCTGGAAGGCGTGCTGGCGACCGTGGTGCGTTACTTCGGCGGCGTCAAGCTGGGCGCGGGCGGCCTGGTGCGCGCCTACACCGACAGCGTGGCCCAGGCGCTATTGATGGCGCACAAGGTCGCGATCGTGCGCCAGCGCCACCTGGCCTGCGCTGCGCCCTACCCGCTCGAGGGCTTGCTGCGGCGCGAACTGGACAGAGCGGGGGCCACGCTGGACACGGTCGAGCATGCCGACCAGGTCAGCTTCGCCTTCCACCTGCCCGAGAACAAGGCCGATGCGCTGGTCGAACGCTTGAACGAAGCCGGCAATGGCCGCATTGCCTGGCGAAAATCGAGCGAGCCCGACGCATAAAAAACGCCAACGCGCTGTTAACGCTATCATCCGAAGCTATAGCGGACATCACGACTCGAAAGCGGACCCGCCCGATCCGAGTCGCTATAGTGACCGGTCTCCCTCCGCCTATTAATCAATGTCCCGCACGCATGCACGCGCGCAGGGGCGGATCACTTTTTTCGCACGCCGGGCGTGCTCGCTACTTATCTCGAAGAAGAACACATGATCAAACGAAGCTTGGCGCCGCTGGCGCTTGGCGGTTTCGGCATCGGCATGACGGAGTTCGTCATGATGGGCATCTTGCCCGACGTCGCCAGCGGCCTGCACATTTCGATCCCGCAAGCGGGCTACCTGATTTCCGCGTATGCCTGCGGCGTGGTGGTCGGCGCGCCGACCCTGGTCAGCATGCTCGGCCACAAACCGCCGCGCACCGTGCTGATCTGGTTCATGCTGATGTTCCTGGTGTTCAACGGCCTGTCGGCACTGGCGCCGAACTTCACCAGCATGCTGCTGCTGCGCTTCCTGGCCGGCCTGCCGCACGGCGCCTTCTTCGGCGTCGGCGCCGTGGTCGCCACGCGCCTGGCCGACAAGGGCAAGGAAGCGGCGGCACTGGCCTCGATGTTTTCCGGCCTGACGATCGCCAACGTGATCGGCGTGCCGGCCGGCACCTGGCTGGGCCACCACATGAGCTGGCGCATCGTGTTCCTGATCGTCGCCGCGATCGGCCTGGCGACCGTGGTCATGCTGAAAAAAGTCGTGCCGCACATGGATGGCACGCCGGGCGCGGGCCTGAAGGAAGACTTGAAGATCTTCCGCCGCGCGAGCCTGTGGCTGGCGCTGGGTATCACTTCGATCGGCACCGGCGGCTTTTTCGCCTGGCTGAGCTACATCGCGCCGCTGCTGACCGAAGTCACGCACTTCCACGCCGACATGATCCCGCTAATCATGACCGTGGTCGGCGTCGGCATGACCTTCGGCGTGAACGTCGGCGGCAAGCTGGCCGACCGGGTGCCGCCACTGCGTGCGATCCTGATCCTGCTGATGTCGATGGTGTGCCTGCTGTGCCTGAACGCCGTGATGGCAAGTTCGCAGGTGGCGATGATGACGCTGGCGTTCCTGATCGGCGCCAATGCGCTGGCGCTGGGCCCGCCGATCCAGATGCTGCTGATCGAAAATTCGCGCGAAGCCGAGATGCTCGGTTCCTCGCTGGGTCAATCCGGATTCAATATCGGGAATGCCTTGGGCGCCTTCCTCGGCGGCATTCCGCTGACCCTGGGCTACTCTTACGCGTCGCCGCAGTGGGTGGCCGCGGGCCTGGCGCTGTCGGGCGTGGTGCTGGCCATGGCCATGCTGGCCCACGGCAGACGATCGGTCGCGCTGGCCTGAACTGCCTGGTTCGCCGGCGCCAACACCGGCTTGCGCGGACGCAGCAGGCCATAAGCCAGCGCCACGGCCGCCCCCATCAGCGACACGGCGCCCGGCGACATGACATTGTGGGGCTCGGCCATCATGGCCGGGATGCTGACGATCGCGGCGGCGGTGGCGACCGAGGCGACGCCGGCGGCGGCCACGCTGACGATTGCAAGAAGAAGAAGACGACCAGTCATAACGTTTCCACAATTAAAGATTCGATAGAGCAATAATACATCGAATCGATAAAAACGAAAACAATTTCATCAAATACGACACGTTGTGTGGCGTATTTGATGATACTGAACACTTCTAAACTGACAATACTGCCGATTATGGCAGCACTTTGCGCGCGCGTAGACGCTCCAACGCGCCGATCACGGTGTCTTCGGTACGCACCGCCTCCGTAAAACCGGCGCGGCGGATCTTGCCCATGTCCGAGATCATGTCGAACTCGGTATTGAAGATGAAATCGCCGAACGGCCAGGCCACCAGCTTTTCATAGTCGACCTCCTGCAGGCCGTGCCTGGCGGCCAGGGCTTGCCAGGCATCCTTCATCAGCGGCATCTGCGCGGCCAGTTTGAAGGGCTGCGGGTCGCCGACTTCCATGTGGAAGCAAGCGGCTACGTCGCGCCAGATGCGCTCCCAGCGGAACGGTTCGCCGACCAGGTTGAAGGCTTCGCCGACAGCGCTTGGCGCGAGCGCGGCCCACACGCTCGCGCGGGCGAGCCAATCGGCGTCGGTGGTCTGGGCAAAGGCGCCATCGTAGGTCTTGGGCGAACCCGGGAAACGCAGCGGCACGCCGGCTTCACGGCTGAGCGCGGCAAACACGCCCATCACCATCACGATATTCATCGGGTTGCCGACGATGTCGCCGACCACCACGTCCGGGCGCAGGATGGACCAGTCGAATTCGCCGGCGGCGCCGCGGCGGCGCAGCTCGTCTTCCTGCACGTAATAAAAGTTCGGCGTCAGGTGGCGCGGATCGTCCTCGTAGAACGGCGCCTTGGCCTGGCCCAGGTGCACGCCGTAGACCTTGGCGCCCTGGTACAGCACCACGCGCTGCAGTTTGGCGCCGGCGGCTTTCAAGCCGTCGAGCAGGTTGCGCAGCATGGCGCCGTTAATCGCGGCTTCGTCGGCCAGGTCACGCCCGTTCTTGAGCGCGGCGTAGAACAGGTGGGTGGTATCGGACGCCTGGGCCAGCGCGGCCCTGGTCGCCGCGGCATCCAGCAGGTCGGCCTTGACGGTCTCGACGCCCTCGATGAAGGTGCGCGGCAGCGCCCTCACCTTCCAGTCGGCGCGGCCCTTGAGCTCGCTCACGACCGCGTTGCCGATGATGCCGCTGGCGCCTGCGACCAGTGCGGTGGTCTTGTGATTCATCTTCGCTCCTTTGCAGACTGAAGACGCAAGCTTACACAAAGCGCCACATCGCTGCCGGACAGGGGGCGCAATCCCGCCCGGCAGGTTTCATACCAGCAGCGCCTGCTCCATCGCGCCGCCGATCAGGGCCGCCTCGTCGATCATGCGATGCAGGCTGGATTCGTCGACCAGGTAGTCGAGCGCGCTGTCGCTGTGTTGCGGCAGCGGCGCCGGCGCCTGGCCCAGCGGCGACGGGATGCTTGCATACATGTTCGCCAGCAGCAGGGTGTCGAGCAGCGAGGTGGGCGGCATGTGCAGCCAGCTGTCGCGCAGGTCGCAGATGGCCTCGGCGACGGGTTCCGGCAGCGCCAGCTTGCGCGCCACTTCGCGCGTGACGATGTCTTCGCATTGCTCGGGCCAGGCGTCCGGATCGCCGTCCAGCAAGCCCGGATAATCGCCTGCGCACGACAGCAGATAAAAGCCGCCGACCTCGTGGACGATGCCGGCGAACATCGCCGTGTCCGGGTTGACGTAGGTGATGCGGCGCGCGAACACCTGGGCCAGCGCCGCCACCTGCACGGTGTGCCGCCAGAGTTGCTCGGCCTTGGCGCGCAGCGGCGGCTCTTGGATGCAGGCGCCGAACTGGCGCACCATCAGGCCGGCGGCCAGCAGCTGCAGGTTACGGTAGCCGATGCGCATGACGGCCGCGCGCGCGTTCGCGATCGGCCGGCCGCCGCTGAACGCCGCGCTGTTGGCCAGCGCCACCGTGCGCGCGGCCAGCTGCGGTTCGCCCAGTACCAGCCGGACCGCATCGTCGAGGTGGCAGTCGGGCTCGAACAGCGCTTGTTGCAGGCGCAGGACGGCGTTGACGCTGGTGGGGAAACGGAGTTCGCCGCGCGTGGCTTGGGCGGCGATGGTTCCGAAGGATTCGAGTCTGTTCACGGCGGCGATTATACCGCTCGCGCTTTAGCTAATCGACAATTTAGACCATAAAGCAACAACCTGTGGTCGATCAGCAAAAAATACGGCCGGTGTGCTAAATGCGCACCGGCCGCAAGGGCAGATCGTTTACCGCCATGCAGGCGGTGGCGGTCGCTTGACCGCTTATTTCACTTGAATGGCGCTGCGCACGTTGCTCACGCCATCGACGTTCTTGGCGACCTGCACCGCTTTCTCGGCCTCGTCCTTGTTGTTGACGAAGCCGCTCAGCATCACGACGCCTTTTTCGGTCTCGACGTGGATGCCGAGCGAATCCATTTTGGTTTCCTTGACCAGGCCGGCCTTGACCTTGGCCGTGATCGCGGTGTCGGCAGCGACCACGCGGGCCTTGGGTGCGGCAACCGCGGCGGAAGCCTCGGTCTTATCGGCAACGGTTGAAGCAGCCTGTTTGGTTTTCTCGACGGCGGTTTGGGCTACTTCCTTGGTCTTCTCAGCAGCTGTCGCGGCCACGTCCTTCGTTTTCTCGGTGGCGGTCGCGGCAGCGTCGCGGGTCTTTGAAGCGGCGGTCGAGGCGGCGGCACGGGTGTTGTCGGCGGCAGCGGCGGCCGCATTGGCGGCGCCTTCGCGCACCGGCGAGGGTTTGGTTTCGATCACGCAGCCGGTCTTGGCGTCGCCGCCGGCCTGGGCGCACTTGTCGACGACGCCGGCCTGGACCGGGTTGGCGGTGGCGGTGGCGGTGGCGGTGCTGGTCACCAGGCCGGCGCCGGCGCCGGTCGCACCGGCCATGCTGCTGCCGTTGGCGGTGCTGGCGGTGCCGGCGGCGCTGGCCGTGGTCGAGGTGGCGGGCGCGCGGTCGGCCTTGGCGTCGGCCAGCGCGGCGGTGTGCACCGACTTGGCGTTATTCAGGCAATCGTCCTTGTCGGCGCCGCTCTTGGCATCGCACTTGGTCTTGGCGACGTCGTACTCGGCGTTGGCCGTGACGGTGCGGATGCTCTGGCGGCCGGCAGCGGTATTGTAGTAAGGCGACAGCGCCTTGGTCTCGGCCTGGACGCGCGCCAGCTTGGCCTCGGCCATGCAGACGTTCTTGTCGTTGCCGCTCATGGCCGGACATTTGGCGGCCGCTGCCTGGTAGGCCGCGTCGGCTTTCAGCTTGACGTTATTGTAGGTGGCCGCGTCGTGATTCAATGCCGCGGTCGGCGCCGCGGCAAAACTGGCGCCAGCCGCCGTTGCGAGTAATGTCGCAATCAGCGTTTTCATGGTCTGTGTCCCTTTGAGAGGTTGTTTTGATATACAGCGATTTAACGCCCGGCCTCATGCAAACTCTGTGCGCCAACGAACACTTGTCGAAAAAACCATAAAACTTTCACAGCCGCCTTGATCACTCATCCTTGACGAGGCCTTCGCGCCAAAGCGGCAGCGCATCTTCGAATGGCCGCTCGTCCTTGCCGAAGCCGGCGCCGTCGCGCGCCAGCCTGACCCAGACACGGGTGTCATGGCCGTTACGCGCGACCGGCTGGTCACGCCTCACTTTGTCCAGCCAGGCATAGACGCGGTCGTAGTCGCGTGGATAGCGCAGATGGGTCCAGGCCAGCGCCACCAGGTCGGCGTAGCCTTCTTCGCGGCGGGTCTCGCGCATGGCTTTCGATACGGCCAGCATGGCCGGGTCGGCTGCGGTTTCCTCGCCGACTTCGACGAAGCCGGCTGGCAGCGCGTGCCAGGCGCCCTGGGCGTAACGCCAGCAGTGGCCGATCTCGTGGGCAGCCATCGCCTCGATCAGTTCGCCCTGCTCATCGGGTGCGATGCCGGCCAGGACGCTTTCAGCTTGGGGATTGCTGCGCAGCGACAGCACCAGCTTGCAGCGGCCGGCGTCGAAACCCATCGCCATCGGCACGTCGTTGGGACCGGTGCGGGGCTGGACGATGATGTCAATCGGCAACTGCAGGCCGCGCGCATAGGCGAGGACGGGCGTCGCCGCGCCGATCCAACGCCGTTCCAGCGCGGTCAGGTCGGCGCCGGCGGCACTCTGGGACAACGCGCACAGGGCGCCAAGGGCAAGAAGGGATTTGAACATGAAAGGGTTCCCCGATGGATATCTGAAGTGCCTTTCAGCAATTCTAGTCCTCGGAAAACCCTTTGAAACAGATGGCGGCAGCTATATTTCGCTGCCTGTCCAGAACGGCAAAGTTGCCGGAAATGCAGCGTCAGAAGGTCTCGAACTCGGCCTCGTTCTCGGCCGCCATCGCGCGCGCCTGGGCGCTGCGCTGGGTGCGCGGGGCGCTCGGCGGCAGGGCCTTGCGCGGCGACGGCTGGCGTGCTGCGACCGCCGGCTTGGCGGCGCTCACGGCGCGGGCCGGGGCCGGCGCACCTTCCAGCTTGAAGATGCTGACCAGGCGCGCCAGGTTTTCCGCTTCTTCCTGCAGCGAGGCGGCGGCCGCGCCGGCCTGGCCGACCAGCGAGGCGTTCTGCTGGGTCGCCTCGTCCATCTGGCCGATCGCCTGGTTGACCTGTTCGATGCCGGCGCTCTGCTCCTGGCTGGCCAGGCTGATCTCGGCCATGATGTCGGTCACGCGCTTGACGCTGGTGACGATCTCCTGCATCGTGCTGCCGGCCTCGTCGACCAGCTTGGCGCCATCGTCGACTTTCGCCACCGAGTCGCCGATCAGCGCCTTGATCTCCTTGGCCGCGCCAGCCGAACGCTGCGCCAGGTTGCGCACCTCGCTCGCCACCACCGCAAAGCCCCTGCCCTGCTCGCCGGCGCGGGCGGCTTCCACCGCCGCGTTCAGCGCCAGAATGTTGGTCTGGAAGGCGATGCCGTCGATCACGCCGATGATCTCGGCGATCTGCTTGGAAGAATGGTTGATCGAGGCCATGGTCTGCACCACCTGCGCCACCACAGCGCCGCCGCGCTGGGCCACCTGCGAGGCCGATTCAGCCAGCTGGTTGGCCTGGCGCGCATTGTCGGCGTTCTGCTTGACGGTGCCGGTCAGCTCTTCCATCGACGAGGCGGTCTCTTCCAGAGTACCGGCCTGGCGCTCGCTGCGCTCGGCCAGGTCGAGGTTGCCGGCCGTGATCTCGGTCGAAGCATCGGCGATCGTCAGCGTGCCGTTACGCACCTGGCTGACGATGTTGACCAGGCTGTCGCGCATGCCCTTCATCGCGAACAGCAGGCTGGTGCGGTCGTTCGATGCGGTATCGATCGGAATCGACAGGTCGCCCGCGGCGATGGCCCCGGCGATGCGGACCGCATAGTCGGGCTGGCCGCCGAGCTGGCGCAACAGATCGCGGCTGATATAAAAGGCCGCGCCGATGCCGGCGACGGCGGCGACAGCCAGCAGGGCCAGCATCCAGGCAAAGAAACTGCCGGACAGCTGGCGCGCGTTGTTGGCGGCTTCGTTGTTGAGTTTTTCTTCCAGGTCGATCAGCGCGTTGACGCTAGCCAGCCAGTCGACAAACGCCGGCGCAGCCTGCTTGCCGAGCAGTTCGGCCGCTTCCTGCACCTTGTCGGCCTGGCGCAGCTCGATCAGCTTGGCGATCAGCGGCTGGGTGCGCCCCTCGACTTCCTTGATGCGCGCCAGGTCCTGCCTTTCTTCGCTCGAGATGCCGGTACCCGCGGCGAACAGCGCGTCCAGCGGCGCAGCCGATTTCTGGTAGTTGTCGTCAAGTTTGTGGATCAGGTCGAACTTCGGCTTGGCCGCGTCCGCACTGGCCGCCAGCACCACGTCACGCACCGCGATCGAGCGGTCGTGCACGCTGCCGCGGAAATTGATCGCGTAGCGCTGTTTGACGCTATTGACGTCGTTGATATGCGTCAGGATGTCGTCGATCTCGCCGACGCGGTGAATGGCCAGGCCCGCCAGTACGGTCATGAGGCCCAGCACGCCGCCGAAGCCGAAGGCCAGGCGTTTGCCGATGGTGAGTCCAGAGAAGGTCATTGTGTTAGCCGATGTGGAAGATTCCGGAGTCAGCGATCCGGGCGCGTTGCCCTATATGTAAATTTCCGTAAAGCAACTTAATCGACTATATCACACAATTCCACGCGGAAATTTGCGCTGACTTGGGTCTACGTTTTGTACCCGATGGGTTTCCGTACGACTAGTCTTACATGCAGAAAATTTCCTAAACTGACATTACCTCAATGCAGAATATTATTTGATAGATGTGCAGATATTCCGAACAATATCGAAATTTGACGATATTGATTACAGATTGCGGTTATGCCACCGCGACGGCATGAATACGCCAGCTCTTGTTGTATGGACACCTCAGTGGTCTGTCATCACGGCCGGCGGTGCCGAGGCGGTGTACTTCATCAGCAGTCCTTTCGGCCCCACCGCCCAGCCGTTGTCCGGCCCTGCGAAGCCGACCGTGTTGAGCGGCGTGCGGTCGATCGCGGTCCAGGTCTTGCCGCCGTCGCGCGTCAGGCCCGAGCCGGCCAGGCCGGCCGCGACGAAGGCGCCGCGCGATCCCGGCAGCGCGGCCACCACCGACATATAGCCGGCCGGCTGCACGAACAGCGCTTGCCAGGTGGCGCCGCCGTCCTCGCTGCGCGCGCCGTTCACGCCGGCCAGGTGCGGGTTCTGGTAATCGCCGCCCACCGCGATGCCGGTGTTCGCATCCGTGAACGCGACCGAGAACACGCCCTTGGCGGCGGCGCCGGCCGGGATCGGCGTGCTGGATGCGCGCCAGCTGCGGCCATGGTCGCTCGAGTGGAACACGCGCGATTCGCCGGCGCCGCCGGTGGCGATCCAGGCGTCATCGCTACCGGCCACAGCCAGGCAGGTGCCGCTCGCGGCGAACGCGCCCTCGTGCTCGAGCGCGTCCAGGCCGCTGGCCGCCTGGGCACGCCAGTTGCGCCCGCCGTCGCTCGTCACGTAGACCTGGAAGCGCCCCTTGACCGGGTCGCCGAACAGGATGCCGTGGTCCTTGTCCCAGAACGCCATCCCATCCCAGAAGCCGTCCGGGTCGGCGTTGGTGCTCTGCAGCTGCCAATGGACGCCGCCGTCATCGGTGCGATAGATGCGCGAGGCGGCGCCGGGGCCGGCGCCCATCGCCACCGCGCTGTCGGCATCGAAGGCCTGGATGTCGCGCAGGTCGATCTTGTCGGTGTCCGGCACTTGCAAGGCCTGCCAGTGGACGCCGTCGACGGTGCGCAGCACGGTGCCATGCGCGCCGCTGGCCCAGGCGACCTTGGCGCTGACGACGGACAGGCCGCGCAACTCGGCCGTGGTGCCGCTCGGGACGGCTTGCCAGGATTGGGCGGCGGCGCCGGCGCAGGCCAGCAGGGTGGCGAGGAAGATCGGGAGCGAACGTGGCGGCATGGGCGGCGGACGGTGGTGGTGATGGTCGTGGTTGACGATATTACACCGCTCAGCGCAAGGCAGGATCATTCCGCAGCGATTCGACCGCCATGTCGACGAAGCTGCGCACCTTGGCCGCCGCATGCCGGCCTTCGCGGTGGATCACGTGGATCGGCAGCGCGCCGGTTTCGTAGTCGCCCAGTACGGTGCGCAGCGCGCCCGAGGCCAGCATCGGCGCGACCTGGTAGGACAGCAGGCGCGCGATGCCGAAGCCCTGCAGCGCGGCCTCGATCGCGGCATCGTTGGTGGTCACGCTCAAGCGCGGGTCGACCTTGACGCCGAAAGTGCGGGCGCCCTGCGCGAAGTGCCATTCCGGATTGGGCGAAATGCCGCTCGACGCGATCAGTACGTGCGCTTTCAAATCCGCCGGCGTGGCCGGCGCACCGTGCTGCTCGAGATAGCCCGGCGCCGCGCACAGCACACTGCGCACCTGGCCGACCGGGATCGCCTGCAGGCTCGAATCGGGCAGCTGGCCGATGCGCACGGCGACGTCGACGCCCTCTTCCACCAAATGCACCACACGGTCCAGGAACAGCGCCGACACCGTCACGTCCTGATGACGGCGCAGATAGTCGACCAGCACCGGCGCCACGAAGATGCGGCCGAACAGCACCGGTGCGGTCACCACCAGGCGCCCGCGCGGCGCGGCATTCGCACCGCCGACGGCTTGGTCGGCCTCGTCGACCTCGGCGATGATGCGGCGCGCATCCTCGAGGTAACGCAGGCCGGCCTCGGTCGCGCGCACGAAGCGCGTGGTGCGCGTCAGCAGGCGCACGCCCAGGCGCCGCTCGAGCGCCGACACCGCGCGCGTGACGGCCGGCGCCGACATGCCGAGCCGGCGCGCCGCCTTGGCAAAGCTTTCGGCTTCGGCGACGGCGGCGAAGACGGTCATCAGGTGCAGGCGATCCATGCTGGATTCTTCCACTTGGAGAAATGGTGATCTGCATTGTATGCCCATTCTTTTACGAGGCTGAATAGTGGATAGTGGACGGCATCGACAAGACAGGAGAGCACCATGCCACGCGCCTTTTCCCGCATCGCTTACACACCCGCTGTCCGGCGTACCCAGGAACGCTACGGCAGCCGCGCCACGAACGAGCGCTTCGAGATGGACCCGAATGCGCGCGACCGCATCGGCGCGCACGACGCCGCCTTCATCGAACGGATCGACACCTTTTTCATGAGCAGCGTTGGCGAGAACGGCTGGCCTTACGTGCAGCACCGCGGCGGTCCGCGCGGCTTCCTGAAGGTGCTGGACGAGCGCACGGTCGGCTTCGCAGACTTTGCCGGCAACCGTCAGTACATCTCGGCCGGGAACCTGTCTGCGGACGGCCGCGTGATGCTGATCCTGATGGACTTCGCCACGCGCGGCCGCATGAAACTCTGGGGCCGCGCGCGCATCGTGCACGCGGACGACGATCCCGCTTTGCTCGCGCGCCTGGACCTGCCGGGCTACAGCGCGCGCGTGGAACGCGCCTATGTGATCGAGGTCGAGGCGCTCGACCTGAACTGCCCGCAGCACATCACGCAGCGCTTTTCGGCGCAGGAACTGGTCGAGATGGCGTCGACGCCGGACGGACGCGCCTATCTCGCCGCCCTGCTCGGGCCGGCGCTGCAGTAAGCTTTCATCCATTCACACGAGGAGATCCGATGACCACCACCGACACCCGCCCGCCGCTGCCGCCGTTCACGCGCGACAGCGCGATCCAGAAAGTCCGCCTGGCCGAAGATGGCTGGAACGGGCGCGCCCCGCAGCGCGTGAGCCTGGCCTACACGCCGGACAGCCGCTGGCGCAACCGCGCCGAATTCGTCGAGGGCCGTGAACAGATCGCTCAGTTCCTGGCGCGCAAATGGGCCAAGGAGCTCGACTACCGCCTGATCAAGGAACTGTGGGCCTTCGACGGCAACCGCATCGCCGTGCGCTATGCCTACGAATGGCACGACGACTCCGGCAACTGGTTCCGCTCCTACGGCAACGAGAACTGGGAATTCGACGAGAACGGCCTGATGGCGCGCCGCTTCGCCTGCATCAACGACCTGCCGATCAAGCCGGAGGAGCGCAAGTTCCATTGGCCGCTGGGACGGCGGCCGGACGATCATCCGGGCTTGAGCGAGCTGGGACTGTAAGCCGGGACGAAAAAAAGGCCGGCGCACAGGCCGGCCTTGTTGAAAGCAGCTTGAAACAGCGCGCAGGTTTATTTGCCGTCCGCCTGCGCCACCTTTGCTTCCGGCGAACCCTGGCTCCAGCCGCCGCCGAGCGCGCGCGCGACTTCGACCGTGGCCAGCAGGCGCTGGGTGCGGATCTGCGCGGCGGCACGGTCAGCCGCCAGCGTGCTGCGCTGGGCGTCGGTGACGTCCAGGTAGGTCGACAGGCCGCGGTCGTAGCGTGCCTGCGCCACCAGCAGCGCGCGCGCGGCGGCTTGCTGGGCCTGGGCCTGCACGTCGCCCTGCTGCTGGCGCTGCTGCACGTCGGTCAGCGCATCCTCGACTTCGCGCAGCGCGGTCAAGAGGCGCTGCTCGTGGTTGGCGACCGCCTCGTCGTAGCGCGCCTGGGCCAGCTTCAGGTTGGCCTTGTCGCGGCCGCCGTTGAACACCGGCAGCGACAGCGCCAGCGGGCCGATCGAGAACTGGCGCGAACTGGCCTTGGCCAGTTGGCCCAGCTGCTGCGACGCGAAGCCGAAGTTGGTGGTGAGCGACACATCCGGATAGAACGCAGCCTGGGCCACGCCGATCGCGGCGTTGGAGGCGCGCAGCTGGGCCACGCTGGCGGCCAGGTCCGGGCGCTGGCCCAGCACGCTGGCCGGCAAGCCGACCGGGATACTCGGCGGCTGCGGCAGCGCGACGTTTTGCGCCGGGGCCACCAGCGGCACGCTCGGCGACGCGCCGATCAGGACCGCCAGGCCATGCTCGAGGTTATCGCGCTCGCGCTGGGCTTCGTGCAGGTCGGCTTCGGCATTGGCGCGCTCGATGCGGGTGCGCGACACGTCCAGTTCGTTCGACAGGCCGGCGTTGAAGCGCGCCTCGATCAACCCTTCGGATTCCTTGCGCGTCCCGAGCGCGTCGCGCAGGATGGCGATCTCGGTGTCCAGGCCGCGCAGCTGCCAATAGGCGCTGGCCACCTGGCCGGACAACATTAGCAGCACGCCGTCGCGATCGTCCTGGGCCGCCAGCGCCTGGGCGTCCGCGGCTTCGACCGCGCGCCGCACGCGGCCCCACAGGTCCAGCTCCCACGAGAAGCCGGCGCCGACTTCGTAGTTCATGCCGTGCAGCGACTGGTGGCCGAACAGGATGCCCTCGGTGCTGTTGGACGAGGTGCGCTGGTTCGATACGCCGGCGTTCACGTTCAGCGACGGCAGCCGGTTGGCGCGCGTCACGCCCAGCTCGGCCTGCGCCTGCACCAGGCGCTGCGCGGCGGCGCGCACGTTCGGGTTGTCGGTCATGGCGCGCGTCTCGAGCTGGTCGAGGGTGGCGTCGCCGAACACGCTCCACCAGTTGGCCGGCAGACGGGCATCTTCCGATACCTGGGCCACCGGCGCCGGCGGCGTGCTCTGGCCGGGTTCGGCCGGCGACTGGGTCGCGCCGCGCCAGGCCGAGCCCAGGTCGATCCCTTTCGGCATCGTGAAATTGGGGCCGACGGTGCCGCAGGCGCTCAGCAGCGCAGCCACGGCCAGCGCCGCGGCAGTGCGGACGACAGGTTTGAAGTTCGTTGTTTTCATTGGTTTCTTTGAAATCCGTAATCAGTGACCGCCGCCACCACCACCGCCGGGCGACTTGACCTTGTCGGCGAACCACAGCACCAGGACGGCCGACAGCAGGATGAAACCGACCAGCCAGAAGCCGTCGTTGTAGGCCATCACGAAGGCCTCGCGCCGCACGATGCGGTCGATCGCGGCGATCGCCTGGCTGGCCGCGGTGGCCGCGTCCATGCCCTGGCCGATGAACACCTGGGTCAGCGATTCCAGGCGGGCTTGCGTGGCCGCCGCCGCCATCGACACCGACTCGCCCAGGCGCTCGGAGTGGAAGTGTTCGCGGTTGGTCAGCGCGGTGCCGAGCATCGCGATGCCGACCGAGCCGCCCAGGTTGCGGGTCATGTTGAACAGGCTCGATGCGGACGCCATGTCGCGCGGAGCGATGCCGTTCATCGCGAAGTTCGACAGCGTCAGCATCACGAACGGCTGGCCAATCGCGCGGATGACCTGAGTGACCATCAGCTGGTCGTAGCCGGTGGTGGCGTCCATGTAGGCGTTCATCATGCACGAGATGCCGAACAGCGCCAGACCGAACATGCACAGAATGCGGTTGTCGATCTTGCCCGACAGGCGCGCCACGAAGGGCATCACGAACAGCTGCGGCAGGCCCATCCAGGCGATCACTTCGCCGATCTGCATCGGCGAGTAGCCGGCGATCTGGCCCAGGTACAGCGGCAGCAGGTACGACGACCCGTACAGGCCCATGCCGACCACCGCCGACAGCGCCGTCGCGACCAGGAAGTTGCGCTGCCCGTACAGGCGCAGGTTGACGAACGGGTCGGCGCGCGAGAAGCTCGTCACCACCCAGCCGAGGATGCCGACGATGGCCATCGCCGCGAAGGTGTTCACGAACGACGAGTCGAACCAGTCCTTGGTGTTGCCCTCTTCCAGGAAGATGGTGAGACTCGCCAGGCCCATCGCCATGAGTGCGATGCCGAGCCAGTCGGCGTTGAGCAAGACCTTGAGGTTGCGCGGCTCCTTGTCCATGCCCCAGTACATGCCGGCGATCAGCAGCACGCCCGGCACCCAGTTGATGTAGAAGATCGAGGGCCAGCCGTACAGTTCGGTCAGGTAGCCGCCCAGGGTCGGGCCCATTGCTGGCGCCAGCGTCGCGGTCAGGCCGAACATCGCCATGCCGGTGGCGCGCTTGGACGGCGGCAGGCGCGTCATCACCAGGTTCATCGCCATCGGGATCAGCGCGCCGCCGGTAAAGCCCTGCAGCATGCGGAACACGATCATGCTGGACAGGCTCCAGGCCGCGCCGCACAGGGTCGAGAACAGCAGGAACAGCGCGGTGGTGCCCATCAGGTAGCTCCGCTGGCCGAGCGCGCGCACGAACAGCGCGGTCATCGGGATCACCACGATTTCCGCGCACAGGTAGGCGGTCGAGACCCACGAACCCTCTTCCTGGGTCGCCGACAGCGCGCCCAGGATGTCGCGCAGCGACGAGTTGGTGATCTGGATGTCGAGCACCGCCATGAAGGCGCCGAGCATGCCGGCCGCCACCGCTACCCAGGTGCGCGCATCGATGTGCGACCCGTTGGCGGGTGGAGCGAAGCCCTGCGGCGGCGCCATAGGCTTGGTGGAGGTGGCCATCATCGATCCTGTTACTTGGCGGCCGTAGTGGCGTTGGTGGCGGCCGCGTTGTTTTGCGCACCCTGCTGGCGCAGGTCGACTTCGACTTCGGTCGACATGCCCGGCACCAGGCGGCCCGCGTAGGCCTTCAGGTCTTGCGGCGAGAAGGTGATCTTGACCGGCACGCGCTGGACGATCTTGGTGAAGTTGCCGGTGGCGTTATCGGCCGGCAGCAGCGCGAACTGGTTGCCCGAAGCCGGCGCGAAGCTGTCTACGCGGCCGAGCAGTTCCTTCTTCGGCAGCGCGTCGACCGAGATCATCACCTGCTGGCCCGGCACCAGGCCCGGCAGCTGGGTTTCCTTGAAGTTGGCGACCACCCACACGTCGTCCTGCACGATCGCGGCCAGCTGCTGGCCCGGCTGCACGCGCGCGCCGACCTCGACGCTGCGTTTGCCGATGCGGCCCGCCACTGGCGCCACGATCTGGTTGTAGCCGAGCTGCTGCTGGGCGTCCTTCAACTGGGTTTGCAGCACCTTGACCTGCGCCTGCAGCACGGTGCGCGCCGAGTTGGCGGCCGAGATCTGGGCCTGGGCCGCGGCGACGTTCTCGCGGCGCGCGGCGACGTCGGCGGTTGCGCCGGCGCGCGCGGCGGTGGCGGCGTCGACTTCGGCGCGCGACACGGCTTTCATCTGCGAATTGAACAGCTGGCCGTAGCGCTGCGCATCCTGGCGCGCGCGCACCGAATTGGCTTCGGCCTGCGCGACCTGGGCCTTGGCGGCCGCGGCCTGCGCCTTGGCCTGCTCGATGGCGGCGGCGGACTGGACGATCTGCTGCTGCACGCTGGCGATCTGGGCCTGGATGTTATCGACGCGCACGCGCTGGTCGGCCGGGTCGAGTTCGACCAGCACGTCGCCGGCTTTGACCACCTGGTTGTCGTCGAAAAGGACCTTGGTCACCACGCCCGGGATACGGCCGGAGACGTTGTGCACGTGGCCGGTGACGTAGGCATTGTCGGTCTCGACGAAGTAATGGCTGCGGTACCACATGCGGCCGCCGGCGATGATGGCGGCGGCGGCGATCAGGCCGACCACGATCAACACGCGCTTGGGCGGACCCTTGCTGGCATTGGCGGGCACGGCGGCGCCCGGCGGGACGGCGGACGATTTTTGCTCAACCGTGGTTTGCGTATCAGGCATGAAGCGACTCCGGAAAAAATAGAATGAAATTGGTCAATCTCATTATTGGTCAAGTCCAGACGGAAGTCAAGAAATGAAACGATTGCATTTCATTTCAAACTGGACTAGAGTGTGGCCATGGACAATTCAACGCAAGACGCTGCCGATTGCCCCGGCAAGTCGGCCGGACGGCCCAAGGCCGCGGATGTCGAGGCGCGCATGCAGGATCTGCTGCAGGCGGCTGGCGAGCTGTTCCTGAAGAACGGCTATACCAAGACCAGCCTGGAAGCGATCGCCCGCGCGGCCCACGTCGCGGTGCGCACCATCTACGTCAAGTTCGGCGGCAAGGCCGGCCTGCTCCACGCCGTACTGGCCGCCAAGCGCGACCATTTCTTCCGCAACCAGGCGATGGAAACCGACTCGCGCCCGCTGCGCGAGGTGATCGACGAATTCGCGCACCAGATGGTCAAGCTGGTCAATTCGCCGGAAGCGATCGAGCTGCAGCGCGTGGTCATGGCCGAAGCGCCGACCAATCCCGAACTGGCCGAGGCGTTCTGGAACGGCGGACCGGGCCGCACCCGCGCCATGCTGGCGCGCTACTTCGCCCGGCCCGACATCCGCGCCCAGTTGCGCCCCGATGTCCCGTACGACCTGCTGCCGAGTCACCTGATGGCCTGCATCCTGGGCGACCAGTTCCTGTGCTTCCTGCCGCAGTATCGGGTGCAATCGCTGGACGAAGCGCGTGTCGACCTCGACCGTAGACTCGACCTGTTTTACCGGAGCATCCTGCCGGCCTGACGGCCCGAGCCAATGTGCGGCACCGTACAGAACGGCATGGTAGGATGGGGCATCCTGATTTCTTTGAAGGAGGATGTCATGAACATGATAAATAAAATGATCAGCGTAGAGCGTCCGTTCTACATGGGGGCTGCATGAGCAAGTCTTCCCGTTACGAATGGCGTGACCAGCAAGCCGCGCTCCAGGAGCGCATGAAGGGTTTCCTCGAGAACCCGGGCGCCGAGCAGCTCGAAGCCGTGGTCGCAGAAATGCGCGCCTACGCTTCAGCCGCCCAGTCCGGCCAGATCGAGATCCCGCAGCGCTGGACCAGCTACAACTGAAACCGGGCCCTGCCCAACCGACATGCCGTCCAGTGCGCTGAGCGGCATTTTTTTTATCCTCGATGTCTTCCAGCGTTTTTACTTTGCGTACCGTTTGACCAGGTCTTCAGCGGCGGCTTCATAGGATTTCTTCTTCAACAGTGCGACTTGTCCCTGGTCGGAGGATTCGCGGCCGTAGCGAGCGCTGGTGGCCATGTCCTGGAACGGCTCCGGCGAAAACATGTCCCACTGCCCTGTCTTGACGTCGACGACGGCGACTTTCAGGCGCACCCGCATTTCCTGGGATTCGTCTCGAATCGCACCGCCCACGAACGGCACCCAGGAAACGGCTTTCGATCCCAGTCCTTTCTGAGCCGTTTCCAACAGTCCCCAAACCACGACGATGTTTTCAAACCCGCCCTTTGCGGCGGCGAGGCGCAGCGGCATTGCATAACTCATCGCATCACGGTTGGCGCCTTGCGCCGTCGGGACACCCGAGAATACGGAAACGTTGTAGTACTTTTCGAGCGCTTTGACCATCGGTTCATCAGGAATCAAGGCGCCGGATTGAATCAGCATGAGCGATGAACCCTTGGGCAGCTTGAATCGCTGTTTTTGTTCGAACGCCTTGGCAATCTCTTCGGTCGTGACCCTTGCCTGGGGATCGATGCCGAGTACGTCGAACTCGCTCAGCTCGCCTTTGTAAAGCGGATTCGTAGATGTTCTGGCGCCATAATAGGATTCGCTCGGATACCCGGAGTCGGAAATGGAGCGCGTGGCGCAACCGGCGAGTAAGGATGCGATCAGTGCAAGGCAAGTTAGCGCTTTTGAATGCATTGTGGAATCCGGAACAGTTAGGATGACGACACTCCACGCTCACATATCGACTGTGTCGCTTCAGGGCCGGCGCAGGAACTCGGCATAACCGTCGATGAATTCACGCTCCATCGTGAGGAATTCGTCGATGGTCTGGAATTTCGACTGCTTCTGCTGCAGCAGGTAGGCGGTGACGATGACCTCGCGCTGCGGCACGAAGATGTGCAGCATGGCCGGCACGCTGCCGCTCAGGTTCAGCGCATTCTGGGTGCACAGCGCGTAGTCATGACCCTGTACGCTGCCGGTCTCGTAGGTCACGTAATCCTTGCCTTTCGCGACCACCCGCTCGAGCTTCGCGCGTACGTCCGGATGCGTGCCGACATACTCGTCGACGTGCGCCTTCATGCGCGCGCACGCATGCGTGAGGGCGTCCAACACGGTCGCCTTGTCCTGCGCGTAATGGCCGGGGACGCTGAACTCGACCTTGGTGTTGGTGAAATACTGCGTCTCCGGAAACGCGTACATGGCGCGCACGCCGTCGGCGATGCTGACTTTTTCCTGGCGCGACGGCGCGCCCTCCTGCTGCGCCGGGATCTCGACCATACGCCAGGGCGGCCCGCCTTCGCGCACGCGCGCGAGATCGACCAGCTTCAGGCCGTTCGGGAATGCGGCCGGGACCAGCTTGGCGAACGGCGCCGGCGGCGTGGGCGTGGGCGTGTCTGCGGCCCAGGCGGGCATGATGGGCAGCAGTAGCGACAGGGACAGCAAGGCGCGGCGAACGGCAGCCTGAATCATGATCGGTTCCATGTGAAGTGGCTGGACACTCAAGGTAGCCGATCGCCGCGCGTAAAAGTGCGTGGATTGTCACAGCGGCGCCGTCTTCCGATACGGTCTTGTCACGCTGGCCCGAAGGTAGCGCCAGGCGCCACGTACGACGCGACCGCGGCGCCAGCGCCGGGGGACGTCGCGGCCGGCGCGCTGACGACGCGCCTTACTGAGCCGGCATCGGAAAGCGGAAAGTCGGCTCGATGCCCCTGGCGTGCAGGACGCGCACGATGTCGTCCAGTGTCGCGTCCTTGAGCAGCAGATCGTCCGGCACACCCGCCGGCATGGACATCGGCGCCAGCGCGGGGGCCTGAGCCGACAGCGTGGCCGGCTGCATCGCCTGCAGCGCCGCCGGCACCAGCGGCGGCAGCGTCACCAGCGGCGGGGCCGCCGGCTTGGCCGCGCGCGCCGCCTGCAACCGGTCGCGCGCCTGCACGAACTGGGCCGCCTCGATGCTGTCCAACCCCTCCAGAAATGCCACCTGCCCGCCCAGCGGCGGCGCCATCTCCAGCCCGGACTCGTCGGCGAACGAGGCGCCCATGCCCGGATGGATGAAGGCGGCCCACTTGCCGCTGCGTGGGTTCAGACAGGGCGGCAGGTAGACCGGGGCGCTGGCGGCGTCCGGATCGAGCTCGATCTCGGGAAAGTAAGCCTGGCGCAGCAGTTCCAGAAAGGCCTGCGCTTCGCTGGCCGGCACCGGATCGGCCAGCGACAGCCACAGCATGAAGGCGCTGGCGCCGTTGATGCTCACTGCCGGCGCCGGCAGGCCGAGATCGCCCTGCAAGGCATTGGCGACTTCGCACAGGCGCGTCCAGTGGCGGCCCTCGGGGGCGCCCGGCATTTTGCGGAACGGGATGGCAAGGCCGCGCGTCAGGCCGTCGGCGGTGGTCAGTTTGATGGCGAGCGTGGTCTGGCCGAGGATGTGCTGGACCAGCGCCTCGCGCGTGACGGCTTCGGGGGCCAGGTACAGGCGCGCCAGTTCGGCGATCAGTTTGTCCATGATCGTGACGTCGGCGCGTTCAGTTCAAGCCGCCGCGGCGCGCCGCGTTCTTGCCCAGCGCGGCCAGGTCGAGGTCGACGTCGCCCGCGTCGATCGCTTCCTTGAACAGGCCCTGCAGCGTATCGCCGAAGGCCAGCGGCAGGTGCTTGCCCTGCCCCGCTTCGACTGCCAGGCGCACGTCCTTCTGGCCCAGCGTCAGCTTGAAGCCCGGCGGGCTGTAGCGCTGCTGGGCGATCATACCGCCATAACCCTTGTAGACCGGCGAGCCGGCAAACAGGGTGTTGGTGATCAGGTCGATGAAGTTCTCGGCCGGGATGCCGTGCGCGCGCGCCAGCGCGGTGCCTTCGCCGGTGGCTTCGATCGCGCAGGCCAGCATCAGGTTGCAGGCCAGCTTGATCGCATTGGCCTGCTCTGGCTCGTTCCCGAAGCGCCAGGTCTTTTGGCCGATCAGGTCGAACAGCGGCTGTACGCGCGCGATCAGCTCGTCGCTGCCGCCGGCCAGGATGTTCAGCTTGCCCGCCTCGGCGACGTCGACCCGGCCCAGCACCGGCGCGGCGACGTAGCCGATGCCCTTGCTGACGTGCAGCGCGGCCATCTCGCGCGCGAACGCGACCGAGACGGTGGCCATGTTGACGTGGATGCTGCCGGGCGCCATCGCGTCGAGCACGCCGCCGTCGATCAGCACCTCGCGCGTGGCATTGTCGTCGGCCAGCATGGTGAACACGATGTCGGCGATGCCGCATTCGGCGGGGCTGGCGGCCGGTTTGGCGCCCTGCCCGGCCAGCGCCTGCACGGGCGCCGGATTGCGGTTCCAGACGTGGACCGGCTGGCCCGACTTCAGCAGGTTGGCGGCCATGTGGTGGCCCATGGCGCCCAGGCCGATGAATGCGATGGTCATGTGAAGCTCCTTTGTTCTGGTCTTGGTTGGGCGCTATTAAACCAGCAATCCGGCGCGCGCGCAGAACGCCCGCGCGCCGTCTGCAGTCAATACTCGCGCACGGCTGACGGCCGCTGCCAGCACAGGGCGCCGGTTCGGGTTACCCTGACAGCCCGGATGACGCTGTCGGAGAAGCCTGTTCATGTCCAAGTTTTTCATCAATCGGCCGATCTTCGCGATCGTGATCGCCCTGCTGATCATGCTGGCGGGCGGCCTGTCGATCTTCAAGCTGCCGGTCGAGCAGTTCCCGCCGGTCGCGCCGCCCGCGGTGCAAATCAGCGCGAACTATGCCGGCGCCTCGGCCGGCACCATGCAGAACACCGTGGTGCAGGTAATCGAGCAGCAGATGAGCGGCATCGACAACCTGCTCTACCTGAGCTCGACCAGCGACGACACCGGCCAGTCGACCACGACGCTGACCTTCGCCACCGGCACCAACGCCGACATCGCCCAGGTCCAGGTGCAGAACAAGCTGCAGCTGGCGATGCCGCTGCTGCCGACCCAGGTGCAGCAGTCCGGCGTGCGCGTCACCAAGTCGACCAGCGACTTCCTGATGGTGGTCGGCTTCGTCTCGCGCGACCACAGCATGAGCAAGTACGACATCGCCGACTTCGTCGCTTCCAAGATCCAGGACCCGATCAGCCGCTTGAACGGCGTCGGCAACCTGAACGTGTTCGGCACCCAGTACGCGATGCGCATCTGGCTCGACCTCTCGAAACTCAACGAGTACCAGCTCAACCCGACCGACGTCACCGCCGCGCTGACGGCGCAGAACGTGCAGATCTCGGCCGGCCAGCTGGGCGGCCCGCCGGCGTCGACCGCGCAGCAACTGGCCGCGACCATCACCGAATCGACGCTGCTGCGCACGCCCGAGGACTTCGGCAACGTGGTGCTCAAGTCGCAGCAGAGCGGTGGCCAGGTGCTGCTCAAGGACGTGGCGCGCATCGTGCGCGGCGCCGAGAACTACCAGACCGACAACCGCTACAACGGCCAGCCGGCCTCCGGCCTGGGCATCCAGCTGGCGCCCGGCGCCAACGCACTGAATACCGCGGACGAGGTGCGCAAGCGCCTGGGCGAACTGAAATCGATCTTCCCACCCGGCCTGGAAGTGGTGTACCCGAACGACGTCACGCCCTTCATCAAGGTCTCGATCGAGGAAGTGGTCAAGACCCTCATCGAAGGCATCGTGCTGGTGGTGCTGGTGATGTACCTGTTCATGCAGAACATCCGCGCCACGCTGATCCCGTCGATCACGGTGCCGGTGGTCCTGCTCGGCACCTTCGGCCTGATGGCGGCGCTCGGCTTCACGATCAACACGCTGTCGATGTTCGGCCTGGTGCTGGCGATCGGCCTGCTGGTCGACGACGCCATCGTGGTGGTCGAGAACGTCGAACGCATCATGCGCGAGGAAAAGCTGGAAGCGCGCGAGGCGACCATCAAGGCGATGGAGCAGATCGGCACCGCGCTGATCGGCGTGGCGATGGTGCTGTGCGCGGTGTTCGTGCCGGTCGCCTTCGCCCCGGGCACCGTGGGCGCGATCTACCGCGAGTTCGCGCTGACCATCGTGGCCTCGATGCTGCTGTCGGTGTTCGTCGCGCTGTCGCTCACGCCGGCGCTGTGCGCGACCATCCTGCGCCACTCGGAAGAGCACAAGACCGGCTTTTTCGGCTGGTTCAACCGCGGCTTCGAGACCACGCGCGCGCATTACGTGCGCTACTCGAAAGCGGTGGCGAACCGCATGGTGCTGTGGCTGGCGGTGTTCGCGGTGATGGTCGGCCTGACCGTGTTTCTGTTCCTGCGCCTGCCGACCTCCTTCCTGCCCAACGAAGACCAGGGCTTCCTGTACGTGCAGGTGCAGACCCCGGCCGGCACCACCCAGGCCAACACGGGCAAAGTGATCGACGCGATCAGCAATTACCTGCTGCGCGAGGAAAAGTCGATGGTGACGGCCGCGTTCTCGGTCAACGGCAATAACAACGCCGGCCGCGGCCAGAGCCAGGGCCGCCTGTTCGTGCAACTCAAACCCTGGGACGAACGCAAGGACGATGCGCTGAGCGTCGAGGCGCTGCAAAAGCGCATCACCAAACGCTTCGGCTCGAACAACCAGGCGATCATCTTCGCCACCAGCCCGCCGCCGATCCGCGGCCTGGGCAATGCCGCCGGCTTCGACTTCGAGCTTGAAGACCGCGGCGGCCTCGGTCACGACGCGCTCACGCGCGCGCGCGAGCAGCTGCTGGCCGGCGCGCGCGGCCATGCCGGCCTGGCCCAGGTGCGCTACAACGGCGTAGCCGACAGCCCAGGCTTCAAGGTCGACGTCGACCGCCACAAGGCCAGCGTGTTCGGCGTGAACCCGTCCGACATCGACCAGGCCTTCTCGGTGGCCTGGGGCTCGCGCTACGTCAACAACTTCCTCGACACCGACAACCGCATCAAGAAAGTCTACGTGCAGGCCGACACGCCCTTCCGCATGAACCCGGGCGACCTCGATCGCCTGTTCGTGCGCGGCGCCAACAACGTGATGGTGCCGTTCACCGCCGTGACCTCGAGCCGCTGGATCACCGCGCCCTCGCAGCTGCAGCGCTACAACGGCGTCGAGGCGATGGAAATCCAGGGCCAGGGCGCGCCCGGCCAGAGCTCGGGCCAGGCGATGGAGGTCATGGAAGAACTGGCCAAGCAGCTGCCGAAGGGGATCGGCTTCGAATGGACCGGCACCTCGCTGCAGCAGCAGCAATCGAGCAGCCAGGCGCCGCTGCTGTACGCGCTGTCGATCGTGGTGGTGTTCCTGAGCCTGGCCGCGCTGTACGAAAGCTGGTCGATCCCGTTCGCCGTCATCCTGGTGGTGCCGATCGGCATACTGGGCGCGGTGGCGGCCACGATGATGCGCGGCCTGACCAACGACGTCTACTTCCAGGTCGGCCTGCTGGTGACGATCGGCCTGTCGGCCAAGAACGCGATCCTGGTCGACGAGTTCGCGCACGCGCGCCAGGGCGAGGGCTTGAGCGCGCAGGACGCCGCGCTGGAAGCGGCGCACATGCGGATCCGCCCGATCCTGATGACCTCGATGGCCTTCGTGCTGGACGTGCTGCCGCTGGCGATCTCGCGCGGCGCCGGCGCGGCCAGCCAGCATGCGATCGGCACCGGCGTCATCGGCGGCATGCTGGCGGCCACTTTCGTGGCGACGCTGATGATCCCGATGTTTTATATTGCGGTGGACAAGGTGCTGGGACGGCACAAGAAAGACAAGAAGCCGACGCCGCAGCGCGAGCCGGCCGAAGCCGCGCGCTGACGGCCCCTGCCCCGCGTCGCGCTCAGCCGACGTACAGCGGGTTCTGGGCGATGTAGACGCGCACCTTCGGCACGCTCACGCCGGCCGGTGCAATGGCGGCCAGGTCGACCGAGTTCACGCTGTTCCAGGCATCGAAGGTGAAGGTGAAGCTCTGGCCGCCCGACTCGAAGCGGACGGTGTCGCCGTCGGCCACGTTGACGTAGCGGGTCTTGGCGTCGATGACGACGGTGCGGCCCTGGTTGGCGGCGGCGCCGGTGTCCAGCGTGCCGTAATAGTCGGCGCCGTGGGTCATGCTCATGGCGTGGGCGCCGCTGGTGGCGAAAGTGGTGCCGGCGAGCAGCAGCGGCAGGACCAGGGTACGGATCGATTTGTTCATGGCCTTACTCCTTCGTGGTGGTTTGTGATGTCGTGTTTGTGCTGCGATGGAGACCATTCTGGGCTCCGGGCGCTGACGACAAAATGACCCGCGCATTACGATTCGATGACACCGCCGCCGGCCAGATTAAAAAAGATTAATCTGGCGCCCATGCCGGCTTAACCCCCTCGCGCGCATGCTCTCCACATTAGCCACCGTGGAGCCCGCCATGCATCCGTCACCCGCTTCGATCCCCTTGCGCCTGGCCTGCGCGCTCGCCATCGCCATCGCCCTGGCCGGATGCGGCAAGCCCAAGCCGGCCAAGGCGCCCGCCGCCCCGCCCCAGGTCACCGTCCTGACCCTCAAGCATGCCGACGTGGCGCGCTTCGTCGACCTACCCGGCCGTACCTCGCCGTTCCAGGTCGCCGAGGTGCGCGCGCGCGTCGACGGCATCGTCCAGAAACGCCTGTTCACGGAAGGCGCCGACGTGCGCGCCGGCGAGCCGCTGTACCGCATCGACCCGGCCCAGTACCAGGCCCAGTTCAACAGCGCCATGGCGGCCCAGGTCAAGGCCGAAGCCAATTTGTCGGTCACCCAGGCGCAGGCGCAGCGCTACCACGACCTGCTGGCCTCGAACGCGGTCAGCCGCCAGGCCTACGACAACGCCGCCGCCGCCGCCCAGCAGGCCGCCGCCGACGTCGGCAGCGCCAAGGCCGCGGTGGCGCTGGCCCGGCTCAACCTCGGCTACACCAGCGTGGCCGCGCCGATCGCCGGCCGCACCAGCACGTCGCTGGTCACGCAAGGCGCCTACGTCCAGGCCGGCGCCGCCACCCTGCTCACCACCATCCAGCAGCTCGACCCGATCTACGTCGACCTGACCGAAGCCAGCGCCCAGGGCCTGCGCCTGCGCGACGCCGGCCTGGCCGATCCGGACCCGGCGCATGCGCCGCGCGTCACGCTGACGCTGGAAGACGGCAGCAGCTACCCGCTGGCCGGCAAGCTGCAATTCACCGGCACCAGCGTCGATCCGGGCACCGGCTCGGTCAAGCTGCGCGCGCTGTTCGCCAATCCCAAGGGCGTGCTGCTGCCGGGGATGTACGTGCGCGCCCGCGTCCAGCAAGGCACGGACGCCAACGCCCTGCTGGTGCCGGCGGGCGCCGTCGCGCACGACCCGCAGGGCCACCCCACCGCCCTGGTGGTCGACGCCGCCGGCAAGGTAGCGCAGCGCACGCTGCAGACGACCGACCTGCGCGGCGGCGACTGGGTCGTGACCGGCGGCCTGCAGGCCGGCGAGCGCGTGATCGTGTCCGGCCTGCAGAAGGTGCAGCCCGGTATGCAGGTCAGCGCGGCAGAAACGCCCGCTGCCACGCCGGCTGCCGCTGCGGCCCCGGCCCTCGCCGCCAACCAGCCCTGAGGAGCGCGCGCCATGTCCCGATTCTTCATCGACCGCCCGGTCTTCGCGATCGTCATCGCCCTCTTGATCATGCTGGGCGGCGTGCTGGCGATCCACGCGCTGCCGATCGAGCAGCTGCCGCCGATCGCGCCGCCCACCATCCAGGTCTCGGCCAGCTACCCCGGCGCCTCGGCGACCACCGCCCAGGACACCGTGGTGCAGGTGATCGAACAGCAGCTGTCCGGCATCGACAAGCTGCTCTACATCTCGTCCAACAGCGACGACACCGGCATCTCGACCATCACTCTGAGCTTCGCCCCCGGCACTGATGCCGACACGGCCCAGGTCCAGGTGCAGAACAAGGTGCAGCTGGCCACGCCGCTGCTGCCGGCCCCGGTCCAGCAGGCCGGCGTGCGCGTGACCAAGTCGAGCAGCGACTTCCTGATGCTGGTCGGCTTCGTCTCGGCCGACCACAGCATGAACAAGTTCGACATCGCCAATTACATCTCCTCGCACGTGGCCGATCCGCTCAGCCGACTTCCCGGTGTCGGCAACCTGAGCGTGTTCGGCACCCAGTACGCGATGCGCGTCTGGCTCGACCCGAACAAGCTGAACTCCTTCACACTGAACCCGGGTGAGGTCGCCACCGCGCTGCAGGCACAGAACGTGCAGATCGCCGGCGGCCAGGTCGGCGGCAGCCCGGCGGTGGCGCACCAGCAGATCAGCGCGACCATCACCGAATCGACGCTGCTGCGCACGCCGGCCGACTTCGGCGCCGTGCTGCTGAAAGTGCTGCCGGACGGCGCCCAGGTGCGCCTGCGCGACGTCGCCCGCATCGAACTCGGCCCCGAGAACTACAACGTCGACAACAAGTACAACGGCTCGGCCTCGGCCGGCATCGGCGTGCAGCTGGCGCCGGGCGGCAATGCGCTGCAGGCCGCGGATGCGGTGCGCGCACGCATCAAGGAACTCCAGCCCTATTTTCCGCACGGGCTGCAGGTGGTGTATCCGAACGACGTCACGCCCTTCATCAAGATCTCGATCGAGGAAGTGGTCAAGACACTCATCGAAGGGATCGTGCTGGTGTTCCTCGTGATGTATCTGTTCCTGCAAAACCTGCGCGCCACCCTGATCCCGTCGATCACGGTGCCGGTGGTCCTGCTGGGCACCTTCGGCACCATGGCGGCGCTCGGCTTCACGATCAACACGCTGTCGATGTTCGGCCTGGTGCTGGCGATCGGCCTGCTGGTCGACGACGCCATCGTGGTGGTCGAGAACGTCGAACGCGTGATGCACGAGGAAGGCGTGTCGCCGCGGGAAGCGACGCGCAAGGCCATGGGCCAGCTGGGCAGCGCCCTGGTCGGCGTGGCGATGGTGCTGTGCGCGGTGTTCGTGCCGGTGGCGTTCTCCAGCGGCGCGGTGGGCGGCATCTACCGCCAGTTTTCGCTGACCATCGTGGCCTCGATGCTGCTGTCGGTGTTCGTCGCGCTGTCGCTGACGCCGGCGCTGTGCGCGCTGCTGCTGCGCCCGGCGGCGCACGAGGCCGTCCGCGGCGGTTTCTTCGGCTGGTTCGACCGCGGCTTCGAGCGCGGCCGCGACGGCTATGTCGGGGCCGCGACCGCGGTAGCATCCAAGCCGCTGCGCTGGCTGGCCGTGTACGGCCTGGCGGTCGCCCTGGTCGGCCTGCTGTTCGTGCGCCTGCCGACCTCCTTCCTGCCCAACGAAGACCAGGGCTACCTGTACGTGCAGGTGCAGACGCCGCCGGGCGCCACGCTGGAACGCACCAACGCGGTCCTGGACCGGATCGCCGCCTACCTGCGCCAGGACGAGGCGGCCAGCGTCGACGCCACCTTCACCATCGACGGCAACAGCAATGCCGGGCGCGGCCAGAACCAGGGCCAGGTCTACGTGCACCTGAAGGACTGGAGCGTGCGCGGCCGCGCCGACCTGAGCGCCGCGGCGTTGGTGGCGCGCATCAACGCCCACTTCAAGAACGAGAAGGATGCCGTGATCTTCGCCACCAGCCCGCCGGCGATCCGCGGCCTGGGCAGCGCCTCGGGTTTCGACTTCGAACTCGAAGACCGCGGCGGCGTCGGCCACGCGGCGCTGGCGGCGGCGCGCGACCAGCTGCTGGCCAAGGCCAAGGCCGACCCGGTGCTGGCCGGCGTGCACTTCAACGGCGAGGTCGACAACCCGACCTTCAAGGTCGACGTCGACCGCGAAAAAGCCTACGCCCTGCAAGTCAGCCCGGCCGACGTCGACCAGACTTTCTCGATCGCCTGGGGCTCGCGCTACGTCAACAATTTTCTCGACACCGACAACCGCATCAAGAAGGTGTACGTGCAGGCCGATGCGCCGTTCCGCATGAACCCGCAAGACCTGGGCTTGCTGTACGTGCGTAATGCCCAGGGTAGCATGGTCCCGTTCTCGGCCTTCGCCAGCACGCGCTGGACCTGGGGACCGCCGCAGCTGCAGCGCTACAATGGCGTGGAAGCGATGGAAATCCAGGGCAATGCCGCGCCGGGGCACAGCTCGGGCGAATCGATGCTGGAGATGGAGCGCCTGGCGCACACCCTCCCGGCCGGCATCGGCTTCGAGTGGACCGGCGCCTCGCTGCAGGAGCGCCAGTCGAGCAGCCAGGCGCCGCTGCTGTACGGCCTGTCGATCCTGGTCGTGTTCCTCAGCCTGGCCGCGCTGTACGAAAGCTGGTCGGTGCCGATCTCCGTGATCATGGCGGTGCCGCTCGGCGTGCTGGGCGCGCTGGCCATGACGATGCTGGCCGGGCTGTCCAACGACGTGTACTTCCAGGTCGGCCTGTTGACCACGATCGGCCTGTCGGCCAAGAACGCGATCCTGGTGGTGGAATTCGCCCGCGAACGCCAGGCCGAGGGCGCCACCGCGCTGCAGGCCGCGCTGGAAGCGGCCAAGATGCGCATCCGCCCGATCGTGATGACCTCGATGGCGTTCGTGCTCGGCGTGCTGCCGCTGGCGCTGGCCCATGGCGCCGGCGCCGCCAGCGAACGCGCGATCGGCACCGGCGTGATCGGCGGCGTGCTGGCGGCGACCTTCTGCGCCACCTTCATGATCCCGATGTTCTACGTGATCGTCGCCAAGCTGGGGCAGCGCCGTGAGCGCAGCGTGGCAACGCCGGTCGACGCCCGGCCCGTCCTCGGAGGACACTGACATGCGCACGCTTGCCTTGACCGCCCTTTCCTCGAGCGCACTGCTGTCCACCGCCCTGCTGTCCGGCTGTGCGCTGGCGCCGGCTTACCAGCCCCCGGCCGCGCCGCTGCCGGCCACCTTCCCGCACGGCGCTGCCTACGGCGACCAGGGTACGAGCGCCGGCCCTGCCGCGGCCGACATCGGCTGGCGCGACTGCCTGCGCGACGCCCGCCTGCAGCGCCTGGTCGAGCTGGCGCTGCACGAAAACCGCGACCTGCGCGTGGCCATGCTGAACGTCGAACGGGTGCGCGCCGCCTACCGCGTGCAGCGCGCGGCGACGCTGCCGCAAGTGAACGTCGGCGCGGCGATCGACGCCGGCGACCGCGTCAGCGCGCCCAAGTACACGACCGGCCTGTCGGCCTCGTGGGAACCGGACTTCTTCGGCCGCCTGCACAGCCTGTCCGACGCCGCCCTGCAGCAATACCTGGCCAGCGAACAGGCCAGCCGCGCCGCGCGCATTCTGCTGGTCGGTGAGGTGGCCGACCAGTACCTGGCCTGGCGCGCGGCCGAGGTCCAGCTCGAGGTGACGCGCGCCGCGCTGGAGACGGCCGAAGCCTCGTACCACATCGTCGAGCTGCAGTACCGCGCCGGCATCGCCTCGGAACTCGACCTGCGCCAGTCGCACAGCGCGGTTGCGCTGGCCCAGGCCAACCGCGATGCCCAGCTGCGCGGGCGCGCCCAGGCCGAGAACGCGCTGGTGCTGCTGGTCGGCGCGCCGCTGCCGAACGACCTGCCGCCGCCGGCGCCGTTCGATGCCGGGGCGGTGCTGGCCGAGGTCCCGGCCGGGCTGCCCTCCGACCTGCTCCAACGCCGCCCCGACATCCTCGAGGCCGAGCACCAGCTGCAGGCCGAGAACGCGAACATCGGCGCTGCGCGCGCCGCCTTCTTCCCCAACATCAGCCTGACCGCCAGCCTCGGCGCCGCCAGCCCGACCCTGGGTTCGCTGTTTTCCAGCGGCGGCGCCTGGACCTTCGCGCCCAGCCTGCTGGCGCCGATCTTCGACGGTGGCGCCAATCGCGCCAACCTCGACGCCGCCCGCCTCGGGCGCGACATCGGCGTGGCCCAGTACGAAAAAGCGATCCAGAGCGCCTTCCGCGAAGTCGCCGACGGCCTGGCCGCGCGCGGCACCTACGCCGGCCAGCTGGCCGCGCTGCAACGCGACATCGACGACCAGCAGCGTCGCCTCGAGCTGGCGCAGAAGCGCTACGCCGACGGCATCGACGACTACCTGGCCGTGCTCACGGCCCAGACCGATTTGTACAATGCGCGTTCCAGCGTGGTCGCGGCGCAGCTGGGCCAGCTGACCGGGCTGGTCGATTTATACCGCGCGCTGGGCGGCGGCTGGAACGAGCGCAGCGTCGCCGCGCAGAGCGCAGCTGGCTGAATGGGGGATTCACAACGGCCTCGTTTGGTGGGACCATGCGCTGATTACAAGGATTGACCATGAAATTGCTGATCGTCGAAGACAACGAACGCGTGTCCCAGTTCCTCAGGAAGGGCTTGTCCGAGGCCGGCCATACGGTCGACCATGCCGACAACGGCCGCGACGGCATCTTCCTGGCCGCGACCGAGCGCTACGACGCGATCGTCATGGACCGCATGCTCCCCGGCGGCATCGACGGCATCGCCATCATCGAAACGCTGCGCCGCACCGGCAACAAGGTGCCGATCATGGTCCTGAGCGCACTGGGCGAAGTCGACCAGCGCATCCAGGGCCTGAAGGCGGGCGGCGACGACTACCTGGTCAAGCCGTTCGCGTTCGGCGAGCTGCTGGCGCGCCTGGACGCGCTGGTGCGGCGAGTGGCGACCACGCACAGCGAGACCACGCTGACCCTGGACGACCTGAGCATGGACCTGTTGACGCACAAGGTCACGCGCGCCGGCAAGCCGGTCACCCTGCAGCCGCGCGAATTCAAGCTGCTCGAATACCTGCTTCGCCATGCGAACCAGGTCGTCACCCGCACCATGCTGCTCGAGAACGTGTGGGAATACGACTTCGACCCGCAGACCAACGTGGTCGACGTCCACGTCAGCAAGCTGCGCCAGAAGATCGACGGCGGCGGCCGTCCTTTGCTGCGCACCGTGCGCAACGCCGGCTACATGCTGACCGCCGATGCGTAAGCTGATGCGTTATTCGGCGGCCAACGTGGCGCTGGTGTTCGTCGGCGTCAGCATGGTGGCGCTGGCCTTGTTCGCCGGCGTGCTGTGGTTCGCCTGGTCGCACACGATCGGGGCCGGGCGCGAGGCGGCGCTCACCGACGATGCCGCGCGCCTGGAGGCGGTGTACCGGCGCGACGGCATGGCGGGCCTGCGCAGCGCGCTCGAGATCGAGGTCGGTATGCGCTACGGCAGACGCCAGAACGTGATCATGCTGCTGGCCGACGACACGCATCGGCCGCTGGCCGGGAACTTGCCGGCTTGGCCCGCCGAGGTGGGCGAGGTCGACGCGATCCAGCACGCGGTCGTCGAGCTGGGTGGGCGGCCGACCGGCGTCATCCTGCTGGCGCGGCCGCTGGCGGGCGGCTACCGCCTGCTGGTCGGGCGCAACGTGCAGCGCTTCGACACGCTGCAGCGCACGTTTCTGTTCGGCCTGCTGAATGCGGGCAGCATCGTCTCGCTGGTCGGGATCGGCGGCGCCTTGATGATGCGCCACAGCGTGCTGAGTCAGGTCCAGCACATCAGCCAGGCCACGCATGCGATCGTGCAGGGCGACCTGTCGCACCGCCTGGCCGATCCCGCCGGCGCGGACGAACTGCACGAGCTGGTGGCCACCGTGAACCGGATGCTGGACCAGATCGAGACCCTGGTCGAGGGCGTACGCAACGTCTCGAATTCGATCGCGCACGACTTGCGTACCCCGCTCAGCGAACTGCGCTCGCGCCTGGAAGAGCTGGCCGTGACCCGGCCCGCGCCCGAGCAGGCGTATGCCGAGATCGACGGCGCCATCGCCGACGTCGACCGCGTCATCGGCATCTTCAACGCACTGCTGCGCATGGCCGAAATCGACACCGGCGTGCGCCGCGCCGGTTTCGTCGACGTCGATGCCGCCGACGTCGCGGCCGAGGCGGCCGAGTTCTACCAGCCGGTGGCCGAACTGAAGGGCTTGACGCTGACATGCGCCGTGAACGGCCCGCTGCCCTTGCGTGGCGACCCGCTGCTGCTGGCCCAGGCCATGGGCAACCTGATCGACAACGCGATCAAGTACAGCCCGGAGCACGCCGGCATCCACGTGGGCGCCGCGCGCGCGCACGACGGCGCGATCGAGCTGGTCGTGGCCGACACCGGGCACGGCATACCGGACGCCGAAAAGCCGCGCGTGCTGGAGCGTTTCTACCGCTGCGACGCCAGCCGCGGCACGCCTGGCGTGGGGCTCGGCCTGAGCCTGGTCGCGACGGTGGCCAAGCTGCACGGCGGCGCGCTCATCCTCAACGACAACCGGCCCGGCTTGCGCGCGGCGCTGATGCTGCCGGGCGACCCGGCGCCGGGAGGCTGACATGGGCATCGTGGCCGGCGCCTGCGCGCTGTTGCTGATCCTGACGACGGTCTTCCATTACGAGGTGCTGCGCCTGCTGAGCAGCTTCCTGCCGGCCTCGCGCATCCCGCCGCGCATGCAGCTGGTGTTCGTGATCCTGGCCGCGTTCGCGGCGCACTTTGCCGACATCCTGCTGTACGGATGGGCCTACTATTTGCTGGCCGGCGTGTTCCACGTCGGCAGCATGGGCGCTCCCGGCGCCCTGCCTTTCACACGCTGCCTGTATTTTTCGGCCGAGACCTACACCACACTGGGCTATGGCGACGTGCTGCCGCATGGCGACCTGCGTCTGCTGGCCGGCCTCGAAGCCTTGAACGGCATGCTGCTGATGGGCTGGACCGCCTCGTACACCTATTTGTCGATGGAGCGGCTGTGGTACGGCGGCCGGCGCGGCGACGACGCTTGATTCACTGGCCCGACTGCGCCAGCACCCGCTCGAACTCCAGCGCGATGCGGTCCATGCCGGCCTGGGTCGGGTGATAGGCGACCGGTTCCTTCCAGCCCGGTTCGCGCGCCGGATGGTAGCCGGTGATGTAGTTAGTGGCGGCGCAGGCGTTGTGGCCGGCGGCGATGGCGGATGCCGGCACCAGTGCGACGTGGTTGCGCGCGGCAGTCGCCTCGAACACCTGGGTCAGGCGCGCCATGGTCTCGCGCATGCGCCGGGCGTCCGCCGGCGCCAGCGGCAGCCCCGAGCACAGCGGCTCGGCATCTGCGGCCACTGCGGCCAGCGCAGGCAGGTAGCCGACCAGCACGATGCGCGCATGCGGCGCGCGCGTGCGGACGGCCGCGATCACGCGGTCCAGCTTTGCCGGCAACTCGGCGAAGCGCCGCTCCAGCGTCGCCGTGTCCGAGACTGCGCACTTGTCCTTGTGTTCGAAGCGGCACGAGAAGCCATACAGATCGCCCACGTAGGCCACGTCGTTGCCTCCGATGAGGATGGAGACCAGTTGCGTGTCAGGCGTCACCGCCTCGATCTGCGCCGGGAAGCCGTGCTGGCCGTGATCCAGGATGTTCTCGGTGGTGGCGCCCGAACAGGACACGTCCACCAGGTCCAGGTGACGATGCGCGGCGACCGTGCGCGCGTAATTCGTCAGCGAACGCGCACAGCCGCCGCTGGCCGGGTCGGGTTGGCCGACGCCGGGGCCGGCGGCGTAGGAACTGCCCATCGAGACGAAGCGCGTCGTCTGGGCGCTGGCGCTACCGGGCATGGCGCTCAGAGCGCTCACGGCGAGCAGGAAGGCGGCGCATGCCGTGCGCCTGCGGTTCATGGTCTTGCATGTCATCGGCTGGCTCGCTCCCTGTCCCCGTTATACGTCATCAATGACGCTACTATAAGCGCGCATTGCGGGCGCTGCCAATCGAGGCGAACGCGCATAATCGCCGGACCGATTCCATCCCTACCGAGGAGGCCTCATGAGCAAGCTGGACCAGGAAGACCGGGACGACATCTCGACCCGACAATTCGCGTTTCCCAAACAGCGCAAGGAACCGCTGGAAGACGCCAGCCACGTGCGCAATGCCATCGCCCGCTTCGATCAGGTCAAGGACGTGACGGACCACGAACGGGACGAGGCGTGGAAACGCATCCGCGCCGCGGCGAAGAAGTTTGGCGTGGAGGTGGACGAGAGCGACTGGCGCGAAGTCGGAAGCGGCAAGAAGGACAAGCATTGAACTTAGTTGGCCCATGTCGAGGGTCCGACCAAACCATTCGATATCCGTCCGTACAGAAAAAAGGCAGCGCTGACAAGTGCCAGCACTGCCTTGATCAATGTCTTGCTTGCGCTGTCGAGTGATCAAACGCGCGACTTGCGGCGACGAGCCACGATGCCGGCGCCCAGGGCAATGCTGAACAGGGCCAGCGATGCGGGCTCAGGAACGTCGTTCACCTTGGCGCCAAGGCCAAGGTCATAGCCGCGCCAGGTGCCGCCTGCGGTATCGACGACAAACACGTGATTGTTTGCAAAAGACAGGCTGAAGTTCGAATCAAAGCTGTTGCCGGCACCGATCAAGCTGGTGCTATCGAGCAAATTCCCTTTGTAATCCCAGGCCTTGAGCAAGCCCGAATCATAGGTCAGCAAGTAATCCTGAGTGGCAGCGATGCCGCGATTAGCCGGATAACCGCCGGTAAAACCGGTCAGCGAAAAAGAGTTCAGCAGCACCCCGCTGGCGTTCCAGACGCTAACGTGCCCACCGCTATTGGCGACGAAGTTACCGGCGTCGTTCATGTCAACACTCGATTGCGCGTCGAGCGTTCCGCCCTGCAGTGACAACAGGCTGGCGAAGGACCCGACACTGCCCATTTTGTAGATCGTACGCGAGTTAAATGCGCGTGCCAATACGCTGCCGCTATTGTCGGTGAAGACCGAGCGCAAATCCAGACCGGGTGCGTACACGCCAGTGTTGACGCCCGCAGCATTGTACGACGCAAAATTATTGCCGACCTCGCTACCGCCGCTCGACGAATAATAGTTGCTATTGGCAAAGGCCATGGTCATCGTAGTGCTGCCCAAGGCATCCTGGAATTGAATGTCCGCGTTATACGTAGATGCGCTAAAGACAGGACCAGCTTGAGCTTGCGAAATTGCAGCGGCGAATAGAAGAGGCAAGAAACGTTTCATGATAGTTTTGGATTGTTGTTAGAGACAGATACCTATAAGCAAGGTTTATGCCAATAGCGCAACATATTGATTAAAAATAACTTACGCTAGGAAATATATGATGACTGTAAGATTTGTCGACAACAGCTTTTCAAGGCATCTGCAATCTCGACTTCAAGCTGTTATTTGCCTCGTAAGACCCGCGTATGACGGATCTTGAAATCACAGCCGTAGCACCGGGCAAGGTAGCCGTCGTATTCACCGACCCGGTTGACCGGAAGAAGACCCAGATCGACTTCAAGGTCAAGCGCATCGGCCGCGCTTCCAGAATCACCGACATCATCGACCGCGCGCCCAGGCTATCCTCGCTCGTGAAGATTTTGTCGCACAAGATCCCATAAAAAAACCGGGACACTCGGCCCCGGTTTTCAAAGTCAGCTTACAGCCCCAATCAACGCTTGCGCGGCGGCGGCAAGTCCGTGCACACGCCTTCGTACACCTCGGCGGCCATGCCGATCGACTCGCCCAGCGTCGGGTGCGGGTGGATGGTCTTGCCGATGTCGGTGCCGTCCGCGCCCATCTCGATCGCCAGCGCGATCTCGCCGATCATGTCGCCGGCGTTGGTGCCGACGATGGTGCCGCCGACGATGCGATGCGTCTCGGCGTCGAACAGCAGCTTGGTGAAGCCTTCCGGACGGCCGTTGGCCACCGCGCGGCCCGAGGCGGCCCACGGGAAGTGGCCCTTCTCGACCTTGACGCCCTTCTGCTTGGCTTCCTCTTCGGTCAGGCCGACCCACGCCACTTCCGGATCGGTGTAGGCCACCGACGGGATCACCTTCGCATCGAAGAAGGCCTTCTCGCCATGTGCGGCTTCGGCGGCGACGTGGGCTTCATGCACGGCCTTGTGCGCCAGCATAGGCTGGCCGACCAGATCGCCGATCGCGAAGATGTGCGGCACGTTGGTGCGCATCTGGCCGTCCACGCCGATGAAGCCGCGGTCGGTCACTGCGACACCGGCGGCTTCCGCGCCGATCTTCTTGCCGTTCGGGCTGCGGCCGACGGCCACCAGCACCAGGTCGTACACTTGCGCGCTCGGTGCCGGCTGGCCAGCTTCGGCCGACTCGAACGTGACCTTGATGCCTTCGGCCAGCGCTTCCACGCCGACGGTCTTGGTCTTCAACATGATGTTGTCGAAGCGCTGCGCGTTGTACTTCTGCCAGATCTTGACGGCTTCGCGGTCGGCGCCCTGCATCAGGCCGTCCATCATCTCGACCACGTCGATGCGCGCACCCAGCGTCGAGTACACGGTCGCCATTTCCAGGCCGATGATGCCGCCGCCGATCACCAGCATGCGCTTGGGGATCTGGCGCAGTTCCAGTGCGCCGGTCGAGTCGACGATGCGCGGATCTTCCGGCACGAACGGCAATTTGACGACCGAGGAACCGGCCGCGATGATCGCCTTCTGGAACTTGACGACCTTCTTGCCGCCATCCGCTGCAGTGACTTCGATGTGGTTCGGGCTGAGGAACTTGCCGACGCCCTGCACCACGTTGACCTTGCGGCCCTTGGCCATGCCGGCCAGGCCGCCGGTCATGGTCTTGATCACGCTGTCCTTGTACGCGCGCAGCTTGTCGAGGTCGACTTGCGGCTTGGCGAAGGTGACGCCGTGGTCGGCCATGTGGCTGGTCTCGTCCATGATCGCGGCCACGTGCAGCAGCGCTTTCGACGGGATGCAGCCGACGTTCAGGCAGACGCCGCCCAGGGCCGCGTACTTCTCGACCAGCACGGTGTTCATGCCCAGATCCGCCGAACGGAAGGCGGCCGAGTAGCCGCCCGGACCCGCGCCCAGCACCATCATTTCGCATTCGACGTCGACCGCGCCGTTGTAGCTGGCGGCGTTCGGCGCCGGCACCGAGTTCGGCGCGGCTGCATCGGCTTTGTGTGCCGGCGCGTACGAATCGCTCGGGGCACCCGCCACGGTCGGGGCGGCAGGCTTGTCCGACGCCGCCGCGGCGGCCGGCGCGGGTGCGGCGGCAGGCGTTGCGCCAGCGCTCGCGCCGGCTTCTTCACTAATCGTCAGCAGCAGCGAACCTTCGTTCACCTTGTCGCCGACCTTGACCTTCAGTTCCTGCACGACGCCGGCGTGGGTCGACGGGATCTCCATGCTGGCCTTGTCAGACTCCACGGTGACCAGCGACTGGTCGACCTTGATGGTGTCGCCCGGCTTGACCATCAGTTCGATGATCTCGACGTCCTTGAAATCGCCGATGTTCGGGACTTTGACTTCAACAGTGCTCATGGGTTCGGCTCCTTACAGCAGCGTCTTGCGCAGGTCGGCCAGCACGTCGGCCAGGTAGGCCGCGAAGCGGGCGGCGGCGGCGCCATCGATCACGCGGTGGTCGTACGACAGCGACAGCGGCAGCATCAGGCGCGGCTGGAAGGTCGAGCCATCCCAGACCGGCTTGGTGGCCGACTTGGACAGGCCCAGGATCGCCACTTCCGGTGCGTTGATGATCGGCGTGAAGGCAGTACCGCCGATGCCCCCCAGTGACGAGATCGTGAAGGTCGCGCCCTGCATGTTCGACGGCGACAGCTTGCCGTCGCGCGCCTGGGCGGACAGCTCGCCCATCTCGGCGGCGATCTGCGAGACCGATTTCTTGTCGGCGTCCTTGATGACAGGGACCACCAGGCCGTTCGGCGTGTCGGCGGCGAAGCCGATGTTGTAGTACTGCTTGAGGATCAGCTGGCCGTTCGGCTCGTCCAGCGACGCGTTAAACGCCGGGAACTTCTTCAGTGCCGAGACCGATGCCTTGATCACGAAGGCCAGCATGGTCAGCTTGGTCGGCGACTTGGCCTTGGCGTAGGCGGCGTTCGAGTCGACGCGGAAGGCTTCCAGGTCGGTCACGTCGGCTTCTTCGAACTGCGTCACGTGCGGGATCATGACCCAGTTGCGATGCAGGTTCTGGCCGGAGATCTTCTTGATGCGCGACAGCGGCTGGGTTTCGGTCGGGCCGAACTTGGAAAAGTCCAGCGACGGCCACGGCAGCAGGTTCATGCCTGCGCCGCCACCGCCGGCAGCGGCCGGGGCTGCGGTCGGGCCGGCGGCCAGCGCCGACTTGACGAAGCCCTGCACGTCCTGCTGGGTGATGCGGTTCTTCGGGCCGGAACCCTTGACCTTGTTGAGGTCGACGCCCAGCTCGCGCGCGAACTTGCGCACGGATGGCGAGGCGTGGGCGCTGGCGAAGCTCGGCGCCGGGCCGGCCGGCGATCCGGCGGCCGGCGATCCGGCCGCTGCGGCGGGTGCCGCGGCCGCGGCAGGTGCCGAAGCAGCAGCAGGTGCCGCAGCCGCAGCAGGTGCCGAAGCAGCGGCCGGAGCCGGTGCTGCGGCGCTCGCCGCTTGCGCCGCGCCACCGCCGGTAGCCTCGACCAACAGGACCAGCGATCCCTTGGAGACCTTGTCCCCCACCTTGACCTTGATTTCCTTGATGGTGCCGGAGTGGCTGGACGGGATCTCCATGCTCGCCTTGTCCGATTCGACCGTCATCAGCGACTGGTCGACCTTGATCTGGTCGCCCTGCTTCACCATGACTTCGATGACTTCGACTTCCTTGAAATCGCCGATGTCCGGCACGGTGACTTCGACGATGCCACCGGATGCCGCCGGGGCAGCGGCTGCAGGAGCGCTCGGCGCAGGGGCTGGCGTGGCGGCCGGCGATGCAGCAGCGGCCGGAGCCGCTGCCGGGGCGGCGGAGCCGGCGCTCGCCGATTCTTCCAGCGTCAGCAGCAACGAGCCTTCACCCACCTTGTCGCCCACCTTGATCTTGAGTTCCTTCACGACGCCGGCATGGCTGGACGGGATTTCCATGCTGGCCTTGTCCGACTCGACCGTGACCAGCGACTGGTCGACCTTGATCGTGTCGCCCGGCTTGACCATCAGCTCGATGACTTCCACTTCCTTGAAGTCGCCGATGTCGGGGACTTTGACTTCCACAATGCTCATGTTCGGTAGCTCCGTTTTTATTTATCAGCTCGATCGTACGCGCCCCCGCTCGCGCAACAGCGGGGCGGGGGCGGCGTTTTCTTCAACCAGTGAGCATTACACGGTCGGGGGATACGGCTTGTTGGCGTCGATGCCGTACTTGGCGATCGCGTCGGCCACGATCGAGACCGGGATCTTGCCTTCCTCGGCCAGCGACTTCAGCGCGGCGACCGTGATGTAGTAACGGTTCACCTCGAAGAACTCGCGCAGCGCGGCGCGGGTGTCCGAACGGCCATAGCCGTCGGTGCCCAGCACTTTGTAGGTGCGGCCGTTCGGGATGTAGGCGCGGATCTGCTCGGCGAACATGCGCATGTAGTCGGTGGTCGCGACGATCGGACCCTGCGTGCCCTTCAGCTGCTGCGTCACGTACGGCAGGCGCGCTTCCTGGGTCGGGTTGTGCAGGTTCCAGTGGTCGGCTTCCTGGCCGTCGCGCGCCAGCAGCGTGAACGACGGGCAGGACCAGACGTCGGCGGCGATGCCCCAATCGTTCTGCAGCAGCTCGGCGGCGTACTCGGACTCGCGCAGGATCGTGCCCGAGCCCATCAGCTGGACGCGGTTGGCGGTGCCGGCCTGGCCTTCGCGCAGCAGGTACATGCCCTTGAGGATGCCCTCTTCCTGGCCTTCCTTCAGGCCCGGCTGCGGGTAGTTCTCGTTCATGATGGTGATGTAGTAGAACACATCTTCCTGCTTCTCCACCATGCGGCGCAGACCGTCCTGGATGATCACCGCCACTTCGTGGCCGTAGGTCGGGTCGTACGGAATGCAGGTCGGGATGGTCGCTGCCATGATGTGGCTGTGGCCATCTTCGTGCTGCAGACCTTCGCCGTTCAGCGTGGTGCGACCCGCGGTGCCACCCATCAGGAAGCCGCGTGCACGGATGTCGCCGGCCAGCCAGACCAGGTCGCCGACGCGCTGCATGCCGAACATCGAGTAGAAGGTGTAGAACGGGATCATCACGCGGTTGTTCGTCGAGTACGACGTCGCCGCGGCGATCCACGAGCACATGCCGCCCGCTTCGTTGATACCCTCTTGCAGGATCTGGCCGGCCTTGTCTTCGCGGTAGTACATCACCTGGTCCTTGTCGACCGGTTCGTACAGCTGGCCCTGCTGGTTGAAGATACCGATCTGGCGGAACAGGCCTTCCATGCCGAAGGTACGCGATTCGTCGACCAGGATCGGCACGATGCGCTGGCCGATGCTCTGGTCCTTCAGCAGCGCGGTGATGGTGCGCACATAGGCTTGCGTGCTCGAGATCTCGCGGCCGGGGGCGGTCGGATCGGTGACGGCCTTGAAGGTCGACAGCGGCGGCACGGTCAGCTTCTCGTCGGCCTGCTCGCGGCGCTGCGGCAGGTAGCCGCCGAGGGCCGCGCGGCGCTCGTGCAGGTACTTCATTTCAGGCGAGTCGTCGGCCGGCTTGAAGAACGGGATCTCGGCCAGCTTGTCGTCGGGAATAGGGATCGCGAAGCGGTCGCGCATTTCGCGGATGGCTTCGTCGTCCAGCTTCTTGGTCTGGTGCGCGGTGTTGCGCGCCTCGCCCGACTTGCCCATGCCGAAGCCCTTGACGGTCTTGACCAGCAGGACGGTCGGCGAGCCCTTGTTTTCCTGGGCATTCTTGAAGGCGGCGTAGATCTTGTGCGGATCGTGGCCGCCGCGGGTCAGGCGCCAGATGTCGTCGTCGGTCATGTTGGCAACCATCTTCAGCAGCTCGGGGTGCTTGCCGAAGAAGTGCTTGCGCACGTAGGCGCCGTCCTTGGCCTTGTAGTTCTGGTATTCGCCGTCGACGGTTTCCATCATCACGCGCTGCAGGATGCCGTCCTTGTCCTTGGCCAGCAGGGCGTCCCAGCCCGGGCCCCAGATGACCTTGACGACGTTCCAGCCGGCGCCGCGGAAGTCGGCTTCCAGCTCCTGGATGATCTTGCCGTTGCCGCGCACCGGACCGTCCAGGCGCTGCAGGTTGCAGTTGACGACCATGACCAGGTTATCGAGCTTTTCGCGCGCGGCCATGCCGATCGCGCCCATCGATTCCGGCTCGTCCATCTCGCCGTCGCCGCAGAAGACCCAGACCTTGCGGTTGTCGGTTTCGGCGATGCCGCGTGCATTCAGGTACTTCAGGAAGCGCGCCTGGTAGATCGCCATCAGCGGCCCCAGGCCCATCGAGACGGTCGGGAACTGCCAGAAGTTCGGCATCAGTTTCGGGTGCGGGTACGACGACAAGCCCTTGCCTTCGACTTCGCGGCGGAAGTGCAGCAGCTGGTCTTCGGACAGGCGGCCTTCCAGGAAGGCGCGTGCGTAGATGCCGGGCGACGAGTGGCCCTGGATGTACAGCAGGTCGCCGCCGTGGTTTTCGGTCGGGGCGTGCCAGAAGTGGTTGAAGCCGATCCCCAGCATGTTGGCCAGCGAGGCGAACGAGGAGATGTGGCCGCCGAGGTCGCCGTCGAAGCGGTTGGCCTTGACGACCATCGCCATCGCATTCCAGCGCATCCACGAGCGCAGGCGCTCTTCATATTCGAGGTTGCCCGGGCAGTGCTCTTCGAGGTGCGCCGGGATGGTGTTGACATACGCGGTGTTGCTGGAGAACGGCATCTGGGCGCCGCGGCGGCGCGCCAGGTCGACCAGGCGCTCCAGCAGGTAGTGCGCGCGATCGGTACCTTCGAATTCGATGACCGCTTCGAGTGCGTCGAGCCATTCCTTGGTCTCTAGCGAATCCGGATCATTGGCGGCCTGGGCCGTCAACTGGTCGAGTTGAGCTGACATTGCTACGTCTCCTTGAGTGTGGTGCCCCACCCGATCCTCGACTTCGCTGCGCGGACGTTTGGTGGCAGAAAGGCTATCCCTAAGATAAAGCCTTTCGATTTTACCAGTGGCGCACCTATTTTTCAAAATACGATATTCGATTTCATAATATGAAAATACGGCGAAAAGGCCCATCCGGAACGCATCAAACTTGTCGCGCGACATGCCAAACGGCAACCCGACTATTGGTCGAGCTCGCCACGCCACCTGCAGACACAAGCACGTCCATAAATATTACGAGGAACGTCGAGAAGCGGCGCGCGATATCGGACGCCCGCACGGACGGGCGCTTATAATCGCGTTTTTGTCCAGCCGACGAGTCCTGCCATGCCCGCCCAATTGATCGACGGAGTCCAACTTTCCAAACAACTGCGCGCCGATATCGCCGCGCGCGCCGCCTCATTGACCGCCCAGGGCAAGCAGCCCGGCTTGGCCGTGATCATCGTCGGCGACGATCCCGCCAGCCACGTCTACGTGCGCAATAAAGTGAAGGCCTGCAGCGACGTCGGCTTCCATTCGGTGCTCGAGAAGTACGAGGCCGACCTGCCGCAAGCCGACCTGCTGGCGCGCATCGCCGCGCTGAACGAAGACCCGGCGATCCACGGCATCCTGGTCCAGATGCCGCTGCCCAAGCACATCGACTCCTCGAAGGTGATCGAGGCGATCGCGACGAGCAAGGACGTCGACGGCTACTCGGTGCTGTCGGCCGGCGAACTGGTCGCCAACCTGCCCGGTTTCCGCCCCTGCACGCCGTACGGCTGCATGAAGCTGATCGAATCGACCGGCTACGACTTGCGCGGCAAGCACGCGGTCGTGATCGGCCGTTCGAACACGGTCGGCAAACCGATGGCGCTGTTGCTCTTGCAAGCGAATGCCACCGTGACCATATGCCACAGTGGGACGCCGGACCTGGGCTATCACACCCGCCAGGCCGACGTCGTCATCGCCGCGGTCGGCCGCCGCAACACGCTGACCGGGGACATGGTCAAACCCGGCGCGATCGTGATCGACGTCGGCATCAACCGTAACGACGAAGGCAAGCTGTGCGGCGACGTCGACTTCGACAGCGTCGCGCCGGTGGCCTCGCACATTACGCCGGTGCCGGGCGGCGTCGGCCCGATGACGATTACCATGCTGCTGATGAATACACTCGAGTCCGCGGAGCGTGGACTTGCCAAGAATCAAGAACAGCCTGGCCCTGGCGCGGGAATGATCCCGAAGCCGGGCCTCGTGTGAAGCAAACCAAGAAAGGAACACCATGAGCACCGACGTTAGCAATCCTCTTCTCGATTTTTCCGGTCTACCCCGTTTCGACGCGATCCGCCCCGAGCACGTGACGCCGGCGATCGAACAGCTGATCGCCGATGCTCGCCAGGTGGTGCAACAGGTCGAGGCGCCAGCCGCCGACAACGCGGTCAGCTGGGACAACTTCGTGGTGCCGCTCGAGGAAGCGACCGAGCGCCTGGGCCGCGCCTGGGGCGTGGTCAACCACTTGAACCACGTGATGGACTCGCCGGAGCTGCGCGCCGTCTACAACGAAAACCAGCCGAAGGTAACCGAGTTCTGGACCGAACTGGGCCAGAACGAAGCGCTGTTCGGCAAATACAAACAGCTGCGCGCCAGCCCCGAGTTCGCGACGCTGAGCCTGGCGCGCAAGCGCATCGTCGAAAATGCCCTGCGCGACTTCCGCCTGGGCGGCGCCGAACTGCCGGAAAGGCAGAAGGAGCGCTTTGCCGAGATCCAGGAAGAGCAGGCGAAACTGTCGACGCGCTTCTCGGAAAACGTGCTGGACGCGACCAACGACTACAAGCTGCTGGTCGAAGACGAGGCGGAACTCGCCGGCCTGCCGGACGACGTGAAAGCGGCGGCGCAGGCCGCGGCCGAACGCGACGGCAAAACCGGCTGGCAGTTCAGCCTGCACTTCCCGTCCTACTTCCCGATCCTGCAGTTCGCCGACAACCGCGCGCTGCGCGAAAAGATCTACCGCGCCAACGCCACCAAGGCGTCCGAGATGGGCGTGGTGTTTTCCGAAGCCGAAAAATGGGACAACAGCGTCAACATCGCCCAGCTCTTGAGGCTGCGCGACGAGGAAGCCAAGCTGCTCGACTTCCGCAGCTTCGCCGACGTCTCGCTCGAGCCGAAGATGGCCGAGACGCCGGAACACGTGATCGAGTTCCTGGAAGACCTCGCGCGCCGCGCGCGCCCGTACGCGGAAAATGACTTGCAGGAGCTGCGCGCCTTTGCCAGGGATGAGCTGGGCTTGGCCGAGATGCAGGCCTGGGACGTCGCCTACGCCTCGGAAAAGCTGCGCGAAAAGCGCTATGCCTTCTCGGCCCAGGAAGTGAAGCAGTACTTCCCCGAGCACAAGGTCGTGGCCGGCCTGTTCGGCCTGATCTCGAAGCTGTTCGGCGTGACGATCGCGCCGGACGACGCGCCGGTCTGGCATCCGGACGTGCGCTTCTTCCGCATCGAACGCGCCAATCAGCTCATCGGCCAGTTCTATCTCGACCTGTATGCGCGCCCCGGCAAAGGCCAGGGCGCGTGGATGGACGACGCGCGCGGACGCCGCCTGAGTACGGGCGGCATCGTGCAGACGCCGATCGCCTACCTGACCTGCAACTTCACGCCGCCGGCCAAGGATGCCGATGGCCAGCTGCAGCCCTCGCTGTTCACGCACGACGAAGTCACCACGCTGTTCCACGAATTCGGCCATGGCCTGCACCACATGCTGACCGAAGTCGACGAACTCTCCGTGTCGGGCATCTCGGGCGTCGAATGGGATGCGGTCGAGCTGCCGTCGCAGTTCATGGAGAACTTCTGCTGGGAGTGGGACGTCCTGCAGGGCATGACCGCGCACGTCAAGACTGGCGAACCGCTGCCGCGCGAACTGTACGAGAAGATGCTGGCCGCGAAGAACTTCCAGTCGGGCATGCAGACGCTGCGCCAGGTCGAGTTCTCGCTGATCGACATGCACCTGCACTACGACTTCGACCCGAACAGCCAGCAGACCGTGCAGCAACTGGTCGACGACGTGCGCGGCAAGTTCGCGGTGCTGATTCCGCCGGCGTTCAACCGCTTCCAGCACTCGTTCGGCCATATCTTTGCCGGCGGCTATGCGGCGGGGTACTATAGCTACAAGTGGGCGGAAGTGCTGTCGGCGGACGCGTATGCGGCCTTCGAGGAAGCGGTCGAAGCCGGCGGCGGCGAGCTGCTGGACCAGACCGGCGAGCGCTTCCACCGCGAAATCCTGTCGGTGGGCGGCTCGCGTCCGGCGCTCGACTCGTTCAAGGCCTTCCGCGGCCGCGAACCGCAGATCGACGCGCTGCTGCGCCACAACGGCATGGCGGCTTGAACCACGGCTCGCACCGGGCCGGCGCGGAGGCGGCATGAAACATAAGCATCGGCAACAGGGGCTCCGTCACGGCGGCGCCTGGCGCACCGCCGCCGCGCTGATCGGCCTGGCGCTGCTGGTGGTTGCCGGCGCCGCCGCCGCGCAATCCCGGATCTACAAGTGGAAGGACGCCAAAGGCCAGGTCCACTACGGCGACACGGCGCCGCCCCAGGGCGCGCAAACGCTGCAGGTGGCCGGCCAGCCCGCGCCGGCATCGGCCGGCTCGGCGATGCCGTACGAACTGACGCGCGCCGTGCTGCAGCATCCGGTCACGCTGTACACCACCGCCCGCTGCGGCGCCTGCGATCAGGGCCGCAGCCTGTTGCGTACGCGCGGCGTGCCCTTCACCGAAAAAACCGTCAGCACCCAGGAAGACCAGCAGGCCCAGCGCCGCCAGACCGGCAAGGACGAGCTGCCGCTGCTGCTGGTCGGCTCGCGCCAAGTGCTTGGCTTCCAGGCCGCCGGCTGGCAGGAAGCGCTCGATTCGGCGTCCTATCCGCGCCAATCGATGCTGCCGTCCGGCTACCAGTTCGATCCGCCTGAGCCGGCCGCCCCGCCCGCGGCCGCCGGCGCGCCCGGTGGACCGGTGCGCGCCAGAATCAAGCCGCCACCGGACGCCACCCAGGCCCAGGCCGCCGACGCGCAAACCAAAGCGCGCCAAAAACCGGCCGGCAACGCACCGCCCGGTTTCCAGTTCTGAACCCACTTCTGCCCGCGAGCCCATGACCCGGATCGACTTCCACACCAATATCCCCGACAAGCTCGGCTACGCCTGCCGCCTGGCGCGCAAGGCCTACGCATCGCGCGCAAAGCTGGTGCTGCTGGCCGAGACGCCGGCCCAGGCCGCCGAACTCAACGATGCGCTCTGGACCCTGTCCGGCACCGACTTCATCCCGCACGTGATGGCCGGCGACCCGCTGGCCGGCGAGACGCCGGTCATCGTCACCGCGGATGAAAACGTCGAGCTGCCGCACCGCGACATGCTGGTCAACCTGACGCGCCGCACGCCGGCCAGCTTCGACAGCTTCGCGCGCGTGTTCGAGATCATCTCGACCGACGAGGAAGACGCTGCCGCCGGCCGCGCGCGCTACGTCGCCTACAAACGCCAGCAGTTCGAGCTGACCCACTTCGTCGCGGGGCAATCGTGAGCGTGACGCCTGCCTACGACGAAAGCATCCCGGTGCTGACCGAGGTGGTGCCGGTCGCCGCGCCGGCCGACCCAGTGCCCGCGCCCGAGGATGCGGGCGTGCAGGACGACGATGCGTGGAAAGCGCTCGAGGAGCGCCTTGTGGCGCGCGTACTCGACCGCCTGCAGGACCGCGTCGAACTGGCGCTCGAAGACCAGGTGCGCGCCAGCATGGCGCCGGTGCTCGACCATGTCGTGGCGCGCCTGGCGTCCGAACTGCGCGCCGGCTTGCAGCAGACCGTCGAGGACGTGGTCGCGCGCGCGGTGGCGCAGGAGCTGGCGCATCTGCGCACCAGCTGAGCTCTTTTCCGGCGTTCGCCCACCCGTTCTGGCGCAGCGCTGCACCGCCGGCGTGCGCCGTCTCGATGCCTGTTGCTTCCCATCCTTCTCCGCTTTGCTCGCCCGGCAAATTGATGTACCTTTTGCCTGGCGCTAACACTTGGAGAAGATAAATGCAGGTCCGTACCCGATTCATCCCCGTCGCCCTGACAATCGCCCTCGCCTTCGCCGCCAGCGGCCAGGCCGGCGCGCAGCAGGTCGTCAAAATCGGCCAGGTATCGCCGATCTCGGGTCCCAGCGCCCACCTCGGCAAGGACAACGAGAACGCCGCGCGCATGGCGATCGACGAACTCAACGCCAAGGGCTTCGCCATCAACGGCCAGAAGGTCACGCTGCAGCTGGTCTCGGAAGACGACGGCGCCGATCCCAAGCAGGGCACGGCGGTCGCGCAAAAGCTGGTCGACGCCAAGGTCAACGGCGTGGTCGGCCACCTGAACTCGGGCACCACCGTGCCCGCATCGAAGATCTACAACGACGCCGGCATCGTGCAGATCTCGCCGGCCACCACCGCCCCGGTCTACACGCGCCAGCATTTCCCGGGCGCGTTCCGCACGGTCGCCAGCGACACCAAACTGGGCAGCGTGCTCGGCAAGTACGCCACCGGCACCCTGAACGCCAAGACCATCGCCATCATCGACGACCGCACCACCTACGGCCAGGGCGTCGCCGACGAATTCGTCAAGGGCATACGCGGCGCGCCCGGCGTGCGTGTCGTGGGGCGCGAATTCACCAGCGCCAGCGCGACCGACTACACCGCCATCCTCACCTCGATCAAGGCGAAAAAGCCGGACCTGATCTTCTTCGGGGGGATGGATTCGGTGGCCGGACCGATGCTCAAGCAGATGAAGGCACTCGGCATCACGGCCAAGGTGATGGGCGGCGACGGCATGTGCACCGACGCGCTCGGCCGCCTGGCCGGCGACGGCCTCGGCGACGACAAGGTGGTGTGCGCCGAAGCCGGCGGCGTGAAAGGGCCGCAGGAAAAGGCGATGGATGACTTCCGCGCGCGCTATCGCAAGAAGTTCAACATGGACGTGCAGCTGTACGCGCCCTACGTGTACGACTCGGTGATGGTGATGGCGACCGCGATGCAGAACGCCAAATCGGCCGACCCGGCCAAGTATCTGCCGGCGCTGAAGGCGATCAAATACGAAGGCGTGACCGGCACCATCCAGTTCGACCAGAACGGCGACATCAAGGATGGCGCGCTGACGCTGTTCACCTACCGCGGCGGCAAGCGCACCAAGCTGGACGTGGTGCGTTAAACGTTCGGGTCAAGCGGCGCCGGCGCTGGCGCCGCATAAAACAAAAGCGCGCCGGCATCTTGCCAGGCGCGCTTTTTATCGAGTGCGCAAACGCTGCGCCGTGAACGCTTATTTCTGCGCCAGGATCCACTTGACCAGCGTGTGCGCTTCGGCTTCGCTGACCTGCGGGTTGGCGGGCATCGGGACCTGGCCCCATGCGCCCACGCTGCCCTTCATGACCTTTTGCACCAGCTTGTCTTCGATGCCCTTCTGACCGGCGTATTTTGCCGCCACGTCCTTGTAGGCCGGACCAACCAACTTGGTTTGCACCGAGTGGCATGCGAGGCAGTTCTTGGATTTCGCCAGGGCCGACGCATCTTGCGCGAACGCGCTCGTCGACACCAGGGCGGAAACCGCCATCAACAACATCAAGGACCGTTTCATTACGTTTTCTCCAATTGAAAGCTTGGTCAAAGTCCGATTGTAGCCGGATTCACAATCACGGGGGCGGACCACACCTTTCCGTAACGCTTACGCGACGTTTTGGTTGACCATGACGCGCATTTATTGCCTTGTGGAATGAATCCGGTATCATCGACAGCGAAAGGAATTCCACCATGCCAATGATCATTCTGATCGCCATCCTCGTCATCCTGCGCTTCTTCGAAGTCTGGCGCTTCGGCCAGCTGTCGTGGTGGTGGATCGTCGCGCTGATGGCGCTGGCTTTCGTCTGGTTCGAGTTCATCGAAAAGATGCTGGGCCTGGACAAGAAGAAGCTGCACGCCGACGATGCCAAACGCCGCAAGGAAAGGCTGGCGAACAGTTTCGGCAAGCGCAAATAACAACGCTCTGGCAAGTCAGCCCACGACGCTCTCCAGCGCGCCAGCCGATCAATCCCATCCATATTCTGAATACGGCTTTTGCACGGCACTGGCTTGGATGGCTTGGCGCACGTAGGGAATGGTTTCGGCAGGAAGCGCGTCGACGTGCCGCCACTGAAGATCGCCATGCTTGTCGGGTTCGCATAGTACCGGCGTACCGGCCCAGACCTGCGCCTCGAAAAAATGCCCGACCCATGCAGTGCCCTCCGTTTTGCTGTGCAGAGTGTGAACGTAGCGGAGGTTCTCCGGTGCGATCCGAACCCCCACTTCTTCACGGGCCTCTCGGATGGCTGCGTCAGCAAGGGTTTCGCCGGCTTCGAGGCCGCCCGCTGGAATGCTGAACGAACCATCCATCCAGCCGGTGCCTTTACGCCTGAGCATGCAGACTTCACCCTCTTTCACGAGCAAAACGAATACCGAGGCGGATAACTGGTAGCGGCTTTTGTGACTCACCTGGGCTCCATCGATAGACTGAAGCCAGCAATATTAGCCCAAGCAGTCTGCGCCGGGCATCGGTTGCCGGCCTGATTTGTTGGATTCGGCCTGTGATATCCTGCGCGAATCACAACCGCGACAATAAGCTGCATGAACCTCGAGCTGCGCCAGCTGCGCTATTTCGTCACCGTCGCCGAGGAACTGCACTTCGGCCGCGCCGCGGCGCGCCTGCACATGACGCAGCCGCCGCTGTCGCAGGCGATCGCCGCTTTCGAAGACGCCCTCGGCGCCCCGCTGTTCGTGCGCAACCGGCGCATGGTGGAATTGACGCCGGCCGGCCACGCGCTGCTGCCGGAAGCGCGCCGCCTGCTGCTCGAGGCGGCCGCCCTGCCCGCGCTGGCGCGCCGCGCCGCGCTCGGCGAGACTGGACGCCTGGCGCTGGCCTTCGTCACCTCGGCCGACTACAGCGTGCTGCCGCCCTTCCTGCGCCGCTACAGCGAGCGCTATCCGGGCGTACACCTGCGCCTGCAGGAAGCCACTTCGGACGTGCAGATCGAGGAATTGCTGGCCGGCCGCATCGACGTCGGCCTCTTGATCCCGCCGCTGCCCGACAAGGCGCAAACCGAGCTCGACTACATGAAGGTGCTCGAAGAGCCGCTGGTACTGTGCGCACCGAGCGGCCTGTGCGCGCGCGCGGACACGCGCGTACGCCTGCAGGACCTGCCGCACCTGCCGCTGATCATTTTCCCGCGCGAGGTGTCGCCGGGGCTGCACGACGCCATCCTGTCCTGCTTCCATGCGGCCGGGCTGGCGCCCGCGATCGGCCAGCAGGCGATCCAGATGCAGACCATCGTCAGCCTCGTGTCGGCGGGCATGGGCTTGGCACTTGTGCCACAATCGGTCTGCAACCTGATGCGCCCGGGCGTAGAATACCGTGCCCTTGCGGACCCGACTCCATTGGTCGAGACCGGCATTGCATGGCGGCGCGACAATCCGTCGCCGGTGCTGCGGGGCTTTCTGGAATTACTGAGGACTACCTAATATGATTCATCATCCGCGACCGAATCCGATCGCGTTCAGCATTGGCCCCGTCGACATCCACTGGTACGGCATCATGTACGTGCTGGCCTTTGCCCTGTTCATCATCCTGGGACGCGTGCGCATCCGCACCCAGCCGCACGTGCAGGCGCAGGGCTGGACCAATTCCGATCTCGACGACATGCTGTTCTACGGCATGCTCGGCGTGGTGATCGGCGGGCGCCTGGGCGAGGTGCTGTTCTACCGCCCCGGCTATTATTTTTCGCATCCGCTCGAGATCCTGCAGACCTGGCACGGCGGCATGTCCTACCACGGCGGCTTCATCGGCGTGCTGATCGCGATGGCGCTGTGGGCCAGCAAGCGCAACCGCAACCTGCTCGACGTATATGATTTCATTGCACCGATGGTGCCGATCGGCTATGCCTGCGGCCGCCTGGGCAACTTCATCAATGCCGAACTGCCGGGACGCATGGCCGATCCGTCGCTGCCCTGGGCCATGGAGTGGCCGGGGATCACGGACCACCTGGTGCATCCTTCGCCGCTGTACCAGATGCTGGTCGACGGCGTCCTGGTCTTCGTCATCATGTGGATCTTCGCGCGCAAGCCGCGTCCGCGCCTGGCGGTGGGTGCGCTGTACACCACGCTGTACGGCTGCGCGCGCTTCTTTACGGAATGGTTCCGCGTGCCCGACTGGGAAACCCACGTGTTCGGCCTGCCGATCACCTCGGGGCAAGTGCTGTCGCTGCCGATGATCGTGGCCGGCCTGATCATGCTGTTCTGGGCGTATTCGAACGGGACCCGCCAGCCGGCGCATGCCTGAATCACATGGCCGGGGTGTCGATCCCGGCCTCTATTCCAGCCATCTGCAGGATCTTGTTCCACTGTCCCGGCGTGACCGGGGACACCGACAGCCGGCTGCCCCTCTGCAGCAAGACCATCTCTTCCAGTTCCGGCACGCCGCGCAGCTCCGTCAATGGCAGAAAGCGGCCCTGGGCCAGCGCCGTGACGTCGACCGAGATCCAGCGCGGATTTTCCAAGGTCGACTTCGGATCGTAATACGGGCTGCCGGTATCGAACTGCGACGCATCCGGATAGGCCGTGCTGGCCACGCGCGCGATGCCCGCCACGCCCGGCACGGCGCAGCTGGAATGGTAGAACAGGATGCCGTCGCCGACCTGCATCGCGTCGCGCATGAAATTGCGAGCCTGGTAGTTGCGTACGCCGAACCAGGCGACGGTGCGCTGCGGCGCCGCCAGGACGTCGTCGAAACTGACTTCGTCGGGTTCGGATTTCATCAGCCAGTAGCGCATGTAAACTCCAAAGACAAATAAAAAAGCGGTTGCGCACGCGTCGCAACCGCTTCTGGAATATAGCCCCGCATGTGCCGTTATTGCCGGCATCCCGAACCAAAAGGCTCAAGGTGGTCACAGTCAGCTCAATTTCGGGTTCGTCAGACTAGTGACGATCGCGCCCACCAAGCATATCCCGCAACCTATGCGAATGAATGGTTCAAGGAATATATGACAAATCTCGAACACCGCAGGGTAGACGCCAGTTTACTACGATGAACTGCCATGTCAAACCAAATTCGTCTTTCAGGACAAATTCTCTTGCGGCGCCAACGCTTGATCAAGCACCTGGTGCATCGCGTCCAGCTTGTGCTTGACCTCGAGGATGGTCAGGTCGGACAGCGGCCCTTCCGGCGATTTGACGGACAGGAATTCGGCCGCCACCGACAGCGCGGCCATCACGGCGATGCGGTCGGTGCCCTTGACCTTGCCCGAGTCGCGCAAGGCGCACATCTTACCGTCGAGATATTGCACGGCTTCGCGCAGCGTCTTTTGCTCGCCTTCCTTGCAAGCGAGGCGGTAAGACTGGCCCATGATGAGGACGTCTAGTTGAATCATCGGCTGGCCTCGTTGATGTCAAGGTCGGTGGCGGAATGGTCGGGCGGCGCGCCATCGTTGGCGCTGTCGTCGGACTCCGGCTCGAGCTGGGCCAGCAACGCTTCGACGCGGCGCTGGGCTTCGATCAGCCGGTGCTTGAAATCGACGTTCTCGGCGCTGAGCAATGCGTTGGCCTGGCGCAGCAGATAGTTCTCGCTGCGCAGCGATTGCGCCAGCTGCGCGAGCCGGTCGATTTTATCGGAGAGGTCTTGGAATTCGGAAATCATTCATAACTATAGGATCGAGTCGAATACCCCGTCAACAGAATCACGATTGGCATGCACCATACATAGCGATCGTGCATGCGCGCGATCCGATAAGGTGGTAGTCTCTCGTGCTTGTGTGTTCGCCAAGCGCGCACATCCCAATGCATGAGGCAGGCGCACCCGGCTGTGCGCTGCCGTATTGCGACAAGCCGCCAATATCGTTTGAGAATAGTCAAAAAGTCTTGTCAATCTCGCAGACGGCGGCTTGAAATGGGTACTTATCGTCCCTATAATTAGCACTCGTTAGCGGGGAGTGCTAACAATTTCCCGAATCGTCACATTCAGTCCAAACCAAAAGGAGTTTTTGCATGAACCTTCGCCCATTGCACGATCGCGTGATCGTGAAGCGTCTCGACCAGGAAACCAAAACTGCGTCCGGCCTGATCATCCCTGATGCGGCCGCCGAGAAGCCGGATCAAGGTGAAGTGCTGGCCGTGGGCAACGGCAAAGTCCAAGAAAACGGCAACGTCCGTCCGCTGGAAGTCAAAGTCGGCGACCGCGTCCTGTTCGGCAAGTACTCGGGCCAGACCGTCAAGGTCAACGGCGACGAGCTGCTGGTCATGCGCGAAGAAGACATCATGGCCGTCGTGGCCCAGTAATTCCAGTCCAATACGAACGGAGAAATAAAAAATGGCAGCTAAAGATGTAGTGTTCGGCGACGTAGCACGCGCCAAGATGGTCGAGGGTGTCAACATCCTGGCCAACGCAGTCAAAGTCACCCTGGGCCCGAAAGGCCGCAACGTGGTGCTCGAGCGCTCGTTCGGCGCCCCGACCGTCACCAAGGACGGCGTCTCGGTCGCAAAAGAGATCGAACTGAAAGACAAGCTCATGAACATGGGCGCGCAGATGGTGAAGGAAGTCGCTTCGAAGACCAGCGACAACGCCGGTGACGGCACCACCACCGCGACCGTGCTGGCGCAAGCCATCGTGCGCGAAGGCATGAAATTCGTTGCCGCCGGCATGAACCCGATGGACCTGAAGCGCGGCATCGACAAGGCCGTCGCCGCCACCGTCGAAGAACTGAAGAAAATCGCCAAGCCGACCACCACCTCGAAAGAGATCGCGCAAGTCGGCACCATCTCGGCCAACTCGGACGCATCGGTCGGCGAGCGCATCGCCGAGGCGATGGAAAAAGTCGGCAAGGAAGGCGTCATCACCGTCGAAGACGGCAAGTCGCTGAACGACGAGCTGGACATCGTCGAAGGTATGCAATTCGACCGCGGCTACCTGTCGCCGTACTTCATCAACA
>Ga0308160_10000541_pt1 | contig 70992 bp, 72 predicted proteins | sample PhyFR1_FD_201036 | JGI IMG/M metagenome (GOLD analysis project Ga0308160, IMG submission 201036) | Phyllosphere microbial communities from UC Gill Tract Community Farm, Albany, California, United States - DLSLF.R1 | ecosystem: Host-associated > Plants > Phyllosphere > Unclassified | place: USA... | reverse complement strand
GGGTGATGCCCGGCAGGATGGTGCCGGTCAGCGGCGGGGTCTGGATCGAACCGTCTTCGAACACGAAGAACACGTTCATGCCGCCCAGCTCTTCCACGTACTTGCGCTCGACGGCGTCGAGGAAGACCACCTGGTCGCAGCCTTCGCGGATGGCTTCGGCCTGGGCAGCCAGGCTGGCGGCGTAGTTGCCGCCGCACTTGGCTTCACCAGTACCGCCCGGCGCGGCGCGGACATAGGTGTCCGATACCCACAGGGTGACGCCGGCGGCGCCGCCCTTGAAGTAGGCGCCCACCGGCGAGGCGATCACGCAGTACAGGTATTCGGCGGCCGGCTTCACGCCCAGGGCTGCCTCGGTGGCGATCATGAAGGGACGCAGGTAGAGGGCCGAGCCTTCGGATTCCGGGATCCAGTCGCGGTCTTCGCTGACCAGGGTATGCACCGATTCCAGGAACAGCGCGTCCGGCAGCGGCGCCATGGCCAGGCGGGTGGCCGAGTTGGCGAAGCGACGCGCGTTGGCGTCCGGGCGGAACAGGGCGGCGCCGCCACCCGGCAGGCGGTAGGCCTTCAGGCCTTCGAAGATTTCCTGCGCATAGTGCAGGACCATGGTCGACGGGTCGAGCGGCAGGTTGGCGCGCGCCACCACCTTGCCGTCATGCCAGCCCTTGCCTTCGGTGTAGCGGATCGTGACCATGTGGTCGCTGAACGCGCGGCCGAAGCCCGGGTTTTGCAGCAGCGCCGAGCGCTCCGCCGGCGGCAGGGGAATCAAGCATTTTTCGATCGACAGCGTCGATTGGCCTTCATTGTTCATACGGTCTCCAGAAACAGCAAATGGGCATGGTGCTGCCCGCAAAACCCCTATTATCGGTCAATTCGCCCGATTTGTAGCGAACCGGGTTTTGAAAGCGTCAACATTGCCGGAATGGCCGCTTTGGCTGCGTATAATTCGGTTCCACCCCGAAGGAATTCATCCTTGTTCCAGAATCCGCCCCCGCAGTTGCCCGCCGCGCCCTTGCCGCCCGCCGGTCCCGCGCTGCTGTTGCGTGCGCTGTGCAAGCGCGCACTGCCGGCGGACGCCGTGCCCGAGGTGCCGGCGACTGTGTACAGCTGGACCGGGTTCGCGCCGGCGCAGCTGGCGCGCTACAACGCCTTGCTCGGCTTCGCGCCAGGCGCGCTGCCCCTGAGTGCGTATTACTTGCCGGTGCAGCGCGCCCACCTCGCCACCATGCTGCAGGACCGTTTTCCTTTCCGGCTGGCCGGCATGGTGCATGTGGAGAACGCCATCGTCGCGCACCGGCCGCTGGTGCCGGGCACGCCGCTGCGCCTGGCAACGCGGGTGCTGGTCGAGCCGCCGACCCGCTCCGGCGCGCGCTTCTGCTTGCTCGAGACCACGGCCTGGGATGGCGCCGAGCCCGTGTTCGACTGCAGCGCCAAGTACCTGGCCGTGGCCGGGCGCAAGGACAGCGCGCGCACGCCAGCCCAGCCGCTGCCCGCGCTGCCGGACGCCGGCGCCTGGCTGGTGGGCCGGGGCGAAGGGCGCGCCTACGCACGCGTGTCGGGCGACTGGAATCCGATCCACCTGGCCGCGCCGGCGGCGCGCCTGTTCGGGCTGCGCGCGCCCATCATCCACGGCATGCATTCGGTGGCCAGGGCGCTGGCCCTGCTGGAAGCAAGTGGCGAACGGGCATGCTCGGTGGTGGTGCGCTTCCGGGCGCCGGTGCCGCTGGGGGCGCAAGTGCGCATGCTGCGCGCGCCTGATTCGCCGGGCTTTGTGCTGGTATGTGGTGACCGGGTCGCCGTCGAGGGCAGCCTAGTCTTCGCAAATGGCGGGTGCTGATATTGCGAATAAGAAAGTAGCGCCGATTGCCGCTACAATGGGTCTTTACACATTCTCTTGCAGGGCCGGACCATGAACGACCAACACGGAAGACCGATCCACGAACTGACCATGACGGTCCTGATGACGCCGGACATGGCTAACTTCTCGGGCAACGTCCACGGCGGCACCATCCTGAAATTCCTCGACAGCGTGGCCTATGCCTGCGCCAGCCGCTATTCGGGTTCCTACGTCGTGACGCTGTCGGTGGACCAGGTGATGTTCCTCGAGCCGATCCACGTGGGCGAACTGGTGACCTTCCTGGCGTCGGTGAACTACACCGGCACCAGCTCGATGGAAGTCGGCATCCGCGTGGTGACCGAGAACATCCAGCAGCGTACGGTGCGCCACGCGAACAGCTGCTACTTCACGATGGTGGCGGTGGACGCGGACCGCAAGCCGCAGGCGGTGCCGAAGCTGGTGCCCGAGGGCGAGGACGCGCTGCGCCGCCACCTTAAGGCCGAGGAAAGGAAGCGCTCGCGCCAGGCGCTGCACGGCCGCAAGCGCTGAGCGTTCCGGCGTCACGCTTCGCGCATCTTATTCGAGGTTCTCGTGGTGGTCGGCCACGCCTTGCTTCCAGTAGGCCGAGACGCGCATCGCGTCCTTGGCGATGCCTTTTTCCTCGGACAGCACGGTGCGCAGGCGGCGCATGGCCGCCGCTTCGCCGGCGCCCCAGGCAAAACCTTCGCCGGCCGGTAGCGCCAGCGCGCGCACCTGCTCGACCAGGGCGTCGGCGCTGTCGACCCAATGCACCTCGGTTTCGGCCGCGCTGGCGAAGGGCAGGCGGTCTCCTGCTTCGGCCTGGACCACCACCAGCGCACGCACGCCGGCCGGCAGTTCTTCCAGGCGCCGGCGCATGGCCGGCAAGGCGGTGCTGTCGCCGGCCAGCAGGTGCCAGTCGAGATCAAGCGGCACGATCATCGAGCCGCGCGGGCCGCCGACAATCGCCCGGTCGCCCGGCCTGGCGTTGCGCGCCCAGCTTGATGCGGCGCCGTCGCCGTGCAGGGCGAATTCGATGGTCAGCTCGCCGGTTTGCGCGTTGTAGCGGCGCGGCGTATAGTCGCGCCGCACCTGGTTGCCGGCGCCGTCGTCGAACATGAACTTGACGTGATCGTCGAAGGAGAGCGAGACGAAGCCGGCCAGCGCCTCGCCCTGGAAAGTGATGGCGGCAAAGTGTGCGCCGGCCGGCGCGATGGCGGCGACCGTGACGTCGCGCATGCGCAACTCATGGCGCACGCGCTGGATGGTTTTGCGTTGTTGCTGTTCCATGAAGTATCCAAATTAGTTGATAATGTCACCCATTATGCGAAAACCAGTTGATAAAGTCAACCACAATCCTGCTGACGCGTCCGGCACCGTCGGCGACGTGTTCGATGCCATCCATTCGATCATGCACCTCTACCGCAGCCAGCAGTTCCGTGCGTTCGCCGGCGGCGAGCATGCGCTCACCCACATGGAAAGCAAGGTGCTGGGTTTCTTCGGGCGCCGGCCGGGGGCGACGCTGAGCGATCTCGTGGCTCATTCCGGGCGCGACAAGGCGCAGCTGACGCGGCTGATCAAGGGCCTGCGCGATCGCGGGCTGCTCGCGGCCAGCGCCGACGCGGCCGACCGCCGCAGCACGCGGCTGCACCTGAGTGCGGAAGGGGAAGCCTTGCAGGGGAGCCTGCACCGGATCGGCGCCGAGTTGTCGGCGCGGGCGCTGGAGGGGATTGGCGACGCCGAGCGCGAGCAGTTGTATGCCTTGCTGCAGCGGGTGAGGGCGAACTTGGCCTAGTCGTATCCGGGACGGTGGGTTCGAGAAACCACCCTACGCGAGCTCGCGTTTCGTGGGCGTTGCTGCTGGCGCGTTGGCGCGCACGACGTTCGCGCTGGCGGCGATGACGAAGCCGGCGAGGGCCAGTGAGCCAACGCCTACCGCCAGGCCGGCGTGGGCGGCGATCCAGCCGATCACGGGCGGTCCGAGCAGGAAGCCGCTGTAGCCGACGGTGGCCGCCGTCGCCAGCCCGACGCCCGGCGCCATGCCTGGCGTGCGCGCGGCGGCGGTGAAGATCACCGGCACCACATTGGCCGCGCCCAGGCCGACCAGCCCGAAGCCCAGCGCCGACACGATGTAGTGATCGGTCGATACCGCCAGCAGCACGCCGGCCGCCATCGCCAGCCCTCCCGCCACCATGATGCCGCGCGCGCCGAAGCGCAGTACCAGTCCGTCGCCGGCGAAGCGGCAAGCCGCCATGGTGATCGAGAATAGCGAGAAGCCGAGCGCGGCCTGGGCCGCCGTGGCGCCGGTTTGCTCGCGCAGTACCAGCGCACTCCAGTCGACCAGCGCCCCCTCGACCGCCATGCACAGCAGGGCCAGCAAACCGAGGTAGAGCGAGGGCCCGCGCGGCAGGCGCACACCCGCACCATGCTCGCCGGGCGTCGGTGCCACGTGCAGGACGCTGCGTGCCACCAGCCCCAGGGCCAGCAAGATCACCGCCGCCAGCACCGCCGCGCCCTCGCCATTCCCGGCGCCCAGCTTGAGCATCAGCCCGCCCAGCGCCGCGCCGATCAAGCCGCCCAGGCTGAAGAAACCGTGGAACGAAGACATGGTCGGCACGCCGCGCGCCTTTTCCACCTCGGTGGCGTTGGCGTTCATGGCGACGTCGAGGGTGCCATTGGCGGCGCCGAAGCAGAAAGCCAGTACGAACAGCCAGGCCGGCGACGACGCCGCCACCAGCGCCGCCATCGCGAACGGGAACAGCAGGGCCGACACCAGGGTCAGGCGCCGGCTGCCGTGGCGCGCGACCAGGGCGCCACAGGCCGGCATCGCCGCCATCGCGCCGCCGGCGATGGTCAAGAGCAGCAGGCCGAGGGTGGCCGTGTCGAAGCCGGCGCGCGCCTGCACGGTCGGCACGTGGACGGCCCAGGCGCCAATACCAGCGCCGTTGAGCAGGAAGATGGTGGAGATGGCGCGGCGTGCCTGGCTGACCGCATGGGATGCGTGGGTGTTGAGGGACATCATTTGACCTTGTCGGCAAAAAGGAGATCGGGACCGTCTTCGGCTTCGCGCAGCTGCGCCACAACCTCGGGCGGTGCGTCGGCTTCCAGCACCAGGTGATCGAGTTCAGGCAGGGCGGCGACAGCGAAGGGCGCGGCGTCGAGCAGGCGTTCGTTGAGCACGGCGGCGGCGCGGCGGTTGGCGGCGGCCAGCATGGCGCGCTTGAACAGCGCTTCTTCCGGGTCGGCGGCGTACAGGCCCTTGCTGGCGTGCACCGCGCACACGCCAACGATGCACAGGTCGGCATGGATGCGCCCGAGCTCGGCCACCGCCTGGGCCCCGAGAGCGGCGCCGCAAGCGGGCGAATACACGCCGCCGATCAGCACGATGCGGGTTTGCCGGAAGCCCTGCAGGGCAAGCGCTACCTGCGGGCTGTTGGTGACGATGCTGGCGGCGCAGCCGTCGTCGAGCAGGCGCACCAGGGCCAGGTTGGTCGAGCCGGCGTCGACCAGCACGGTATCGTGCGGCTTGACCAGGCTGCGCAAGGCCAGGCCGAGGGCCGCCTTGCGCGGGCCGTCGCGTTCGGCGCGCTGGGCCAGCGGCGCCTCGCCGCTTGTGCGCCGCAAGGCGCCGCCGTGCACGCGGCGCAGCAGGCCGGCGGCGTCGAGGTCGCGCAGGTCGCGCCGCACCGTGTCTTCCGAGGTGCCCAGGCGCGCGGCAAGCTCGGCCGCCAGCACCTTGCCTTCGCGCTCGACGGCTTCCAGGATGCGCTGGCGGCGCTCTTGAGGTAATTGCATGTTCTCTCCGGTATCTGCCGGAATATTATCGTAAACATGCACGAACGCGCAAATATGCGCAAATCAGCGCAGTAGCCGACGAAGGGAGGGATGGTGCGGCTTGTGCAGCGGCGCGCCGCGTCAGCGCGCCGGCGCCGGCGCTGGCTGCTGGCTGCGCAGCCAGGCGAGCAGGTCGCCCACCTGCTTCTGGTTGCTCATGCCCCAGAAGCGCATCTTGGTGCCGGGAACCACGTCGCCGGGGTCGTCGAGGAAGGCGGCCAGGGTCTTGTCGGACCAGACAATGGCCGAGCGCTTCATCGCCGGCGAATAGGCGTAGCCGGGGCTGGCGCCGGCGCGCCGGCCGAACACGCCGTTGAGCTGCGGGCCGAAGCCGTTGCTGGCCGACGGGCCGACGGCATGGCAGGAGCTGCAGCGTGCATTGAACAGGCGCTGGCCGTTGGCCAGGTCGGCCGCATGGACAGCGGCGTGCAGGCCGAGGAGGGTGAGCAGGGCGCCCAGGCCCAGTCGTTTCATGTGCAAGCCAGGCATTCAGGAAGCGCCGGCCGGGCCATAGGCCGCCATGAAAACCGACACCGCGCGCAGGGCGGCGGCGTCCACCTGTTCCGGCCCCAGGGCCTCGATGGCCTGGAACAGCAGGCGTTCGCGCCATTCGGCGTCGAGCAGGGCCTTCAGGTGGCGGGCGGCAAGCTCGCTGCCGGCCATGCGCAAGGTGCCGGCTTCCATCGCGTCGTGCAGCAGGCCGGCCAGGGCCGTGATGACGCGGCCCGGCCCGAGGTCGTAGTACTGGTTGCCCAGTTCGTTGCGGCCGGCCTCGGCCAGCGCCAGGCGCCGCATGGCCACTGCCGCCGGCGCGCAGGCAAAGGCCAGGTAGCGCTGGCCGACGTGGCCGAGCGTTGCGGCAAGGCCGGCCGGCGCCTCGGCCAGCGCCGATCGCACGGTCTCGAATTCGGCCTCGGCCGCGTCCAGCACGATGGCCACCAGCAGCTCTTCCTTCGACTTGAAGTAGGCGTAGACGGTGGCCTTCGAGTAGCCGACGCGGTTGCAGATGTCGGACATCGAAGCGCGGTCGAAGCCGGCCTCGTGGAACACCTCGGTGGCGGTGCGCAGGATCGCCGCGCGCCGGGCTTCGCTCTTCGTCATGGGGTGGCAGCGGGCTTACTCGACGCGGCGCACGCGCGCCGTGTTGTTCTGGCCGACAACCTGGAAGTACAGCGCGCCGAATACGCCGCGCTTGATGCGGATGGCCGGGTTGGTCTGCTTCGGCAGGTAGGCGCTGCTGCCGTCGGAGATGCGCCAGGTCTGGCCGTTGGCCAGCTTGATCGTGGTGTTGCCCTGCCAGCCGTCGAACTCGCCGACGACGGTGCTTTCGATCTGGTCCGACTCGTCCTTTTTCTTGGCTTTCTCAAAGCCGAAGTCCTGCTCGGCCGTGCGGGCGGCGACAGCGACTGGCGCAGGGGCGGCCGCGGGCGCGGAAGCCGTGGGAGCGGCGGCGCGTGCGGCAGCCTGGGGTGCGCCGACCGGCATGGCGTCGTAGCAGGCCAGGCGCTGGGCGGTATCAGGCAGGGTGCGGCATTTCAGGACGGCGGCGTCGTCGGCAAGGGCGGCGCTCGATGCGAGCAGGAACAAAGGCAGGTACAGGGCTTTCTTCATGGGCTTTCCGGAAGGTGAACGCGCCGCGCCAGGTGCACGGCTGCGTCCAATTATATCGATACCGGAAGCCCTGCGGGGCGCCAGGTCAGGCCGCGATCGGTGCCTGCGCCGCGCCCTGGGCCGCCATGTGGCGGTTCACCGCCGACAGCACGGCGCGGAACGAGGCCGTGACGATGTTGCTGTCGATGCCGGCGCCGAACAGGGTCGGGCCGTTCCCCACGCGCAGCTCGACATAGCAGGCGGCGCGCGCATTCGCACCCGAGCCGATCGAGTGCTCGTGGTAGTCCATCAGGCGGATATCCAGGCCGAGGGCATTCACGAAGGCGTCGATCGGGCCGTTACCGGCGCCGCGGCGCACCGACTGCACGCGCTCCTGCATCGCCGTGACTTCGATCTGCACCGGCTGCTCGCCGGTGCTGTCCTCGGTCATGCGGTGCGAGATATAGCGGTAGGGCGCTTCATGCTCCAGGTATTCGCGGCCGAACAGGGCGTGGATGTCGCTCGCGGCGATCTCGCGCCCGCTGCTGTCGGCCAGCTGCTGCACCACGCGCGAGAACTCGATCTGCAGGCGGCGCGGCAGTTGCAAGCCGTATTCCTGTTCCAGCAAATAAGCCATGCCGCCCTTGCCGGACTGGCTGTTCACGCGGATCACGGCGTCGTAGCTGCGGCCCAGGTCGGCCGGGTCGATCGGCAGGTAGGGCACTTCCCAGATCGCGTCCGGCTGTTGCTGGGCGAAGCCCTTCTTGATGGCGTCCTGGTGCGAGCCGGAGAAGGCGGTGAAGACCAGGTCGCCGGCGTAGGGGTGGCGCGGGTGCACCGGCAGCTGGTTGCATTCCTCGACCAGCTGGCGCACGGCGTCGATGTCGGAAAAGTCCAGGCCCGGGTGCACGCCTTGCGTGTAGAGGTTCATGGCCAGCGTCACCAGGTCGACGTTGCCGGTGCGTTCACCGTTCCCGAACAGGCAGCCCTCGACACGGTCGGCGCCGGCCATCACCGCCAGCTCGGCGGCCGCCACGGCGGTGCCGCGGTCGTTGTGCGGATGGACGCTGATGACCAGCGACTCGCGGTTGTCCAGGTTGCGGCACATCCACTCGATCTGGTCGGCATACACATTGGGCGTGCTCGCTTCCACGGTCGAGGGCAAATTGACGATCATCTTGTTGTCTGGCGTCGGCTGCCACACGGCGCTGACGGCATCGGTGATCTGCTTCGAGAAATCGAGTTCGGTGGTGGAGAAGGATTCCGGCGAATACTCCAGGCCCCATTGGGTTTGCGGGTGCTGGGCGACGAGTTCCTTGATCAGGCGGGTGCCGTTCACGGCGATCTGCACGATCTCGTCGCGGCTCATGTTGAACACCACGCGGCGGAACACCGGCGCCACCGAGTTGTAGATGTGGACGATGGCGCGCTTGGCGCCGACGGCCGAATCCACGGTGCGGCGAATCAGCTCGTCGCGCGCCTGGGTCAGCACGATGATGGTGACGTCGTCGGGGATGTGGCCATCCTCGACCAGCATGCGCACGAAATCGAAGTCGGTCTGCGAGGCAGACGGGAAGCCGACTTCGATTTCCTTCAGCCCGATCTGGACCAGGGTCTGGAAGAAGCGCAGTTTCTTGTCGACGCTCATCGGCTCGATCAGGGCCTGGTTACCGTCGCGCAGGTCGGTGCTCATCCAGATCGGCGGCTTGGTGATGCTGTTGCCTGGCCATTGGCGGTTGTCAAGGGGGACGGCGGCGAAGGGGCGGTACTTGGCGGACGGGTTGGTCAACATGGTCGGTACTCCTGCATTTTTTGAGAAAACGGTGCCTGGGCGGCGCTGGGGTGGCGGAGGCTGCCGGACGGGCCACGAACGCTAGGCCCGGCAACCGATCGGTAGCTGTAGCAGCAGGCGGAAATCGGGGCGCGCGCCGGCCGGCAGGCTGGTGGCCTGGCGGGTGAACAAGGACGAGGAATTCTGGGGGACTGGCATCGTACAACTTTCCTGTAACTACTTTCGGGGTTCCGGCGGAGATGGCCGGACTCGGACGGCCGCTGTCAGGCGCGTAGTAGGTGCATCGCCGGCGATAGCGCGCCAGCGAGCGAAAGGACAGTTAGCAGATGCAATTTGGTAGACATTGATATGACTGTAGGCCGAATATAGTTTGGTGTCAACCCTCGATTCTGCACATGTGTTGCGCGGGCACCATTCAGGGCTGCGGCGGCTGGCTCAGGAAAACCCACGCCACCGCGATCACGACCATGCCGGTGGCGGTGACGCAGCTCCAGGTAAAGAACCAGGCCGACAGCAGCGTGGCCTGCAGCGCGCGCTCGAGAATGAAGCCGAGCACGAAGTCGAACGCGGTGAGGAAGGACCAGCGCCGCAGGTAGACCGGCAGGTAGATGCTCATGCGCCGGTTGTGCTGGAAGGCGGCATGGCGCTCGATGGCCGTGCGCGCGCCGCCGACATCCTTGAACAGCCAGTCAAAGAAGATGAAGCGGTAGAGCAGGGTACGGAAGGGGAGCTCCGCAAGCGGCTGGGCGGCGGGCAGCGGGGTGGGGCGCTGTGGGTCGGGCGTGGTCGTCATGGTCGGGTCGCGCCGCTTTCGAAGGCGTCCAGGTCGAGAAAACGAAATGCCAGTATGCCGGAAGCAGGTCGCGCGCTGTCCGGACGCGCATCAAACCGTGCGGAAACAAAATTCCTGGAAACAACAGCGAGGTGGCTGGGCAAGCCTGGTGGCAGGCGCTAGGATGGCGGTTTTGGTTTTTTGAGTGGGACGCGGATGCGGGAGTCGATCGAGGTGCGCCAGGTTCGCGAGGACGACCTGGATGCGGTGCTGGCGGTGCAGGCGGCGTGTTACCCGCCCGTCATGCAGGAAGCGCGCGAAGTGGTGCTGGCGCGGATGCGGGCGGCGGGCGGGACGTCGCTGGTGGCCGTGGTTGGCGGGGTGGTGCAAGGGTATGTGTTTGCCTACCGCAGCGTGCTGGGGGCGGTGACGCCGCTGGGGGCGGAATTTGCCGTCGCCGCGGCGGGCGATACGCTGTATATCCATGATTTGTCGGTGGCGCCGGCGGCGGCCGGGTGCGGGCTGGCGCGCGGGCTGGTCGAACGCTTGAGGGCGCTGGCTTGCGCGCAGGGGCTGGCGCATTGCGCGCTGGTGTCGGTGCAGGATTCGCTGGCGTTCTGGGAGCGGATGGGGTTTCGTGCGGCGGTGTGCGAAGGCGACGAGGCACGGCTGGCGCTGGCATCGTATCCGCCCGTTGCCGTTTACATGCGCAGCGGCGTGGCGGGTGCCTGAACGCGTGGACGGCAAAGCCGTCCACCCTACGAACCCAGGCATGGCCGTTGAACCGCGCCGCCACCAACGAACCGAGCCCATCCTTGCTATCATCAGCGGTTTCGCCCGCGCGTAACGAGCGTGTGAATAAACCGCCAGGGCAAGGCGCAGCGTCGAAGACAGTACCAGCGTACGGCGAGACGGTGCAACGCAGCCATGGCGGTTTATTCACACGCTCGTAGCACCATCCAATCATGAGGAACCAATGAAGAAGCACGCCATCGCCGCCGCCATCCTGTCCATCGCCGGACTCGCCACCGCCCAGGAAGTGGTCAAGATCGGCCACTCGGCCGCCGTCACCGGCCCTGTTTCCTACTTCGGCAAGGACACCGAGAACGGCGCCCGCATGGCGATCGAGGCGCTGAATGCGCGCGGCGTGGTCATCGGCGGCAAGAAGGTGCGCTTCGAGCTGGTGGCCGAGGACGACGGCGGCGATCCGAAGCAGGCGACCTCGGTGGCCCAGAAGCTGGTTGACGGCCGCGTCAACGGCGTGGTCGGCCACGAGACCTCGGGCACGACGATTCCCGCGTCAAAAATCTACAACCAGGCCGGCATCCCGCAGATCTCGCCGTCGAGCACCAGCCCGGTCTACACCAAGCAGGGTTTCAATACCGCCTTCCGCGTGGTCGCCAACGACGTGCAGCTGGGCCAGGCGCTGGGCCACTATGCGGTGCAGAAAATGGGCGCGCGCCGCGTCGCCGTGATCGACGACCGCACCGCCTACGGCCAGGGCCTGGTGACCGAGTTCAGCAAAGGCCTGCGCGACCAGGGCGCTACCGTCGTCGCGCGCGAGTTCACCCACGACAAGGCGAGCGACTTCAACGCCATCCTGACCAAGATCCGCGCATCCAAGCCCGACCTGGTCTTCTTCGGCGGCATGAGCGCCGTGGCCGGCCCCATGCTGCGCCAGATGAAGCAGCTCGGCATGAACGTCAAGATGATGGGCGGCGACGGCATCTGCTCGGACGAGATCCACAAGTTGTCGGGCGGCGCCATGGCGGATGGCCAGGTGTTCTGTGCCGAGGCTGGCGGCGTGGATGCGGCCGGCAAGCCGGCGCTCGACAAGTTCCGCGCCGACTACAAGAAGCGCTTCGGCATCGACGTCCAGATCAACGCGCCGTATGCCTACGACGCGGTGATGACGATGGCCGAGGCCATGGTCAAGGCCGGCTCGAGCGCGCCGGCCAAGTACCTGCCAGTGCTGGCGAAAATCGAGACGAAGGGCGTGACCGGTCCGATCGCCTTCGACGCGCGCGGCGACATCCGCGACGGCACCGTCACCCTGTACACCTTCAAGGGCGGACGCCGCACGGTCCTGGCCGTCACAAAATAAGCGCCGGCGCGTCCTGCGGTGCACCCATGGCGCGGCTTACGGCGTACACTCCGATGTGGACGCCGCTCGTCTCCGGCGCCAGGGGAGAAGCACATGAAAAAGCCGGCTGGACCGGCGCAGGCCGACCATGGGCAGCTGCAAAGCCTGTGGGCGCTCGTCGATAACCTCGACGCCTGTTTCTACGTCAAGGACCTGGACGGGCGCTACCTGTTCGCCAACCGCGCGCTCGGTGTGGTGTTCGGCGCAGACCCGGCCGCCATCGTTGGCCGTTTCGATGCCGACTTCGTCGACCTGTCGGGCTCGAACAGCCTGGTCGCGACCGACCGCGACGTCTTCGCCAGCGGCAAGAAGCTCGAGCGCGACGAGACCATCGTCTTCCCGGACGGCGCGCGCCGTATCTTCCGCACCGTCAAATTCCCCCTGTTTGACGCGGCGCGCCGCGTGAGCGGCCTGTGCGGCATCTCGACCGACATCACGGCCGAGCAGCGCGCGGTGGACGAGCTCATCGAGCGCAATGCGCTGCTCGATACCATCCTGGCCAACATCGACACCGCGATCTACATGAAGGATGCGCAAGGGCGCTACATCTACGCCAACCGCCATGTGCTCGAGCTGCTCGGCTTGAGCCTAGACGACATGACCGGCCACACCGATGCCGAGCTGCTGCCGCCCGAGCTGGCCGAGCGCCTGCGCAGCATCGACCTGCAAGTGCTGGAAGGCGGCGAGCGCGTCGCCCACGAAGACACCGTAATCGGCGCCGACGGTCTCAAGCACCGCTACTGGACGCGCAAGATGCCGCTGATCCTGCCTGGCCAGCCGCCTTGCCTGATTGGCTTCTCGACCGAGATCACCGAGTTGCACGGCCTGAAGCGCCGCATCGAGCACGATCGGGTCACCGACTCCCTCACCGGCCTGGCCAACCGCACGATGTTCGAGTCGGCCGTCGACGAACAGCTCTTGATGGCCAACCTCGGCAACACGCGCCTGGCGGTGGCGATCCTCGACCTCGACCAGTTCAGGTACATCAACAACAACTTCGGCCAGGCAGCCGGCGACGCGCTGATCGCGGCGGTGGCCACGCGCCTGCAAGGGGCGAGCGTGCCGATCGGCAGCCTGGCGCGCCTGTCGGGCGACGAATTCGCCTTCACGCTGCCGCAGGCCAGCAGTATCGAGGAAGTGGCGTGCCAGGTCGAGCAGATCCGCGCCCACCTGTCGCTGCCCTACACGGTGCAGCAGGAGTCGCTGCACCTGACCTTCAGCGCCGGCATCAGCCTGTCGCGCGAGGACGGCAACACGGCCAACGAGCTGCTGGGGCGTGCCGAGGCGGCCATGTACTCGGCCAAGGACCACGGGCGCGACCAGTACCGCTTTTATTCGCGCGACCTGGGCGCCACCGTGGCCGAGCGGGTGGCGCTCGAACGCGACCTGCGCGCGGCCATGGGCAGCGACGAGTTCACGCTGCACTACCAGCCGAAGATGCGGCGCGACGGCACCGTGGCCGGCTTCGAGGCCCTGATCCGCTGGAACCGGCCCGGCGTCGGGCTGGTCACGCCGGACAAGTTCATCCCGCTGGCCGAGCAGCTTGGCCTGCTGCTGCACCTGGGGCGCTGGGTGATCGACGAAGCCTGCCGCCAGATCGCCGCCTGGCGCAGCCAGGGCAAGGGCGAGGTGCCGGTGGCGGTGAATTTGTCGGCCAGCCAGCTGGCCAGCACGGCGCTGCCCGACTACGTGTTCGAGCGCATGCGCGCGCACGCGCTGGCCGCCGGCAGCCTGGAAATGGAGCTGACCGAATCGATGATGATGGCCGATCCCGACCTGGCGATCGGCATCCTGCAACGCTTGAAGGGCGGCGGCGTGGCGCTGTCGATCGACGACTTCGGCACCGGCTTCTCGTCGATGGCCTACTTGCGCCAGCTGCCGGTGAGCACGCTGAAGCTGGATCGCTCGTTTGTCGAGAACATCGCGGTGGATGCCAAGGACGCCGACCTGTGCGCCGGCATCATGGCGCTGGCGCACAAGCTCGACATGAACGTGGTGGCCGAAGGCGTCGAGACGCGCGAGCAGCACGACGCGCTGGCGGCGGCGAACTGCGACCAGTTCCAGGGCTATCTGTTTAGCCGGCCGATGTCGGCGGAGCAGGCCACCGAGTTCCTGCAGAGGTAGGCGAACTACGATCACTGGCAACTGAAACTCGCAGCATCCTCGATGCTGCCGCTGCCCTTGTAACGCGCCACCTTCGGATACGGGCACAAGGGCCGCGAGCGTGCCGCCGACCACGCTGCCGGCAAGTCCGCATTCACCCCGCCCGCGTTCCCGGTCCCGCGCGCGCCCGCCAGCACGCTGTCCGGCGCCTGCCCCTTCTCGACCCAATTCACCAGCGGCGCCAGCATGTCGAACTGGTCGAGCGCCGGCCCGCCCGAGCAGTGGTTCATGCCCGGCACCGGGAAGAAGCGCGCGAAATTGCCGGCATCGCCGCCATTCGCCGTGCGCAGCGCCCGGTACCAACTTGTCGTGTCGTCGCTCGAGAAGATCGGATCGCTGGTGCCGTGGTACACCAGCATCTTGGCGCCGCGGTTCTTCAGCCTGGCCAGGTTGGCCCCGTCGGGCGGCGTCATGAACGACGTGCCGGACTCGGGGTACACGGCATTGGTGGCATTCACCCGCCCCAACAGGCTGGCCAGGTTCACGTTCAGCACGAAGTCGCGCCCGTTGAAGCTGGCCGGGTCTTCCGGCGGCACCGCCCAGATAAAGGCCGCCGCGCCCGAATCGCGGTCGATCGGCGCGCCGAATTTCCAGCTGGCCCAGCCGGCGGTGGCAAAGCCGGCGTCGTACGGGAAACTGGTGTAGATGGTGGCGCCGGTCTCGGTCTTCGCACCCGCGAACAGCGCCGCGATGCCGGTCTTCTGCGCGCCCGACAGGCAGCTGCCGTCGCGCGTCCCGGCGCAGGTCGGCACGTCGCGCTCGAGGTTGAAGGCTGACTGGCAGGCGCCGGTGTCCTGGACCAGGCCATCGGCCGCGCCATCGAGGGCATCGCACTTGGCCAGCACCGCATTCGACACCAGCGCGCGCTCGGCCTGGGTGAAACCGGTCGGCAGGTCGCCCGGCGTCGCGGCCAGCGCCGCATAGGTCTTGGCCCCGGCGATATTCGCCAGCGCCGCCAGCGGCAGGCGGTAGCCCGGGTTGCCGGCCAGGTAGCCGTCGTACTGCTCGGCGTAGCGCGCCGCCGCCACCATCGTGTGGCGTCCGCCGTTCGAGCAGCCGCCGATGTAGGAGCGGTCGGGCGCCTTGCCGTAGGCGACCTGGATCAGGCTTTTTGCCATCGGCGTCAGCTTGCCGACCGCCTGGTAGCCGTAGTCGAGCCTGGCCTGCGGGTCGATGCCGAAGAAGGGCGTCGGCGCGCCGTGGCCGGCGTCGGAACTGAGCACGGCGAAGCCGCCGTTCAGCGCATTGTCGAGCGGCCCGCCGCCGCCCACCGGGCCGGTGGCCGTGACCACGCTGCCGTCGACGCCGCCGTTGGCCTGGTAGAAGAAGCGCCCGTTCCAGTTGCGCGGCAAGCGCATCTCGAAGCCGATCGCGTAGCTCTTGCCATCGACCAGACTGACGCGGCGGAACATCTGGCCCAGCACCTGGCAGTGAGCGGCGACCGGCTTGCCGGCGACGGTAAGCGTGCCGGCCGCGATCTCGTTGGCGGCGGTGATCGTGGTGTCGGCAATGTTGATGCGCGCCGCCAGTTCGGTGCAGGCGCCAAGCGTGGCGCCGACGGCGGGGCTGAGTTGCGGCAGCTGGGCCACCGGTGGCGGCGCCGGGGTGTCGGGCTGGTCGTGGTCGTTGTCGCTGCAGCCTGCAAGGCCAAGGAGGGCGAGGGCGGCGAGGCCGGTCATATGTCGGGTGTTCATGCGTGTTGTCTCCTGTCGTGGAACCGCTTGATAGGCAAAACGTCGGGACGAACCGGCCCGCGCAGCCCATCGGATGGGCTGCGGCGGACCTGCACTACAAAGGCGGGGACTTAGTCCGGCATCACGTCCTTGAGGACGCTGATCGGCTGGTTCACCAGCTTGCCGTTGACTTTCTTGACTTCGCGGATGTACATGTTCTGTACGATGTCGCGGGTTTTCGGATCGATGCTGATCGGGCCGCGCGGGCTGTTCCACTTCATGCCCGACAGGGTCTTCACGGCCGCGTCGCCGGTGACCTTGCCGTTCAGCTTGCGCACGGTCTCGTAGATCATGCCCATGGTGTCGTAGGCGGCCACGGTAACAAAAGTAGGCGCCGGGCGGTTCGGATTCGCCTCGGCATAGGCCTTCAGGAAGACCTTGTTCGCATCGTTGTCCAGCGCGGTCGAGTAGTTCAGCACCGTCACCGCGCCCAGCGCGCGCTCGCCCAGGGCTTCCAGGGTCGGCGAATCGCTGGTCATGTCGCCCACGCCCAGGAACTTGATGCCGGCCTTGTCCAGGCCCTTGTCGCTGAAGGCCTTCAGCAAACCGGCGCCGTCTTCCGCGCCGGGGGCGAAGAAGAACAGGGCGTCGGGCTTCTGGTCTTTCACGCGCTGCACGAAGGGCGAGTAGTCCGGGTTCGCCAGCGGCACGCGCGCCGAGCCGACGATCTTGCCGCCGCCTTCCTGCAAGCCCTTGGCGAACTTCAGTTCGGCATCAATGCCGGTGCTGTAGTCGGAAACCAGCGAATACACGTTGCCGATCTTGTTCTTCGCGGTCCACGCGCCGAAGGGTTCGGTCATCTGCTGCATCGTCATCGAGGTGCGCAGCATGTAGGGCGACTTGGCCGTGATGCCGGTGGTGACCGCGTTCATGACGATCATCGGGGTCTTGCCCTGGGTCGCCACCGGCGCCACGGCCAGTGCGCTCGGGGTCAGCGAGAAGCCGATCAGGAAGTCCACCTTCTCGCGCCCGATCAGTTCTTGCGCGGCGCGCTTGGACAGCTCGACGTTGCTGCCGCCGTCATCGCGGTAGATGATCTGCACCTTCTTGCCGGCCACGCTGTCGCCGTTCTGCTTCATGAAGGTCTTGATGCCGTCCTCGAAGGGCTTGCCGATGTTGACGAAGGGGCCGGTCAGGGCGGCGATGACGCCGATCTTGATGGTGTCGTCCTGGGCAAGGGCGTTGCCCGCGAAAGAAAAGGCGAGTCCGATGCAAGCGAGGGTCTTCAGTTTCATGTGGTCTCCATTTTGTAGTTAGCTATGCTGCAACTATCGTGTGTGATGCACTACCGTCGTACAGCGCGTCGACCAGGGCCGCGCGCCGGTTCAGCACCGCGGCCTGGTTGATCGAACCCTTGTCGGTCAGCTCGCGGTGGTCGATCGAGGGCGGCTCCGCAAGCAGCAGCAGCCGGTCGACGCGTTTCGAGGAAGCGCTGGCGTCGACATTCAGCCGCTCCAGCAGCGCCCCGAAGTGGGCGCGCACCGGCGCGCTGGCCAATACCTCGTCGGCCGGCGTACCGGCGGGCAGGCCGGACAAGTCGAGGCAGTGGTCCAGGCGCGGGAACAGCATCAGGCCGATGGCGCTGCGGTTGATGCCGGTGACCACCGCGTCCTGCACATAGGGCGCTCCCTGGCTGATGACGCGCGCCCGCAGCGGCCCGACGCTGACGAAGGTGCCGGAGCTGAGCTTGAAATCCTCGGCGATGCGGCCGTCGAACATGAAGCCCAGCGCCGGCTGCCGCGGATCGTAGAAGCGCAGGGCGTCGCCGGTGCAGTAATAGCCGTCTTCGTCGAAGGCCTCGGCCGTGAGGTGGGGCGCGCGCCAGTAGCCGGGCGTGACGTGGGGGCCGTGAAAGCGCGCTTCCAGCTTGTCGCCGATTGGCACGAGCTTGACCTTGCAGCCGGGCGCCGGCACGCCGACATAGCCGGCCTTGACGATGGGGCCGGTGCCGAAGGTGCAGGAAGGCGAAGTCTCGGTCATGCCCAGGCCCGTCATGATGCGGATGGTTTCGCCGGTGCGCTGCAAGGCCACGCGGTCGAGATGGTCCCAGCAAGCCTGCGACAAGCCGGCGCCGGCGCAGAAGAACAGCTTCACGCGCGAGAAGAAGTTGGCTGCCAACGCGTCGTCGGTTTCGAGCGCCTCGGCCAGCATCTCCCAGCCGGCCGGGATGTTGAAGTAGACGGTCGGTGCGATCTCGCGCAGATTCGCCAGCGTACCCTCGAACTCGCGGCGCGTGGCGCGGCCATCGTCGATGTACAGGGTGCCGCCGTTGTACAGCACGATGCCGACATTGTGGCTGCCGCCGAAGGTATGGTTCCAGGGCAGCCAGTCGAGCAGCACCGGCGGCTCGATGCCGAGGAAGGGAAAGGTTTGCAGCAGCATCTGCTGGTTACTGCACAACATGCCGTGGGTGGTGATCACCGCCTTCGGCTTCTTGGTCGAGCCCGAGGTGAACAGGAACTTGGCGATGGTGTGCGGGCCGACTTCGGCATTGCGCGCATCGATGCCGGCCGGCTCGGTGGCGAGCAGCGAGGCGAAGGGCGTCGCCGCGCGTCCCGCTACCGCGCCGTCGGCCAGGATCAATTCCACGCCATCGGGCAGCACGGCGTCGATGGCGCGTGCATAGGCAGCGCCGTCGGACGCATAGATGGCGCCGGGCGTCAGTTGCTCGATCAAATCGCGCAGCTTGGCCGGGTCGGTCGCCACCAGGGAATAGGCCGGCGAGAGCGGCGAATAGGGCACGCCGGCGTACATCGCGCCGAGGGCGAGCTGGAAGTGTTCCAGGTCGTTCCCCGACAGGATCACCAGCGGGCGTTCAGGCGAGAGTTCGCGGTCCAGCAAGGCCTGGCCGATGCGGCGCGCGCTGTCCAGTACCTGGGCGTAGGACAGGCGGATCCACGCGCCGTCCGGCCCGCGGCGCGCCACCAGGGTACGCTCTGGGTGCTTGCGCGCGCCCTCGGCCAGGCAATCGGTGAAGCGGCCCGGTACGGGTTGCAGCGGCGTGACGGCGTCGACGTGCCAGGTGCCATCCACCTGGTACGCCGCGACCTCGGGATGCCCGAGCTCGACCTGCCGCCGTCTCACCTCGCCGCCTTCCACAATCGAGGATTGGGTCATGGCGGCCTCCGCTCAGATCGGGTAGTGACGCGGGGTGGTCTGGACCGTGATCCAGCGCAGGTCGGTGAACTCGGCAATCGCCGCCTTGCCGCCGAAGCGCCCGTAGCCGGATCCCTTCACGCCGCCGAAGGGCATCTGCGCTTCGTCGTGCACGGTGGGGCCGTTGATGTGGCAGATGCCCGACTCGATGCGCTGGGCCACGGCCATGGCGCGGCCGATGTCGCGGCTGAACACCGCCGAGGACAGGCCGTATTCGCTGTCGTTGGCCAGCTGGATCGCTTCCTCGTCGCTGGCGAAGCGCAGCACCGAGACGATGGGGCCGAAGGACTCTTCCTGGTACACCAGCATCTCCGGCGTCACCCGGTCGACGATGGCCGGCTGCATGATGTTGCCGTCCACGCCTTCGCCCACCTGCGTGACTTTCGCGCCGCGCGTGCGCGCGTCCTGCAGCATGGCGTCCACGCGCAGGGCGGCGCTCGGGTCGACCATGCCGGCCAGCGGCGCGTCGGAACGGGCGGCCTTCAGGGTCGCGGTCTTGGCCGCCAGCTTCTCGACAAAGGCGTCGGCCACCTTGGCATCGACCAGGATGCGGTCGGCCGACATGCAGATCTGCCCCTGGTTGAAGAAGGCCGAGAAGGCGGCGCCGTCGACGGCGGCGTCCAGGTCGGCATCGTCCAGCACCACGATCGGGTTCTTGCCGCCCAGTTCCAGCAGCACCGGCTTCAGGTATTTGGCGGCGGTCTGGGCGATGATGCGGCCGACCTTGGTCGAGCCGGTGAAGTTCACGCGGCGTACGGCAGGGGCGGCGATCAGGCGTTCGACGATGGCGGGGGCATCATCGGGAGCGTTGGTGATGACATTCACCACGCCCGGCGGGAAGCCGGCGTCGACGAAGACCTGGCCGATCAGGCGGTGCAGGGCCGGGCACAATTCAGAGGCCTTCAGGATCACGGTGTTGCCGCAGGCGAGAGGCATGGCCACCGCGCGCGTGCCGAGGATGATCGGCGCATTCCACGGCGCGATGCCGACCACCACGCCGCAAGCCTGGCGCACGCCCATGGCCAGCGAACCGGGCACGTCGGACGGAATGACTTCGCCGGAAATCTGCGTCGTCATCGACGCCGCTTCGCGCAGCATGTTGGCGGCGAGCGTGACGTTGAACTGGTACCACACCGGCGCGCCGCCGGCTTCCTCGACGGCGGCTTCGACGAACTGGCCGCGCAGGGCTTCCATCTTGTCGGCGGCTTTTAGCAGCAATGCGCGACGGGCGCCCGGGTTCAAGGCCGACCAGGCAGGGAAGGCGGCTTGCGCGGCGGCGACGGCGGCATCGACGTCATCGAGGGTGGCGGCCGGTGCGCGCGAAGCGACCTCGCCGGTGGCGGGATTGCGGCGCTCGAACGTGGCGCCGGTGGAGGCGGGGCGCGCCTCCCCGTTGATCAGCAGATCGGTCTGGAACATCAGAGGTCTCCTCTGTTATCTTTGGATAGAAGGCGGCCGCTGCTGGTGCAGGGCCGCCGCCATTATTATTGTTTTGTTCTGAATGCGCGACTGTATTTATGAAGCCCGTTTATAGGTCTGCAGGCCCGGCTTGATGGTCTTGTCGTCCAGGAACTGCTTGAGGCCTTCCTTGCGGCCTTTTTCCGGGTCGCGGTAGTTCGACTGGTCGGTCTTGGCGTACAGGTAGTCCTCGCCTTGTTCCCAGGTCAGTTCGCGGGCGCGCTTGAAGCCGATCTTGGCGTAGCGCAGCACCACCGGGTTCTTTTCCAGCAGCTTGCCGGCCAGTTCGATCACGGCGTCGCGCAATTGCTCCTTCGGCACGCTCTTGTTGATCAGGCCCATGGCGGCCGCTTCCTTGCCGGTAAAGGTGTCGCCGGTCATGATGTAGTGCAGGGCATTGCGGTGGCCCATGGTGTCGGCCACGGCCTTGCTCACCAGGTTGCCGGGCGGGATGCCCCAGTTGACTTCCGACAGGCCGAACACGGCGTCGTCGGCGGCAATCGCCAGGTCGCAGGCCACCAGCGGGGAAAAGGCGCCGCCGAAGCACCAGCCGTTGACCATGGCGATGGTCGACTTGCTGTACATGCGCAGCAGTTTCCACTGCCACTGCGAGCAGTCGCGGCGGATGCGTTCCTGGGTAATCTCGGGCTTGCCGTCGGTTTCGCGGAAGTATTCCTTCAAGTCCATCCCCGCGGTCCAGGCGTCGCCGGCGCCGGTGAGGACGATGACTTGCGCCTCGTCGTCGAGCTCGAGGGTTTCGAGGACGTCGATCATCTCGCGGTTCAGCGTCGGGCTCATCGCATTGCGCTTCTCCGGGCGGTTCAGGGTGATCCAGCCGATACCGTTCTCCACATCCACCTTGACGGTTTGCCAGCGTGCTTCGTATTTGGACATACAATGTCTCCTCGGTAGTAAATTTATTATCAGGCTGCCTGATATGCGTCTTATACTATACGCACCTGATCCGCTTTACAAGCTTCTTTTATGAGCACTTTGAAAAAATTGTCAGCCGCTCCCACGACCCCGAAACCGACCAGCCTGGCCTACCTCGTCGGCCGCCTCGACCACATCCTGAAGCAGCGCCTGCGCGAGAGCTTGGCGCCCTGCGGCCTGTCGGTGCCGCAGTACACCGCGCTGTCGGTGTTCCGCGCGCATGGCGCGCTGTCGAATGCCCAGCTGGCCGCGCGCACGATGACCTCGCCGCAGTCGGCCAACGAGATGGTCAAGCAGATGGAAGCGAAGGGCTGGATTGCACGCACCCCCGATCCGGCGCATGGGCGCATCATCCAGATCAGCCTGACGGCATCCGGCCAGGCGGCATTGGACGAATGCGATGCGCACGTGGCCGAGCTGGAGCGGCTGATGTTTGCCGACCTGGACGAGGCGGCGAGGGCGGCGCTGCAGGCCCAGCTGCGCGCGGCGGTGCGGGCGCTGAGCGTGCAGGGGCTGTAGGCTGGTTATGTCCTGATGAAGCCTACCGTGCACTAGCTAGCTGCCTCCTTTTGTTCCTGCCTGGCGATGGATGCTCGCTACCAGCGTAGGAACCGTACCACTTAGCGTAGAAATATTCGGTTAGTTAGGTTATGATGAAGTCACGTTAATTGATCTCATCCGTGGAGCTGCCATGAGCGTGCTGACGAGTTACCCACTTGCCTTCCCAGAAGGGTCGACCTTGACCGGCCTGGGACGCGAAGTCCGCGAGCAGCTGGAGACGGTGTCGAACGAGGCTGTCGTGGCGGTGGTCTTGCCCCGAGGGAGTGGCGCCTCGGCGGGTGCGATTGCGCGGACGTTCGAAAATATCGCGCAGTTGGTGCCGTCGCTGATCGCATCCCAGCAAGAGCAGGCCATCAAGGCGGTGGTCGAAGCCTTGATGCCGAAAGTGATGCCGCAGCCGAACGTGTTGAAAGAAGCCGAGATGCAGGCGCACGCGCGCGCCGCGGTGCTCGCGAGCGGCGACTGGATGACCGCAGGCCAGATTGCGAATGCAGCCGGATTCAGTGCCTCCAATCCAAGCGCCCAGCCGAGCAAGTGGAAGCGCGACAAGTCCATCTTCACGATCTCGTACAACGGTACCGACTATTTTCCAGGCTACGGCCTCGATTCGTCGGCCGGCTACCGCCCGCTGAAGGCGCTGGCCAGGATCATCGCGATCTTCGATCAGCACAAGGATGGGTGGGGCATGGCTTACTGGTTCATGTCGCCAAACAGCTTCCTTGGCGGTCAACGGCCCCAGGACCTGATCCGCAGCGCGCCGCAGCGGGTTGCCGATGCCGCCCTCGACGAGCTGGAAGGCGCTGCGCATGGCTGACGCCGGCAACGCCATCGCACCATCGGGAAAGTTACATGTAACGCGGGTCAGCTGGAACAGCCGCGATGTGCTGCATCGCATCCACCACGAACTGTATCCTGGTGAAGTATTCAATCCAGGCATCGCCGGTAATGCACGTTTCAGCCCCATCAAGGACAGTCGCGGTGCGCTCATACCGACACTCTACGCCGGCGACGGGTTCGACTGTGCCGCCATGGAGACGGTGTTCCACGACGTGCCCCACCTTGCCGGCTTCAAGAGCTACGACAAGGCGAAGCTGGCCGGCCAGCTCTACACCCAGCTGAAAACGGGGCACGACCTCGTGCTTGCGGACCTGGGCAGCAAGGCGCTGAGGAAACTCGGCATCCGCCGCGACCAGCTGATCGATACCGAGAAGGACCAGTATCCGACAACCAGGCAATGGGCCGCAGCGATCCACGCGCAAGAGCCGGATATCCAGGGGCTGTGCTGGACTTCGCGCCAGGACGACAGCGCACGGGCGGTCGTGCTGTTTGGCGACCGCATCCCGGCGGGCGAACTGGTGCCTGTGTCGACGTCGACCAGCGTCGTCAAGGATGCGGTCTGCTACGGCGCCTTGCTGGCCCTGGCCGAGCATATCGGCGTCTACATCGTGCCGGGTACAGCCTAGTTGGGAAAACAGGCCGCTTCACACCCTGACGACGCCGACGTCGATTTCGCGCGCCGCCACATACTCCGGCCGCTCGAACAAGCCCGGCTCGTCCAGGAAGCGCGTCGCCCAATCGACCGTATCGTTCCCCCAGAAAACCTGGCCGCGCAGCAGCAGGGTCGGCACGCCGAACACGCCCTGGCCGATCGCTTCCTGCGTATTCGCGATCAGCTTCTGCTTCACCTCCGGCTTGCCCACCAGGGCGGCGGCGTCGCGGGCGCCCAGGCTTTCTGCCAGTGCCGCGAACTCCCGTTCCGGATCGCGGCCTTCGCCAAAGATAAACCCGAAGGCCTTGCCGATCACTTCATCCCCGGCATCCAGCGCCACCATCAAGCGCAGCGCCGCCAGCGGATTGAAAGGGTGACGCGGCGGCATCCGGAAAGGCAGCCCCTGCACGCCGGCCTGCCACACGCAATACTGGTAGGTGTGTAGGCGCTTCGGCGCCGTCTCGGCCGGCCCCTTGGTCTCCCAGTGCTTCAATATGCCAGCCAACAGCACTGGCACCGGCTCAATCGCCAACCTTGCGCGCAAAGGCGCCAGCCGATGAAAATGCAGGTAGGCGAAGGGCGAAATGAGATCGTAGTACCAGCGCGCGCGTTCCATGCAATATCCCCTTCAACCCGCCAGCCCGAGGTCGGTCGCCGCCTGCTCGCGCAGCAGGTATTTCTGGATCTTGCCGGTCACCGTCATCGGGAAGCTGCTCACAAAGCGGATATGGCGCGGAATCTTGTAGTGGGCGATCTGCCCCTTGCAAAAGTCGCGGATCTCCTCGGCGTCCGCCTCCGTCCCGGGCCGCAGGATGATGCAGGCGCACAGCTCCTCGCCGAACCTGGCATCCGGCACGCCGACACACTGCACGTCCAGCACCTTCGGGTGCTTGTACAGGAATTCCTCGATCTCGCGCGGGTAGATGTTCTCGCCGCCGCGGATCACCATGTCCTTGGCGCGGCCGACGATGGTGGCGAAGCCGTCGTCGTCGATCACGGCCAGGTCGCCGGTATGCATCCAGCGCGCCGCGTCGATGGTTTCACGCGTCTTGTCCTCGTCGCCCCAGTAGCCGAGCATCACCGAGTAGCCGCGCGTGAGCAATTCTCCCTTCACGCCGCGCGGCACGATGCGCCCGTCGGCGTCGACGATCTTCACTTCCAGGTGCGGATGCACGCGGCCGATGGTGGCCACGCGCAGGTGCACCGGGTCGTCGGTGGAACTCTGGAAGCTGACCGGCGAGGTTTCCGTCATGCCGTAGGCAATCGTGATCTCGGACAGGTGCATGCGCTCGATGACGCGGCTCATCACCTCGGCCGGGCAGGGCGAGCCGGCCATGATCCCGGTACGCAGCGTCGACAAATCGTACTGCGCGAACTCCGGATGGTCGAGCAGGGCGATGAACATGGTCGGCACCCCGTGCAGGCCGGTGCAGCGCTCGGCCTGCACCGTTTCCAGCACCGACTTCGGCTCGAAGCCTTCGCCGGGGAAGACCATGGTGGCGCCATGCGTCACGCAGGCCAGGTTGCCGAGCACCATGCCGAAGCAGTGGTACAGCGGCACCGGGATGCACAGGCGGTCGACCTGGGTCAGCTTCATCGCCTCGCCGATGAAGAAGCCGTTGTTCAGGATATTGTGGTGGGTGAGTGTCGCGCCCTTGGGCGAGCCCGTGGTGCCCGAGGTGAACTGGATATTCACCGGGTCGTCGAACTGCAGCGTGGCGCCCAGGCTTGCCAGCGACTCCAGCTGCGCGGCGCTCGGCTCCGTCATCAAGTCGTTGAAGTTCAACATGCCCGGGGTCTTGTCGAGACCGAGGCGGATCACGTGGCGCAGCTGCGGCAGCTTGTCCGAGCGCAGCTGCGACGGCGCCGAATGAAGAATCTCGGGCGCCACGTCCTGCACCATGCCGATGTAGTCGCTGCTCTTGAACACGGGCGCCAGGATCAGCGCCGCGCACTGCACCTTGGCCAGCACGTACTCGAGCTCCGAGCGGCGGTAGGCCGGGTTGATGTTCACCATGATCAATCCGGCGCGCGCGGTGGCGAACTGCACCAGCACCCATTCGGCGCAGTTCTGCGACCAGATGCCGACCCGGTCGCCCGGCTGCAGGCCCAGGCCCAGCAGGCCGGCGGCCAGGCGCGTCACGCGTTCGTCGAAGTCGCGGTACCGCCAGCGCACGCCCTGGTGCGGGACGACGAGCGCATCGTTGTCGCCGAAGCGCGCCGCGATGTTGGTGAGGAAGTCGCCGATGGTCTGGCCGATGAGCGGCACATCGTGCGCGCCATGGACGTAGCTGGGCTGGGGCTGCATGCGTGTCTCCATATTCTTATAATTGATTATGGTGTTGCCGCTGCGCCGGTCTGTGCCGGGCATGCGGCGCTGCCCCGCAATGCGCGCGGGGCAGCGGGCCGCCACGCGCGCGCTACGCGTATGCGGCCTGCTGTGCTGGCGCTTATCCTACCGCTTTTCGCGGCGGAATGGGAGCGCCGGCCGGCAGCAAGCCCTCGGCCAGCAGCGCTTCCCAGAAGGTGCCCGGGATCTGGATATCCAGCAGTGCGGCGTTGCGCTTCAGGTGCTGCGGGCTGCTGGCGCCGGGAATCGTCGCGGCCACCACCGGATGCGCCAGGCCGAACTGCAGCGCCGCCGCCGGCAGATCGACGCCATGTTCCACCGCCACCTTGCGCAGGCGTTCGCGGTGGACATGCTGCTCGGGTTTCGCGGGCTGGTAGTCGTAATGCTCGCCGCCCGCCAGGAAGCCGGAATTGAAGGGCCCGCCCAGTACCACACCCGCGCCGCGTTCCTGGCACAGGGGGAAGAATTCGGCCAGCGGCGTGGTTTCCATCAGCGTGTAGCGCCCGGCCAGCAAGAAGATGTCGGGGTCGGACTGCTGCAACGCGCGCATGCAGGGCTCGACGGTGTTCACGCCCATGCCCCAGCCCTTGATTGTGCCTTCCTCGCGCAGCTTGACCAGCGCCTCGAAGGCGCCGTTCCTGCCGGCCGCGATGCCGAAGTGGTGCTCGAACTCGGCCTGGGGCAGGGCATCGGGCGAGAGGTCGTGCACGTAGACGATGTCGATGTGGCCGAGCGCCATACGCTGCAGGCTGTCCTCGACCGCGCGTCGGACACCGTCGCCCGTGTAGTCGAGCACGCGCTTGAAAGGCAGCGAGCCGACGAAGGGCGCGGCGATCTCTCCCGGCCCATGCGGCACCAGCAGCCTCCCGACCTTGGTCGACAGCGTGTATTCATCGCGCGGGCGCCGCCGCAAGGCCTGGCCGAAGCGGTGCTCGGACAGCCCGGCACCGTAGTGCGGCGCCGTATCGAAGTAGCGGATGCCCGCTTCCCATGCGGCGTCGACGGTGGTCAATGCCGCCTCGTCGCTCGTGGTGTGGTACATGTCGCCCAGCCCGGTGCCGCCCAGGCCCAGGCGCGTAATCGGTCGATAGCGCTGGTTCACAATGGTCCTTTCTCTCCGTTAAACAAAACGAGGCAAGCCCCCTGATGACCTATGCTACACCCCGGGCCACGATGGTCGCGCGCCGTTGCGACGCAATAAAACAACGGGGGTCAGGTCTGCCATCAAGACACGGGCTCTGCCGTGGAGCGCGATCGTCCCCGTCGGTGAGCGCTTGTCGTGCCACGCTCCCCAGCCGCAAGGCTTGCCATCGAAACAACGCGACCGTAGACTAGCCCTTCCTTGCGAACAATGGCCCACAGCGTTGCGAAAGCGATTCGATGGGCAGCGACACCACATGACACCAACCCTCGCCCGCCTGCTCGCCCTGTCCCTCGTAGCCAGCGCCGCGAGCGTCAGCGCCGCCGACCTGCCCCGGCTCCAATTCGCCCACGGCGACTGGGAACTCGCCTGCGACAACACCCGCACCTGCCGCGCCGCCGGCTACTACATCGACAAGGGCGACGACGCCGGCGCGCCCGAAGCGCTGGCCGTGTCCGTGCTCCTGACGCGCAAGGCCGGGCCGAACGCGCCTGTCCAGGGCCAGGTCCAGTTCGGCACCTACCTGGACGACGACAGCGCCAAGCCCCTGCCCAAGACCCTGGCGCCGACCATGACCATCGACGGCAAGGCCCTGGGCAAGGTCCTTGCCGGTGAAGACAGCTGGACCGTCGACCTGTCTCCCGGCCAGACCCAGGCCCTGCTGGCGGCGCTGGCCCGGGTTAGCCGGATCGAATGGCGCGAGGGCGCGCGCAGCTGGCGCCTGTCCGGCACGGGCGCGGCCGCGGTGCTGCTCAAGATGGACGCTTTCCAGGGCCGCATCGGCACCCCCGGCGCACTGATGCGCAAGGGCGCGAAACAAGAGCGCACGGTCTTGCCCGCCCTGGCCGCACCCGTGGTGCTGGTCCCCGCACTCGTCGACACGCCGGTCGACCTGCCAAAGGAGCGCCTCGCCGCCCTGCGCACCGTCCTGCAGGTGCCAGGCGAAGGGTGCCCGGAATCGACGAACATCGACGGCACGCCGGGCGACATCACGCTCCATCGCCTCTCGGGCGGCAAGCTGCTGGCGTCGATGCCGTGCTGGCGCGCCGCGTATAACGAAGGCGATGCCTACTGGGTCGTCAACGCGCGCCCGCCCCATGCGCCGCAGCTGGTCACGAACGCGGGTTCCGATTACGCGGCCGGCACGATCGGCGGCTCGCACAAGGGGCGTGGCCTGGGCGACTGCTGGTCGTTCGAGGCCTGGACCTGGGACGGCAAGCGCTTCGTCCGGACCAGCGAGGGCGGCACCGGCGATTGCCGCATGGTCGCGCCGGGCGGCGCCTGGTCGCTGCCGCTGCTGGTCACCGACGTGCGCCCGGCCGCGGCCGGCGCCAAACCCTGAAGCACGGATTGCGACACCCGAATGGAATCAGCATGAGAAAAACGATACCGCTTGCGATTTTCCTGGCGCTGCTGGCCCCTGGGCCAGGCGCCCACGCCGCCGGCGCTCCCGGCATCAGGTTCGAGCACGGCGACTGGCAGCTCGCCTGCGACAACACCCGCACCTGCCGCGCCGCCGGCTATTACAGCCAGGGCGGCAACGACGACGATGCCGATGCCGCCGGCAGCGGCGAACCGCTGCCGGTGACCGTGCTCTTCACGCGCAAGGCCGGCCCGAACGAACCCGTGCGCGGCGAATTCCAGATCGGGAACCCCGGCGCCGACCAGACGACAGACCAGTTTCCGCGGACGATGGCGCTGGCCATGACGATCGACGGCCGGCCGCACGGCAAGCTCATCATCGAGCAGCCCAGATGGACGGTCACGCTGGCGCCGGCCCAGACGCAGGCGCTGCTGGCGGCGCTCACCCGCAGCAGCCGGATCGCCTGGTCCGACGGCACACGCACCTGGCGCCTGTCGGACAAGGGGGCCGCGGCGGTGCTGCTCAAGATGGACGAATCCCAGGGCCGCCTCGGTACGCCGGGCGCGCTGGTGCGCAAGGGATCGAAGGACGAGCAGGGCGTCTTGCGGGCCGTGGCGGCCCCCGTGGTGCTGGCCGCCGCCGTGCCGCGCAAGGACATCGTCGAGTGGCCGAAGGCGCGCCTGGCCGCCTTGCGCGCGGCCTTGAAGACGCAGGCCGCGGATTGCCCGGCCTTGGCCGAGCCGGAGGACACGCCGGGCGCCATCGCCGTGCGCCGCCTGTCCGGCGGCAAGCTGCTGGCGTCCACCGGCTGCTGGCGCGGCGCCTACAACACGGGCGACGCCTACTGGGTGATCAACGACAAGCCGCCTTACGCGCCGCAACTAATCACCAGTGACGGTTCGGGCTATGACGGCGGTGTCGTGGACGGCAGCCAGAAGGGGCGCGGCATGGGCGACTGCTGGGCATTCGAGCACTGGACCTGGGACGGCAAGCGCTTCGTCCACACCAGCGCGGGCAACACCGGCGCCTGCAACGGCATCGCACCGGGCGGGGCCTGGGACCTGCCGACCCTGGTGACAACGGTGCGCAAGCCAGCACAGCCGCGCCCCTGAGTTGGAGCGGCGGCCGCGGACAGCGGGCTAGCGACGAGCCCGTGTCACGATGGCAGACCTGACCCCCGTTGTTTTTTTGCCCTTATTTGCCGGGATCTTTCTGGTTGGCGAACTGGTCGAACTCGATGTTGTAGGGCTGGCCGTTCACCATTTCGACCTTGCGCACGTAGACGGTCTGGACCACGTCGCGGGTGGCGGGGTCGATGCTGATCGGGCCGCGTGGGCTGGCGATCTTCATGCCCTTCAACACCGCCATCGCCTTGTCGCCGTCGATCTTGCCGCCGAGCTTGTTGCTGACCTGGTAGATCGCGTTCATGCCGTCGTAGGCGGCAACGGCCATGAAGTTCGGGCGGCCGCCTTGCGGGTTGGCGGCGGCAAAGCTCTTCAAAAAGGCGTCGTTCTCGGGTGATTTATGCGCCGCCGAGTAGTGGAAGGTGGTGATCACGCCCAGGGTGTTGTCGCCCATCGCCGGCAGCACGTGGTCGTCGGTCAAATCGCCGGTGGCGATCACCTTGATGCCGGCCGCGGCCAGGCCGCGCTCGCGGTAGCCCTTCATGAAGGCGATGCTTTGCTCGCCGGCCGGCACGAAGACGAACACGGCGTCCGGCTTGGTGTCCTTGATGCGCTGGATGAAGGGTGCGAATTCCGGGTTGCGCAGCGGGACGCGGATCGCTTCCACGATCTTGCCGCCGTTTTTCACCAGGCGGTCGCTGAAGGCCTTCTCGGCATCGATGCCGGGGCCGTAGTCGGCCACCACCGTCGCCACGCTCTTGATGTTGTTCTTCAGCGCCCAGTCGCCCATCGGCGCCGAGATCTGCGGCAGCGTCATCGAGAAGCGCGCGATGTAGTCCGACTTGGTGGTGATGACGGACGTCGCGGCGTTCATGATGATCATCGGCTTCTTGGCCTGCTGGGCGATCGGCGCCACGGCCAGGGCTTCCGGCGTCAGGCCGAAGCCGGCCAGGAAGTCCACCTTGTCGCGCACCACGAGTTCCTGGGCCAGGCGCTTGGCGATTTCCGGCGAGGGGCCGGTGGTGTCCTTGTAGATCAGCACGATCTTCTTGCCGGCGACGCTGTCGCCATGCTGGGCCATCCAGGCCTTGATCCCGCCCTGCATCTGCTTGCCGTAGTCGGCGAAGGGGCCGGAGAAGGAGGCGACCACGCCTACCTTGATGGTGTCCTGGGCCCAGGCCGCGGGTGCGGCGAACGAGGTGGCGAAAACGCCGGCGACGGCGAGCGCCGCGATGGTCTTGGATTGCATGCTTGTCTCCTGTGGTTGGTCTGGTCGGGCCGCCCTGGTGTGCGGGTTGGCCGCGTGTTCTTGTCGCAACCGCGTCGACAATTAGCACAAGCATATTGTTGACAAGGTTCCGTGACAACAATAGTATCGTTTCAGCGTTCGATTAACAACCTCTTGTTCGATAATCGAACGCGCGATAATAAACCAACGGAGACAACATGAAGAAGATCCTGTCCAGCGCAGCCGCGCTGATGTGCGGCCTCGCCGCGTCCTCTGCCAACGCCCAGACCTCGGTCCAGGTCTACGGTATCGTCGACAGCGGCATTGCCCACCTGACCAATGTGAACGCCGCCGGCGACTCGAACACCAAGGTGCCCTCGCTCACCAGCTCCTTCCCGTCGCGGATCGGCTTCAAGGGCAGCGAGGAACTGGGCGGTGGATTGCAAGCCTTCTTCGTGCTGGAAAACGGCCTGGCCATCGACAACGGCGCGGTGCAGCAGGGCGGACGCATGTTCGGCCGCGCGGCGCATGTCGGCCTGAAGGGCGCCTGGGGCACATTGACCCTCGGCCGCCAGAACAACATGACCTATATCTCGGGCCTGAAGACCGACGTGCTCGGCCCGAACCTGTTCGCCATCGGCAGCATCGATCCTTACCTACCGAACGCGCGCAGCGACAACGCCATCGGCTACATGGGCAATTTCAACGGCGTCGTGCTGGGCGCCACCTACAGCTTCGGGCGCGACGCCTCGAGCGCCGGAGGCCCAGCCGCCACCAACTGCGCGGGCGAAGTGGCCGGCAACTCGAAGGCCTGCCGCCAGTACACGGCGCTGCTCGGCTACGAGAACAAGCAGTGGGGGCTGAATGCATCCTACGACCGCCTGAACGGCAATACCGGCGCCGCCGGCGGCCTGACCAGCCCGGACAACACCGACATCCGCACCACCGTCAACGGCTACTTCATGCTGGGCGCGACCAAGATCGGCGGCGGCGCCATCGACCGCGAAACGAATGCGGCCACCGGCCGCACCGAGTCGCTGCTGTGGTACTTCGGCGTCAGCCACCCGATCAATAATTTCGTCATCGATGTCCAGGCGGCCGCGCGCAACACCCGCAACTCCGACGCCGACGTCAGCATGCTGGTGGCGCGACTGAATTACGCGCTGTCGAAGCGCACCGTGCTCTACACGGCAATCGGCCGCATGGACAACGACGGCGCCTCGGCCGTCGCACTCGACGCCGGCGGCACGGTTGGCGTTGGCAAGACCCAGAATGGCGTCATGCTGGGCCTGCGCCACCACTTCTGACGCTGTTGTAGGGTGGGCCGGGCCGCGCCAGGCTCTTGAGCCCACCGCTTATCGAGACGCGACGGGTCGCTGTGGTGGGTTCGAGAACCCACCCTACGGATCGGTGCAGTCGCTGTGGTGGGTCCGAGCACCCACCCCACGGATCAAGGCAGCAGCACCGAGAGTTCCTGAGCCCCGCGCAGCAAGACGGGCAGAAACTCCGCCTGCATCCGCTCGACGCTGACGCGCGCCGCCTGGGCGCCCACGTTGAGCGCCGCCACTACCTGGCCCGAGGCGCCGCGCACCGGCACCGAGATCGAGCGCAAGCCGAGTTCCAGTTCCTCGTCGTTGATGGCGTAGCCGCTCTGGCGCACCCCGGACAAAATCTCGCGCAGGCGCTTTTGCGTGGTGACGGTCTTGTCGGTCATCGGCTTGAGCTTGGTGCGGGCGAAATAGGCGTTCAGCTCGTCCGGCGGCAAATGGGCCAGCATCACCCGGCCCAGCGAGGTGCAGTAGGCGGGCAGGCGGCTGCCGGTGTTCAGGGCCACCGACATCACGCGCGTGGTGGCGGCGCGCGCCACGTACAGCACTTCGCCGTCGTCGAGCACGGCGAGCGAACTCGATTCGCCCAGCTCGCGGCTGATGTTGTTCAGGTAGGGCTGGCTCGACACGGTGAGCGGCGTCGACGACAAATACGAGTAGCCCAGGGTCAGCACCTTGGGCCGCAGCGAGAAGTTGTTGTGCTCGGCGTCGACGTAGCCGAGCTGCTGCAGCGTGTACAGGCAGCGCCGCACGGCCGCACGCGGGATGCCGGTCTTCTGGCTGATCTGGGCGATGGTCTGCGGCTTGCGCGAATCGCTGAAGGCGCGCACCACGGCCAGGCCGCGCGCCAGCGAGGTCATGAAGCTGGGGTCGGTCAGGGCGTCGATCTGCTCGGCGATGCTGAGCTCGCGCTCCTCGCCGGCCTGCTCGTTGTCGAGGCTGTCGGCGTCGATGTTATTGGTCGCGATATTTGTCATGGCGGAATTGTAATGCAGGGAGCTGCGCTTCGATTGGTCTTTCTTCTTGACCTTTCGGCCACGCTGCCACTACACTTGGTTGGGCGGTAATCAAACAATAGTTCGATTATCGAACAACGGCAACATCATTTCAAGTGGGCCGGATCATCCAGGCCCCAAGGCGGAGACATGATCGACAAAACCTATGAATCGCTGGAGCGTGCCGTCGCCGACGTGCACGACGGGGCGACCGTCATGATCGGGGGCTTCGGCAATGCCGGCATGCCGGCGCAGCTGATCGATGCCCTCATCGCGCAAGGCGCGCGTGAGCTCACGATCGTCAACAACAATGCCGGCAACGGCGACACCGGCCTGGCCGCACTGCTGGCCGCCAAGCGGGTGCGCAAGATCATCTGCTCGTTCCCGCGCCAGGCCGACTCCCACCACTTCGACGCCCTGTACCGCGCCGGCGAGATCGAACTCGAACTCACCCCGCAAGGCAACCTGGCCGAACGCATCCGCGCCGCCGGCGCCGGCATCGGCGGCTTCTTCACCCCCACCGGCTACGGCACCTTGCTCGCCGAGGGCAAGGAAACCCGCCTGATCGACGGCCGCCACTATGTGCTGGAATCGCCCATCCACGCCGACTACGCGCTGATCAAGGCGCACCGCGGCGACCGCTGGGGCAACCTCGTGTATCGCAAGACCGCGCGCAACTTCGGCCCGATCATGGCGATGGCCGCGAAAACCACCATCGCCCAGGTGAGCGAGATCGTGCCGCTGGGCGAACTCGACCCGGAAGTCATCGTCACGCCCGGGATTTTCGTGCAGCGCGTCGTGAAGGAGGCAGCATGAACCGCTATACCCGCGACCAGATCGCCGCGCGCGTGGCCCAGGACATCCACGAGGGCGCCTACGTCAACCTCGGCATCGGCCTGCCGACCAAGGTGGCGAATTACCTGCCGACGGACCGTGAAGTTTTTCTCCATAGCGAGAACGGCCTGCTCGGCATGGGCCCGGCCCCGGCGGCAGGCGAAGAAGACGAAGACCTGATCAACGCCGGCAAGCAGCCCGTGACCATCCTCACCGGCGGCGCCTACTTCCACCATGGCGACTCGTTCGCCATGATGCGCGGCGGCCACCTAGACATCTGCGTGCTGGGCGCGTTCCAGGTATCCCAGAAGGGCGACCTGGCCAACTGGCACACCGGCGCGCCGGATGCGATTCCCGCCGTCGGCGGCGCCATGGACCTGGCCATCGGCGCCAAGCAGGTGTTCGTGATGATGGATCACCAGACCAAGACCGGCGAGAGCAAGGTGGTCCAGCAATGCAGCTACCCGCTCACCGGCGTGGCTTGCGTGAACCGCATCTATACTGACCTGGCCGTCCTCGACGTCACGCCGCATGGCCTGCGCGTGCGCGAAATGGCGCCGGGCCTGAGCCTGGTCGAGCTGCAGGCCGTAACCGCGGCGCCCTTGCTGCCGCCTGAATCTGGAGACCCAGCATGACCGACGCTTATATCATCGACGCCGTCCGCACCCCCATCGGCCGCTACGGCGGTGCGCTGAAGGATGTGCGTGCCGACGACCTCGGCGCCATCCCCATGCGCGAGCTCATGGCGCGCAATCCATCGGTGGACTGGAGCCAGGTCGACGACGTCATCTACGGCTGCGCCAACCAGGCCGGCGAAGACAACCGCAACGTCGCCCACATGGCGTCCCTGCTGGCCGGCTTGCCGCCCGACGTGCCGGGCACCACCGTGAACCGCCTGTGCGGCTCGGGCATGGACGCCGTCGGCATCGCCGCGCGCGCCATCAAGGCCGGCGAAACGCAATTGATGATTGCCGGCGGCGTCGAATCGATGACGCGCGCGCCCTTCGTGATGGGCAAGGCCGACAGCGCGTTTTCGCGCCAGGCCGCGATCTACGACACCACCATCGGCTGGCGCTTCCCGAATAAACAGATGAAGCACCTGTACGGCACCGACTCGATGCCGGAAACGGCCGAGAACGTGGCCGTGGACTACCAGGTGTCGCGCGAAGACCAGGACCGCTTTGCCCTGGCCAGCCAGCAGAAGGTGGCGCGCGCGCAGAAGGAAGGCCTGTTCGCGGACGAGATCGTGCCGGTGCTGATCCCCCAGAAAAAAGGGGACCACATCCGCTTCGAGCACGATGAGCATCCGCGCGAGACCAGCCTCGAGGCGCTGGCCAAGCTGAAAGGCGTGGTGCATCCCGAAGGCTCGGTCACGGCGGGGAATGCTTCCGGCGTGAACGACGGCGCGTGCGCGCTCTTGATCGCCAGCGGCGAGGCGGCGGCCAGGTATGGCCTCACGCCGAAGGCGCGCATCGTCGGCATGGCGACTGCCGGCGTGGCGCCGCGCGTGATGGGCATCGGCCCGGCGCCGGCATCGAAGAAGCTGCTGGCCCAGCTGAACATGACCATCGACCAGATGGACATCATCGAACTGAACGAGGCGTTTGCCTCGCAAGGGCTGGCGGTGCTGCGCGAACTGGGCGTTGCCGACGACGATCCACGGGTGAATCCTTACGGCGGCGGCATCGCCCTGGGCCACCCGCTGGGCATGAGCGGCGCGCGCCTGGTGACCACGGCGATGTACCAGCTGCACCGGACCGGCGGCCGCTATGCGCTGTGTACCATGTGCATCGGCGTGGGGCAGGGCATCGCCATCGTGATCGAACGCGTCTGAGCGCGTGACTTGACTCGCAATACAATAAGAGAAGCAGGAGACAAACATGATTGATACCACCTCCGCACGCGGGAGCTTGCCATGATCGGCAATTTCATCGGCGTGCTGTTCGACGGCGTCGCCTACGGCGCGCTGCTATTTTTGATCAGCGTCGGCCTCTCGGTCACGATGGGCATGATGAACTTCATTAACCTGGCCCACGGCGCCTTTGCCATGGTCGGTGGCTATGTCTGCGTGACCCTGCTCAGCAAGCTGGGACTGCCTTTCCTGGCCACGCTGCCGCTGGCCTTCGTGGCAGCGGCCGTGGTCGGCCTGCTGCTGGAACGCACGCTGTACCGCCAGCTGTACAAAGCGACCCACCTGGACCAGGTGCTGTTCTCGATCGGCCTGACCTTCATGGCGGTAGCCGGCGCCACCTTCCTGTTCGGCCCCACCCAGCAGCCGGTGCACCTGCCGGACTGGCTGCGCGGCCAGGTACACGTGCTGGGCCTGGACCTCGGCGCCTACCGCCTGTTCCTGATCGGCGTCGTCGTCCTGGTCACGCTCGGCCTGTATCTGCTGATCGAGCGCACCCGCTTCGGCGCCCAGATCCGCGCTTCGGTCGACAACCAGACCGCGGCCGAGGGCCTGGGCATCAACGTCAGCCGTGTGTTTTCGCTCACCTTCGCACTCGGTTCCGGCCTGGCCGGGCTGGGCGGCGGCCTGGGCATCGACGTGCTGGGCCTGGACCCGAGCTTCCCGATCAAGTACATGGTCTACTTCCTGCTGGTGGTGGCCGTGGGCGGCGCCGGCTCCATCAAGGGTCCGCTAATCGCGGCCATCATCCTCGGCGTGTTCGACGTCGCCGGTAAATATTATGTGCCGGAAGTGGGCGCCTTCGTCATCTACACGCTGATGGTGGTACTGCTCATCCTGTTCCCGTTCGGCCTGGTACGGAGGAAAGCATGAACGCCTATTCGACGACGGCCATCAAGGCCAAGACCGATGCATCGCCGAGCGTGGATGCTGCGCCTGTCAGCCGCGGCGCGCTGCGCCTGCCGAACGACCGCTGGAAGCCGCTGGAAATCGCCTTCTGGCTGCTGCCGGTGGCCTCCTACTTCTTCTTCCCGGACTACCTGGTCCTGATCAGCCAGATCATGATCATCGGCCTGTTCGCGATGTCGCTCGATTTGATCCTGGGGTACGCCGGCATTGTCTCGCTGGGTCACGCGGCCTTCTTCGGCCTCGGCGCCTACACAGCGGGGCTGCTGTCGGTGCATGGCTGGGGCGAGCCGATCTCCGGCCTGTTCGCGGCGGCCATCGTGGCGGCGGTGGCGGGCTTCATCGTCAGTTTCCTGGTCATCCGCGGGCAAGACCTGGCGCGCCTGATGGTCACGCTCGGCATCGGCCTGATGCTGTTCGAGGCGGCGAACAAGGCGGCCTTCATCACCGGCGGCGTCGACGGCCTGTCGGGCATGGTGATGCAGCCGCTGTTCGGCACCTTCGAGTTCGACTTGTTCGGCAAGACCGCCTTCTGGTACAGCTTTGCGGTGCTGTTCATCCTGTTCGTGGCCATGCGCCGCGTGGTGAATTCGCCTTTTGGTTTGTCGCTGCGCGGCATTCGCGAAGGCGGACGGCGCATGCCGGCCATCGGCGCGAATGTCGACCGCCGCCTGGTGGCCGTGTTCACGCTGGGTGCGGCGGTGGCCGGTATCGCCGGCGCGCTGCTGGCCCAGACCACGCAGTTCGTGGGCCTGGATGTACTCGGCTTCCCGCGCTCGGCGGAACTGCTGATCATGCTGGTACTCGGCGGGACCGGACGCCTGTACGGCGCGCTGGTCGGCGCGGCGGTGTTCATGGTCGCGCAGGACAAGATCGCGGGCTTCGACCCGACCTACTGGCAGTTCTACATCGGCCTGCTGCTGGTGCTGATCGTGCTGTTCGCACGCGGCGGTATCCTGGGCGGCCTGGAGAAGATCGCCGCCAAATTCAAACGCCAGGAGGCAGCATGACCATGACCCTGCGCACCGAAGCGCTCTGCAAGCAGTGGGGCGGCTTCAAGGCGAATACCGATATCTCGCTCACCTTCGAGCCCGGCGCGCGCCACGCGCTGATCGGCCCGAACGGCGCCGGCAAGACCACCTTCATCAACCTGCTCACCGGCGGTTTTCCGCCATCGAGCGGCAAGGTCTTCCTGGGCGGCGAGGACATCACGCGCCTGGCCCAGCATGAGCGTGTAAAACGCGGCATGACGCGCACCTTCCAGATCAACACCCTGTTCGCCGGGATGACCGTGCTCGAATCGGTGATGCTGGCGATCTGCGAACGGCGCGGCCTGCAGAAGGTGTGGTGGAAGACGGTGGCGAAACACGCCGACGTGGTGGAAGAAGCGATGGCGCTGCTGGCCACCCTCAAGCTCACGAACGAGGCGAACAGCATCACGCGCAGCATGGCCTACGGCAAGCAGCGCCTGGTGGAGATCGCGCTGGCGCTGGCCACGCAGCCGAAGATCCTGCTGCTGGACGAACCGGCGGCCGGCATACCTTCGCTGGAAAGCAAGGAGCTGTTCGAGGTCATCGCCGGCTTGCCGCGCGACGTGACGGTGGTCTTCATCGAGCACGACATGGGCCTGGTATTCCGCTTCGCCGACCGCATCACCGTGCTGGTGGGCGGCAAGGTGCTGACCGAAGGGACGCCCGAAGAGATCGCGGCCGATCCGCGTGTGAAGGAAGTGTATCTGGGGGAGGCCGAACATGCCTGAATTGCTTGCATTGGACCGGGTGACGGCCGGTTATGGCGAATCGATCGTGCTGGAAGACGTGTCGTTCACGATGAACGAGGGCGACAGCCTGGCGCTCCTGGGACGCAATGGCGTCGGCAAGACCAGTTTGCTCGTCACGCTGATGGGACTGACCAGGCTGCACAAGGGATCGATCCGCTGGGCCGGCGGCGACATCGCGCGCGTGCCGACGTATAAGCGTTCGCGCTCGGGGCTGGGCTGGGTGCCGCAGGAACGCCACATGTTCCCCTCGCTGACGGTGGAAGAGCACTTGACCGTGGTCGAGCGCCCGGGGCCCTGGAACCTGGCCAAGATCTACGAGATCTTCCCGCGCTTGCACGAGCGGCGCGCGAACATGGGCAACCAGTTGTCAGGCGGCGAGCAGCAGATGCTGGCGATTGCCCGCGCCCTGATGACGAATCCGCGCATCCTGCTGCTGGACGAGCCGATGGAAGGCCTGGCGCCGATCATCGTGCAGGAGCTGGTGCGCGTGATCCGGCGCCTGGTCGCGGACGAAGGGATGTCCGTGATCGTGGTCGAGCAGCATGCGCGGCTGGCCTTGTCGCTGACGGCGCGCGCAATCGTGCTCGATCGGGGGCGGATCGTGCATGACTCGGATTCCGCCAGCTTGCTGGCCGATGGCGAGAAGCTGGATCGGCTTGTAGCCGTCGCGTAGGGTGGACGGCTTCGCCGTCCACGCGTCGATTGTTGGCAGCGAGATCATCGTGCACGCGATCGGGACCGGTAACGATCAACGCGTGGACGGGGAACCCGTCCACCCTACGGTTTCACCTGTACCGGTTCTTTTCACGCCCCAATGGGCGAACATATAAAAACGAGGAGACAACGTGTCAAATAAAGCAAACCCTGTCCGCCGCCACATCCTGCTCGGCGCCGCGATGCTCACCGCAGGCTTCACCGCCCACGCCGCAGAGCCCCTGAAAGTCGGCCTGATCGTCCCCATGTCCGGCCCCTTCGCCTCCACTGGCCGCCAGGTCGACGCCGCGGTAAAACTCTTCCTGCAGCAAAACGGCAGCACCGTCGCCGGCCGCCAGGTCCAGATCATCCTGAAGGACGACGGCGGTGTCTCGCCGGACGTCACCAAGCGCATCGCCCAGGAGCTGGTGGCGCGCGACAAGGTGCAGGTGCTGGCCGGCTTCGGCCTGACCCCGCTGGCCTTTGCCGCCGCGCCGGTCGCCACGCAAGCCAAGGTGCCGATGATCGTCATGAACGCCGCCACCTCGGTGATCCCGCAACGTTCGCCCTACATCGTGCGCAGCGGCTTCACGCTGGCCCAGGTGACGGCGCCGATGGCGCAGTGGGCGGCGAAGAACAAGATCAAGTCGGTGGTGACCTTCGTGTCCGACTACGGCCCCGGCATCGACGCCGAGAAGGTCTTCGTGAAGGACTTCACGGCTGCCGGCGGCAAGATCGTCGCTTCGCTGCGCGCGCCGCTGCGCAACCCCGACTACGCGCCTTTCCTGGCGCGCGTGAAGGACGCCAAGCCGGACGCCGTGTTCGTGTTCGTGCCGTCGGGGGAGGGCGCCGCCGTGCTGAAGCAGTTCACCGACCGCGGCCTGGCCGCCGCCGGCATTCGCCTGATCGCCACCGGCGATGTGCTCGATGACGACCTGATGCCGAGCATCGGCAACGCCGCGCTGGGCGTGGTCAGCAGCCACCATTATTCGGCCGCCCACCCGTCGCCGGAAAACAAGGCCTTCGTCGCCGCCTTCACCAAGGCCAACAAGGACATGCGGCCGAACTTCCACGCTGTTGGCGCGTATGACGGCATGCACATGCTGTACGCGGCGCTGAAGAAGACGAACGGCGACAGCACGGGGCCGAAGCTGGTGGAGGCGATGAAGGGCCTGGCGTGGAACAGCGTGCGCGGGCCGGTGAGCATCGACCCGGCGACGCGCGACATCGTGCAGACCGTGTACATCCGCAAGGCGGAGCAGGTGGATGGCGGGATCTACAACGTCGAGTTCGATAAGGTCGAGAAGTTCAAGGATCCGGGCGTGGAGTGAGCGGAACTGCTGCCGGAGCCGGGTTCGTGACCGGCAGCCGGCGGCGTATCGATTGTCGATGGCGGCCTGCGGCCTGTTTCGGGTTGCCAATGACGGCCTGCGGCCTGACTCGGATTGTCGATCAGGGCCTGCGGCGTGTCTCGGATTGTCGATGACGGCCCGCGGCCTGTCTCGCATTGTCGATGACAGCCTGCGGCCTGTCTCGTACGGTGGGCACCCCGTGCCCACGCGGATTCAGCACACCTGTAACGGAACAGGCAACAGCCCCGTTTGCGCATGCAAACGGCTTGTTATGTGCGCCGATGATCATGTGATGAAACCGCGTGGGCATGAATGCCCACCCTACAAGGTCAACGGGGCGCGGCTTTGGCCATTGTTCTCGCGCACCAGCTTGCCCAGCAATTCCATGAACTGTGCTTGCTCCCCCGGATCGAGCGGCGCCAGCAAGCGATCGCGCAAGCGCTGCGCCCCCGGCACCAGGTCCCGCAACACCCGCGTCCCCTCGGACGTAATGCTCAAGGCCCGCTGCCTCCGATTATGCGGCAACACCTTCCGCTCCAGCAGCCCCTTTTCCTCGAGCCTGGCACACACGGTTGCCCCGGTCGAGGTATCGATCGCCGCCAGCCCCGCCAGCGATACCTGGTCGATCCCCGGATGCTCGGCCAGCCGGCTCAGCATCGCATATTGCACGGGCGTCAGTTCATCGCCCATTTCGTCGTAAAACAAGGACACTGAAATCTGCTGCGCCCGGCGTAGCAAGTGCCCCGGGTGTTGGTACAAATCCAGCATTCCGTCCTGGTTGTCGTGTGCTTTTTCTGTCGGCATATTTCCTTATCGAAGTGCTGCAGCGCACCATCAAAAAAGTCTGAAAACCTAGTTTACTTTGTCCCGCAAACGCGTGATACTTTTTTCCACATTCAGTGCACTGAAGATTAAAACAGACACCATCAAGGAGACAAGCATGTTCCCGAAAAACGCCTGGTACGTTGCCTGCACCCCCGACGAAATCGAGGGCAAGCCCCTGGGCCGCCAGATCTGCGGCGAAAAGATCGTTTTCTACCGCGGCCAGGGCGGCAAGGTCGCCGCCGTCGAGGATTTCTGCCCGCACCGCGGCGCGCCGCTGTCGCTCGGCTTCGTCCGCGACGGCAACCTGGTCTGCGGCTACCACGGCCTGGAAATGGGCTGCGAAGGCAAGGCCATCGCCATGCCGGGCCAGCGCGTGCGCGGCTTCCCCTGCATCGGCAGCTACGCGGTCGAAGAGCGCTACGGCTTCATCTGGGTCTGGCCGGGCGACAAGGCGCTGGCCGACCCGGCCACCATCCACCACCTGGAATGGGCTGACAACCCGGAATGGGCCTACGGCGGCGGCCTGTACCATATCAACTGCGACTACCGGCTGATGGTCGATAACCTGATGGACCTGACCCACGAGACCTATGTCCACGCGTCGTCCATCGGCCAGAAGGAGATCGATGAAGCCCCGGTCACGACCAAGCTCGAAGGCGAGCAGGTGGTGACCAGCCGCTTCATGGAGAACATCATGCCGCCGCCGTTCTGGCAGGCGGCCCTGCGTGGTAACGGCCTGGCCGACAGCGTGCCGGTCGACCGCTGGCAGATCTGCCGCTTCAACGCGCCCAGCCACGTGATGATCGAGGTCGGCGTGGCGCATGCGGGCAAGGGCGGCTACCATGCGCCGGCCGAGCACAAGGCGTCGAGCATCGTGGTCGACTTCATCACGCCCGAAACCGAAACTTCGCACTGGTACTTCTGGGGCATGGCGCGCCACTTCAAGCCTGGCGATGCGGCGCTGACCGACACCATCCGCACGGGCCAGGGCAAGATCTTCAGCGAAGACCGCGAGATGCTCGAGCTGCAGCAGCAGAATATCCTGCGCCACCCCGAGCGCAAGCTGCTGATGCTGAACATCGACGCCGGCGGCGTGCAGTCGCGCCGCATCATCGACGCATGGCTGGCGAAGGAAAGGCCGCAAGAGGTGGCGGCATGAGCACCATCGAAGTCAAGGTCGCAAACCGGGTCTGCGAAGCCGACGGCATCTGCAGCTACGAGCTGGTGCGCCTTGATGGGCAGGCGCTGCCGGCGTTCGAGGCGGGCGCCCACATCGACGTCCACCTGGCCGGCAATCTGGTCCGCCAGTACTCGCTGTGCAATGCGCCGGGCGAAACCCACCGCTACCAGATCGGTGTGCTGCGCGACGCCGATTCGCGCGGCGGCTCGCAGGCCATGCACGACCATATCGACACCGGGTCCGTGCTGCGGATCAGCGAGCCAAAGAACCATTTTCCGCTGGTGGCGGCGCAGCGCACGGTGCTGCTGGCCGGCGGCATCGGCGTGACGCCGATCCTGGCGATGGCCGAGGCGCTGGCTGCGCAAGGAGCGCGCTTCGAGCTGCACTACAGCGCGCGCTCGCCGGAGAAGGCGGCGTTCAAGGAGCGGCTGGCGGGCTGCGGCTTTGCGGCCCAGGTGCAGTTTCACTACGATAGCGGCGATGCGGCGCAGAAGCTCGATCTGGCAACGCTGCTCGCGCAGCCGGAAGCAGGCACGCACGTGTACGTGTGCGGTCCGCAGGGCTTCATCGGGTATGTGCTGGACACGGCCAAGGGTCTGGGCTGGCCGGCGGAGCAGCTGCATGTCGAGTATTTCAGTGCGGCGGCGGTCGATACGAGTGGCGATGGCGCCTTCGACGTCAGGCTGGCGTCAAGCGGGCAGACCTTCACCATCCCGGCCGGGAAGACGGTCATCAAGATCCTCGAAGAGCAGGGTGTGGTGATTCCGTATTCGTGCGAGGAGGGCGTGTGCGGGACTTGCCTGACGCGCGTGGTCGAGGGCGTGCCGGATCACCGGGACATGTACTTGACCGAGGAAGAGCAGGCGGCGAACGACCAGTTCACGCCTTGCTGTTCGCGCTCCAAGTCGCCGGTGCTGGTGCTGGACTTATAAAGGCCCGGAACTTCGACCGAACGGTGGGCACCCCGTGCCCACGCGGTTGCATGCGTCAGCTTGCACACGCTGCGGGGAGGTGTCGCCCGCAAACGCAACGCTCGGCCGGCGGCCGTTCGAGAGGCAGATGCCGTACCGCGTGGGCTCGAGAGCCTAGCGCGGCCCGGCCCACCCTACATGAGTCGGGTTGAGATGCCCGCGCCGCGTGTTACGACACAGGCCGGGTTTGGGTACCGGCGCCGCGCGTCACGTGCAGCATGCGGCTGGGCGTGCGCACCTTGGCCGTATGCCAGACACCGCGCGGGACCAACACGGCTCCAACCCCGTCCAGCACGATGCGTTCAATCGTATCGCCACGCTCCAGCAACAGCTCCACGGCGCCCGACAACAAGTAGACGAATTCATCGCCCTCGGGATGCATCTCCCAGCTCGGCCAATCCTCGACGAATTCGTATTCGCTGATCAGCCAGCCCTGACCGTTCTGCCCGGTTTCAGTCTCGGGAAGCGACCAGAAAGCGTCGGCGGAAAACGTGCGCGCCGCACCGTCTTCGGCAAGGTGGACATAGGTGTGCTGGGGATGGAGGACCATGACCGCTCCGCTGGGTAGGAAATGCCACCCATCCTAGCACCGCCGCCGGCCGGGAGATCAAATCCAGGTAACGAAACCCACCACCGCCTCCTGGAAGGCCTGCGGCTGTTCCACCGCGCTCAGGTGCGAGGCCTCCTGCAGCACCACCAGCCGCGCTTCCGGAATCCCCTCGACCAGTGCCTGCGCCATCGCCACCGGCGTGCCCTGGTCCAGCTCCCCGGCAATCACCAGCGTCGGCACGCTGATCGCCCCTAGCCGCGCCGTGGTATCCACCTTGCCGACCGCATTGCAGCAGCCGACATACCCCACCGCATCGGTGCTCACCACACGCCGCCGAAAGCGCGCCACCGTGCCCGGCTTCTGCGCGCGGTAGGCGTCATGGAAGTAGCGCCCCATCACCGCATCGGCAATCGCCTCGATCCCGCTTGCGCGCACGGTGGCGATACGCTGCTCCCACACCGCCTGCGCCGCTTCCGGGTAGGCGCTCGTGGTATTTGCCAGCACCAGGGCCCGCACCAGCGAAGGGTGGCGCAAGGCCAGCTCTTGCCCGACCATGCCGCCCATCGACAGGCCGACCCACACCACCGGCCCGCTATCGAGCTCGCGCAGCATGCGCGCGGCGTCGTCGGCCAGGTCGGCCATCGTGTACAGCGCATCCGGCGCATCCGAGCTGCCGTGGCCGCGGTGGTCGTAGGCGATCACGCGGCAATCCTCGGCCAGGGTGTTGGCCAGCGCATCCCACATCGTCAGGTCGCAGCCCAGGGCGTGGCTGAGCACCACCGTGTGGCGCGGCGCCTTGCCATTGCGCGGCTCGCGCACGCTGTAGTGCAGCACGGGCGCGCTCGCGGTGCGTCCTTCGCGGCCGATGCCGCTGTGCGTGGCCGCGGCCGGTGCGGCAGGTGCCAGGGTGTAGCCGATCTGCTCGCCCACCTCGCGCAGGATCGCCGTCGTGTGGGTAAAAGCGGTATTCGCCGCCGGCACGCCGGCGTAGATGGCCGACTGCATCAGGATTTCCTTGATCTCGTCGGGCGTCAGGCGGCTGCCTTCATCGCCCAGCAACGCCGCGCGCACGTGCAGCTCGAATTCTTCCCAGCGCCCCAGCGCGATCGTGATCGACAGGACGATGGCGCGGCGCGTCTTGTGGTCCAGGCCCGGTCGGCCCCAGATCTCGTTCCAGGCGAAGCGGGTGATCAGGTTCTGGAAATCGGCATTGAAGCCGGTGGCCTTGTCGAGCGAACGGTCGACCCAGGCGTCGCCGAGGACATTGCGGCGGTTTTGCAGGCCGCGCTCGAAATCATGGTCTATCGGATCGAAACTCATGTGCGGTATTCACTCGTGGAAGGGATGGTGTTCGTCAAAGGCGGCCATGTCGGCACGCAGGCGCGCCAGCTGGCGTTCGGCCAGGCGGCGCGCGGGGAGGGCGGCGGCAACCGGGTCGAAGACGGCGGCCAGCTTGTCCAGATCCACGTGCGCCGACAAGGCAGGGTCGGCCTGCACGGCGTCGCGCAGCAAGGTGTCCAGGCCGCGCTGTTCAGCGGCGGCGCGCCCGCTCAGCGCCTCCAGCAAGGCATGTGCCTTGGGACGCCCGACGGCCGCGGCCAGGTAGCTCGATGCCGCTTCGGCAAACACGAGGCCGTGCAAACCGTCGATGTTGGCCAGCATGCGGCCAGTGTCGACCTTCAGCCCGGCAAAGGCTTCGTCCAGCGCGCGCAGGGCGCCGTGCGCCGACAGGAACAAATTCGGCCACTCGGCCAGCTCCGCCTGCCAGTTGCCGAGGCCACGCTCGTGCTCCTGGTTCATGCAGGCCAGCAGGGCCGCCGCATGCTGGGGCGTGCGGCGGGCGGCGGCCGTCGCGATCATGCTCGATACCGGATTGCGCTTGTGCGGCATGGCCGAGGAACCGCCCCGGCCGCCGCCGGAAGGCTCGGCCAGTTCGCCGATTTCGCCCTGCGCCATCAGGCCCAGGTCCGTCGCCAGCTTGCCGAGGCTGCCGGCCAGCACTGCGACTTCCATGCCCAGCCGCACCCACTCGTCGCGCTGGGTGTGCCAGGCGGCGTCGGCCAGCTTCAGGCCCAATTCCTTCGCCATGCGTTCGGCCACGGCGCCGCCGCGCTCGCCCATCACCGACAGGGTACCTACGGCGCCGCCCAGCTGCAGCTGCAGGGCGCGTGCCGAGGCCGAGCGGATTTGCGCCCGCGCGCGCACCAGCGGCGCCAGCCAGCCGGCCGCCTTGAAACCCAGGCTCGTCACCTGGGCCGGCTGCATCAGCGTGCGCGCCAGCACCGGCGTGGCCAGGTGGTCCTCGGCCAGGCGCAGCAGGTGGCCGCACAAATCGTGCAGGCCGTCGTCGAGCAGTTGCAGGGCCTCACGCGTAACCAGCACCATGGCGCTGTCGATCACGTCCTGGCTGGTGCTGCCCCAATGGACGTGGCGCGCCGCCGCCTCGTCGTACAGGCCGACGGTCTTGGTGAGTTCCTTCACCAGCGGGATGGCCAGGCTGCCGGCGCGGCGGCCGGCGACGATCAGCGCCGGGATGTCGTACAGCTGGGCGTTGCAGACGCCGGCAATCGCCGCCGCCGCGGGCTGTGGAATCAAGCCTTCCTCGGCCTGGGCCCGCGCCAGGGCGGCTTCGAAGCGGAACATGGCCTGCACGACCGCCGCGTCGTCGAAGGCGGCGATCATGTCGGGCGTGGTCAGGAAACTGTCGAAGATCGACACACTCATCGGGGCTCCTGGTCGAGGCGGTTCGTCATGCGTAGTCGAAGAAGGCGGTTTCCTTCTCGGTCTGCATCCAGATGTCCCAATGATACTGCGCGTCGCCGGTTTTCCGGGCCAGCAGGGTCGCGCGGCGCGCTTCCGGCACCTGGTTGAGGATGGCCGACTGAGCGAGGCCGGTGTCGTCTTCCAGGAAGACCGCGGTGAACTGGTGCTTGGTCAGGCCGCGCGCGAACACGGTCACGTACATGACCGGCTCGCCGCGCGTGGCCGGCTGAGGCAACGGCACGCGCATGCTGAATTCGCCGTCGGCGCCGCTCGGCACGCGGCGGAAACCGGGAATCGCCTGCTCGGCTTCGCTGGCGGCGCCGTCGGGAATCCAGGCCTCGATCTGGGCATCGTTGATCGGGTTGCCGTCGCCGTCGTAGATGACGCCGCTGACCAGGATGCTGGGGCCGTCGATCTTCAGGGTGCCAGGCATGCTGGCATCGGTCGCCCATTTCCAGGCTTCGTGCGAGAAGGGGCCGACGGTTTGGGAGGTGGTGATTTTTTCCAGTGCGTTGCTCATGCTGTGCTCCCTACAGGCCCATCGGCGTGGCATTGCGTCCGCGCAGGACGATATCGAATTCGTAGCCGAGCATTTCGGTGCCGACCGTGTGTTCCAAACTGAAGCGCGAGATCAGGCGCTGGCGCGCGGCTTCGTCGGGGATGCTCTGGAAGATCGGGTCGTAGTCGAACAGCGGGTCGCTGGGGAAGTACATCTGCGTCACCAGGCGCTGGGCATACACGTTGCCGAACAGGGAAAAATGGATGTGCGCGGGGCGCCAGGCCTTGTCGTGGTTGCCCCAGGGGTAGGGGCCGGGCTTGATGGTGACGAAGCGGTAACGGCCTTCGTCGTCGGTCAGCATCTTGCCCAGGCCGGTGAAATTCGGGTCCAGCGGCGCGGCGTGCTGGTCCTTGCTGTGCCAGTAGCGGCCGGCTGAGTTGGCTTGCCAGACCTCGACCAGGGAATTGCGCACTGGCTTGCCGTCCTCATCCACCACGCGGCCGGTGACGACGATCTTTTCGCCCAGGGGCTCGCTTTCCCCGTGCATGGTGAGGTCGGCGTCGTGCGGGAGCAGGATGCGCGGGGTCGCGACGATGTTCTGCGTTACCGGCAGCGGCGCCTCGATGCGCAGGTTCGGCAGCAGCGGGCCGCGCTTGACGGTGGATTTATAGGCGGGGTAGACGAGTTCCGGCCAGGTGCCCGGTTCGACGGTATCGAATTTCACGGCATGTCTCCTTCGATTGGTGTTGTGATGCCAAAAATCGTAGAGAATTCCGCACGACCTCACAAGCGGCGGAGCGAGGGCAGCATCCGCCACGCGCACAATGTGTGCGATACTCGCACAAATCAACGAATTTCTGCTCGCATGGCGCTTGAGAACGACGCACCGCTGGAACGCGACCTGGTCGCCGGTCTGGAAAAGGGCCTGAAGGTCATCGAAGCCTTCGACCAGGACCGCTCGCGCCTGAGCATCGCCGAGGTGGCCGAAGCAACCGGCCTGACCCGCGCCGCCGCCCGCCGCTACCTGATCACGCTGACCCATCTCGGCTATATGCGCCACGAAAACAAGCTGTTTTCGCTGACGCCGGCCGTGCTGCGCCTGGGCCAGTCCTACCTGCACTCGGCGCGCCTGCCGCGCATTGCCCAGCCGCTGCTGTACCGGCTCGCCTATTCGCTGGGGGAAGCGGCTTCGGTCGGGGTGCTGGACCACGATCAACTGGTATGCGTGGCGGCGGTGAGCGCCGGGCAGCTGGTATCGGCCACGCTGCAGCCGGGCACGCGCGTGCCGGCCTACTGCACGGCAAACGGGCGCATGCTGCTGGCCAGCCTGCCGCAGGAGCAGATCGCGCGCTTCCTGGAACGGGCCGCGCCGGAGCCGATTACCCAGCACACCATCGTCAACAAGGAGCGCCTGGCGCTGGAAATCGCGCGGGCGCGGGCGCAAGGCTATGCGCTGGTCGACCAGGAGCTGGAGCTGGGCCTGCGCACGGTTGCCGTCCCCTTGCGTAATTTCCGTGGGGAGGTGGTGGCGGCGATGAACGTGAGCGTGCATGCGGGCAGGCTGCCGGTGGAGCAGATGGTGGAGCGCTGCTTGCCGGCGATGATCAAGATCCAGGTGGAGCTGGGCGCCTTATTGTGATGGGCAGCCTCGCCTTGGAACCTGTCCGATTTGTCCGTCCTGGAATCCTGCCATGGTCCGTTTAAGCTTCGCCGTCCTGTTCTTGCTGCTGTCCATCTACGAGGCAGCCAATCTGACTGGTTATTCGTGGCAGCGGCGTCAGGTGGTCCCGGAACAGGAACTCATCGATGCTGCCATCCGCTACAGCTATCCAGGCATCTACGCGAATGCGCAGGAACTGCGGCGCGATTACTCGACATTCCGGCCCGAGGTCCGGTACTGGGGCAGCTGGACCTGGTCGGTGGAAAACGGCGTGTTCGAGAAGCTGCTGGGCCTGACCAACTACCAGGTTCGGCTGCCGGAGGATATCGTCATGGTCAGCAAGGATGGGGTCGCCCAGTTCTCGCGCGGGGACACGAGTTGTGCGGGCGACGGCGAATGTCCGATCACGCCGCCGGACCGCCCCGAGCGGGGCATCGTCGGCACCGTGCAAGAGGGTCCGCCGGATTACGCGACGTCCTCGGTTTTCACGCTGGCCTGGAAGGACCAGGATAGCGGCCAACTTAGCGGCCAACTTAGCTCCCGGCTTTTCAAGTCAGGGCACTGCTTTGCGGCGTCGATCGTCACGGCCGACAGCACCCAGCTGCGCATCAAGCTGGCCGACGGCGGCGAACACACGGTGCGCACCGGCTACGGCTATTACCTGGTGTCCGTCCGCAGCGATGGGCAGGCGCGGATGCGGATTTCCAAAGCCATGTTCGAGCAGTCCCGCAACTGCAGCGACGAGGCAAGGCAAGCGTGGCCGAATGTCGGCGGCTGGGCCTGGAAGCGCTGAGCCGCTCAGGACCTTCTCGCGCCTGGCTAAGCGGGCGCTACGCATAAGCATAAGCGTATACGGTATTGGCGTTGTCATTGGGCCCCTGCTAATCTTGCATCCCCCGGCAGCCATGGCGCTGCCGCGCCCATTCAAGAACAAGAGAGAACCCATGAGCTGCAAACACCCCTCCGCCAATCCGGCACGCGCCGTCCTCGTCCTCGGCCTGATCGCCTCCCTGGCCCCGGTCGCCTACGCGCAAGAACAAGCCCCGCAACAAGATCCGGCCGCCGGCGAACAGATGCAAAGCGTGGTCGTCACCGGCACCCGCTCGCTGAACCGCCGCACCCTCGATTCCGAGTCGCCGGTCGACGTCATCGGCAGCAAGGAACTGCTGAGCACCGGTTCGGGCGAACTGGCCACTGTGCTGGCGCGCCTGCTGCCGTCGATGAACTTCCCGCGCCCGAGCGGCGCCGACGCCAGCGATGCCGTGCGTCCGGCGCAGCTGCGCGGCCTGTCGCCCGACCAGACCCTGGTGCTGGTGAACGGCAAGCGCCGCCACGCATCGAGCGTCGTTAACGTCAACGGCACCCTGGGCCGCGGCTCGGCGCCGGTCGACCTGAACGCGATCCCGCTGGCCGCCATCGAGCGCATCGAGGTGCTGCGCGACGGCGCCGCAGCCCAGTACGGCTCGGACGCGATCGCCGGCGTGGTCAACATCATCCTCAAGAAGGGTGCTGAAGGCGGCGAAGCCGAACTGACCTACGGCGGCTACGACAAGGGCGACGGCAAGCAAGTGACCGTGCGCGGTTCCACCGGCTTCAAGCTGGGCGACGACGGCTGGGTGCGCGTGGCCGTGGAAGCGGCCGACCGCGACTACACCAACCGTGCGTTCGCCGATCCGCGTCCCTCGGCCGGCCCGCGCCAGGGCACCGTCACCCAGCGCTACGGCGACCCGGACAGCAAACCGCGCACGGTCTTCGCCAACAGCCAGTACCGCATCAACGAGAACCTCGACTGGTACGCCTTTGCGAACTACGGCGAGCGCAAGACCTCGTCAGCCGCGGTGTTCCGCACCGCCTACACCAACAACGACCGCACCGCGCTGCGCACCCCGCTCTATCCGGAAGGCTTCCAGCCCCTGCTCGACAGCAAATCTGTCGATTCCTCGCTTGTTACCGGCCTGCGCGGCGACCTGGACGGCTGGCGTTGGGACGCGAGCCTGAACTATGGCCGCAACCGCTTCACGCTGGACATCGACAATACGGTCAACTACGCCCTCGGCGCCACCAGCCCGACCCGCTTCTATGCGGGCGAGCTGACCTCGACCCAGAAGCTGGCCAACCTGGATGTGGCGCGCGAGATTCCCGTGTCCTTCATGAGCGGCCCGCTGACGGTGGCGGTGGGCGCAGAAGCGCGCTTCGAGTCCTACGATATCGGCGCCGGCGAAGCCAATTCCTACTTCGGCAGCGGTGCGCAGGGCTACTCCGGTTTCCGTCCCGAGAACGCCGGCAAGAACACCCGCAACAACAAGTCGTTCTACCTGAACCTGGAAGGCGACATCACGAAGGCGCTGTCCGGCGCCCTGGCCCTGCGCCACGAACGCTACAGCGACTTCGGCAACACCACCTCGGCCAAGGCCTCGGCGCGCTATGCCTTCACGCCGGAATTCGCGCTGCGCGGCACGGCCTCGAGCGGCTTCCGCGCGCCGTCACTGGCGCAGTCCTTCTATACCATCACCACCACCAACACGCTGCTGGTGAACGGCACCAGCGCCCTGGTCGAAACCGGCACCTTCCCGGTCGCCAGCGCGGCCGCCGCGGCGCTCGGCGCCCAGCCGCTGAAGGCGGAAAAGGCGCGCAACCTGAGCATCGGCGCCCAATGGCAGCCGAATCGCAACTGGACCACGACGCTCGATTTGTACCGCATCGACATCGACGACCGCATCGTGTTCTCGTCAAACCTGCAACTGGCGAATGCGCCGACCCTGGCCAGCACCCTTGCCGGCCAGGGTATCTTCGTCGGCGCCGCGCGCTACTTCACCAACGCCGTGGACACCCGCACCGAGGGCGTGGACCTGGTCAGCACCTACCGCTTGAACCTGCAGCAGTACGGGCGCGCCGACCTGACCCTGGCCTACAACCACAACGACAACGAAGTCAAGCGCGTAGCGGCCACGCCGGGCGTGCTGTCGGCGCAGAACCTGGTGCTGGTGGACCGCCAGACCGTGAACCGGCTGACGGTCGGCTCGCCGAAGGACAAGCTGAGCCTGTCGGGCGACTACACGCGCGGCATCTGGAATGGCCGCGCCACCGTTACCCGCTACGGCGAATTCACGGTGCCGCAAAACGATCCGACGCGCGACCAGCATTACGATCCGCAATGGGTGCTCGACCTGGCCGCCAGCGTGCGCGTGGCCAGCCAATGGCGCCTGACGGCCGGCATCGACAACGTCACCAACCGCTACCCGGCGCAGGTGACCTCGCTGTCGAACCTGAACATGGACGGCACCCAGCCGTACAGCGTATGGGCGCCGAACGGCTTCAATGGCCGCTACTTCTACCTGAAGGCAGGCTATACCTGGTAAGGCGCGAGCCTGGGTGTAACTGGCTGGACTCCTGCGCGGCATCGGGTAGGGTGGACGGGTCCCCCCGTCCACGCGTTCAGCCAGCCCAGGCCGGCTACTCCCGGCTGGCCTGCACGACGACCCCATTGGCGCCGGCCGCAATCCAGATCACGGCTGCGAGGATGGCGATCCAGCCGGCGAAAAGCATCGGCAGCGTATAGGCAGGCCTGGCAAAGGCAAGCACGGCGCAGGCCAGGTTGACGGCGATCGGCAAGGCCAGGCGCGCGGCCGCATAGCGGTTCAGGCGCGCGATGGCGCGCTCCGAACCGTAGTCGACAAAGTTGAGCAGCCGACGTTGCGGCGCCAGATACAGCAGGGCGACGACGAAGGTCAGCGCGCTGGCAAGGATCAGGAAGATTTCCGGCATGGTGCTCCTATAAGCGATTGCTGGACGTTCAATCAATATTTTCCGTTAGGAAATCGCTTTCGCCTACTAGCAGCCCGAATAGGAACACGACGTTCAAGCATCCGCGCCCGACTCGGCCGTCGACTGGGTCTGCTGCCTGAAGGCCTTCGGCGTCACGCCAATCAGTTTCTTGAACAGCCGGCTAAAGTATGCGGGGTCCTGGAACCCCAGTTCATACGCGATGCTCGCGATCCCGGCCGGCACATAGGTCAGCTTGCGGCAAGCTTCCAGCATCAAGCGGTCTTGCGTGATCTCGAAGGCCGATTTTCCCGACAACTTCAGGCACAGCCGGTTCAAGCGCGTTGGCGCCACCCGCAGCAGGTCGGCATAGCGCCCGACCTGCCACTGCTCCTTGTAGTGCCGCTCGACCTCCACCCGGAAGCGGCTGAACAAGGCAAAGTCGCCGCGCCCCGAGCGGTCGGCGAGGCGGCGCTCGGCGTGCACCCGCACCAGCATCAGCAAGGCGCTGCGCGCCAGCCATTCCAGCATCAGCGTGTGTCCCTGGCGCGGCCAGGCGGCTTCCAGGATCAAATTGCGCAGCAAGGCCTCGATGCGTTCGCCCGTCTCCGGCACGGCGTCGAGGGCGATCGCGAGCGGCTGTACGAACAGCGGCGTGAACAGGTCGCCTTCATGGCCGGCCGCCGCGAACAGCATGCCCTGGTCGATGGTCAGCACATAGCCATGCGCCTCCTCCGAGAAATCGAAACCGTGGGGCAGCGACGGGTGGATCGTCAGCGCCACCGGACCGTCGCATTCCCACAGCGCGCCGTCGATGTTTGCGCGCACCTGGCCGCCGAACAAAAAAAGTACCTGGAACAGCCCGGCATGGGTGTGGGTGTCGATGTGCCAGTCGTACTGGCGGCTGCGCGTTTCGATCAGCTCGATGTGCACGCCTTCGGCATCCGTGCCCCGCGTGAGCTCGCCATACAGGGCGAACTGGGGAATCCGGGCGGGCAAGGCTGACTGCAAAGAAGGCATGGCTGGTCCGGGCGATCGGCAGGGGAATGCAAAAATAGTACAAGTTTTTTCGGCTTTCATCCATTCATATCGCAGGCCTTGCGCACTACGATGTCCTGATACAAAACACAAACGGAGACATCATCATGCGTACCCAGGTCGCCATCATCGGCGCCGGACCGGCCGGCCTTTTGCTTTCCCACCTGCTGCACCTGGACGGCATCGAGTCGGTCGTGCTCGAATCGCGCAGCCGCGCCGAGATCGAAGCGACCATCCGCGCCGGCGTGCTGGAGCAGGGCAGCATGGACATTCTGGACGAGGCCGGCGTCGGCGCGCGCATGCGCAAGGAAGGCGCGCTGCACCACGGTATCGAGTTCGCCTTCGGCGGGCGCCGCCACCGCATCGACCTGACCGAGCTGACCGGCAAGGCCATCACCGTCTATCCGCAGCACGAAGTGATCATCGACCTGGTCGCGGCGCGCCTGGCCGCCGGCGGGCAGATCCTGTTCGAGACGAGCGAGGTGGCGTTGCATGACCTGGAAGGCACGCGGCCGTCGGTCGGCTTCGTGCACAAGGGCGAGGCGCAGCGGATCGAGGCGGATTTCGTGATCGGCTGCGACGGCTTCCATGGCGTGTCGCGGCCGGCGATTTCCACTAGCTTGCGCCAGGATTTCCAGCGCACGTATCCCTTCGGCTGGTTCGGCATCCTGGTGGAGTCGGCGTCGTCGTCGGATGAACTGATCTATGCCCAGCACGAGCGCGGCTTTGCACTGGTGTCGACGCGCTCGCCGACGGTGCAGCGCCTGTACTTCCAGTGCGATCCGAAGGACCACGTGGACAACTGGTCGGACGACCGCATCTGGGCCGAGCTGCACGGACGGCTCGAGAACGACGATGGCTGGAAGCTGAACGAAGGGCGGATCTTCCAGAAAGGGATCATCGGCATGCGCAGTTTTGTTTGTGCGCCGATGCGCTCGGGGCGGCTGTTCCTGGCGGGGGATGCGGCGCACATCGTGCCGCCGACGGGAGCGAAGGGGATGAATCTCGCCATTTCGGACGTCAGGATCCTGGCGCGCGGGCTGGACGATTTCTACAAGCGCGGCAGCGAGGCGGGGCTGGATGGGTATTCGGAGGCGGCGCTGAAGCGCATCTGGCGTGCGGAGTATTTTTCGTGGTGGATGACGCGCATGCTGCATACGTTTGCGGATGCGTCGCCGTTCGAGCGCCAGGTGCAGCGCGCGGAGCTGGAGAATGTGGTGGCGTCGCGGGCGATGAGTACGGCGCTGGCGGAGAATTATGTGGGGGCGTTTTGAGTTGAACGCGTGGACGGGGGACCCGCCTCTCGTGGCCCGGTCCACCCTACTAACTATCAGCGTTTGTCGGTGATCGACGCGAGAAGGGTGGCGGTGTCGTCGGCGCCCATCTTGGTGGCGGCGTCGAGGGCGGAGATGCCGGTGGCGTCGACCGTGAACGGGTCGGCGCCGCGCGCCAGCAGCAGGCGGACGATGTCGATGCGGTTGAACATGGCGGCGATCATCAGCGCGGTCTTGCCGTTCGGGCCGGCGGCGTCGACCTGGGCGCCGCTGTCGAGCAGCAGGGTCGTCACCGCCAAATCGCCCTTGAAGGCGGCGCCGGCCAGCGGGGTCTGGCTGGCGTCGTTCAGCAGTTCCGGGTCGGCGCCGTGTTCCAGCAGCACGCGCGCGGCGTCCAGGTGGCCGTGGTAGCAGGCCAGCATCAAGAGGCTGTCGCCGCGCTCGTTGCGCAGGTTCGGCGGCAGGCCCTGGCCGAGCACAATCGCCAGTTCGCCGGCCTCGCCGCTGCGCGCATGCTGGAACACGCGACGCACGAACGCGAGGGTTTCTTCGTCGAGCTCGCTGGGGTTGGCGGGGCGGATCGGTTCCTGGGCGTGCATCGGTTTCTCCTCTTCAGTATTCATCGGCACATTACATCACAGGTGATCGCGGGGCGTCGCCCGGCCGGGATCAGCGCGCCGGTGTCGTCGTGCGCGCTGCTGCGGCGCTGGACCGCAGCAGCGGGTAGGGATTCAGGGCGCCGCCGGTCTCATAGATGCCGTAGTGCAGGTGCGGCGGCGTGCCGGCCGCATTCCCGGTGGTGCCGACGTAACCGAGGATGGTCCCGGGGCGCACGCGCTGGCCGTTCTCGATGTCGGCGTAGCTGTCGAGGTGGGCGTAGTAATGGCGCTGCCCGCCCGGGCCCAGCACCCACACCACCTGGCCGCCGAGCTGGTTGGTACTCACGCGCAGCACCACGCCCTCGGTGGCCGAGACCACGGCGGTGCCGCGCTTGGCGAAGATGTCGATCCCTTCGTGCTTGCGGCCGCCGCTGCGGGCGCCGCCCCAGGTGTCGCGCAGGGCGCGCGCTTCGACGCCGCGGACCGGGACCGGCAATGCGGCCGGCGCCGGCAGCGAGGCCAGGCGCATCGCGTACAGCGCATTCTTGATATATGGGCCGAAGAAGGCGTAGGCGCCAACGGCGAGGACGATGATGAGCAGGCTGCGGAGCAGGATTCGCATGGGTTATGGTGAGGTCAGGGACATACGGCCATCGTAGCGCAGCCGGACGCAAGGATGCGCAGGCGTGCGGCTTGTGCCACAGCGCCTGCGCCGGTCGGTGTCATGGCGGCGGAGGATGCCGCCGGAGCTTATTGCTCCTTGCCCATCACGTCCTGGTCCAGGCTGCGCTGCGGCTGCGGCGTGCTGGATTGTTGCGATCCGGATTGCCCGGATTGGGACTGTTGGGAACCCGACTGTTGGGAACCGGATTGCTGCTGGCCTGACTTGCGCGAACCCGACTGCCGCGAACCGGCGCCTTGCGAGATGGACGGGTCCTGCGCTTGTCCGCTCTGCTGGTTCCCGACCGCGCCGCCGGAGCGGCTGCCGGTGCCGAGCGCCGGCGTGACATCGTCGTCCAGGTCGGCCGATTGCATGTTGCCTGCCCGGTTGCCGCTGTCGCGCGCGGATGGCTTGCCGATGCCGCCATCGCGCACACCGTTGTTCAGGTTGCCCGTGGTGCCGGTGATGCCCGCGCTGCTGGTGCCAACGCCGCTCAGTTCGTCGTAGTTACGGCCTTTCGTACCTCTGCCCTTGTTTTCACCCATTCTGGCCTCCCGCGATCCATGTCGATGACCCATGTTAGCGCGTCGCGGCGCGGGGACAATAGGAGAGGGCGCGATACGTCTGTAGGAACTGTCGGACGGACCTCAGCGGAATCCTAAGCCAAAACTTCGTAGTGGAGACACCGGCCAGGCTGCGAAACTGTCGCGTGAACACGGCAATATGCGCACGATTGCGCCCGCTGGATTTTTGCGCGGCGCAGCGTGCTTTACTGGGCCGTGGATACGTAGAATGCGTTGTCGTTCCTGTCATTGCCATTGCCATTAAAGGAGAGCCATGTCCTACATGCTGTTGATCCACGAACCGGTCGGCCAGCGCGCCACCCGGTCCGAACTCGAAGGCCGCGCCCTCTACGAGCGCATGCTGCGTTTCGGCGATGCCTTGCGCGAGGAAGGCGTGCTGCTCGGCGCGCAATCGCTGGCGCCGCTGTCGCAGGCGGCGCGGGTGCGGGTGGACGACGGCAAGGCGCGGATCGTCGACGGCCCCTTTGCCGAGGCCAAGGAAATGATCGGCGGCTTTTTCCATGTGAACGTGGCCACGCGTGAAGAGGCACTGGCCCTGGCGGCGCGCTGCCCGGCGGCCGAGTGGGCCACGGTCGAAGTACGTGCACTGGCGCCTTGCTACGAAACCTGAGGCCGGCTCCAAGCTGCACTGAAAATAATTCTCGAGGCGTGTCGATTTACGCCTCCTTCGTTCGTCGTGGTAGCGGAAACCGGTTTTCATGGGTCACTCAACCCGGGCCAACCACCTTTCAACGCACAGGAGCTAGACCCTAGTCGAACTTACAGTGCTTACAAGTGTCGAATGATGACTATGGCAAGCACGTTTGGAATTGGACACGCAGCGACATTGCTGGGCATTACAGTCAAGACGCCGCTGCGCGCGGCACTGGAGAATAACCATGCTGCTGGCGCACCGGATCAGGATTGATCCCACGCTTGAGCAGCGCGCCTACTTTGCGCGCGCGGCCGGCACGGCCCGCCGGGTCTGGAACTGGGCCCTGGCCGAATGGCAGCGCCAGGCCGCGCTGGGCCTGAAGCCCAACGCCCTGGCGCTTAAAAAGCAATTCAATGCCATCAAATACGCCCATCCCGATTGGCTCGACGAACAGGGCCAGCCCTGGCTGCTCACCATCCACCGCGACGCCCATGCGCAGCCGTTCGCCCATCTCGCCAAGGCCTGGAGCCGCTACTTCGCACAGCGCCGCGCCGGCGAAAAGGCCCACCCGCCGCGCTTCAAGACGAAGGGACGTTGCCGAGACGCGTTCTACCTGGCGAACGATAAATTCCGGCTTGAAGGAGCGGCCGCCGTGCTGCCGAAGGTCGGCCGCGTGGCGCTGCGCGAAGCCCTGCGCTGGCCGGGGCGGATTCTCGGCGCGAGCGTGTCACGCGAGGCTGGCCACTGGTTCCTGTCGGTCCAGGTCGACGTGCCGGACGCTGTCGCGCGGCGCCGTCGCACCGGCGACACCATCGTCGGCGTCGACCTCGGCGTGAACCGCGCGGCGACCCTGTCCACCGGCGAGACGATCGCCGCGCCCCGGCCCCTGAAGGCGGCGCTGCGACGCCTGCGCATCCGGGGCCGGCGCCTGTCGCGCAAGATCGAAGCAGCGAAAACGCGGGCGGGAATCGCCGGCAACATCCCGAAGGGTACACGGCTGCCGGCGTCGAAGAACCGCACCAAAGGGGGACAGGCGCTGGCGCGATTGCAGGCCAGGATCGCCCGGGTGCGCCGGGATTTCACGCACAAGCTCACCACGCGTCTGTGCCGCGAAAACCGGGCTGTCGTGATCGAGGACCTGAACGTGCGCGGGATGCTGGCCAACGCGCGCCTGGCGCGCGCCATTGCCGACGTCGGCTTTTATGAGATCCGGCGCCAGTTGCAGTACAAGGCGGATCGCTACGGCACGACCATCGTGCTGGCCGACCGCTGGTACCCGTCGAGCAAGCTCTGTTCGGGCTGCGGGGAACGCAACGGCATCCTGTCCCTGGGCGAGCGCGCCTGGCACTGCGCCGCCTGCGGCGTACACCACGACCGCGACGTCAACGCGGCGGTCAACCTTGAACGGCTCGCCACCGCTGCCCTCGAGGCAGGACAGGCGCTACCCGTGGCGAGTCCGGCGGCGACGCCGGGCACTGCCGCCGGCCAATTGCCGGCGGGAGGCGGGAAAGTAACGCCTGTCAGGCACGAACACGGTCGGCAAGACGGTTCGGGGCAGGAAGAGAACGCTGCGCACTTTCGTGCACGTTCCCGCTAGCAGAACGACATGCGCTTCATGATCATCGTTAAAGCCAGCCCCGAGTCCGAGGCGGGCGTCATGCCGGCCGAAGACCGGCTCACTGCCATGGCCGACTACCACGGCGAGCTGGCCCGTGCCGGCGTGCTGCTCGACGGCACCGGCCTGCACCCGAGCAGTCGCGGCGTGCGCATCCGCTACCAGGGGAGCGAACGCATCGTCACCGACGGCCCCTTCACCGAGACCAAGGAGCTGATCGGCGGCTTCACCATGATCCAGGTGCGCTCGCGCGAGGAAGCCCTGGAATGGGCACGCCGCTACCCGAACCCGCGCGGTGAAGGCCTGGATGCAGAAATCGAAGTGCGGCAAGTCTACGAGCTCGACGAATTCCCGGACGCGCCGGTGATGGCGCGCTTCCGCGAACTCGAGGCCGGCAGCCGGCCGCAATAATCAGCACGCATCGTCCGTTGCGCGACCACGACTACAAGGGGTGTTTCAATGCACAAGCAAATCTTCGTCAACCTGCCGGTCAAGCACATCGGCAAGACCCGTGAATTCTTCGCCAGCCTCGGCTTCGGCTTCAACCCGCATTTCAGCGACGAGCGTGCGCTCTGCATGATTATCGGTGAGAACATCTTCGCCATGCTCCTGCAAGAGAGCTATTTTCAGACTTTCACGACGAAGCCGGTGGCGGACGCCAAGGCCGGCACCGAGGTGCTGACCTGCCTGTCCTGCGACAGCCGCGAGGAAGTCGACAGCCTGGTGGCCAAGGCGATCGCCGCCGGCGGCAGCGCGCCGAACCCGAAGCAGGACCTGGGCTTCATGTACGGCCACGGCTTCGAAGACCTCGACGGCCACGGCTGGGAACTGGTCTACATGGACCCGAACGCCGTCCCGCCCCAGGCCTGATGGTCATTGCAAGCCGCAGCGCCACCGGCCAGGCCATCGCCGCAGTCTGGCGCATCGAGTCGGCGAAGATCGTGGCCGGCGTGGCGCGCCTGGTGCGCGACATCGGCCTGGCCGAGGAATTGGCCGGCGATGCCCTGGTCGCCGCGCTCGAAACCTGGCCGGGGGCCGGCGTGCCCGACAACCCTGGCGCCTGGCTGATGCGCGCGGCCAGGAACGCCGCGCTCGACCGCCTGCGCCGCGACAAGCTGCTGCGGGAAAAGCTCGCGCAAATCGGGCTCGACCTGGAAGCGCAGGAGGCGAGCGTCGTGTCCGATTTCGTGGACAGCCTGGATGCGGCGCGCAGCGGCGTCGGCGACGACCTGCTGCGCCTGATGTTCATCGCCTGCCACCCGATGCTGGCGAAGGAGGCGCGCCTGGCACTGACGCTGAAGCTGATCGGCGGTTTGTCCACCCACGAGATCGCGCGCGCCTTCCTGGTGCCGGAGCCGACGATTGCCCAGCGCATCGTGCGCGCCAAGCGCAGCCTCGGCCAGGCCGGGGTGCCGTTCGAACTGCCGCCGCCGGCCGAACTGGCCGGGCGCCTGGCCTCGGTGCTGGAAGTGGTCTACCTGATCTTCAACGAAGGCTACACCGCCACTGCCGGCGACGACTGGATGCGGCCGGCCCTGCTCGACGAAGCCCTGCGCCTGGGCCGCATGCTGGCCGGCCTGGCGCCGCAGGAACCCGAGGCGCACGGCTTAATCGCGCTGCTGGAACTGCAGGCCTCGCGCGCCAAGGCCCGCGTCGACGCCGCCGGCCGGCCGGTGCTGCTGCTGGACCAGGACCGTGGGCGCTGGGACCAGCTGCTGATCCGGCGCGGGCTGGCCGCCTTGGCGCGTGCCGAAGAACTGGGCGGGCAGTTGGGGCCGTATGCCCTGCAGGCTGCCATCGCAGCCTGTCATGCACGCGCGCGCACGGCGGCGGAAACCAACTGGCCGCGCATCGCGGCGCTGTACGGCGCGCTGGCGCGCGTGATGCCGTCGCCGGTGGTGGAACTGAACCGCGCGGTGGCGGTGGGCATGGCCGAAGGGCCGGCGGCGGGCCTGGCGCTGGTCGATACGCTGGCCGGCGACCCGGCGCTGCGCGACTACCAGTGGCTGCCAAGCGTGCGCGGCGATCTGCTGGAAAAGCTGGGGAGGAGGGAGGAAGCGCGCACCGAATTCAGCCGCGCCGCGATGATGACAACGAATGCGCGCGAACGCGCACTGCTGGAAGACCGGGCCCGCGCCAACGCGTAAGCTCGTGGAGTGGGTTCTCGAACCCACCACTTCCACCCGTGGCGGACCGCCACGACAAACAGCCCGCCACAGACGCAACTTATTCCGCGTGATGCGTCTTCTCGTACTCGTCCGCTTCCGCCTTGGTCGCATGCACGATGCCATCCGGATGCTCCGGCGGCGTGTACAGCGTGTACAGGCGCATCGGCTCGCTCTGCGAGGTATTGATCACGTTGTGTTCGGTGCCCGCCGGGATGACCACCGCCACGCCGTCCTCCAGCGCGTGCTGCTCACCATCCAGGATCGCCACGCCTACACCGGCCTCGACGCGGATGAACTGGTCGTGCCCGGTATGGTGCTCGAGGCCGATTTCCTCGCCCGGCTGCAGGGTCATGATGACCAGCTGGCTGCGCGCGGTCGTGTACAGGACTTCGCGGAAGTTGTTCCCCGCGAGCGTTTTTTCTTCGATGTTGATGCTATAGCCCGACATGTTTTTCTCCTATTCGATGCGGCGCCCGCGTCGTCGCGCGGGCGATGTCGATTGTATAGCAGCGGCCTGGAAGTTGCCGGTGGCGCCCTCAGGGCTTCCAGCCGCGTTCGCGCGCCGCACGCTCGGCGGCCGCGTCCATGGCCGTGCCGGCGATGCGTTCGTCAATGGCGTCGAGCACGGCCTGCGGCATGCCGCTCGCGGCCTGGCGGTAGGCTCCGTCGGCGGGCGCGGCCTCGTTCAGCACCGGGATGCGCCAGCCGTCGCCGCTGCGGCAAGCCAGGCCGGCACTGGCGCCTGCCTGGAAGCTGCGGCAATAGCCGCCGTCGCGGGCGGCGAAGCTGACGCCGATGCGCACCGGGCTGCCGGGCGCCGGGTCGCTCGCCAGCTGGCCGGACAAGGCAGTGGCCAGTGCGCCGCGCGCGGCCAGGCGTCCGCTGGCGTCGGCGACGAGATCACCCGCGCCGCCGCCCGCGCCGCCGAACCAGGCGCCGCCCGCCAGCACGCCGACGACCAGGGTGGCGGCCAGCGCGCCCCAGCGCGGCCAGGCGGCGTTGCGCGGGGCCGCCGCCGCCGCTGCTGCCGCCGAAACGGCGCGGGCACGCGCGGTGCGCGCGGCGTCGAGCGAATGCACCTTGTCGCCGGCGGCCGGCCGCAGATGGCCCGGCACCGGTTCGTCGAGCACGCCGGCGAAGGCGTCGAAGACCTTCTTGCGCAGGGCGCGGTGCCGCTCGACGGCGGCGGCCAGGTCCGGGTCGGTGCGCAGCGCGCGTTCGATCTCGCTGCGCTGGGGTTCGTCCAGTTCGCCGTCGGCGTAGGCCATCAGGACGTCGTCGGGGTAGTTGGCGTTGTGGTTCATGGCGCGGCTCTTTCGTCGGACAACAGGGTTTGCAGGGCGTCACGGGCACGGGCCAGGCGGCTGGTGAGCGTTCCCATCGGGATCTCGAGCACGGCCGCCGCTTCCTTGTAGGCCAGGCCGTCGACCAGCACCAGGCCGATCACCATCCGGTGCTCCTCGGACAGCAGGCTCATCGCCTTTTGCACGGCCAGGCGCTGGCTGTGGGCCTCGACGCTGTCGTGCCCGACGTGCTCGCCTTCTTCCTCGGGCGCGAAGACGGCGTCGCGCCGCACCCGGCTGCGCACTTCGTCGATCCAGGCATTGCGGATGATGCGGAACAGCCAGCTGTCGAGCCGCGTCCCTTCGGTATATTGCTCGCTGCGGCCGAGCGCGCGTTCCATCGCGACCTGGACCAGGTCGTCGGCGTCTTCGCGGTGGAAGGTGATCGCGCGGGCGAAGCGGCGCATGCGCGGCAGCAGGGCGGCGAGTTCGTTGGCAAGCATGGTTGGTTCAGGGTTCACATGAGTAAAACGTCGGCGGCATGGATTTTATTCCATCCGCCAAACGTTTTTCATCTACGACCCTGTTCATCCCGTATGATCGCGACCATGAAACGCCCACGCCCACGCCTGCCCGCCGCGCGCCTGGCCTGCCTGCTGCTCCTGTGCTGGAGCGGCGCGGCCCAGGCCCAGCTGCGCCTGCCGAACCTGAACCTGCCGCCGGCGCTCGGCGCCCCCGCTCTGGACGGTTTGGCGCGCCCGGCCGAGCGCCTGCTCGACCGCACCGTACCGGGCGACTTGCGCAGCCTGCGCCTCGACACCGTGGCGGCCCTGCTGCAGCGCCACGGCGCCGTATTGGAAGCCGATCCGCGCGGGGCGCCGGTGGTGCGGCGCGAGATCCTGGCCAATTCGCCGACGCCGCAGGCCTTGCGCAGCGCGGCCGGCCTGGGCTTGCAAATCGTGCGCGAGGAACGCTTCGAGGACCTTGGCGAATCCCTGGTCGTGCTGCGCGTACCCGCAGCGCTGGGCACGGACGAGGCCCTGGCGCGCCTGCGCGCGCTCGACCCGGACGGTTCCTACGATTTCAACCATGTGTATACAGGCAGCGGCGCACTGCCCGTGTCCGGCGGCGCGCCCGCGCCAGCGGCGGCGGGCGCCAGGCCTGGTGGGAGCGGGGCGGTCGGCCTGGTCGACAGCGGCGTCGATGCCGCCCATCCGGTGTTCGCGGATGCCGCCATCGAATCCTTCGGCTGCGACGGCGGGCGCCACCCGGCGCCGCACGGGACGGCGGTGGCGGCCCTGCTGGTGGGACGCGCCGAACGCTTTGCCGGCGCGGCGCCCGGTACGCGCTTGTTCGCGGCCGACATCTACTGCGACAGCCCCACCGGCGGCTCGGCCGACAAGATCGCCGCCGCCCTCGGCTGGATGGCGCGGTCGCGCGTCGGTGTCGTGAACATCAGCCTGGTCGGGCCGCCGAACGCGACCCTGGCGCGTGTGGTCGCCGCCATGGTGGCGCGCGGACACCTGCTGGTGGCGGCGGTCGGCAACGACGGGCCGGCCGCGCCGCCCCTGTACCCGGCCAGCTATCCGGGCGTGGTCGGCGTCAGCGGCGTCGACCGCCAGGGCCGGCCGCTGCCGGAAGCCGGACGCGGTCCGCAAGTGATGTTCGCCGCGCCCGGCAGCCAGATGGTCAGCGCCGCGCCGGGTGCGCCGCCGTATCGCCAGGTGCGTGGCACCTCGTTCGCGGCGCCGCTGGTCGCCGGCATCCTATCGGCATCGCTGCCCGCGCCAGACCGCGCCGGCGCCGCGCGCGCCCTTGCCGCGCTGGCGGCCCAGGCTGTGCGTGAGGGCGATGCCGTCAGCAATGCCACCGGCCACGGCGTCGTCGGCGCCGCCTTGCGCACCGATCCGGCGCGCCTGCGCTGAACAAATTTCAACTATTTTTTGGATGGATGGAATAAACGGCCGGGTCCGGTCGTTTTCCTGATAACGGCGCCGGATGCGCGCCTCTTACAGGAGAAACCACCATGCAAACCAAGAACATCGCCCGCCAGCTCGCCATCGTCATCGCCCTGTCCGCCGCTGCGTCGGCCCAGGCCCAGTTGCTGGGTGGGGGAGGCGGCCTGGGCGGCTCCGTCGGCGGCATGATCGGCGGCGGAATGGGTGGCGGCCTCGGTGCGACGCGCCAGATGCCGTCCATGCCCGACGTACGTCGCGTCGAGCGGGCGCTGCCGGCGGAACGCGTCACCGCGGCGCGCGTCCCAAGTGCCGACGCGTCCGGCAGCGGCCGGGGCGGCGCGACGGGCAGCCTGGCCGGCGGCTTGACGGGCGCCCTCGGCGGCGGCAACGCCGGGGCGCAGGCCAGTGCACATGGCAGTGGCGGCGGCGATGCAGGCCTGGCCGGCAGCCTCTCGCGCGGTGCACCTGGCCTGGCAGGCAGCAGCACCCCGCTGAATGGCACGCAAGCCGTGCCCGCCACGGGCGGCGCCGGCGGCAACGCGGGTGGCAGCATGAGCGGAAACATGGGTGGAAGCGCGGAGGGCAGCGCCGGCGTGTCCGGCAGCGTCAACCCGGCCGCTGTCGCAACCGGTGCGCGCGACCTGGCTGGCGGCGCGGCCGGCAGTGCACGCACCGCCGCCGCACCTGCGGTCGGCGCCGCCCGCAACCAGGCAGCAGCCACCCGCGACTATGCTGCGGGCACCATCGCCAACGCACGCGGCGCTGCCCAGTCCGGCGCCACGGCTGCCGCCGGCGGCGCGCGCGGCCTGGTGAACCAGGCGCAAGCGGCCCAGCTGCCGGCCTCGGTGTCTGCCAGCGGCGCGCTCGGCGCCTCTGCCTCGGGTAGCGGTTCGGCCGCAGCCAATGGCGGGGCCAGTGGCAACTGATTCAACTGAGGCAACTGAGGCAAGCCGGATCGTGAGCACAGGCGCGGCGCCGACTACCCGGCGCCGCGCCTTTATGCCACTACGACATGTTCTTATAGGAATTCCATCCTTCACCCTGTCATTCACATCGAATATACTTCACGGCTCGTTCATTCATGCCGTCGGAGATCTCATGGCCACCCGCCGTAACCTGCGCTTTTCTCTACTCTGCTGCGCCATCGCGCTTTCCGCCCAGTTCGCCTTCGCGGGCGGCGCCCACGCCGACCAGCTGGCCGACATCAAGAAAAAGGGCGAGATCGTCTTCGGCGTACTCGGCACGGACGAGCCGAACAGCTTCATCGACCCCAAGACCCGCGAACTGGTCGGCTACGAGATCGACATCGCCAAGGCCATCGCCAAGAAGCTCGGCGTCAAGCCCGTGTTCAAGCAATTGTCGGTCGCCGCGCGCATCCCGGAACTGCAGGGTGGCCACGTCGACGTGCTGGCCGCCACGCTCACCCACAATAAAGAGCGCGAAGCACAGGTCGACTTCGCGCTGACCCACTTCGTCACCGGTTCGAAAGTCATGGTGCGCGCCGCCAGCGGCATCACCGCGCTGCCCCAGCTGGCCGGCAAGAAGGTCGTCACCGTCCGCGGCGGCACCCAGGAAACGAATATCCGCGCCGTCGTGCCGACCGCGAACGTGGTCACCTTCGAGAATACCCAGCAAGCCTTCCAGGCCCTGCAGCAGGGCAAGGGCATCGCCTACGTGAACGACGAGTCCTCGCTGCTGGCCGACTTTGGCAAGCTGGGCCCGGCCGCGAAGAACTTCACCATCCTGCCGACCAGCATCGGCGTCGAGTCGATCGCGCTCGGCCTGCGCAAGGGCGAAAAGAACCTGAAGGGCGTGGTCGACGCCACCCTGCGCGAGCTGGAAAGCAGCGGCGCGGCGAATCAGTTGTTCAACAAGTGGTACGGCCCGGGCACCCGCCCGAATATCGCCAAGCGCAACTTCACCATCAGCACCGACAAGATCTGAGCAGCAAGCCTTGACGTTTTTCGACCCCGGCATCCTGCAGTCCGGCCAGTACCATGACTGGCTGGTGCAGGGCCTCATCCTGTCCCTGCAGTTGACGGCCGCCAGCTTCGTGCTGGCCTTGCCCTTCGGCGCGCTGCTGGCCCTGATGCGCAGCTCGCCCAACCGCGTGTTGCAAGCAATCGGCGCCACGGTGGTCGAGGCCATCCGCAACGTGCCGCTGCTGGCCCATTTGCTGTTCTGGTACTTCGCCTTTCCCGAACTGCTGCCCGAGCCGGTCAAGCTGGCCCTCTACGACAGCAACCCGGAAGCCATTTGCGCCGTGATCGCCCTCAGCTTGTATGCGGGCGTGCACATGGCCGAAGACATCCGCAGCGGCATCCGCGCCGTGCCCGCCGCCCAGCTGGAAGCGGCGCGTTCGTTGGGACTGGGGCGCTTCGCCGCCGTGCGCCTGGTGCTGATGCCGCAGGCGATCCGCATCTCGGTGCCGCCGCTGTTGTCGCAAACGGTGAACCTGTGGAAGGACACCAGCGTGGCCACCGTGATCGGCGCCGCCGAGATGATGTACCAGGCCGCGCGCGTGGAAACGGCGAGTTTCCGCAGCGTGGAAGCATTCACGTTTGCGACCCTGGCCTACCTGACGGTGTCGCTGCTGATTTCCCTGGCCGCGCAGCTCTATCAGCGCCGCTTCCCGGTGCGTACGGCATGAGGACGGCGCCATGATCGAATTGATCCACGAATACTGGCTGTACTTCCTTGTCGGCCAATACCCGAACGGGCCGCTGGGCGGACTGTCGCTGACCATCTTGCTGTCCGGCGCGGCCCTGGTGCTGGCGATGCCGCTTGGCTTGCTGCTGGGCGTGGCGCGCGTCAGCCCCTGGCGCGCCGTGCGCTGGCCGGTGACGGCGCTGGTGCAGGTGGTGCGCGCCGTGCCGCTGCTGCTGGTCGTGTTCTGGGCCTACTTCTTCCTGCCGGCCGTGACCGGCGTGAAGACCGGCCAGGCCACCACCATGCTGATGACGCTGGTGCTGTTCGATGCTGTCTACCTGGCCGAGATCGTGGCCGCCGGCATCCGCGCGCTGCCGAAAGGGCAGATGGAAAGCGCGCGTTCGCTGGGGCTCGGTTACTTCGCGGCGCTGCGCCTGGTGCTGCTGCCGCAGGCGCTGAAGAACGTGCTGCCGTCGCTGGTCAACCAGCTGGTGTCGACCATCAAGGCGACTTCGCTGGGCTACATCATCGGACTGTCCGAGGTATCGTTCATCGCCACCCAGGTCAACACCCTGGTGTTCACCAAGGCGGTCGAGGTCTACATTATTTTGGCGCTGACCTATTTCGTGCTGTGCTTCGGCCTGTCGCGGCTGGCCTTCCTGCTGGAGCGCCGCCTGGGACGGCGCGCCGGCCGCGTGTCTCCCATTTCGCTGTAAAGAGAGTTGAACGATGATCGTTCTCGAACAAGTCAACAAGTGGTACGGCGCGTATCACGCGCTGGTCGACGTGACCGAAACGGTCGCCAAGAACGAGGTCGTGGTGGTGTGCGGGCCTTCGGGCTCCGGCAAGTCGACCCTGATCCGCACCCTGAACCGGCTGGAAGAAATCGACAGCGGCCGCATCGCCGTCGACGGCCGCGACATCCACGCGCGCGGCCTGGACGTGAACGCGCTGCGCGCCGGGATCGGCTTCGTGTTCCAGCAGTTCAACCTGTTCCCGCACCTGACGGCGCTGGAAAACTGCATGCTGGCGCCGGTGTCCTTGAAGCGCGCGAGGGAGGCCGAGGCGAAAGCCTATGCGCTGGAACTGCTCGATGGCGTCGGCCTGGCGCACAAGGCGGACGCGTATCCGCACCAGCTGTCGGGCGGCCAGCAGCAGCGCGTGGCGATTGCGCGCGCACTGGCGATGCGTCCGCCGATCATGCTGTTCGACGAACCGACCAGCGCGCTCGATCCGGAGATGGTGGGCGAGGTGCTGCAGGTGATGCGCAAGCTGGCCGGGCAGGGCATGACCATGGTCTGCGTGACCCATGAGATGGGCTTTGCGCGCGACGTCGCGGACCGGATCTGGTTCATGGCGGAAGGGAAGATCCTGGAGAAGGGCACGCCCGAGGAATTCTTCAACAATCCGCAGCACCCGCGTGCGCAGCAGTTCCTGGCCGATCGCAGCAACCGCTGAAAATCGCCCGTGCCGATGCGTAGGGTGGGTTCTCGAACCCACCACTCCAGCGCGCGCGTCGCTGCCATATCAGCTGGCTACGTCTGGTGGGTTCAAGCCGCACGCGGACCGACCCACCCTACATTTTCGACAAATCCAGCTCCACCCAGGTCGGCACGTGGTCGCTCGGCTTCTCGCGCCCGCGCACCTCGTGGTCGGTCCCGGCGGCGACCAGGGCCGGCGCCAGTTTCGGGCTGAGCAGCAGATGATCGATCCGCAGCCCGGCATTCCTGCCGTAGGCATTCCGAAAATAATCGTAGAAGGTATAGATCACTTCGCCCGGATGCATGGTCCGCAGCGCATCGGTCCAGCCCTGCGCCACCAGCCGGTGGAAGGCTTCGCGCGTCTCGGGCCGGAACAGCGCGTCGTCGCCCCAGCGCTCGGGCTTGTACACGTCGAGATCGGTCGGCATGACGTTGTAGTCGCCGGCAATCACCACCGGCGCCCCGGTTTCGAGCAGTTGCGCCGCGCGCGTGATCAGGCGCTCGAACCAGGCCAGCTTGTAGTCGAACTTCGGCCCCGGCGCCGGATTTCCGTTCGGCAGGTAGAGGCCGCAGATCACGATGTCGTTCACCACCGCCTCGATGTAGCGGCTCTGCTCGTCGCTCGGGTCGCCCGGCAGGCCGCGCGTGACTTCCACCGGGTCGACGCCGCGCGCCAGGATCGCCACGCCGTTCCAGCTCTTCTGCCCGTGCCAGATGGCGCCGTAGCCGGCGGCGTTGATTTCCGCCAGCGGAAAGCGTTCCTGCGGCGCCTTCAGTTCCTGCAGGCAGGCCACATCCGGCTTGGTTTCTTCCAGCCACTGGAGCAGGGCAGGCAAGCGGCTGCCGATGCCGTTGACGTTGAAAGTGGCGATGCGCATGGATTCTCCAATCTGATGAGTTGATTTATTTATATGCCAGTGCGGGCGCTTCCGGCGCACGGCAGCGACGACTGGATCCGGCCCGCATGCAAGGCGCATGAGGCCACACATACTGCTGAGCGTGCGCGTGAAATTTTGTAAAAAAGCTAGTATTAGATTTTACACAACCACACCTGGAGATGTTCATGTTCAAAAAACCCCTGCGCGTGCTCACCGCTTCCGTCCTGCTCGCTGCCTCGGCCCATGCCGCGGCCGGTGGCTGGGTCTACAAGCCGCTCGAGATCGAAGGCGTGCTGGTCGAGGAAGTCGGTCCCGCAAGCCGCTGCCTGTCGAAATTCGGCGGCACGATCAGCGGCCACGGCAACAGCGCGCTCATGGGCAAGGTCGTCTTCATCGGCACCGACTGCATCACCCCGATCGGCCCGCTGTTCAACTTCAGCGGCGGCAAGTTCGTCGTGATGACCACCTCGGGCGACCAGATCTACGCCAACTACAGCGGCCAGTTCGTGCCGACCGGCCAGGGCACCCAGTACGTGTTCTCGGGCGCTACCTTCCAGGTGACCGGCGGCACCGGCAAGTACGCCAAGATCACCGGCGGCGGCGTGCTGAGCGGCGGCGAAGACATGGCCACCGGCCAGGGCACGATCAAGCTGTCGGGCCGCGTGCTGTACAAGGACAAGTGATACGAGCTGCCTGCACGCCGAAAAGCAACTCTATTTGTGCAAATGGAGTTGCCATTATCTGCGAGCAGGAGTAGTCTGTCGAACGAGCCTGCGGGCTCGTTTTTTTATTCTACACCGAGCTTCACATGACACCCACCGATCCGGGCTCCCAGCCACCGGAACCACAGGACCCTTCGCCTCAACAGGCAGGCAAGGGCGGGCAACGGCACGACTGGCGCCTGGCGATGCGCACCGAGTTCTCGGACTGGCGCACCTGGTGGGCACGCTCGGTTGTCGTCGCGATGGCGGTCGCGTCGGGCCTCGTCATCGTCGCCTTTACGGCCCTCGGCGAGCATGCCTTCCACATCTTCCAGGACCTGCGCGGCATGGGCTGGTGGTTCCCGCTGTTGTGGACGCCGGCACTGGCCGCGGGGCTGGTCTGGCTCACGCGCCGCTTCGCACCGGGCGCGGCCGGTTCCGGCATTCCGCAGGTGATGGCGGCGCTCGACTCCGGCCCCGGCGCGCGCGGCCTGTTCGTTTCCCTGCGCCTGAGCCTGGCGAAGATCGCGCTGACCACCGGCGGCCTGCTGGCCGGGCTGTCGATCGGACGCGAAGGCCCCTCGGTGCAGATCGCCGCCGGCATCATGCTGCAGGCGCGGCGCCTGATGCCCGACCTGCGCCGCATTCCCGTACATGGCCTGCTCGTGGCGGGCGGCGCGGCCGGCATCGCGGCCGCCTTCAACACGCCGCTGGCCGGCGTGGTGTTTGCCATCGAGGAACTGGCGCGCGCCCCCGAACAGCGTAACAGCGGCCTGATCA
>Ga0308160_10000540_pt1 | contig 71042 bp, 48 predicted proteins | sample PhyFR1_FD_201036 | JGI IMG/M metagenome (GOLD analysis project Ga0308160, IMG submission 201036) | Phyllosphere microbial communities from UC Gill Tract Community Farm, Albany, California, United States - DLSLF.R1 | ecosystem: Host-associated > Plants > Phyllosphere > Unclassified | place: USA... | reverse complement strand
CCCTTGGGAATGCTCACGCTAGCTGCTGCCTGCTCAATTGATAGGCCCTGCGTCAAAACCAGCTTCACAGCTTCTTCGCGCAGCGCGGTGGGGTACGTCTTCTTCAATTTCTTCATAAAGGGCTCCTGTCGGTGCAACTCTACCAAACAAGAGTGTCCGAAAATCTCAGGCTACCTCATAGACCTGTGCGACGATGATGGGTTTGTCCGGATCCCCACCTAAAAAGGCAACGATGACTTCATCGCCAACGCGAGGCAACGTGATCGTCCCCCATTGAGCGCTAGCCCAGGTGCTGGCAACCCGTATCCAGGCAGAGTCGCGGTCACTGTCGCTGGCACCCGCACCTTGCGCATGGCTGTGGTCCTCCACCCTGGTGCCAGTAAAGCGCACCTTCACCCGGCCATATTCATCGCAATGAACTTCTTCTCCTGGTGGGCCGACCACGACTGCACTTTGCAGTTGTGGTAGAGGCAAGTCAGTACGCGGATCGAACGCAGGCACAATCGGAATGCCGCGTCGAACGCAGGAAAATCGATTGGTATAGCGCATGCCGCGCTCACTGCTGGATTGCTGCAGTGAATTGGCAGCGATCCCATCATCCCAGCGATTCATGGCAAACAAGCGTCGAACGCGGTCGTCAATGGTTTGGGCAGATTGTTTTCCGCATCGACCTGCAGCCGCGTGACAATGAATTCCCTTTCCTTCTCAGGATGGCGGTCGATTTCGTGGTGCCCGCTCAACGCGATCCATTGCCCGACGCACAAAGCCCTGACACTGCCCTCACCATGAAAGCATTTTGACTCGTATTCATGGTGCTTCATGCGCAGTTCGCCGAGTTGCCGGTAGTCTGCGCCATCTTCGCCGGCGTGCGGCGCATCGATAAAATAGTCCTCGAGGCCCGATGCAAAACGATTGCCTGTCTTGCCTTGGTCGATGTAGGCGGGCGTAATGCTCATCATTGGGCGGCCCTGGATGTATTCGGCGCTTTGGCGCACCACGCTACCTGGCTTGAGCTTGCGTACTGGGCTCCATGTCATGATGGTGTCGCTCTGCTCCGTACCATCATCCCTGTGATAGCGGACGGTACCTGCAGCATTTTGCGATAGCGTCAATGCATCATCGAACAGCACAAGGGCATGTGCCGGCATCTCTTCGCTCTGCAACTGGCTTGCTTTTCCCGGCCGCATAAACCAGGCAATTCCGCGCCGTTTCCACAACCTGCGCAGAAAATCCGCATCGGACTCATTGTGCTGCATCGTGAATGCTCGAGCAGGATAGGTACCGGTTACGCAAGACCAATCAACCCCGAAGGCTTTCGCCAGCACTGGATTGTTCTGGCGCCATTCGCGCAGAATAATGTCGCTGATATCGAGTTCATTCTGATTGCGAAAGACACGCGTATTCGTACGATGCTCCATCAATGCCAAGGCGTCGCGTATCACCAGTTCATAGGTCGCCAGACCGCCGTCGGCCTGACCAGCGGCGGCTTGCGCCACGATGCCGCAAACGGCACGCACATTACCGCGGTCGGTGACGAACTGAAGTTCGATCGGCACCGCAATAAAATCCTTCAGAGGCAGGTTGTCCCGTGTCGATACGCAAAGCAGCCGATACTCGAATCCGCCACACAGGGTTTCACGCCCACTTACCCGCTTGACCAGCAACACATCGTCAAGTAAGCGCCGGTCTTGCGAGAGCCGCAGACGGATGGGCGATTCGCCTCGGACACCCCAGCCAAGATGTCGGTGAAATCCTTAAGATTCATGCAAGCGTCCCCCGCCTTGATCAAACAAGTGCCATGCAACATGGAATGAAGTTCGGATTCATCGTACGGCCCGGAACAACTCGCAGTTTGAGACCAGTAATTTATTTGTTCTTTATCAAACGAAAAAACGTGGGTTTGTTAGCGCTCATAAAAGAAAAAGCCCCTGAAATCAGGGGCTTCGCATGAGCTCGGCTGGAGGATTGCTGGTTGTGGAGAAACGACAGACGCCGCTGCTACCGATAGCACGCTGCGATATAAATAAGGCTCCTTAGAACGCCATCCGCACCCCGACATTGAACCGCCGCCCATCGTTCTCCATGGTCAAAAACTGGCTCTCGTTATCCGCATACTCGCGCACCTTGGCATTGGTCAAATTGATGACATCCGCATACACCGACAGCGTCGGCGTCAGGTTGTAACGCAGGCTGGCATCGGTCTGGCCGTAGGCGGCCCGGTTGCGCGGCAAGGTGCTGCCGCCGCCGCAATCGATCGAGAAGTGGTTGCGCCAGTTGTAGCTGGCGCGCACCTGGAAGCGGCTGTTCTCGAAGAACAGCGAAGCGTTATAGGACTGGCGCGACAGGCCCGGATAGCCGCATTTCACCGCATCCTGGCCGGCGCGGCTCGCTTCCGCATCCACGTAGGTGTAGTTGGCCGTCACACCGAATCCCTGCAGCCAGGGAATGGCGCTGTCGAAGGCGTACTGGCCGGCCAGTTCCGCGCCCTTGATGGTGCCGTCCTGGCCGTTGCGGATGCGGGTGTCGTGCACGATTTCGCTGTATTGCGGCACCTGCACGTCCTGCAGCGTCGTTTCGAGGAAGTCCGACACCTTTTTCAGGAACAGGGCCGAGCTGACGTAATTCGTCTTCGACAGGTACCACTCGTAGGAAACGTCGAAGTTCTTCGAGCGCATCGGCTTCAGGTAGGGGTTGCCGCCGCCGCTGGTCACGTAGCCGACGCGGCCGCCATACGAATTGTCGACGCCCATCTGGCTCAGCGTGGGCCGCGTCAGCGTCTTGGAGGCGCCGAGGCGCAGCAGCATGTCGGAGGTCAGGTCGAATTTCAGGTTGGCCGAGGGCAGCGCGGCGCGGTAGGTATTGCCGACCGAGTTGGTGCTCATCGGGCCCCAGTTCTGGATGTAGGTCGTGTCGTTCGGGCTTTGCTCCGCCGACAGCAGGATGCGGCTGGTGCCGGTCGAGGTCGACCTGACGTGCATGAAGCGCACGCCGGCATCCGCCGACCAGCCGCTGCCTTCCCACCGGGTCTGGACGAAGGCATTGGCGACCTTTTCCTCGACGTCCCAGGTTTCCGGGCGCGTGTAGTCGATGCCCATCGGTCCGTTCGGATACTTCGACAGGTCGCCGTACAGCGCGGGGTCGTTCGAATATTGCAGCATCGACGGCTGGTTCAGGTAATTCATGTACGCGACCGGGTCGAAGCGCAGGTAGGACGGCGGAATGTTGCCGCCGCTGCCGAAGGGATTGCCCATCGAGCTGACCGTGAACAGCGAGGACGGCAGCGCCAGGTGGTAGCCGCTGAAGGCGTTCCAGGAATCGGCGCTCCAGCGGATGCGGCCGACCTGGCGCTGCGAATACGCGATGCCGGCATCCACGCCCTTGAACAGGCCGCCGAACATGCCCGCGTCGGGTGTCCAGGAAGCGTTCAGCCGGCCTTCGTGCAGTTTGTCGTGGTTGCGCAGTTCGTTGTTCGACACCGCGTGGGCGCGCACCGCCGTCGGGTCGGCGATGCCGTCGCCAAAGCTCACGGTGGGCACGTTGCCGAAGGTGAGCATGTCGCCGTTGCGCGGCACCATGCCGGCCACCACCCACATGTCGGGGTATTGGATGTTGGTGCGCGAGGTCGACAGATCGGCTTCGACTTTCCAGTCATCGGACAGGGTCCACTTCGAATTCACGCCGTAGGCCTGGCTGGTCGACATGCGGTCGCCGCCCTTGACGATCATGTCGTTCGAATTGACTTCGCCGAGGATGCCGTCCCGGACCAGTTCCGGATTGTTGGCCGTGAAATTGGCGCCGGGCCGGTCGAAGCTGGTGACCTGGCCGTTGGCGTCGGCTTTCACGTTCAGCAGCGTCGGGTTGATCCAGTCGCTGACGGCGATGATGTCGTTGCGCTGCCGCAGGCGCGAATACAGGGCGTCGGCGCTCAGCTTCCAGGTCGGCGACGGGTTGTACTGGACGCTGGCATTGGCGACCAGGCGCTTGCGGCTTTCGTCTTCCTGCTGGAAGCCATAGCTCTGCGGGATATATAACTTGCGGGTGACGACGTCGGCCGGCTTCAAGGCCTTCGAATTCAGGTCGCCATTGATCGTTTTGACGTCCAGATAATTCCAGGCATCGTTGATGGCCTTGTACTGCTGGGACGCGCGGTCGGTATACGACAGCGATCCGGCCACGCCGAAGGTGCGCGCCGGATTGGAAAACGAATACAGGCCGCTGAAATTGGGCGTGTTCTTTTTCGAGTTCGAATCGTAGGAATCGGACACATTCAGCACCGTCGAATGGCCGATCTTCCCGGACAGCGGGCGCGCAGTCTGGATGTCGACGGTAGAGCCGATGCCGCCTTCCGGCAAAAACGCCTGTGAGGTCTTATACACCAGCGCTTTCGAAATCAGGTCCGACGACAGCAGGTCGAAGGAAAATTCGCGCCCGCCGGTATCGCTGGTCATGGTGCGTCCATTCACCAGCACGTTATTGAATTCCGGCCCCAGGCCGCGTACCGAGATATAGCGCCCCTCACCGTTATTCCGCTGGATTTGCACCCCGGTGACGCGCTGCAGCGATTCGGCGATATTCGTGTCCGGAAATTTACCGGCGTCCTCGGCCGACACCGCATCGACCACGCCGTCCTGCATCCGCTTGGTCGCCAGCGATGAGGACAGCGACGCCCGTATGCCGCTGACCACGACTTTCGCCGTCGGCTCGACGGACGCCGCTTCCTCCGCCGCCTGCGCCCAGGCGCATGCGGGCATCCCGATTTCTGCAATGAGAACGGCCAAGACCGTCCGGCGCAATCCGATTCGACGCATCGCTTGTCCCCTGTTTATATTTTGGAACAAATATAGCTTGCCAAATTGGCAATCGCAATGCGGGATGGGTCTTGTTATCGCCAGGCGACAAATCAGTCAGCGAGATGAGCAATTGCATTGGCGGACTATAAAGAAGCCCTGGAGCTGGTCGCAGCGGTGCTCACGCAAAAAGCGCAATCGGAAAGCGCTTCAGGTAACTCAGGCTGGCGTGGCCGGTGCCGGCGGCACGCCGGTCCGCGCCGGCTCGCTACGGCGCGCACCCAATTTCTCGGCAATGAACACGTAAAACATCGGGATCAGGAAAGTGGCGAAGAAGGTCGCGGCCAGCATGCCGCCCAGCACGCCGCGCCCGACCGCGTTCTGGCTGGCCGAGCCGGCGCCGCGCGCCAGCGCCAGCGGCAGCACGCCCAGTCCGAACGCCAGCGAGGTCATCAAAATGGGCCGTAAACGGATATGGGCCGCCTCCAGGGCAGCATCAAGCGCGCTGCGGCCCTGCGCCGTCAGCTCGCGGGCGAATTCGACGATCAGGATCGCGTTCTTCGCCGACAGCCCGACCGTGGTCAGCAGGCCGATCTGGAAATACACGTCGTTGGCCATGCCGAAGCCCAGCGCCATCAGCAGTGCCCCCAGCACCCCGATCGGCACCACCATGATCACCGACACCGGAATCGACCAGCTCTCGTACAGAGCCGCCAGGCTCAGGAACACGACCAGCACCGACAAGCCGTACAGCAGCGGCGCCTGGCGGCCCGCCTCGACCTGCTGGCGCGAGATGCCGGTCCACTCGAAGCCGGTGCCGGACGGCAGCCGCGCTGCCAGCGCTTCCATCGCCGCGATCGCCTCGCCGGTGCTGTGGCCGGGTGCCGCCGAGCCCTGGATCTCGAAGGACGAGACGCCGTTGTAGCGCTCGCGCTTGGGCGAGCCATAGATCCAGCGGCCGCTCGCGAAGGCGGTGAACGGCACCATGGTCCCGTTGGCGTTGCGCACGTAGATCCCGTCCAGGTCCTGCGGCCCCATGCGGTAAGGCGCGTCCGCCTGCATGAAGACGCGCTTCAGGCGACCGTCGACGTCGAGGAAGAAATTCACGAAGCTCGAGGCCCAGGCCGCCGAAAAGCTCTGGTTGACCTGGGCCAGCGACAATCCCAGCGCGCTGGCCTTTTCGCTGTCGATGTCGACCGCATACATTGGGTTGTCGTCGAGCCCGTTTGGACGCACGCCGGCCAGCACCGGATCCTGGCGCGCCATGCCGAGCAGCTGGTTGCGCGCCTGCACCAGGCCCTCGTGCCCGAGGCCGGCGCGGTCCAGCAGTTCGAAGTCGAAGCCGGAGGCCGTGCCCAGCTCCGGGATCGGCGGCGGGTTGACCGGGATCACCATCGCGCCCTGGTAGCCGCCGAAGCGGCGCGCGATCCTGCCCATCAGCGCCTGCACCCGCAATGCGCTCCCGGCGCGTTCGCTGAAGGGCCGGAAATGCACGAACAGCAGGCCCTGGTTCTGGCCGCGGCCGGCAAAATTGAAACCGCTGACCTCGAAGGCGGCGTCGACGATGCGGCCTTCCTCGTTCAGCAGGTAATGGTTGATCTCGCCCAGCACGGCGGCGGTACGCTGCTGGTTGGCATTCACCGGCAATTGCGCCAGCACGAACATGTAGCCCTGGTCTTCTTCGGGCAGGAAGGCCGAGGGCAGGCGCCAGAACACCAGCACCACGGCGGCCACCACGGCCAGGTAGACCAGCAGCCAGCGCCGGTAGCGCGCGATGACGGCGCGCACGCCGCCCATGTAGCGGACGCGCACGCGCTCGAAACCGCGGTTGAACCAGCCGAAGAAGCCGTGCTTTCCGGCGGCGTCCGTGTCGCCCTCCTTCTGCCGCGGCGGCTTGAGAATGGTCGCGCACAGGGCCGGACTGAGCGACAGCGCCACGAACACCGACAGCAGCATCGCCGACACGATCGTCAGCGAAAACTGGCGGTAGATCGCGCCCACCGAGCCGCTGGAAAACGCCACCGGCACGAACACGGCGGACAGCACGGTGGCCACGCCGACCAGCGCGCCGCCGATCTGGCGCATCGCCTTGCGCGTCGCCTCCCCAGGGGGCAGGCCCTCCTCGGCCATGATGCGCTCGACGTTCTCGACCACCACGATGGCGTCGTCGACCAGCAGCCCGATCGCCAGCACCAGGCCGAACATCGACAGGATGTTGATCGTGAAGCCGGCCGCCGCCATGATGCCGAAGGTGCCGAGCAGCACCACCGGCACGGCAATGGTCGGCACCAGCGTCGCGCGGATGTTCTGCAGGAACAGGAACATCACCAAAAACACCAGCGCGATGCCCTCGAACAGGGTTTTGACCACCTCGATCATCGATTCGCGGATAAAGGGCGCCGCGTCGAGCGGATAGACCGCCTTCAGGCCCGGCGGGAAATACGGCGTCAGGCGCCCGACCAGCGCATGCACCTCGGCGCTGGTGTCCAGCGCATTGGCGCCCGGCGCCAGGTAGATGCCGATGCCCGAAGCCGGGCGGCCGTTGTACTTGCTGTCGATATTGTAGTTTTCGGCGCCGCGCACCACCCGCGCCACGTCGCGCACGCGCACCTGGGCGCCGTCCGGCAGCACTTTGAGCAGCACGTCCTCGAACTGGCGCGGCGTGCGCAGCAGCGTGGCGGCGCGGATGGTCGCGCTGAACTGCTGCGGCCCGGCCGCAGGCACGCCGCCGAGCTGGCCGCCGGCGATCTGCACGTTCTGGGCCTGCAGCGCGTTGCCGACGTCGACCGGCGTCAGGCCATAATTATTCAGTTTGTTCGGGTCGAGCCAGATGCGCATCGCATACTGGGTGCCGAACACGGTGAAGTTGCCGACGCCGCTGACGCGGCTGACCGGGTCCTGGATGCGCGACACGATATAGTTGGCAATGTCTTCCCGGCTCATGCTGCCGTTTTCCGAGACGAAGCCGACCACCATCAGGAAGGATGCGCTGGACTTGGTCACCCGGATGCCCTGCAGCTGCACCGCGCTGGGCAGCTGCGGCGTGGCCAGCTGCAGTTTGTTCTGCACCTGCACCTGGGCGATGTCGGGATCGGTGCCGGGGGCGAAGGTCAGCGTGATTACGCCCTGGCCGCTGTCGTCGCTGGTGGACGACAGGTAGATCAGGTGGTCTAGGCCGCTCATCTGCTGTTCGACGACCTGCACCACGGTCGATTCCACGGTCTCGGCGGACGCGCCCGGACAGGTGGCCGAGACCTGAATTGCCGGCGGCGCCGTCGACGGGTATTGCTCGATCGGCATGCGCAGGATCGACAGCGCCCCCAGCAGCGACACCAGGATCGCGATGACGATCGCGAAGATCGGGCGGGCGATGAAGAAGGCGGACATGGCGCCTCACCTGGACGCCGACCGCGGGCTTGCGTTGGGTGATGCGTCGGCTTCGCCCGCGACGCGCACCGGCGCACCCGGCCTGGCCTTCTGCACGCCGGACACGATCACGCGCTCGCCCGCGCTCAGGCCGCCGGTGACGACCCAGTCGCCACCCTGGGTACGCGGCGCCTGGATCGTTTTCTGCAGCACCTTGCCGTCGGGCCCGACCACCAGCGCGGTGGCCTGGCCCTGCGCATCGTGGGCGACCCCGGCCTGCGGCACCAGCAGCGCATCCTCCAGCACGCCGGCCTCGACCTGCCCGCGCACGAACATGCCGGGCAACAGGATGTGCTGCGGGTTCGGCACCAGCGTCCTGACCGTGACCGAGCCGGTGCCGGGATCGACGTTGACGTCAGAGAATTGCACGGTCCCGCTGATCGGGTAGCGCGTACCGTCCTCCAGCAGCACCGTCACCCGGGCGCGGTGCGGTCCGGCGCTGCGCACCTTGCCGCTGGCCAGGTCCTGGCGCAGGCGCAGGCCCTGCACGCTCGACTGCGTCAGGTCGACGTAGATCGGGTCGATCTGCTGGATGGTAGTCATCAGGGTGGCGCTGCCGCCCTGCACGTAGGCGCCTTCGGTCACCGCCGAGATGCCGGCGCGGCCGGTGATCGGCGCCACCACGTCGGTGTAGCCCAGATTGATTCTGGCCGAGCGCACCGAGGCCCGGCCGGAGGCGACGTCGGCCAGCGCCTGGCCATGGGAAGCGACGGCATTGTCGAACTCCTGGCGGCTGACCGCCTCGCTGCCGACCAGCTTGCCGTAGCGCGCGGCCTGCGCGGTCTGGGCGGCGACGTTCGCCTGGGCCCGGCCCAGTGTCGCCTCGGCGCTTTGCAGGTCGGTGGCGTAAGGCACCGGGTCGATCTTGAACAGGCGCTGCCCGGCGCGCACGTCGGCCCCTTCCCGGAACTCGCGCCTGAGCACGAGGCCGTCGACGCGCGCGCGCACCTGCGCCACGCGCACCGGGTTCACGCGGCCGGGCAATTCGATGGTGACGGGTACGCGGGCTGGCCGCGCCGCCGCCACCGTCACCGCCGGCGGTGGCGGCGCCGGCGGTTTGGGCGGGTCGCCACGCTGGCAGGCGCACAGAACGGCTGCCAGCACGGGCAAGAGGCCGGCCGGCCTGGCGCATTCCGGACTGATGCGGGTCCACACGGTCATGTCCCCCGAGGCGCGGTTTACGGATGACCAGGATAGACAGGCATGCGATGCCGAAGTTCGGCCAGGGGCCGGGTGGCATGAGCGGGATCAGGGGCCGGTTACTCCAGCGCGCGCCGCCGCGATTCCACGTCGACGCACAGGATCGCCAGCGCACCGAGCGCGAGGAAAGCCGCCAGCATGGCCAGCGCCAGCGTGAAATGCGCGACCATCACCGGCGCCACGATGCTCGGGGCCAGCAGGCCGCCGAAACGCGCCAGCGCCCCCGCAAGGCCCATCCCGCTGGCGCGCAGGCCGGTCGGATAGACTTCCGGGGTGAACGCATACAGTCCGGCCCAGGTGCCCAGCAACGCAAAACTCATCAACAGGGTCGAGCCCACCACCAGCGCCGGCGACTTGCCGAGACTGTAGAGCATGCAGCCGACGGCGCTCAGCAGCAGGAAACCGACCAGGGTCGGCTTGCGTCCCCAGCGTTCCACGCCATGGGCTGCGAGCGCGTAACCCGGCAGCTGCACCACGGCCAGCAAGACCAGGAAGGCCTGGCCGCGCATGAAGCCGAAGCCCTCGGCACCGAGTTTCAAAGGCAGGTAGACAAACACGCCGTAATAGGCAACCGAGACCAGCACCCAGGCTGCCAGCAGGGCCGCGCTGCGGCGGCGCAGCCGCTGCGAGAACAGCGCCGACAGCGGCGTCCTGTGCGCGATCTCGAGGCCGAGCAGCGGAATCGCGGCCGTGCGGCCATTCACCCGCGCGACCCGCTCCAGCACCGCGCGCGCCTGCGCCGCCCTGCCGCTGCGGCTCAGGAACAACGGCGACTCCGGCACCGCCAGGCGCAACACGATGCCGGCCAGGGCCGGCAAGCCGGTCACCAGGAAGATCAGGCGCCAGGCGTCCGCGCCCCACCCCTGCGCCACCCAGGCCAGCAGCGCCAGCAGCACGGTGCCGACCGCCCAGAACGATTCCAGCAGCACCAGCCAGCGCCCGCGCCGGTCGCTGGGCAGGAATTCCGCCATCATGGTGTAGTCGACCGGCAGCGTGCCGCCCACGCCGATGCCGGTCAGGAAGCGCAGGGCCAGCAGCCAGCCGAAGTCCGGGGCGAAGCCCGATGCCACGCCGAAGCAGGCATCGATCGCCACCGTCGCCATCAGCACCGGCCGCCGTCCGAAGCGGTCCGCCAGCCGGCCGAACACGAAGGCACCGGCCAGCATGCCGATGAAGAAGCAGGTGCCGCTCTGCAGCGCCTGCGGCAGCGGAATGCCGAAGGTCCTGGCGATGGAGGGCGCGCTGAAGCCGATCGACAGCACCTGCATGGCGTCGGCCATCCAGACCAGGCCGAAAATCAGGAACAGGCGGCGCTGGAAGGTGCCGACGCCGGCGAGTTCGATGGCTTGTTCGACGGTGCTTGGTGTTGTGGGACGCATGGCAGAATAATGCGAGGTGGATATTGGCAATCGGTCCATCTTATCATCCCATCATTACGGCGCAGGATGTCAGGCCGTGCAGTTTTTCGTGCGGGGCCTGTCAATGCTTTGCTAGGCAAGCAACTTCGCGGTGGTGATGACCGATGCGTTGCCCTTCATGCGCTTTCCGCACGTACTGCCCGGAGGCGCCGTTCCCGCACGGCAATGAACGACGCCGGCTACGGCCCCGCCACCGGCGCCAGCCTGGACCTCGGTTGCACGTACCGATGGCAGCGGCATCGGCTGCCCGATGTTGCTGGCGCACCGCATCAATAAAGATAGTCATATGGAAATGTGAATTTCCGTGTGACAATATTGCATGCCAGTTTCCGGCACGTCCCGCACGATGCCTTTGTCGTCCCTGCCAGCAAAAGTTTCATATGACCCGCACGCGCTTACGTCTTCTTCCCCTTTTTTCCGGCACGCTCATCGGCAGCGCATTGTCGTTCTCGTTCGCCCATGCGGCCCAGGACGACACCAGGCCGCTGGCCGACCTCCCGCTGGAACAGCTGATGCAGGTGCAGACCGTCACCTCGGCCTCGCGTTTCGAGCAAACCCTGAGCGATGCGCCGTCGACCGTGTCGGTGCTCACGGCCCAGGACATCCGCGAGTACGGCTGGCGGACCCTGGCCGATGCGCTGGCGGCGCTGCCCGGCCTGTACGTCTCGAGCGACCGCAATTATTCCTACCTGGGTGCGCGCGGCTTCCTGCGTCCGGGCGATTACGACAGCCGCTTCCTGTTGCTGATCGACGGCATGCGCAGCAACGACAACGTGTATGACCAGGCCGCGATCGGCACCGAAGGCATGCTCGACATGGACCTGGTCGAGCGCATCGAGTACGTGCCCGGTCCGGGCGCGGCCGTATATGGATCGAACGCCTTGTTCGGCGTGATCAACGTGATCACCAGGTCGGGCAGCGCGCTCGACGGCATGCGCGCGGCGCAATCCTTCGGCAGCCAGGGCGAACGCAGCTCGCGGCTCAGCTACGGCGGCCATGCCCAGGACGGCAGCGACATCCTGCTGTCGGCCACCAGCTATGCGCGCCGCGGCGGCGACCTGTATTTCCCCGAGTTCGACAATGGCAGCGGCGGCGGCGGCATGGCGCGCGGCCTCGACTGGGACCGTGCCCACAAGCTGTTTGCCAAGCTGCACCGCGGCGGCCTGACTTTCAGCGCCGGCTACGTGGCGCGTACCAAGGGCATACCGACGGCATCCTTCGGCGCGGTGTTCGGGGCGCCGGATTCGACCCGCGACACCCAGGCCTTCGCCAACCTGGCCTACGAGGCGGACCTCGGCCAGGACCTCAGGCTGTCGGCCAGGCTGTCCTGGGGCCGCGCGGACTACCTGGGCGTCGGCATCTACCCCGGCGACGATGGCGGCGCCTACGTCAACGTCGACGGCGACCACGGCGCCTGGAGCGGCGCCGGCGCCAGCGTGCTGTACCGCGGCCTGCGCGACCACCGGATCGTCTTCGGTGCCGAGCTGCAGCGCGACCGCCGGCGCGACCAGTTCAACTACGACGTCGGGTCCGCCGTGACCTGGCTGGACGACCACCGCAGCGGCAGCCGCCGCGCCGCCTTCGTCGAGGACGAATGGCACATCGGCGGCGCCACTATCCTGAATGCCGGCTTGCGCCACGACCGCGACAGCACGGCCGGCGCCCGCTTCAGCCCGCGCCTCGCCCTGGTCCGCACGGTATCGCCGAAGGACACGCTGAAGGCCATCTACGGCACCGCGTTCCGTACCCCGAACGCCTACGAAAAGTATTACACCATCCCAAGCACCGGCGGACAGGAGGCGAATCCGGCACTGCAGCGCGAAGACATCCGCACCCAGGAACTGGTCTGGGAACACCGGCCCGACGTCTACGGCAAGCTGTCGCTGTCGCTGTTCCGCTACCGGATGCACAACCTGATCACGCAGGTCGAGGATCCCGCCACCGGGCTGCTGAAGTTCACCAACACCGAACGCGCCAACGCACGCGGGATGGAGGCCGCTGCCGATCGCAGCTTCAGGAACGGCGCCCGGCTGCATGCGAGCTACAGCTGGCAGCAGGCCACCGACGGCCTGGGCCAGGCCCTGGTCAATTCGCCGCGCCAGCTGTTCAAGGCCGGCGCCAGCCTGCCGTGGCCGGCCCTGCGCGCGCGCGCGGCAGGCGAATGGCAGTGCACCTCGCTGCGGCTGACCGAGCACGCGCAGGCCGGCGGCGGCTGCATCGCCAACCTGGTGCTGAGTTCGGCCAGGCGCATCGACGGCTGGGATTGGTCGATCGGCCTGCATAACGCCTTCGACCGGGTCTACGCCGATCCGGCCGGCCCGGCGTTCGTGCAGGAGGCCATCGCCCGCGAAGGACGCACGCTGACCGGCAAACTGGAATACGGATTCTGATATGGCATTTCCACCCCTGGTCATGTCCGCCGCCCTGCTTGCGCTGGGCATCACCTGTACCCCGGCGTCCGCCCTCGCCCAGGGCCAGGACGAGCAGCTCAAGGCCGCGTACATCCTGAATATCGCGCTGTTCACCACCTGGCCGCCGGTCGCGTCCGCGCCCAGGTCCATGACGGTGTGCGCCAGCCCCCGGCATGCGCTGTGGGACAGCCTGCGCCAGATCGACGGACGCGACGTCAACGGACGCGCCTGGACCACGGTCGACGCCGCCCTCGGCAAAGCCTGCGACATCGTCGTGCTGGCGGCCGCCGCTACACCGCGCAACGCCCCGAAGACGCCCGGCACCGCGCTTTACGTGGTCGACGGCCTGGTGCAGGGCGCCTATGCGGGCGCCGTCGTGCTGGTCGAGGAATCCCAGCACATCCGGTTCGACATCGACACCCGCGAAGCTGCGCGCGCCGGCATCACGTTCAGTTCGCGCCTGCTGCGGCTGGCCCGCAACGTACTATGAACACGCCCGACATCAACGCATATTCGGCCGGCCGCCAGCACGAACGCAGCGCCATCTGGTCGACCGTCAGCACAGGCCAGGTTACCGCCGCCGTCACCAGCCTGGTGATCGCGGGCGTGGTCCTGCTGGTGTACCAGTTCGTCTCGCTGCGCGCGACCCTGGGCAACGAGGCGCGGGTCCACGCCGGCATCATCGCCGACAACGTGACGGCCTCGCTGATGTTCCACGACCGCGATGCCGCGGCCGAAACGCTGCGCTCGCTGCGCTACGCGACCAACCTCGTGGCGGCAACCGTCCAGGATGCCCAGGGCAGGCGCTTCGTCAGTTATGCCCATCCGGTCGACGCCAGTGCCGGCCGGATCGACGACCTGGTGTCCCGGCTGGCGGGAACGGTCCGGGTCGAGGCCCCGGTGGCCTACCGCGGCCACCGCATCGGCACCGTCGAGCTGACCATGAGCACCGCCGCCGTCGGTGCCGGACTGCTGCGCTACATGGTGTTCCTGGCCTTGACCATCGCCGGCACCCTGGCGGCCGTCGTCCCGATATTGCGCCGGACCCGCTCGCGCGTGAAGCGGGCGCAACGCGAGCTCGACTACCTGGCCTACACCGACCCGGTGACCGGCCTGGCCAACCGGCGCGCCACCTACCTCAGGCTCGAGCAGGAGCTGGCCCGCCCGGACAACCGCCTCGCCGTGCTGCTGATCGACCTCGACAACTTCAAGGTGGTCAACGACACCGCCGGCCACTCGGCCGGCGACGAACTGTTGCGCAACGTGGCGGCCGCCGTGAGCCGGGTTGTCGGCAGCGCCGGCATGGTCGGGCGCATCGGCGGCGACGAATTCGCGGTGATCCTGGCACCCCTGGCCGGGCGCGAGACGGCGCGCGCCATGGCCGACGCCATCGCGCTGGCCTTGCGCGCGCCCTTCCAGTTCGAGCACGGCCAGGTATTCGCCACGGCCAGCATCGGCACGTGCGTGTATCCCGACGATGCCGCCAGCTCCACCGAATTGATCAGCAGTGCCGACACCGCTCTCTACCACGCCAAGAATGGCGGACGCAACCAGGTGGTGGATTTTCGCCCCGACATGACCCTCGTCACCCAGCGCCGCGCCCGCCTCGAGCGCGAGCTGCGCAAGGCGATGGAAGCCGAAGCGCTGTGCGTGTATTACCAGCCCCAGTTCGACTGCGGCGGGCGCCGCATCGTCGGCGTCGAAGCCCTGGTGCGCTGGCCGCACCCGGAAGACGGCTTCATCTCGCCGGCGGAATTCATTCCGATTGCCGAGGAGTCGGGCCTGATCGTCGACCTCGGCCTGTGGGTACTGCGGCGTGCCTGCCGCGACGTCGCCGGGTGGCTGGACGCGGGCGCAGGCGCAGACGACCTGAGCCTGGCGGTGAACGTCTCGGCGCGCCAGATACGCGAGCCGCGCTTCATCGACGACGTGATGCAGGCCCTGGCCGACAGCCGGCTCCCGCCGCGTCATCTGGAACTCGAACTGACCGAAAGCCTGCTCATGCAGAACGTCGATTCGGCCATCGCCTTCATGCACCAGGTCCGGGCGGCGGGGGTACGCCTGTCGATCGACGACTTCGGCACCGGTTATTCCTCGCTGTCCTACCTGCAGGCGTTTCCGATCAACCAGCTGAAGATCGACCGCAGCTTCGTCCAGCTGCTCCCGGAGCGTGGCGAGACCATCGCGCACGCGATCATTTCGCTGGCACGCGGCTTCGGCCTGACGGTACTGGCGGAAGGCGTGGAAGCCGACGCCCAGCTCGAATGGCTGCGTAACGCCGGTTGCGATTTCGTCCAGGGCTTCCTGCTGGGTAAGCCGATGCCGGCAGCAGACCTGCTGCTGCGGCTGGCGCAGCAGGCGCGCTGAAACGTCCCGGACGGGCCGGAAGCGGACGGCCTGCCGGGCGGACTCAGCTTTCCGGCACGGTGCGGGCGGCCTGCACGCCCTTGCAAGCGGCTTCCTTGCGTTCGGCCCCGCCGCAGACCCGCGCGCGGCATTCCTTTTCGCCGGCCGCGTTATAACGTTTGCAGGTTTGCAGCCGTTCCTCCAGCGTGGCTTTCCTGGTGCGCGGGTCGATATGGCTCATCAAGGCGGCGAGCAGGACGACGTCGCTGTCCGGCTCGTTCTGCGCGCGCTGGCGGGCCTGCTTCGGTGCCGGCTTCGGCACCGGCTTGGCCTGTACGACGGCGGCGTGCTTCGGCTCGCGCCTGGGTCTGGATGCGGGGATATGGGGGGCCGCTCCAGCTTGATTCCGCGCGTGTTTCAAAGCCGGCGCGGGCGGTGCCGCGTGGGCGGCCGTGGGCGCCATGTCGGCCAGCGGATTGGCCGGTGCCGCTTCGGCACCGGCATGCGCGGCTTCCACGGATTCCGCCGGTGCAGGCGCGGGCACGGCCGGCGTCGACGCACCAGCCTCAGCGACATGCGCAGCGCCAGCGTCAGGCGCCTCGGCGTCGGCAGGCGCAGACACCGGCGCCGCGGCCACCTTGGCCGACGCTTCCGACTCCGCCGCAGCATGGACAGGCTCCGGCACGACGTGCTCGTCGCCGTCCCCCGCCGCAAACACCAGCAGCGCCACGGCGACGGCGCCGACGGCCGCCGCGCACCACGCCCAGCCGCGCGCACGCACATGCGGACGCGCCTTGCGCGCACGCGCCGCACGCCCGGCCCCACTGTCGAGCGAACTGAGAATGCGCTGACGGTCCGGTTCGGCCTGCAAATCGGCCTGCGACGCGGACGAGAGCAGACTGGGCCGGCCTGCCCCGGCCGGGCGATCGTCATGGTCTTGCAAAACAGCTCCTTGATGTTTTGTCACCACTTTACAAGATACAAGATCCAAACGATTTCTGCTGCAATTTAAGCGCCAATCGTGCGCGATAGCGGCATTTTCATGCATTTTGCATACTCAATCGTGCGCGGATTGCCATAACAGTAAGTTATATTTCGGAGGAATGTTCTCGCTGCAAGTTTTTGCAAAGGCCCCCTTCGGGAGACTGGTGTGTGGTGGTTGGCACTCATGGCGTACTTCGTTCTGGCCTGCGGCATCAGCTGGATGATCCTGTTTCCGGCAGGGCGCGATTTCCTGTTGAATGCCCTCGCCGGCGCCGGATCGCGGCTGCAGCGCCGGGCCGGGATGCTGGCCCAACAGCGCCTGCGCGAGGCCGGTGCATTGCGCGCCGACGGCCGGGCCGCGCTGGGCGCGCTCGGCAGTTTCGTGCGGCGCCACGCGCTGGCATGCGCGGTCGGTGCCGTGCTGCTCTGCCTGCCGCCGCTTGCGGCGCTGCTGCTGACGCGCCAGCCGGCACTGAATGAGTACGAACCGTCGACGCGCACCATGAACGACCAGGTTGCCGAACTGCTGCAGGGCGAGCAGCTGGTGCCGCCGCCGCCCTTGCCGCCGCTGGCCTTCGTACAGGCCGACGTGGTGCGCGAACGGCCGCTGCTGGCGTCGGCGAGCCGCGACTGGGCGCGGATGCACCAGGATTATGCGCAGCGCCTGCTGCTGGTGTTCAGGATCATGAAGGAAAGGCATGGCTACGACATGGCGCTGCTGGAAGGCTACCGCAGCCCGGCGCGCCAGGACGCGCTGGCGGCCATGGGGCCGGCGGTCAGCAATGCCAGGGCTTACCAGAGCTGGCACCAGTACGGCCTGGCCGCGGATTGCGCTTTCGTCCGTGACGGCAAGGTGGTGATCTCGGAAAAGGATCCCTGGGCGATGCGCGGTTACCAGCTGTACGGCGAGGTGGCGGAATCGCTCGGCCTGACCTGGGGCGGGCGCTGGAAGATGATGGATTTCGGGCATACGGAATTGCGTCTGCCCGGTGTGATGAAACGATAGGAGGCGGCGCGCACCATGCGAAAACTCTGGCAATTCCTGACCCGGCGCAGCACGCTGGTCGTCCTCGGCTGGCTGGCCTTTGCCGCCCTGCTGCTGGTGCTGGCCGCGCTGTTCGAATGGCCCCCGCTGCTGCCGTGGTCCGTGTTCGGCGTGGCCCTGCTGCTCGGTGCCGCGGTGTGGCTGTGGCGCCGCCACCGCCATGCGCGCAGCGCGCAGCAGCTGGGCACCATGATCGAACAGCAGGTCGCCACATCCCCATCCGATGCCGTCCAGCGCCAGGAAACGGAAGTGATCCGCACCCGCCTGCTCGACGCGATCGGCACCATCAAGAATTCCAAGCTGGGCCAGTTGTCCGGCAACGCCGCGCTGTACGAACTGCCGTGGTACATGATCATCGGGAATCCGGCGGCCGGCAAGAGCACGGCGATCGCCAGCTCCGGCCTGCAGTTCCCCTTCGCCGACACCAAGATCGTGCAGGGCGTCGGCGGCACTCGCAACTGCGACTGGTTCTTCACCACCGAAGGCATCCTGCTCGACACCGCCGGCCGCTATTCGGTGTCGGACGAAGACCGCGGCGAATGGTTCGGTTTCCTCGACCTGCTCAAGAAATACCGCCGCAAGGCGCCGATCAACGGCGTCGTCATCGCCGTCAGCATCGCCGAGCTGACCCGCAACCGGCCCGAGTTCGCGATCAACCTGGCCAAGAACCTGCGCCAGCGCGTGCAGGAACTGACCGAGCGGCTGGAGGTGCATGCCCCGGTGTACGTGGTGTTCACCAAGGCCGACCTGATCAACGGCTTCAACGAATTCTTCCAGGACAGCGAGCGCGCCGAGCGCGAAAAAGTCTGGGGCGCCACCCTGCCCTACAGCCAGAATGCGAGCAGCGAGCAGCTGCTGGACCAGTTCGACGCCCGCTTCGACGAACTGTACGATGGGCTGAAGGACCTGAGCCTGTCCAACATGGCCCTGCAATGGCGCGAACGCATGCCGCCGGGCGTGTTCACCTTCCCGCTCGAATTCTCGTCGATCAAGCCGGCCCTGCGCGCCTTCATCGCCACCCTGTTCGAGGAAAACCCCTTCCAGTTCAAGCCGGTGTTCCGCGGCTTTTATTTCACCAGCGCGCTGCAGGAAGGCGAGACCGTGTCGGCATCGTCGGCACGCGTGGCGCAGCGCTTCGACCTTCAGCTGCAACCGCCGGGCGAGAGCGGCCGCCACGAGCAGCAGGGCTACTTTTTGCTCAACCTGTTCCGCAAGGTGATCTTTGCCGACAAGGACCTGGTGGCGCAGTATGCCAGCCCGGCCAAGCTGCGCCTGCGCTATGCCGCCTTCTTCGCGGCCACCGCCTTTGCCGGCCTGGCGCTGGCCGGCTGGAGCTGGTCCTACATGAACAACCGCCAGCTGGTCGCCAATGTGCAGGCCGACCTCGACCAGGTGGCCAAGGTGCAGGCGCGCAGCGTCGACCTGCAGTCGCGCTTCCAGGCGCTCGGGATCCTGCAGGACCGTATCGAGCAGCTCGACCGCTACGACGAACACCGTCCGCTGTCGCTCGGCTTCGGCCTGTACCAGGGCGGCCTGCTGAACCGCAAGCTCAAGGAGGAATACTTCAACGGCGTGCGCGAAGTGATGCTCAAGCCGGTCGGGCAGTCGCTCGAGGGCTTCCTGGCCGAGGTGAACGCCAACGCCGGCCAGCTGCAGCCGATGGCCAAGCCTGTGGGCACTGCCGGTGCTGCATCCACTTCTGCGGCCACCGAGAGCGCGCCACAGCAGTTCAAGGATGCCTCGGCGCTCGATGCCGAAGATGCCTACAACGCGCTCAAGACCTACCTGATGCTGGCCGACCGCTCGCGCGCCGAGGCGGCGCACCTGAACGACCAGATCACCCGCTTCTGGCGCGGCTGGCTCGAAAACAACCGCGGCGCCATGCCGCGCGAGCAGATGATCCGCAGCGCCGAGCGCACCATCTCGTTCTACCTGGCCCAAGTGAACGACCCGTCGTGGCCGACCATCGAGCCGCGCCTGGCGCTGGTCGACCAGGCGCGCGACAGCCTGCGCCGCGTGGTGCGCGGCATGCCCGCGCGCGAGCGCGTGTACGCCGACATCAAGGCGCGCGCCGCCACCCGTTACCCGTCGATGACGGTGGCGCGCATCGTCGGCGACCAGGACAAGGATCTGGTGCTGGGCAGTTACGCGGTATCCGGCAGCTTCACCCGGGAGGCCTGGGACGGCTTCGTGCGCGAGGCCTTCCGCGACGCCGCCAACCGCGAGCTGCAGAGCGCCGACTGGGTCCTGAAAACCTCGGCCAAGGACGACCTGACGCTGGAAGGCAGCCCGGAACAGATCCAGAAGTCGCTGGCCGACCTGTACAAGAACGAGTACGCACGCGAATGGAACAAGTTCATCCAGGGCGTGACGGTGCGCGACCTTGGCGGCTTCGACGGCGCCGTCGCCGCCATGGACCGGCTCGGCGATCCGCAGAACTCGCCGCTGGCCCGGCTGGTCGCCACCGTCTACGAGCAGACCTCCTGGGACAACCCGTCGCTGGCCGGCGTCGGCCTGCAGCGCGCGAAAGGCGGCCTGACCGGCTGGTTCCGTGAAACCGTGTTGCGCCAGAAGCCGGCCGCGGTCAACGTCACCTTCCCCACCGCCGCCACCCAGAACGCTGCGCTGCCGCTGGGCCCCGTGGGCCGCGAATTCGCCGGCGTCGCACGCCTGGTGGCGGCGCGCGACAAGGATGCGTCGCTGATGCGCGGCTACGTCGAGGGCCTGTCCAAGGTGCGCGCGCGCTTCAACCAGATCAAGAACCAGGGCGACCCCGGTCCCGGCGCCAGGCAGCTGATGCAGCAGACGCTGGACGGCAACGGCTCCGAACTGGCCGAGGCGCTGAAATACGTCGACGAGCAGATGCTGGTCGGGATGAGCGACGCCCAGCGCCAGGCGCTGCGGCCGGTGCTGGTGCGCCCGCTGATGCAGACCTTTGCCGTGATCGTGCAGCCGACCGAGCTCGAAATCAATAAAGTATGGGCGGCGCAGGTGCTGCAGCCCTTCAACCGCAACCTGGCGCCGAAATACCCGTTCTCGACCGAATCCAGGGCCGAGGCCAGCAACGCCGAGATCGGCGAGATCTTCGGCCCCGAGGGTGCGATCGCCAAGTTCTTCGATACCACCGTCGGCCCGCTGGTGGTGCGGCGCGGCGATACGCTCAGCAGCCGCACCTGGGCCAACATGGGCTTGAGCCTGGCGCCCGGCGTGGTGGCCGGCTTCCCGGGTTGGGTCGCGCCGCTGGCGGCCGGCGGCGTGGCCAACGCGGCCGCGGCCAGCGGCGGCGCCCAGACCCGTTTCGACGTGCAGGCACTGGGCGCCAGCGGCGCCACCGAGTTCACGATCGAGATCGACGGCCAGTCGCTGCGCTGGCGCGGCCAGCCGCAAACCTGGGTGCACATGGCCTGGCCCAACCCGCAGGGCGTGCCGGGGGCGAAGATCAGCGCCATCACGCCGGACGGCCGCAACGTGGTCGTACTGGACGAGCCGGGCCATTTCGGCCTGAAGAAGATGATCGATGCCGCCCAGCGCAAGCGCAAGCCGGACGGCTCCTTCGAGCTGAGCTGGCAGAACGGGAACGTCACGGTGAACGCCCACCTGAAGGTGCTGGCCAATGCACCGGCACCTGCGCAGGCGGCCGCGCCGGCCTCGGGCTTCAAGCGCCTGCGCCTGCCGGCGACGATCACGGTGCCGGCGCAAGCCGGGCCTTCGCCTGCGTCCTCGCCGGCACCGGCGCCGTCCGCCCCGTCCGCCCCGTCCGCCCCGTCCGCCCCTGCCCCGGCGCCGGCGCCCGGCGTTCCGGCGGCGCCCCTGCGCCAGGCGGCGACCGCCGGCATCCCCACCGGAGCGGCGTCATGAGCCGCGCCCTCACCCCGGTCAGCGTCGGCTACTTCGGCAAGCTGCCCAGCCGCGGCGACTTCGTCAAGGGCAGCGCCAGTCCTGCCCTGATGCAGGTGCTGGACGCCTGGCTGTCCGAAGCGATGGACCTGATGTGCGCCAACGCCCGCTGGAAGCACGCCTACGACGCCGTCGCGCCGCTGCATTTCGCCTTTGCCGGCCCGCGCCAGCGCCACGCAATCGGCGGCCACATCGTCGCCAGCAGCGACGAATCGAGCCGCCGCTACCCCTTCCTGATGGTGGCCGCGATGGAAGTGGCCGAACCGGCCGCCTTCGTGCCGGCCGCGCCGCTGGTGTTTACCCGTCTGTGGAGCCGGCTCGCGGCCTTGACGTCCGGCGTCCGCAGCGCCGCCGATCCCACCACTGCGCTGCAGGCCGCCACCGGCCAGCCGGTCGAACTCGACCTGCGCAGCGCTGCCTACGATGCCGCCTTCGAGGACTTCCTCGAGCTGCAGACCGTCGGCGCGCTGGACGCGATGCTGGCGCAGGCCGGTTATCGCGGCAGCGCGCGGCGCGTGCTGCTGGCGCTCGGCATGCTGCTGCAGCCGGTGCTGGCCAGCAGTTCCAGCCGGCTGGAAAAGAACCTGGTGCTGCCGCTGCCGGAGGACCCGCTGTACCGCCAGCTGGTGGCGGCGTTCTGGATGCGCCTGATCACGCCCTTCCTGGCGCGCGCCGACTTCGAGCTGGCCCTGTTCCTCACCCGCCTCGACGGCCGCCATGCGCTGGTGCTCGGGTTTTCCGGCGCCTCGCCGCAGACGCTGCGCGCCATCATGGACCCACAGGCCGGCCTCGAACACAACATCACCTTCGAAGACCTGGACTGGGTCGACGACCAGGCCGACAGCGACTACGCCGTCAAGAAGATCTCGGCCTACCTGGCGCAGGGCGACCTGTCGCTGAAGTCCGCACTCGATTCCATCGGCACGGCATTCATCGGAGCCTGAGCATGCGTTTTCCTTTTCATTCTTCGATCCTGGTAGTGGCTGCGCTGCTCGCGCAGGAAGCGGCGTCGGCCCAGAACCCGGCACCCGCGCCGGCCACGCCGCAGCCGGGCCAGGTGCTGGCCAGCGGCACCGTCCCCGACGACGCCACCAAGGCCGCCGTGCTGGCCCGCCTGCGCGAACTGTACGGGCCCGAGCGCGTGGTCGACCAGATCGCCGTCGGCCAGGTGACGATGCCGGCCAACTGGAACACCTACGTGCAAAAGCTGATGTCGCCTGACCTGCGCCAGATCAGCCGCGGCCAGCTCAAGATCGACGGCAATACCGTCAGCCTGCGCGGCGAAGTCGCCAACGAGGCGCTGCGCCAGCGCATCGCCAGCAACGTCACGGCCAGCCTGAACGAGACCTATACCGTCAACAACGGCCTGCGCGTCTCGGCCGCCGACCAGGCCGTCCTCGACAACACGCTGGCCAACCGCACCATCGAATTCGAGAGCGGCAAGGCGGCCCTGACCCCGTCCGGCCGCGCCATCCTGGACGAGATGGTGGCCGCGATGCGCAAGCTGAAGAACCCCAAGGTCGAAATCATCGGCCACACCGACAACGTTGGCCTGCGCGCCAGCAACGTCAGCCTGAGCCAGGCGCGCGCCGCCACCGTCAAGGACTACCTGGCCAGCCACGGCATCGCCGAAGAGCAGCTGAGCGCCAGCGGCCAGGGTCCCGATCGGCCGATCGCCTCCAACGACAGCGCCGAGGGCCGCGCACGCAACCGCCGCATCGAATTCCGGATGGCCCAATAGGCCACGTCAACGCAAGGACACCATGTTTACTGCAGAAGAGCTGCTCCACCCCATCAGTCCCGCCAGTCCCGCCGGCACCGACATGGCCTTTTCGGCCGAGATGGATGCGATCGCCCAGGCGCGCAAGTTCGACGATCCCTCGCTGGCGCAGGGCGAATGGGTCACCGAACTGAAGGAAGCCGACTGGGGCTTCGTGCTCGATCGCTGCGCCCTGCTGTTGAGCGAGAAAACCAAGGACCTGCGCGTGGCCGTGTGGCTCGTCGAAGCCGCCGCCAGGCGCCACGGGCTGCGCGGCCTGGGCGAAGGCTTCCGCCTGCTGACCGGCCTGTGCGAGCAGTTCTGGGACCAGGGCCTGTACCCGGAACTGGACGGCGCCGACCACGAACAGCGGATCGGCAACCTGTCGTGGATCCTGTCGCGCACGCCCGCGCTGGTGCGCGAGGTGCCGCTGACCGAAGGCCGCGGCAGCGCGTATTCCACGGTCGACTTCGAGGCCGCGCGCAGGCGCGCCGGCGGCCCGGATGCCGACCAGCCGCCGCGCCTGGCCGATATGGAAGCGGCGCGGCGCGCCAACCCGCCGGCCTTTGCCGAGACCTTCCGCGCCGACGCGCAGTACTGCCTGGATGCCTTGCACCGGCTGGAACAGGTGGCGGATGCGCAGCTGGGCACCGACAGCCCCGGTTTTGCGGCGGCGCGCGAGGCGGTACAGGCGATGCTGCATGCGATGCCGTCGGCGGGGTCGACTGCGGCTGCGGCGACTTCTGCGCCGTCGGTGCAGCCCGCACCGGACCAGCATGACGATTCCGGTCCTGCCGGCGCCACTGTGCCGCCACATGCGCCGATGGCGCAGGGTCCGATCCGCACCCGTGCCGACGCGATCGCCCAGTTGCGCGCCGTTGCCCGTTTCTTTCGCGAGACCGAGCCGCACAGCCCGGTGTCCTACTTCGCCGAGAAAGCGGCGAATGCCGGCGAACAGGACCTGCATACCTGGCTGCGCTCGGTGATCAAGGACCAGGGTTCGCTGGCGCATATCGAGGAATTGCTGGGTGTGCCGCCGTCGAATTAGAACGTCTCAAACAGCCTTTATTGACCGCATGCAGAGATTGTGAGCGCATACCCGACTGACGCCGAGGACACCGATGCACCTGGCTGGTCCGCCATCGACGCCGGCCTCGCGTCGCTGTACGGCGACTCGACCGTCCAGAAGAGGCCATCTGCGTAACCGCACCAGCCTTGTTCCGCCCAGTAGGTCAGCAGTTGATCCGGCAACTTTCCTCGGTAACGCTCGATACTTGATACAGGCACATGACGTTTCTCGATTGGTGGGCCAAACTCTTCCAGAAATCCGGCAAAATCCTCATCCATTTTTTCCTCCTACTTGCATCGCTCAAGCCTTGCGTTCATCTTTACTGTGCTCCGAATTGCTTCTGGCACGTTGTTCGCAGCCTTATCCAGTCGAGCCAATCGTTCGTGCTGTCTCCACTGTGCGCCAATACGTGAGTTGATACTACGACGCCGAAGCCGCTAATAACATCTTTACCCGCTGCCACCATGTCAGGACTGTGCAGAGCGGCTAAAGTTTTCATGGCTTCAGACGCCTTTTTGGCAGATTCAGAAAGAGCTTGCGACTTCGACATACCTTCCGCCCGAAACCTTTCGTATAGCTCGTTCGTCAATGCTGCTTGATGATCCGCTCTTGCTCTGCGGGCGACCTTCGGATCGCGTACAGCACTTTTCGATTCGAACAGATCGCGTCCTTTGAGATACTCATCGACGGTCATGTCATTAATGCCCGTCTCCTGCCCCGCAAGCTGCCGATCAAACTCGGGGTATCTTTCGTGCGGCAAACCGTCCGCCGTAAAGCACGGCACCTTCTTCTTCGGCATCCCAATGGGACGCTGCCCGTCCTTCTCCTACTCAGGCTTCCGCCCCGGTTTCGGCGGCGGCGCAGGCGCATCATGCGGCGAATTCCGATGCTGGCGCGATTGCAGCGCCGGACACCTGCGCAGCTTCTCCTCGTTCTGTTCCAGCCATTGTGCCACGCGCTGTCCCAGGCGCGGACTGCGGCTGATTTCATTCAGGAGCACCGCCCTGTCGCCCCTGCCCCTGGTGAGGTAGCTGATCATCCCCATCAGGATCAGTGACATCATGATCACATGGCCGTTCGCGAGGTCGAAGGCGGCAAACGACGCCTCCCCGCTGCCGAAACCGTCGATGCCGGACGAGGGGTCGCGCCGCACCGGCCCCCACGCCTTGACGAAGCCGTCCCGGTAGCAGCGCAGCGCCTTGCCAATCGACTCGGCCAGGCCTTCGACCGGCGACTTCAGCCCCAGCAAACCCAGCACCGCGGCGCCGACGTAGCCGCCCGCCGCCGCGCCGGCTGCCGCCCCCGGCACCGCGCCGACGCCACCGAAGAAGGCGCCGCCGATGCCGCCGATGGTCCCGCCCACGATCACCGATCCGCCGTAGTAAAGCGCGATGTCCTGGCACGCCGCGATCAGGATCGGCCAGATCGCCGACAGGTCGATGCCGGCAAGCCGCTGCGCGATCAGGCGCCGTGCGATCGGCCCGGAATCGTCGAGCGCCTGGCGCACGCGCTCGACGCGCCCGAGCTGCCCGAGACCCCAGCCGATGAAGGTGCCGGCAGCCGTGCCCAGCTCCGCCTCCTTGCGCTTCAGGTCATTCCAGATGCGCCATGTGTCGTTGCCGCCGTCGCTCATCGCAGGCTCCGCGGCAGCGTTACTTCACGCTGTACCTGAACTGCCCCTGCTTGTTGGCCCCCACCTTGATCTTCGCGATCGGCGCGCCTTCGGCCATCCGCGCCAGCACCGATTCGGCAATCTCCGGCAGCAGCGTGCCGTTGAGGATGTTGTCGACGTTGCGCGCGCCGGAATCGACTTCGGTGCAGCGCGCCAGCACCGCCTCGACCAGCGCGGCGTCGTAGCTGAACTCGGCCTTGTGGTTGGCAGCCACGCGGCGGCCGATGCGGTCCAGCTTCAGCGCGATGATCTCGGCCAGCACGTCGTCCGCGATCGGGTAGAACGGCACCACCTTGAGGCGTCCCAGGAAGGCCGGCTTGAACTGCTTCACCAGCGCCGGGCGGATCAGTTCCTCGAGCGCCTCGGCGGACGGCAGTTCTTCCGCCGGCTTGTTCAGGCAAGCCTGCATCATCGCGCCCGATGCCACGTTCGAGGTCAGGATGATGAGGGTGTTGCGGAAGTCGATCTCGCGTCCTTCGGCGTCGTCCATCACGCCCTTGTCGAATACCTGGAAGAACAGCTCCAGCACGTCCGGATGGGCTTTTTCCACTTCGTCCAGCAGCACCACGCTGTACGGATTGCGCCGCACCGCCTCGGTCAGGACACCGCCCTCGCCGTAGCCGACGTAGCCCGGCGGCGATCCCTTCAGGCCGGACACGCTGTGCGCTTCCTGGTATTCGCTCATGTTGATGGTGACCAGCTTGCGTTCGCCGCCGTACAGCACGTCGGCCAGTGCCAGCGCGGTCTCGGTCTTGCCGACGCCGGACGGGCCGACGAACAGGAACACGCCCTGCGGCCTGTTCGGATCGTCGAGATGGGCACGCGCGGTGCGCACGCGCTGCGCCACGGCCTCGATCGCGTGCGGCTGGCCCAGCACGCGCTGCTCCAGCAGGGGTTTCAGGTTGCGCACCGTCTTGATCTCGTCCTTGACCATCTTCCCGAGGGGGATGCCGGTCCAGCCGGCGACGATGGCGGCGACCACGTGGCCGTCGACCTGCAGCGGCACCAGCGGCGCTTCGCCCTGCAGCGACGCCAGTTCCGACTGCAGCGCCTGTACGTCCGACACCTGCCCCTGGCCGCCACCAGATTCCAGCCCCGCGCGCACCGTCTCGATCTGCCGCGCCAGTTCCTGCTCCCGCTCCCAGCGTGCACGCAGGGTGGCCAGTTCTTCTTCCGCAGCCGTGCGGGCAGCCGCCAGCTCCTTCAGCCGCGCGTCGTGCGCCGGATGGCCGCCGGCCTGTTCGCGTTCCAGCGACGCAGCCTCGGCCGCCATGCGCTCCAGGCGGCGCGCCAGGTCCTCGATCCGGGCCGGGGCGGCGTCGCGGCCCAGCGCCACCTTGGCGCAGGCGGTATCGAGCACGCTGATCGCCTTGTCCGGCAGCTGGCGCCCGCTGATGTAGCGGTGCGACAGCCGTACCGCCTCCGTGATCGCTTCATCGTAGACGCGCACGCCGAAGTGCTTTTCCATCAGCGGGGCCATCCCGCGCAGCATCGCGCAGGCCAGCTCCTCGCTCGGCTCTTCCACCTTGACCACCTGGAAGCGCCGCGCCAGCGCCGCATCCTTTTCGAAGTATTTCTTGTATTCGCCCCAGGTGGTGGCGGCGATGGTGCGCAGCTCGCCGCGCGCCAGGGCAGGCTTGAGCAGGTTGGCGGCGTCGTTCTGCCCGGCCTGGCCGCCGGCGCCGATCATGGTATGCGCCTCGTCGATGAACAGCACGATCGGGTGCGGGCTCTTTTTCACTTCGTCGATCACGTTCTTGAGGCGGTTCTCGAACTCGCCCTTGACGCTGGCGCCGGCCTGCAGCAGGCCCATGTCGAGTGTGTGGATCTCGACGCCCTTCAAGACTTCCGGCACGTCGCCGGTGGCGATGCGCAGCGCCAAACCTTCCACCACCGCGGTCTTGCCGACGCCGGCCTCGCCGGTCAGGATCGGGTTGTTCTGGCGGCGCCGCATCAGGATGTCGATCGCCTGGCGGATCTCGGCATCGCGGCCGATCACCGGGTCGACCTTGCCGTCGCGCGCGCGCTGCGTCAGGTTGGTGGTGAACTGGTCCAGGGCGGGGGTTTTGGTCGCCGCCTTGCGATCCAGCTCGCCGACCGGATCGCCCAGGCCGTCAGCCAGGCCGCTACCGTCCTCCTTTGTACCCGCCTCGACATCCGCCGGCGGCGCCTCCTGCGAACCGGCCGTCACGCGCTCGAAATGATGCTTGATCTCGTCCAGGTCGAAGCGTTCGAACAAGCCGGAGGCGCGCTGCGCCAGCTGGGCCAGCTCAGGCGCCGTCAACAGCGCCTGCAGCAGGTGCCCGCTGCGGATCTGCGCCTGGCGCCCGGCGTGCAGGTCGAGCGAGGCGATCAGCCAGGCATGCTCGAACAAGCGCGGCAGCCGCTCCGAAAACACCGGCGTGCGCGCATTGCCGTTCCTGAACTTCGCCACCTCGGCCTGCAGGTCGGCGTCCAGCCGGCCGATGTCGATGCCGCAGCGGCGCGCGATGACGGCGAGGTCGCTGGCCGGCTGTTCCAGCAGGGCCAGCAGCAGGTGTTCGATGTCGACCTCGTACTGGCCGAGCGACACGCACAGGCTCGCCGCGCGCGTGGCGGCGGCGCGGCTGGTGTCGTTCAGTTTGCCGATCAGCGTTTTCAGGTTGATGCCCATCCTTGCTCCCCTATTAAGATAGTCATGCCGCATGCAGCTCGTAATGCACGTCGGCGCGGTCCGCAGCCTGGGGCCCGTCGACCAGGAAAGCGTCCCATCCCAGCCGGCCGCCGATGCGGTCGTCGCGCAGCGCGATGCCGTGCACGTCGGCGGCGCGCAGGATCAGCTGGACCTCGTATTCCAGCGCCGCCCCGGTGAACATGGCCAGCATGTTGCGCAGCGCCCGCGCCGCCCGTCCGCCCGGCAGGAAGGATTCGTAGGCGGCCAGGTCGAGCGGACCGATGACCAGGCGCAGGCGCAGGTCGCGCTGCCAGACGCGGGTGCCGGCCAGCGCGCCGCCGCCCAGCACCGCGTTGACGCCGCCGAGCGCCGTCTGCTGCCGCGCCGGCACGTCGTACCAGCGCCCGACGAACTGCTCGGCCGTGACCGGCGCGCCGAAATACTCGGACAGCACGCGCGCCATCTGCGTCGCCGACGCCGGCCGCTGGCGCATCGCGGTGGCGTAATAGGCGACCGATTCGTCCAGCACGCCTTCGCCGTGGTCCGACAGGCGCCGCCGCAGCGACGCGGGGCCGATGCCGGCCAGCGCCAGCAGCAGCGGCAAAAAGCCGTCGCGGCCGCCGCAGCGGTACTTCAGCTCCAGGCGGTACTTGCGCCAGGCTTCATAGAACAGCGCCAGCGTGCGCGTGGAAAACATGTCGAGGAAGGCGCGCGGCCCTTCGTCGCGTTCGGCCATCGCATGCGCGGCGATGCGCTCCGTGTAATGCGCCGGCAGCGCCCCGCCACCGCCCAGCAGGCCCATGAACGCGGGCGTCAGGCGCACGTAGCGCAGCTCGGCCGTTTGCAGGGCCGCGGCCAGCGCGGCGCTGCTCGCGCCGACGGTGCGCGGTTCCGGCTGCAGCGCCTCCACTTCGCTGGCCGGGAACGCCAGCGAGGTCGAATTCTGGAAGCGCATGAAGTTCGCCACCGCGCCCTGTTCCGGCACGCCGCGCCGCCACAGCCACAGTTCGATCATGCGCACGGCCTGGAAATACTGGAAGCGGTAAGGCTGCGCAAACAGCCGCTCGATTACAGCAGGCTCAAATCGCCGCTTCGTGGCAGGCATCGCAGCAGTTCTCCTCCGGTCTTGTTGGAAACGATCACCAGTTGCGTGAAACTGTTGGCGTGCACGTACAGGCCCAGGAAGCGGTCGACCACGTGGGCAAAGGCATCGACGCCGCTGCCGACGAAGGCTTCCTCATCGATCGTCAGGCGCACCTCGATGCCGCGCACCATGCAGGCGAACGGGTTCCCGGCCAGCCACGTCGTGGTGGGCTTGTGCTCGACCGCCACGATGCCGCCGATCTGGCGCTGCGAGGACGGGGAGCGCGGCAGGTCGTACAGCGCGAACACCTCGCGCAGCGCCTCGATGCCGCCGTCCGACAGCGACAGGTGGTTCAGCGACAGCTGCGAGATCAGGCGCCAGTGCGCGCCGCGGCCCGACTCGAAGCGGTAGGCAGGCGTCGGCTTGCGCAGGAAGCCGATGGTGGTGCCGCTGGCCCCGCCTTCGAGGAACAGGTCACCGCCCTGCAGGCCGTAGGGCAGCATGCTCGGCAGGTCGCGGTTGGTGCAGGTCAGCTCGATGCTGAGCGTGTCGGTCTCCACCTCGGCCGGGTCGAAGTCGATGTCGACCAGCGCGATCTGGGTTTCGTAGCCCGGGCTTTTCTCGGCCAGCATGGCGTCGCGCCGCATGACCCAGTAGTGACCATTCTTTTCCGGCACCTGGCCGTGGCGCAGCGAGTAGAACGGGCGGAATTCCACGATCGATTCGCCCTGCGGGGTCTGGCGTACCAGGCGCACCGCATCGATCGCCTGCACCTCGAAGGCATAGGCGCGGCGCGCATCGGCCAGCACCGGGTAGCTGGCAGTGGTGTGGGTCAGGCGGATCGGCTCGCCGTGCTGGCGGAACAGATTGACCACCGGCGTGCAGCCCAGCAGCATGTTGGCGCTCGAGAGCGTGCCCAGGATGCGCGCCATATCGGAGTCGCTGCGCAGGCCGGCCAGCGCGAGGTGCAGGGTGACGGTCCTGGCGCCCGGCTTCATCGCCAGCGCCGCGGTGACGGCGCCGAGATCGATATCGAAGAAGTTGAATTTCTCGGGAAAGCAGAAGTACTCGGTCAGCAGGCGGTAGGCGCCGTGCGAACGCGCCGGGAAATCGATCAGCGCCTCGTCTTCCTCGAAACCGGCCGGCCGCACCGGGATGCGCGCCAGCGGCAGCCAGCGGCCGTCGCCGTCGGCTTCGACGTAGGCACATACGCCGCGCATGAACAGCGCATCGCGCAGCGCGGCGCAAAACGACGGCTCGCCGTCGATGAACACGCGCAGGCTGGGCAGGCGCAGCTGCGCAAGCGTCGCCTGGCTCGATACGACGTCCAGCGTGATCGCGATCGACGAGGTGGCCTGCACCGGCGCGCGCACCGCCTCCGGCGCGTCGATGATCGGATTGAACTGGGCCGCACTCAGCGCCAGCGGCGCCAGCGTAACCGGATACGCGATGCGGAAGGTGCAGGCCACGCCGCGCACTGGCCGCGTGGTCAGGCGGGTGCCGCGCGGTACCGCGACCGCGGCGCTGAGCTGGGCCGCCGCCGCGCCGATGCCCATGCGCGCGATCGAGCACGAGGGGAACGGGCGCAAATAGTGCGGGTACAGCACCTCGAACAGCGCTTCGGTGAATTCCGGGTAATCGTCGTCGAGGCGCTTGGCCACGCGTGCGTTGAGCAGCGCGAACGATTCGATCATGCGTTCGACGTGCGGATCTTCGCACACCTCGCCGCCCAGCTGCAGCTTGCCGGCGATCTTGGGGTAGCGTTCGGAAAACTCGCGCGCATAGCGGCGCAGGAATCCCAGCTCCTGTTCGTAATACGGTAGTAACTGGTCCAACTCAGGCTCCCGGCGGCTGGCTGCGGCGCGCCTTGCTGATGCTGTAATGGAGACTGGACGGCTGCAGCACGGCGTCGAAGTTGACCGGCTCGCGCGAGCTGCTGACCACCAGCAGCGCGGTGATGGCGAAGTTCAGGCTGTTGACGGCGTCGTCGCGCAGTTCCAGGCGGGCCTGCACGTTGCGCAGGCGCGGCTCGTGGCGCGCGATCGCATGTTCCAGGCTGCGGCAGATGAAGGTGCGGTCGTCGGCGCTCGACAGCGACAGGCCGGCGAAATCGTGCAGGCCATAGGTGAAGATCGAGCGCGTACATTCGGGGAAGCGCTCGAACACCGCGTCGCGCATGACGGCGCGGGTGTTCAGCAGCGCTTCGAGGTCGCGTGCGACCGAGTCCTTGATGTCCTCGATCGACACGCGCGGCACGCCGGCGCCCGCCCCCATGCCCTCGGTGCCGCTACGCTCGGTCAGGCGGTCGAACAGGCCGGGCGTGTAGGCGCGTGTCGGCATCCGGCGTGCGTCCTCAAGCCACCTTGTTGGCCGACAGGTCCCAGCCGCCCGAAGTGTTGCCGCCCGAGCCGCCGCCGACCTTCTGCTGGGTGTACTTCCACTTCACTTTCGAATACTTGATCGACACGTCCTCGGTCAGGATGTTGCCCGGTTCGACGGACGGCGCCACGCTGCCGATCAGGACGTTCTCGAGTTCGATCTCGAAGTACTTGACACGCTCGCCCTGCCCGTCCGCACGCAGGAATTCGAACTTGGCCTTCGGGATCGTCTTGCCGGACGAGCAGGTCTGCAGCAGGATCGGCGTGGCCAGGTCGGCCAGCTTGGAGACCACGATGTCCTTGTGCTCGGTGCGCTCGGCGGTGTGGCCGCCGCCGGTCGACGCGGTGGCCGATTTCGGCTGCAGGACTTCCCACTGGACGCTCTTGACCTCGATCCAGTCCTTGTGCGCGCTGTCGGCCGATTCGCCTTTGATACCGTCGATTTGCAGATAAACGTCGATTGCCATGATCTTCCTTTCAGTATGTTCGTAATCGATTCACCAGGGGGACACGTCAGGTTTTGGTCGATGCTGGCAGCTCCGCGACCAGACGGAGGGATACCGACAGCTCGTCGAGCTGGAAGTGCGGACGCAGGAACGATACCGCGCGGTACACGCCCGGCCGGCCTGGCACCTCGGACACCTGCACCGCTGCCTCGCGCAGCGGGAACTGCGCCTTCTGCTCCTGCGTCGCGTTATCGTCGAGCAGGACGTACTGCGTCAGCCAGCGGTTCAGGAAGTCCTCGACATTCGACGCGGCAGCAAAACTGCCGATCTTGTCGCGCATCATGGCCTTCATGTAGTGGGCGATGCGCGACACCGCGAAGATGTATTGCAGCTGCGCCGACAGCACTGCATTGGCATTGGCGGCGTCGCTGTTGTACTTGCGCGCCTTCTGCGCCGACTGGGCGCCGAAGAAGGCGGCGTAATCCGTGTTCTTGCAGTGGACCAGCGAGATGAAGCCGAGGTCCGACAGTTCCTTCTCGCGGCGGTCGGTGATCGCGATCTCGGTCGGGCACTTCAGCGCGACCTCGCCCTCGTCGGTCTTGAAGGTATGCGTCGGCAGGTCTTCGACCAGGCCGCCGCCTTCGACGCCGCGGATCGCCGCGCACCAGCCGTAATCCTCGAACGCGGCGGTGAGCTTGGTGCCGAAGGCATAAGCGGCGTTGCACCACAAGTACTTCTGGTGATCGGTGCCATCGACGTCCTCGACGTAATTGAAGCCTTCGGTGGTGGCGCCATCCGCCGGGTTGTACGGCAGGCGGCCCAGGAAGCGCGGCAGCGTCAGGCCGACGTAGCGCGCATCCTCGGACTCGCGGAAGGATTTCCACTTCGCGTATTCGACGGTGTCGAACACCTTCGACAGGTCGCGCGGCTTGCCGAGGTCGGCGTAGGTCTCGAGGCCGAACAGCTCGGGGGATGCCGACGAAATGAAAGGCGCATGCGCGGCCGCGGCCACGTGCGACATCTGCTCGACGAAATACATGTCCTCGGGCTGGCGCGTGACTTCGAAATCGCCCAGCAGCGCACCGAAGGGCGCCCCGCCGAAGGTGCCGAATTCCTCTTCGTAGACCTTCCTGAACATCGTGCTCTGGTCGAACTCGATCGCGCTCTGGAAGTCCTTGACCAGCTCGCGCTTGGTCGCGTTGAGCATCTTGATCTTCAGGTTCGGGCCGGTCGAGCTGTTGCGCACCAGGTAATTCAGGCCGGTCCAGCTGCTCTCCAGCTTCTGGAATTCGGGGGCGTGCATCACGCTCGATAGCTGGGCCGAAATCAGGCGGTCGAGTTCCGCCACGCGCGCATCGATGGTGGCGGCCAGGTTGCTCGACACCACGACTGTGCCGTCCATGACCTGGTTCACCAGTTCCGCGATCAGGTCGCGGGCGCGCGCATGCTCCACGCTGGACTTGGCGACCTTGCTCTGCTCGACGATCTGGTCGAGCAGGTCGGCTTCAAGCGCGTCGGTGGTGGTGGGGGCGGCTGCGGCCGCATTCGGTTGCGCGGACATGGTCATTCTTTCGTGGTTTTCTGGCCCAGCTCGGCCATTTTCTCGGTGTTGTTCAGCACGTCGTGCAGCAGGTCTTCCAGCTTGTCGTTGCCGGCCAGCTTGTTGCGCAGGTCGGCCAGCCGGGTGCGGGCATCGAGCAGCTTCTTGAGCGGCTCGACCTGTTGCACCACCGCTTCCGGACGAAAATCGTCCATCGAACGGAATTTCAGGTCGACCGCGAATTCGCCGCCCTCGCCGGTCAATTCGTTTTTCACCCGATAAGCGGCGCGCGGTTCCACGCCTTTCATCACCTCGTCGAAATTGTCGCGATCGATACCGACAAAGCCGCGTTCCTTCAGGCGCTTTTGCGGCACCTCGGATTTGCCACCGAAATCGCCGACCACGCCGACCACGAACGGCAGTTCCTTATTCTCGATCGCATCACCGATTTCGACGTCGTAGGTCATCTGCACCCGCGGCGGGCGGATCTTCTGCAGCTTCTTCTGGACACTGGAATTTTTTGCCATGGAATTCCCCTGTGGTTATTTGAGCGCGCCGAACGGATCGGCACTGGAACCTTCGTCGGTTTTCGCCTTGCCCTTTTTGCCTTTGGCGACATTCGTTCTTGCCGGTGCCGGGGCGGCTGCCGGCGGCGGCACCAGGACCTGCTCGCCCAGGCTTTCACGCAGCAACTTGGCCAGATCCTGCGATTCAGTCCGGATCGATCCGGACAGATTGTTTTGCCGGCTCAAATCGGCCAATGCCCGGGTCGACAGGCGCAATCCGCTGATGGCGATGATGCTGTTGGCCAGCCGGTCGTTCGGATCGCGCACCAGCACTTCCTGGGCATTCACGATCGCTTCGCCATACTGGCCGGCATCGTAGCGGGCCTGGGCGATATTCGACCAGGGCGTCTTGTCGGCCGGATAAGCGGCTGCGGCCTGTTTCCACGCCGTGACCGCCTGCTCTTTCTGGCCGGCGCTGCTGGCCTGCGCCGCTTGCGCCATCAAGGCATCCAGGGACGGCTTGGCCGGTGGCTGCACAGCCTTTTGCGGCGGCGTGCCGCAGGCGCTCAGGGCGATGGCCCAAACAGCGGCGCCGAGGAATCGGCCTGTCCGGCCGTACGGAATAGCAGGGGTCATGCTGTCCTCTGAACTTGATTCTAAAAGATTTCCTTATTATTAACTTTTTAAAACAGAGGGAATATTAGCAGATTCATTTTATTGTTGACTCATTCAATATGAATTGTGCGCAGCAAGATAATAACCGCGCGTTATTTCTTATATCCATAATGAATATTCATTTGCCATGCAAATTAATTTAATTACCCCATCGGCATAAATTAGGAATTATCCTACCCCTATTCCCCTCAATCCTTTCTTATATAAATGGCGGTTTTCAATCGGGCGCATTCCGCTTTAAAGAGATGTTACTGTTCTGCTATTAAACCTCCTTATCCGTCGTAGAGGAACCCAAATAGCATGAGTGGCAAAATCTTATGGGGCGAAGGCTTGTTTCTGCGTCCGCAGCATTTCCAGCAGCAGGACCAATACCATGAAGACCGCCTGCACCGCACCGCCGGCCTGCTGCATCCTTATGCCTGGGGCGTGGGCGCCCTGCAGGTCAACCGCGATGCCCTTGCCAACAACGCGCTGCGCCTGCTCGAACTGTCGGTGCGCTTCCAGGACGGCGAGCTGTACGCCGCGCCGGAGACCGACGATCTACCCGAAGCGGTCGACCTGAGCCAGCTGCCGCAATCGGCGCAGACGCTGACCTACCACGTCGCCCTGCCCGGCTTCAAACCCTTCGGCGGCAATTTCGGCGGCGCCGGCGACCCCGGCGGCAACGCGGTACGCTTCCAGCAATCCAACCGCGACACGCCCGACCTGTACACCGGGGCCGCCGCCGCCCAGCTCTCGTATCTGCGCAAGACCGTGCGCCTGGTGTCGGACGCGGAACCACTCGATTCCTACGTCCACTTTCCGCTGCTGCGCCTGCGCCGCGCGGCCACGGGCGGCTTCGAACTGGACGGCGGCTTCGTGCCGCCCAGCGTCACGATCCGCAGCGCCCCGCTGCTGCTGCTGCAACTGCGGCGCCTGGTCGACGCCCTGCAGGCCAAGGTCAGCGCGCTGTATGGCCACCACCGCGAGCCTAGCAAGCACGTGATCGAATTCCGCTCCGGCGACATGTCCTCGTTCTGGCTGCTGCACACGGCGAGCACTGCGTATGCGACGCTGTCGCACTACTTCCACAACCCGGCGCTGCACCCCGAACGCCTGTACGAACAGCTGCTGTCGCTGGCCGGCAGCCTGATGACCTTTTCCAAAAGCTGGACCCTGGCCGACCTGCCCGCCTACCAGCACACCGACCCCGGCCCGGCATTCGCATCGCTGCACCGGATCATCCGCGAACTGCTCGATACCGTGATCTCGGCCAAGTACTTCGCCATCGCGCTGCGCGAGGTCAAGCCGTCCTATTTCCACGGCATGCTCGACTCACAAAAGATCGACGACAAGACCACCTTCTACCTGGCGGTGTCGGCCGGCCTGCCGGCGAGCGAACTGGTGGACGTGGTGCCGCCGCGTTTCAAGGTCGGCGCCCCGGACGACGTCGACATGTTCGTGCTGTCGGCGCTGCCTGGCGTACGGCTGGTGCACGCGCCCCAGGTGCCGGCCGCCGTGCCGGTGCGCCCGGATGCCGTCTACTTCGCGCTCGAGGCCAAGGGCGCGATGTACGAACGCATGCTGCAGGCGCAGTCGATTTCGATCTACGTACCCGGCAACATGCCCGACGCCAGGCTGGACCTGGTCGCCGTGACCTCCTGAACAGGAGAAGAGAGCAATGCAAACCGCAAGCGCACCTTCGCTGATGGGGAACGCTCCCCTGGCCCCCTCGCCCGCCGTCCCGCGGACACTGCTGGACCTGATGTACGACGGCTTCTATGCCTTGTTCATGCTCAAGAACGGCAACGGCCCGCACGATGACACCGCCTTCGCCCAGAAGATGCTGCAATTCCTGGACGATTTCGGGCGCAGCGCCAAAAAGCAGAACGCCTCGCCGGACGACGTCGATGCCGCAAAATACGCTTTTTGTGCAGCGATCGACGAAATCATCCTGCGTTCGAACTTCACGATCCGCGACGCCTGGGCGCGGCGACCGCTGCAGCTGCAGCTATTCGGCGACCAGCTGGCCGGCGAACATTTCTTCAATCGCCTGGAGGAACTGCGCGCGCGCGGCAGCGCCCACCTGCACGCACTCGAGGTGTTCCATATGTGCCTGCTGCTCGGGTTCAAGGGACGCTATGTATTGGAAGGCAGCGAGAAACTGAATTACCTGACTGCGCGCCTGGGCGACGAAATTGCGCACATCAAGGGCAAGCGCGGCGGATTTGCGCCGCATGCCGAACGGCCGGACCAGATCGCGCACAAATTGCGCAGCGATTTGCCCTTGTGGGTGCTGTATTCGGTGTTCGGGTTGATTTGCGTGCTGGGGTATGTCGGGTTGCGGACGTCGCTGGACCGGAATAGCCAGACGCGGATGAATGCGTATAACGATGTGGTCAAGATGGCGCCGCGGGCGGCGAATTTGACGATTACCTTGCCTTGAGCAGGGACCGTGGCTCGCGCGAAATATAGACGGAGGCCTGCGTCACGAAACTGTATGACGTGCAAATGCGTGTGCACGCAAGCGGGGACCTCGTTTCGTTCAAAGGAGACCGTAGCGGACGGATGCGAAACTATTTCATCGAGCCACGCGGCGATCGCATGTTCCTGCAATATAAGGCTCCGCATGCAGAAGCGCAGGAGTACATGACATAAGCGATCGTGGCGCAGAACGACTTTCTGGATGCGGACCTTTCGATACCAATCTTTTCAACTCGAGCTACCGAGGTAATCGCGCACGCGTTTGCCAATGAAGTTGAGATGAGCCCCCTGAAAATCGACGTATACGGAATCCAAATGGAATTCGCATGTGCCGGGTGAAAAATTATGTACCGGTCGTCGACAAGGATAACTCGTCATACTTCTTGCGGCCGGTTTACCGCGAAAGTCGCAATTACGCTAAGATGTTATTGGTAGCGTCATTTTTGTATAGCTGAGGCCTTGAAAGGCGCCAGGATCGTAACTCGAGTATTTCTTTCCTGATTTTTTAACTGGAACAACCGCGAAAAATTCCATCTGCCGCACTCGCTCACCGTAAGACATCAGCGGATCATCATCCGCCAATCGCTTTCCTACCCAGATAGCAGATAAGGTAACGGGCCACGCCAAATCTTTCATATCATCATCGGTCCCGCTGGCAAACATTCCTTCAATCGGCTCTTTTTTAAGCCGAACACGGGCGCTTAACGATGCTAGCAGCCTGACTGGAAAAAAATTATCCAGAGAGGAATCGTAAGGGTTCCAGCCACCAGGCAAGATGACCCCGAGTTCAAAGGGCTCTCCAAGAATTGCCGACAGACCGGTAGTGAAAAGAAGTTTGTTCTTTTTTTTGTTTGCCAATGCCAGCCTCATTTCTCCAGCCTGGACATTCTGCGGCAAATCGATTGAAACCGGTAAAATACGGCCGAAATTCCGGTCTACCCAGTTCAAGAAATCACCATGTGGATGCGGGGACCAATCCGTTCCTTCCAGGATCGACACTGCATCAATAGACCTCAGAATTTCTTCGATTTCCGGCTGCTTCCAAACGAGTGCAGAATCCAGAGCAGTTTCATTCAAGCGCAGGTGAAAGCGATTAGGATTTGCTCCGGCATCAAGTAGATATTTAGCTGTTTTAGTATGACCCGAAATAGTTGCGCTCATTAATGGAGCAATAATGCTCTTGTCCGGACCGTCAACCTTGGCTCCTGCGTTGAGAAGCAGTTTAACGACGTCCAGATGTCCCCGCGAGGCCGCCAGCTCCAATGCTGATTGAGCAAATTCCGGAACTGAGTTTACATCGGCGCCGAGCTCGATCAACAGATTGCAAATTCCAACATTTCCCTCAACCGCAGCAGATCCGAGCAAGCTATATTTACCATACCGAAATACATTTCGGTGCAGATATTCAGGAGATGCTTTTAACATGGCGCGGAGCTTCTCCGGCTCGTCTTTTTCTATAGCGTCATCCAACTCGAATATCTTTTTTAATTCATCCTCAGGAAGTTCAGTTATATCCATATTGTCTCATATCAATATTAGAAAAATTTTCCACGCGTCATTTCATCACCGAGATCACGTAGTGCTTTTTCCACTCCTGCCAGTCCATTATTCTTATCCGCGGCCTTCAGGGTGGCTGCAACGTTTTTTGCCGCCGCAACGGTATGAGCACCATTACCATTCTGCGCCCACGTGAAATTCCGAGGGTCGGTATTTATATCAATCCCGTATTTCTTCATTATCGCCTGCGCATCATTTATATGCTTGCGCCCTTCAACATTCCATTTTACCGGCGCCTTTTCACGCACGATATGGTGCATGTGAGGATTCTCGATACCGGCCGGTGCGGATCCCATGGCTTTCTTGTCGGCGGCAGACATCTTGCACTTTTCCAGGCCTAACGGATCAACCCATGAGACTGGATTTGGGGCATATTGATAAAGATTCAGTCCACCCGCAACAGCAATAGGGTCCTGCGTTATAAATCTTCCGATATCAGGATCGTAGAATCGAAAGGTATTGTAACTGAGCCCTGTTTCGCGATCCAGATACTGGCCCTGAAACCGAAGATTTTGTTCAACATTTGCTGGGCTCGTGTTTTCTTCTACTACGTTTTCTTTTTCTTCAACAACGACGTTTCCCCATGTCCGATAGGTCGAAGTCCACCGGATTGCGGCAGTTCCACTCAGCAGCTCTTCAGGCTCCCCCGACAAAGCATTATTGAAGAAAAGGATGGTAGCGTTTTTTCTCTCTTTCCGAACAAGATCGACAGACGACTGCGAATTTCCGCTTTGGCAGATAGTCGTGTAAGTATCAAGCCTCGCCAAGGGGACGAAGCTGTCGGGTTCATACAGATAGGTCGCAACAGTCGCCCCTCGCTGCTCTTGCATCATCTGCAAGCCATCCCACAAGAACAAGGTCTCGCCGAAATCGTCCCGCTTCCGGATGCGCCGACCCAGCGCGTCATACTCGAACACCACCACCTGCCGCAGGCCGTTGCGCACGGTCTCCACCTCGCGCAGCCGGTGCTCGCCGTCATACTTGAACGCCTGCTCGGTATGCCGGCCGATGCGCTTGCTCTCCATCCGCCCATGGACATCGTATTCATAACGCCTGTCTTCGAACACGGTCACCCGGTTGTACTTCACATAGCCGCCCACCTGCATCGTGTCGACCAGATTGGCAGCCGCATCCCAATGAAAGAATTCGTTACCCGCCGGCCCTGTGGTGCTGAGGATGCGTCCCAGCGGATCGTAGCCGTAGCGTGTCTGCCCATTGCGCGAATGGATTTTTCTGACGAGTTCCCCGGCGCGGTCATAGTGCCACTCCTTGCGCAGCACCGGCTCGTGCGTATCGGCCGCCGTCGTGCTTTGCCAGGTCTTGCGGCCCAGCTTGTCGTAGCCGAAGCGCGTCGTCAGCTGGCCCTGGGTGCGCAGGATTTCGCGGTGCAGGTCGTCGCGTTCGAAGTCGCTGATCACTTCTCCGTCGATATTAATCTGGTGCAGGTGGCCGGCGCCGTAATGCAGTTTGTTGATAGTGCGGCCATCCGGCAGCACCGTGGCGCAACGGTTGCCCAGCTCGTCGTAGCGGTGCGCCAATGTGCCCAGATGGCCGGTCTCGCTCACCAGCTCGCCGCGCGGACTATAGGTGAACAGCAGCCTGTCGTGGACGATACGGCGGCTGCCGTCGTTGCTGAAGACTTCCGCGTGCAGCAGCTGGCCGACCTGATCGTAACGATACAGGGTGCTGCGTCCGCGCGCATGCTTGACCTGCAGGCGTCCCAGGGCATCGCGCTCCATGCGCAGGGTCAGCGCGTCCGTCTCCCCTGCCGCGTCGATGATCTTGACCGCCAGGCCGCGCGCGTCGTGCTCGATCCTGCGCACCTTGCCGTCCAGGCCGATCTCTTCGACCAGCCTGTCGTTGCGGTCGTAGCCAAAGCGGTAGGCTTCGCCGTTCTCGTTGACCAGCTTGACCAGGCGCTGCGCCGTGTCGTAGACGAATTCGACGCTGCGGCCCATGGCGTTGATGCGCCGCGTCGGCAAGCCGCGGACGTTGCGCTCGTAGCGGGTGCGGTGCTCCGCCGGGTCGACGATGGCGGCCAGCCGCCCCAACTCGTCGTAGTGCAGCTGCTGGACGCCGCCTTCGGGGTCGACAACCTCGCTGACACGCCCGAGGGCATCGCTGCGATAGACAGTGGCATTGCCCAGCGCGTCGGTCACGCTGGCCAGCATGCTGCGTTCGTCGTACCCGTAATGCGTCGACTTGCCGGAGCAGTCGGTGTACTCGACCAGTTGGGCGCGCAGGCTCCAGCGCATGTGCTTGTAACCGCCGCGGGCGTCGCGGATGGTGTGCGGGAGACCGTAGTCGTCGTAGAACTGCTCGGTTTCGTGCCCTTCCGGGTCGGTCACGAGGGTCAGGTTGCCGCGTTCGTCGTAGTCGTATTGCCAGCGGTTGCCGGCGGCATCGGCTTCCGCGGACGGCAGGTCGAGGCGGTCGTGCCATTCCGTCTTTTCGATCTGCCCCAGTGCGTTAGTGACCTGTTGCAGCCGGCCCAGGGCATCGTACTCGCAGCGTGTGACCGCGCCCAGCGGATCGATCATCGCCACCAGCTGGCGGTTGGCGTCCCATTCGTAACGCCAGCAATGGCCCTCGGCGTCGATGTAGGCAGTGGGCTGGCAGTCGGCATTCCACGCCCATTGCTGCTGCCTGTCCAGCTGGTCGGTGACGAGGGCACGCCGCGCCTTGAGGTCGTAGCGCAGCAAGTACGATTCGCCGTCGTTCGTCCAGTGGCGCAGCACGCGTGCTTCGGCACGGCTGCCCTCCCACGCGTAATGGCAATGCAGCCCGCCGGGCACGGCGTGTTCGATCATCAGGCCATCATGGTAGGCAAAGCGGCGCACCGAACGGCCGCCGCGGTCGATCACCTCCGCCAGTTCGCCTTGCCCGCTGTAGCGGTATTCGACCAGCGTGCCCGGTTCCTCGTTTTCCGCCCCGCTTGCCAGGCGCAGCGCGGCGACACGTCGCTCGTGCCTTGCATCGTAGACCAGTTCGAGCGTACGTCCGGCGCCGTCGTTGATGCGTTGCAGGCGGCCGCCGTCGTAGCGCAGCGCATGCCAGTTGCCGTTGCGGTCTTCCAGGCGCTGCAGTTTCAGCACGCCGGCATAAGCGGGCGCTGGGATGCCGAAATCGCGGTAAACGCCGTCAACGCTTTCGACGACGAGCTGGCCGGCCTCGGTGCAGATCAGGTAATACCCCTCGGCGCTGCTGAAATGCGTCTCGCCCGGCAGCACTGCGGGAAAGCGCATGGTGCGCCCCTGGTCGTCGCAATACACTGAACCGGCCAGGCTGCCTTGCGCATCGCGTTCGACGGTCAATTCCACCTCGTAAGGCACGCTCCAGCCGATGCCGAACAGGCCGTCCTCGCGCCGGTCGTGGCTGCTGTAGAAACGCGTCCATTCCAGCGGCAATGCGCCGGGCAGCACAGCGTCCGGTGATTCGGCCAGCACCTTGCCGCCGGTGATCACATTGACCGGATTGCCGATGACGGTCTTGATGGCATGGCCGACGAAGCCGCCGGCGATCGACGCGCCCATGTTCAGGAGGCAAGGCAGTCCTGCCTTGAGGCCCGAGACGCTCATCCTGCCGCGGCCGCACAAGGTCAGGGCGACACCGATCGCCATGCCGAGCGCCGTGATCCACCAGGGCCGTTCGTCCTCGATCTCGCGCACGGTGCGGGTGCCGCCGCCGATGAAGACGTCGCCCGAGCCCTCCGCGATCACGGCGTCGCAGGTCGTCCGGTCGCCCTTGCGCGCGGCCGGGTGGTCGTTGATGAAGACGTTGTCGGAGCCCTGTGCAATCATGCGGGCCGGGCCGGATCCGTGCATCGCGCACGCCACCACGTCCTGCATGCCGGGCGCCGCGGCCCGTGCTGCGGGAAGCGAATTGGTCTTCACGTCCGGCGAACCGCTGGCGATCGTGCCTTCTATCGAAGGTGGTATGAATTCATCGATCAATCTGTTGACGTGATGGTCGATGAATTCGTTCAGTCCCGTGGCTTCCATCGCGGCGCTCACGGCAAAGCCGATCGCCAGCACGGCCCCGAAGCCCAGGCCGCCGGTACCCACCACCACGCCGACCGCAGCCACCGCGGCCACGGTCAGTGCGGCGCCGACCAGCGCGCCCACGATCAGCGAGCCACCCATCTTGGCAAGGTTGCCCAGCGTCGAGGTGTGGGCGATCGGATCGTTCAGGCGCGCGGCGGCCGGGCACATGGTGTCGTTCCCTAGGACGCCGGCGTAAAACTGTCCAGCATCTGCTGCGCGTACGCGCTCTGCTCGGCCGTCAGCGGCGCCGCGCAGGTCAGGGTCAGCACCAGCACCGCGCCGCCGGTCAGGATGGCGGTCTGCAGCTGGTGCACCGTAGCGTTGTTCTGCTTGAACGAACTCGCGATGCGCAGGGCCGGCAGCTGCGCGCTGCCTACGCTCACAGGCGCCGCCTCCTGCTGGCGGAACTGCTTGACCTGCGACGCGAGCGTGCGCAGCTGGCGCGTCAGGAAGCCGTCGAGCTGCTCGCCTTCCTGCAGGCGGTCGCGCGTCACGACCAGGGTCAGACCGCCCGGCCCGTGGTTCAGCAGCAGCATGTTGACGCTGCGGTCCTGGGCCTGGTCGGGGATGCGGAAGCTGCCTTCGTTGATGTGATAGTCCATGGGTTCAAGATCCATCGCTGCTGAATTGGGCGTCGACGTCGGCGATGATCGCGCCGCCGCCTTTCGGAGTCGGCGTGACGGCGGGGCCGCCGCCGGCGGAATTGAGATCGATGGTCTTGCCGTTGACCTCGACCGGACCTGTCGACGTGATGTTGATGCTGGTACCGGTAACCGCGACATTGCCTGCCTTGTCCATGTAGAACTTGGCCTGGCCGCAGGTGATCTCGAAGGAATCGCCCGCTTCGATCTTGTAGTGCTTGCCGACCAGCGTGTTCTTGTCGCCGCCGATCTGCTGCAGCGCGTCGACCTTCACCGTTTCCATCAGCACGTGCTTGACACGGCGCGTCTCGTCGTTGCCGATGAATTTGGAGCGGTCGTGCAGGACCGCATGGGTCTCGTCGTGCTCCACCACCGTATCGAGGTTGCGCTCGGCCTGGATCCAGAGCTGCTCGGCGCCCTTCTTGTCCTCGAAGCGGATCGCGTTGGCATGCTCGTAGCTCCCGCCAGGCGTCGAGCGCGACAGCATCCCGCTCTGGGTCTTGTTGGCCGGCAGCTCCCAGGCCGGCATCGTGTTCGCATTCGGGATCATGCCGGTGATGATCGGCCGGTCCGGGTTACCGTCCATGAAGGAGATGATCACCTCGGTGCCGATGCGCGGGATCGAGGTCATGCCGAAGTTGGAGCCGGCCCAGGGTGTGGCAACGCGGATCCAGGCCGAACTGCGTTCGTCGTTGGCGCCCTCGCGGTCCCAGTGGAACTGGACGCGCACGCGGCCGAATTCGTCGGTGTGGATTTCCTCGCCCTTCGGCCCGACCACGGTGGCGGTCTGGATGCCGTAGATGCGGGTTTCGCTGCAGTGGAAGCCGCGGCCGGGACGCCATGGGATCTTCTTGCGCAGGCAGCTGAGGCGGTTCTCGTAATGCGGGGTGCCGGCGCCGGCCTGGTAGTTATTGGTGGCGCGGTGCAGGCATTCGACCACCAGGAACTCGCTGGCGTCGCCGCCGCCTTCGTCGTCGAAGTGGCCGGTGAGGCGAAACCAGCGCCCCGGCATCAGCTGGCGGTTGTTGCCGGCGCCTTCGAACAGCTTGCCGCGCGCCTCGATTTCTTCCATGCGCAGCTTGGCCAGCGCATCGCCGTGAGCCAGGTTCTTGAAACCGAAGGCGCCGGTGTACTCGTAGGATTCGATGACCGGCACATCCCCCTGCTTGTTCAGGGTCGACGCCGTGGTGACCACCGGATGGCCGTTCTTGAAATCGTAGCTGCTGACGGCGACGCTGCCGTGCACCAGCTGGCGCACCGGCGACCAGTCGCCGATGCCGTCTTCCTCGATCACGCCGCCGTGGCGCTGGTATGGCACTTCCGGGTCGCCGTCGATCGGGGCGGCGGCGGTCGAATCGTCGGACAGCACCAGCCGGTGGCCGCTTGCGCTGTGCTCGAACCAGTAGAACAGGCCGGCGGCGGCCCAGCGGCGCGCCAGGTAGTTGGCGTCGGTCTCGTCGAACTGGCAGGCGTCGGTCATCGGCTTGTCCGGCCCCTTGACGCGCCAGTCCCAGTCGGCCAGCGCGCCGTAGTCGCTGAAGATGCTGCGCGCCTGGTCGTACAGCGTAGCGTCGTGGAACAGGTAGTTATCCCGGCGCAGGCTGAGGTAGTTCAGCCACGGTCCCAGCCGCGCTTCGTAATACGCCAGCCCGCCGTCGACCCGCTTCAGGCCGAAACGGAAGACGCGACCGGTGAAGTAGCGCAGCGTGCCGTCCTTGCGCACCAGTTCCACGCACAGCATCTTGCCCTGCAGGTCCTTGAGGTGGATGTGGGCGTCGTCGGACAGCAGTTCGAGCGTGTATTCGAAGGGGCGCGACAGACCTTCGGAGGCGTCCAGCGCGTTGACCAGCAGGGTCGCATCCGGGCCGTCGCCAGCCGGGAAGGACAGACGCAGGATGCGGTTGTTCTGGCGCTCGGCGCCCAGGGCTTGCAGCAGATTACAGGATGCGTCTCGCATGTCGAATCTCCGGCTTGGCGGTCGTTCTGCAGCCGAAATTATACCGATTTATACGGCGCGCTTAATTCGCAGACGAGCTGCAGAACCGGATTCGAATACCTTTTATGCGGTATGAATATAAACTATATATATCGCATATGCAGATCGGGTATTCTGTCGGCCCTGCATGCGTATCCCGTTCATGTCACGCATACGCCGCCGCCATGCGCGCCGCAATCCCGCCCAACTCCTCCCGCAGGCCGGCCGGCGCCTCGATCACCACGCCGTCGCCGAACCCGAGCAGCCACCACACCAGCGCGCGCGTGTTCGGCACGGTCGCAACCAGGCGCAGGCGGCCGTCGGCATGGACGCTCAGCACCTGGTCGGCGCTGAGCGGGGTCTCGAACAGGTGCTCGCCGGCCGCGCGGGTGAACACGGCGCGCAGTTCGATCGGGTCGCCGGCGATCACGCCGAACTGGCCGGAGGCGATGTAGGCGTCGATATCGAAGCCCGGCTTCCTGCGCGCCGGCTCGTACAGAACCTCGGCCCGCTGCACGCGATGCAGGGCGATGGTGCGCACGTCGTCGTAGCCGGCGAACATGCACACCAGGTAGACCAGGCCGCCGCGCTGGACCACGGCCAGCGGGTGCACCGCGGCGTAGACCGTCGGCGCCTGCGCGTCGCGCTTGAGGTAATGCAGCTTGAGCTGGCGGTCCTGCATCAGGGCCAGGTAGACCTGGCGCTGGCATGCCTCGTCCATGCGCGGCGGCTGCAGCGGCTGCTGGGGCGGCACGCTGCGCACCTTGTCCAGCCAGGCGCGCGAGGGCGCGGAGTCGTCGACCGCCGACAGGGTGCGCGCCGCCGACTGGAAATGCGGACGCAGCGCATCGACCGTGACCGGCGGCAGGTGATGCCGCAGGTGCTGTTCGACCAGGGTGAGCGTCAGCGCTTCCGGCACCGTCAGGCCGGGCAGGTCGAAGCTCGAGGCGTCGCGCAGCCAGCTCCAGCCATAGGGCTTGTCGCGGACGTCGACCGCGATCGGGAAGACTTCCGACAACTCCTTCAGGTCGCGCTCGACGGTACGCTTGGCCACCGGGAAGTCGGCGGCGCACAGGCGCTCGCAGAGTTCCTTGGCCGAGATCCGGGCCGGCGCGCGCGGCACCATGCGCAGCATGTGCCACTGGCGCAGCAGGGATTGCTGGTTGGTTGCCATCGGTGGTCTCCGGAGTTCAAAATGCGATGTTACCAAAAATATTTCCAAACGGAAATCAATGCCATCCGGGAGACTGTCCGGGTATCAGGTGCCGGCGGTGCGCACAGCCTGCGACAGCACCTGGTGCACCAGCGCGCCGATGCCGGGCGCCGCCGATTCGCGCTTGCCGGCCACGTTCAGGGTCTGCACCGCATGGCGCGCCAGGAAGCGGGCGACGTACTTGGGGTGGACGCCGGGCCGTACGTGCAGCCACGGCTTGCCCAGGCTGTCGGCAAAGGCCGCGGTGCGTTTCGAGCCGCCATCGAGCTTGTCGTCGAGCGTGAAGATCAGGGTGGCGTCGCTGTCGCGCACATTCCATTCGGTGCGCTGCAGGTAGCCGGCGCCCGGGGTTTCCTGCAACTGATAATGGCCGGGGACTTCGCCGTCCTCCGTCTTGCGGCCGCGCGGGCACCATCCGCCGTGGCGCAGGCCCTGCCCGATCGCCCAGTCGAGCGCCGCGCGGTCGGCGCCGGTCTGCCCGCCGGCCACCAGCGTGAAGCCGTCGCCGGCCAGGTACACCTCTTCCATTCATCCTCCGTATCGATGTCATGAGGCGCCAGCTTAAGCGCAGCCTGCGACAGAGGACGTCGCGGCATATGATGCGACATGCATTGTCGCCAGCCGCACCTACCATGGCGCATCCCCCCCGTGAAAGGAACGACAGTGCAACTCCCCCCACCGCATACCGGCGACGGCGCCTCGGATCCGCTGCTGCCCGAGGCCGCCGCCTGGATCGCCCAGCTGCGCAGCGACGGCCAAGACATCCTGCTGTATCCGATCTCGCGCCTGCAGCGCCATTTAAGGATCGGCTACAACCGCACCTGCGCGCTGATGGAAGCGCTGGCGCAGCGCGGCGACTGGACCATCTGCTTCGGCGAGGACGGCACCCGCCATGCGCGCCTGCATCCGCAGGTGGCGCCATGAACAGCACGCCGCACCTGGCCCCCGCCGACCAGGCCACGCTCGAACGGGCCGCCGCGCTGGTCGCCGACGCCGATGCGATCGTCATCGCCGCCGGCGCCGGCATCGGCGTCGACTCCGGCCTGCCCGACTTCCGCGGTAACGCCGGCTTCTGGAAAGCCTACCCGTCGCTGGCCGCGGCCGGTACCGCGTTCATGGACATCGCCTCCCCCGCCGCCTTCTTCAGCGACCCGCGCCGTGCCTGGGGTTTCTATGGACATCGCCTGCAGCTGTACCGCCGCACCGTCCCGCATGCCGGCTACGCGCTGCTGCGCCAATGGAGCGAAGCGCGGCGCCACGGCTGCTTCGTCTTCACCAGCAACGTCGACGGCCACTTCCAGAAGGCTGGCTTCGATCCGCTGCGCATCGACGAATGCCATGGCTCGATCCACCGCCTGCAGTGCATGCTGCCGTGCACCCCGGGCCTGTGGCCGGCGGCGGGCTTCGAGCCGGCGGTCGATGCCGCCCGCTGCGAGCTGCTCGGCCCGATGCCCGCCTGCCCGCACTGCGGCGGCATCGCACGCCCGAACATCCTGATGTTCGACGACAACGCGTGGATCGGCGACCCGCGCGAACTGCAGGCGATGCGCTGCCAGGGCTGGCTCGAGCAGGTGCGCCGCCCGCTGGTGATCGAGATCGGGGCCGGCCTGAACATCCCGACCGTGCGCCACTTTGCGCACCGGGTGGTGCGCCAGCACGGCGGTTCGCTGTTGCGGATCAACCCGCGCGAGCCGCATACCGGCGGCCTGCCGGGGATCGGCATCGCCGGCGGGGCGCTGGAGACGCTGGTTGCGATCGACGGCGTGCTCGGTAGCAGCGGTCCCGGAGCGCTGCCATGAGCTACGAATTTCCCGAACTGCTGCACGTCGACGACACGGCCTACCACCTGTATGGCTATCCGCTCGACCGCTACCTGGTCGGCGTGCCGGACTGGCCGCGTCACCGCAAGACACCATGGAACAGCCGCGGCTACAGCGCGACCTGGGCCGTAGTCGACGACATGCTGACCCTGGCGCGCCTGGATACTCCCATCGACGATCCGCTGCGCCGGCTGTTCCCGGACATCGCGGGCCCGGTGCCGGCATGCTGGGTCGACGGCCTGCTGCACGCCTGTCACGGCGAGCGGCGCCACGTCGGCTACCCGTCGCGCCAGATCTTTGACGACGAGATCGTGCTCGAAGTGAAGGCGGGCCGGGTCACGCGCCAGTGGCTGCTGGATTTGCGCCAAGTGCCGGACCAGACCGACGAGGAATTCAAGTTGTCGGTGCCCGAATTCCTGTGGCCGGCCCGCCTGCGCGGAGACCAGCCCAAGCCGGACGATGGCTGAATCGGGCGCTTGCCCCCAGGCGCTTTCCGACAGTCCGCCGTCACCGCCGTCTCAGCCGGACGTGAACCGCACGGTCTGCTTCGGCCGCTCGTCCACCGCCAGCGAGAACACGTCCGGCCGCGCATAATGGCCGACCACGTCGAAATCGTAACGCGCGCGTACCAGTTCGTCGGTATCGATGTCGGCCATCACCAGGCCGGTCTCGCCATGCAGCGGACCGGCCAGCACCTCGCCCAGCGGCCCGACGATCAGGCTGCCGCCATTGATCAGCGGACGCTTGGCGTCCCAGCCCGGCACCTCGATGCCGAGGACATCCGGCGACGGCTGCACCTGGCAGGCGCTGACGACGAAACAGCGGCCCTCGTGCGCGATATGGCGCATCGAGCATTGCCAGATCTCGCGCTCGTCCACGGTCGGCGCGCACCACACTTCCACCCCTTTCGCATACATGGCGGTACGCAGCAGCGGCATGTGGTTTTCCCAGCAGATCGCGGTACCGGCCTTGCCGGCGCGGGTGGCGACCACCGGCAGGGTCGAACCGTCGCCCTGGCCCCAGATCAGGCGCTCGGTCCCCGTCGGCATCAGCTTGCGGTGCTTCGCGGCCAGCCCCTCGCCCGGATTGAAGAACAGCGCCGTGCAGTACAGCGTGCTGCCGGCGCGTTCGATCACGCCGATCACGATGGATGCATCGCAGCGCGTCGACAGCGCCGCGAGCGCCTCGGTTTCCGGCCCCGGGACGTCGATGGCATTGGCGTGGTAGTCGGCGAAAGCCTGGCGTCCCTCCGGCAGGCGGTAACCGAGCCGGGTGCCGAAGATTTCGCCCTTGGGATAGCCGCCCAGCAGGGCTTCGGGCATGACCACCAGCCTGGCGCCGGATGCGCGGATCTGCTCCTCGAAGGACAGGATGTGCTGCAGCGTCTGCGCTTTGCCTGCCGGGGACGATCCGATCTGCAGTGCGGCGACTTTTGATGTTGGCAAGATGCTCTCCGTTGAAATAAAGTCTGGTGGGCTGAAGTAGCGCCAGGCGGTACTGTGTGGTTGAATTGTAGCCACTTCGTGCACGAGCTGATGCTAGTAAGCAATCCATTAGATAATGAACATCCATTATCTACGCCCCAGGAACGCGTCATGACATCATTGCTGTCCCGTCTCGCAACAGGCTTGATCGCCCTGGCGCTGTTCGCCGGCTGTGCGAGTGGTCCCCGCATCGACCGCTCGTTGTCCACGCCGGACCAGCGCAGCCGCGTCAAATACCTCGTCCTGCATTACACCGTCACCGATACCCCGCAGTCGATCCGCATCTTCACGCACCAGACCGAGGTCGAGGCCAGCATCCATTACCTGCTCAGCAACGACCCGCAGCCCGTCATCTACGGGATCGTGGACGAAAGCCGAACCGCCTACCAGGCCGGCGGGGATTCGGGCTGGAAGAGCGACCGTAACCTGAACGATATTTCGATCGGCATCGAGATCGTGAATGCCGGCTGGGTCGACGGTCCGAGCGGGCGTACCTGGGCGCCCTTCCCGGACAAGCAGATCGATACCTTGATCCCACTGGTCAAGGACATCATGGCTCGCCACCATATCGCACCGGGCAATGTGGTCGGCCACGCCGATATCGCGCCGCAGCGCAAGCAGGATCCCGGCGCCCTGTTCCCGTGGAAGCGCCTGGCGGCCGAAGGCATCGTGCCCTGGCCGGACGAAGGCGTGGTTGCCCTTAAGCGAAGTCAGTACCAAGCCGCCCTGCCGGACATCGCCTGGTTCCAGCGCAAGCTCGCCGCCATCGGCTACGTCGTGCCGCAGGACGGGCAGGCCAGCCAGGAAACCCGCAATGTGCTGATCGCCTTCCAGACCCGCTACCGGCCTTCGAACATCGACGGCGAGCCGGATGCCGAGACGGCGGCACTGCTGGACAGCCCCATGCGGATGCGATGAGGATCAGCGCGATGCCGCCGCCCGGGCGCGTGCCTTGTGCAGCTTTTTATAGCTGTCGAGCAGGCGCTGGTGGCGGTCGAGGCCTTCCAGCGCCATGCTGGTCGGGCTCAAGCCGAAGAAACGCACGCTGCCGTCCACCGAGCCCAGCACCGCATCCATGCGCGCGTCGCCATACATGCGGCGGAAATTGACGACGTAATCGTCCAGTTCCAGCTCGTCGTCGAGCACCACTTCCAGCACCACGTTCATCGCCTGGTAGAACAGGCGGCGTTCGACGGTATTGTCGTTGTACTGCAAAAAGGCGCCCACCAGATCGTGCGCATCCTCGAACTGCTGCAGAGCCAGGTGAATCAGCAGCTTCAATTCGAGGACCGTCAACTGGCCCCATTCGGTGTTCTCGTCGAATTCGATGCCGATCAGCGTGGCGATATCCGAGTATTCGTCGAGCTCATTGTTTTCCAGGCGATCGAGCAGCGCGGCCAGCGCGTCGTCGTCCAGGCGGTGCAGGTTCAGGATATCTTCGCGGAACAGCAGCGATTTATTCGTGTTGTCCCAGACAAGGTCTTCGACCGGATAGACTTCCGAATAGCCCGGCACCAGGATGCGGCAGGCGGTGGCGCCCAACTCGTCATACACCGCGATATACACTTCCTTGCCCATCTCTTCGAGAATGGCGAGCAAGGTCGCGGCTTCCTGCGCATTCGAATCCTCACCCTGACCCGAAAAATCCCATTCGACGAAATCGTAATCGGCTTTCGCGCTGAAGAAGCGCCACGACACCACGCCGCTGGAATCGATGAAGTGCTCGACGAAGTTATTCGGTTCGGTGACGGCTTCACTGGCAAAGGTGGGCTGCGGCAGATCGTTCAAGCCTTCGAAACTGCGCCCCTGCAGCAATTCGGTCAGGCTGCGCTCCAGCGCCACCTCGAAACTCGGGTGCGCACCGAAGGAGGCGAATACGCCGCCGGTTTTCGGATTCATCAGGGTGACGCACATCACCGGATAGGTGCCGCCCAGCGACGCATCCTTGACCAGCACCGGGAAGCCCTGCTCTTCCAGGCCCTTGATGCCGGCCACGATGCCGGGGTATTTTGCCAGCACGTCGGCCGGCACGTCCGGCAGGGCGAGTTCACCTTCCAGGATTTCGCGTTTCACGGCGCGTTCGAAGATCTCGGACAGGCATTGCACCTGCGCTTCTTCCAGCGTGTTACCGGCGCTCATGCCATTGCTGGCGTACAGGTTCTCGATCAGGTTGGACGGAAAATACACGGTTGCGCCATCCGACTGGCGCACATAAGGCAGCGACACGATGCCGCGCTCGACGTTGCCGGAATTGGTATCGACCAGGTGCGAGCCGCGCAGCTCGCCTTCCGGATCGTAGATGTCGAGGCAGTATTCGTCGAGAATCCCGCCCGGCAGCGCATCGCCGGCACCCGGCTGGAACCAGCGCTCGTCCGGGTAATGCACGAAGTCGGCGTTGGCGATGTCTTCGCCCCAATAGCTGCCCGCATAAAAGTGATTGTTGCTGATGCGCTCGATATATTCGCCCAGTGCCGATGCCAACGCGCTTTCCTTGGTCGCGCCTTTGCCGTTCGTAAAACACATCGGCGAATGCGCGTCGCGGATATGCAGCGACCACACGTTCGGCACGATATTGCGCCACGACGCAATTTCGATCTTGATGCCCAGGCCGGCCAGCAGGCCGGACATATTGGCGATGGTCTGCTCCAGCGGCAGGTCCTTGCCGGGGATGTAGGTTGCTGCATCGCTCGATGGCTGCAGCGTCAGCAGGGCCTGCGCATCGGCATCCAGGTTCTCGACTTCTTCGATCACGAATTCGGGTCCCTGCTGCACCACCTTCTTGACGGTGCAGCGGTCGATCGAACGCAGGATGCCCTGGCGGTCCTTGTCCGAGATATCCGCCGGCAGCTCGACCTGGATCTTGAAAATCTGCTGGTAACGGTTTTCCGGGTCGACGATATTATTCTGGGACAGTCGGATGTTTTCGGTCGGGATATTGCGGGTGTCGCAGTACAGCTTCACGAAGTAGGCCGCGCACAGCGCCGACGAGGCGAGGAAGTAATCGAACGGGCCTGGGGCCGAGCCGTCGCCTTTGTAGCGGATGGGCTGGTCGGCGATGACCGTGAAGTCGTCGAACTTGGCTTCGAGGCGAAGCTTGTCGAGGAAGTTGACCTTGATTTCCATTGCAGAGTTCCAAATCGGTGTTCAAAACGAAATTGCCGCCATTATCCGTTGTTTCAGCCGTGCGGCATACTGGGAAAGTGTGTCGTGAATTTGACGCTATGGATCGAAAATCTTGCCGCTCGTTAACTAATACGGCAAAGTACCGGCTCGACAATGACATTCTGGCGTCACAAAGGAGCTTCTCTTGGCAACACTCATCCCCTCGATCGGTTCCTGCACCTCCCGCATGACATCCGGGGAGCGGCGCCTGGCGTCGCGACTCGAAGACAAACTCGAGGACGACTATCTGTGCTGGTACGACGTGTCGATCGGCGATCGTACGCGGCATCCGGACTTCGTCATCTTCCACCCGAGCCGGGGGTTGCTTGTCCTGGAAGTCAAGGACTGGCGTCTCGAAACGATCGCCAGTATCGACAAACAATATGCGACGATCGTGACTCCCGAAGGCAGCAAGCGTGTGCTGAATCCCCTCGAGCAAGCACGCCAGTATATGTTTACGGTCACGAACAAGCTCGAGCGCGATGCGCTGCTCGTATGGCCCAGCGGCTCGTTAAAAGGCAGACCGTTTTTCCCCTATGGTCACGGGGTCGTACTGGCCAACATCAGCCGCAAGCAGTTCGACAGCACCAATATGGATGAGGTGCTGCCGTCGCATCTCGTCATTTGCCAGGACGAGATGACGGAAAGCGTCGATGCGGAGACCTTCCAGCAACGGCTGTGGAATATGTTTCCCATCAAATTCAAAATGAAACTGACCATGCCGCAGATAGACCGCATTCGCTGGCACATGTTTCCTGAGGTGCGCATTCCGGCGCAACCGGACCTGTTCGACGATGCAGGTCGGAACACGGTCGAGATACCGGACATATTGCGAGTCATGGACCTGCAACAGGAACAATTGGCGCGCAGCCTGGGCGAAGGACATCGCGTCATCCATGGCGTTGCCGGATCAGGCAAGACACTTATCCTGGGCTATCGCGCCGAGCACCTGGCCAAGGCTTGCCGGCGTCCGATCCTGATCCTTTGCTACAACAAGACGCTCGCAACAAAACTGGCCAGTGTGATCGAAGCGAAAGGCTTGCAGGACAAGGTCAACGTGGCCACCTTTCACGCCTGGTGCGTGAGACAGCTCGACACCTACCACGCAGGCAAGCCTACCAATCAGGGCGATACGAATGCGTTCTTTGAAGCCTGCGTTGAACGCGTCATTCATTCCGTCGACCAGAAACTCATACCGTCGGCACAATATGATGCTGTCCTGATCGACGAGGGGCACGACTTCAAACCCGAATGGTTCAAACTGGTCGTTCAGATGATTCACCCGGATTCGAAATCGCTCCTGGTTTTGTATGACGATGCGCAGTCCATCTACAGCGGACAGAAAAAAACCAGGTTTTCCTTTTCCAGCGTCGGCATCCAGGCAAAAGGCCGTACCACCATCCTGAAACTGAATTACCGGAACACGGCGGAAATTCTCGCCGTTGCCCGTGCATTCGCCGATGACCTGCTGTCGCCCGCGGATACAGAAGAAGACCAGGCGCCGACTGTCTTACCGATGAGCGCCGGGCGGCATGGTCCGAAACCCTTGCTCGTGAAACTGCCGACCCTCCAGCGAGAAGCGGAATTCCTGGCGCAGCGGCTGAGCGAAGCCAACGCGTCGGGCATGCCCTGGAATGAGATGGCGGTCATCTACCGGCGCTATGGAATCGGACAGAAGTTGCTCGACGTCCTGACGCGCAAGGGTATTCCGGTCCAGTGGCAACAGGGTAAGCGTCACGCGTATTCACCAGCGCATGACAGCGTCAAACTGATCACCATGCACAGCAGCAAAGGACTTGAATTCCCTTTCGTTTGCATTCCCGGCATCGGCATGCCGTCCAGGGAGGACGACGCGATTCAGGATGAAGCACGCCTGCTGTACGTGGCGATGACGCGTGCTACCGGCGAGTTAATCATGACGCACAGCGACACATCGCCGTTGTCGGAAAACATGACGAAGGCGATGAGGGCGTTGCAAGCAGTCTGAGAAACTGCACTTCAGCTTGGTTTCTCCCCATACACCGATTCTTGAGACGCGGCCTAGATACTTCGATACCAGTTCTTCTCGTTTTCCTTGTCAAGAAGTGCAAGTACCTTACCCAGTAAGAGATGCGCTTCTTCCGACTTGGATGCTCCGATGGCACCACGATCATCGAGTCATTACACGCCAGTTCGAATTGTGTCGCACGATTGATATCAACTTTTCACGGTTCAGCACCCTGAAAGGTTAAAATAGTATAATTATGAAAAGAACAAGGCGCCCGGTGAACGCCGATCCCGGCGGGCGCCCTGCCATCTATCAGAGCGACGCAGTCAGTTCCCGACCACGGCCTCGGCTTTCGACCTACAAGAAAAATACAGGCTATGTCGTGTCGCTGGAACCGTATCCGGATTGTGTCGCTCCTCACGCAGCGGGCAACGATTCCCGCCATGCCGATCTTGCGATACGCACCCTCTTCGCTCGCATTGCAGCCTTCAGTTCATGCCCGGCCATTCGCTGCCCCCGGCAACCACTACAAGAACACGTATGACAATTGATCAGGCAAGCATCGCCCAGCTGATGCAAGGCGACCATCACGACCCGTTTTCCGTCCTCGGCATGCACCGCCACAATGGCGACCTGATCGTACGCGCCCTGCTGCCCGGTGCAACCGGAGTCGACCTGATCGAAACCAAAACCGGCCGCAGGCTCGCCACCCTCCAGCCGGTCGATGGCAGCGACGTATTCACGGCAATCATCCCGCGCCGCAAGAATCCATTCCCCTATCGCCTACGGGTCGACTGGGGTACCCACAAGCACGACATGGAAGACCCGTATCGCTTCCCGCCCGTCCTCGGCGAAATGGATGTCTGGCTGCTGTCGGAAGGAACGCATCATCGGCCCTACGAGAAACTGGGTGCCCATCCGACGCAGATCGATGGCGTCCCTGGTGTCGCGTTTGCCGTGTGGGCGCCGAATGCCCGCCGCGTCTCGGTGGTCGGGAGTTTCAACAACTGGGATGGCCGGCGCCATGTGATGCGTTCGCGCGGCGCCTCCGGTGTGTGGGAAATCTTCATTCCACACCTGACTACCGGCGACCTGTATAAATTCGAGATCAAGGCGCAAGGCGGCGAGTGCCTGCTGAAAGCCGATCCATTCGCCTTCCGCGCCGAACTGCGGCCGGATACGGCGTCGGTGGTCAATCCATTGCCGGCGGTATTTCCATCGTCGAGCGCGCGCCAGGCTGCGAATGCGCTGGGCGCACCGATCAGCATCTACGAAGTCCATCTCGGCTCCTGGCGCCGGGTTCCGGAAGACGGCAACCGCTGGCTGACTTATCGCGAACTCGCGGCGCAGCTGATTCCGTATGCGAAAGACCTCGGCTTTACCCATATCGAGCTGATGCCGGTGAGCGAGCATCCGTTCGACGGCTCCTGGGGGTACCAGCCGGTCGGCATGTATGCGCCGACCTCGCGCTTCGGCACGCCGGAGGATTTCCGCTATTTCGTCGAAACCGCCCATGCCAATGGCATCGGCGTGCTGCTGGACTGGGTGCCGGGGCATTTCCCTTCCGATCCGCACGGCCTGGCCCGTTTCGACGGCAGCCATCTTTACGAGCATGCCGACCCGCGCGAAGGGTTTCACCAGGACTGGAACACGCTCATATATAACTACGGGCGCAAGGAAGTGCTCAATTACCTGGTAGGGAATGCCCTGTACTGGATCGAGCGTTTCGGGATCGACGGTTTGCGCGTCGATGCGGTGGCGTCGATGCTGTATCGCGACTACAGCCGCAAGGACGGCGAATGGATTCCGAACCGCTTCGGCGGCCGCGAAAACCTGGAAGCGATCGACTTCCTGCGCCGCGCCAACCAGGTCGTGTGCGCCGAACGTCCGGAAGCGGTCATGATGGCGGAGGAATCGACCAGTTTCCCGAACGTGTCCCGTCCACTCGAAATGGGTGGCCTGGGGTTTCACTACAAGTGGAACATGGGCTGGATGAACGACACGCTGAAATACATGCAGGAAGACCCGATCAACCGCCGCCACCATCACGACAAGATGACCTTCGGCCTGGTCTACGGCTTTACCGAAAACTTCGTGCTGCCGCTGTCGCACGATGAAGTCGTGCACGGCAAGGGTTCGCTATTGGACCGCATGCCCGGCGACGAATGGCAGCGCTTTGCCAACCTGCGCGCGTATTACGGTTTCATGTGGGGCCATCCGGGCAAGAAGCTGCTGTTCATGGGCGGCGAATTTGCGCAGGCACGCGAATGGAACGTCGATCGCAGCCTCGACTGGCATCTGCTGGACAATCCGCAGCACCAGGGCATCCAGCGGCTGGTGCGCGACCTGAATGCGGTCCAGCGTCGCTATCCCGCCCTGCACCAGCTCGACGTGGAAGCACGCGGTTTCGAATGGATCACGCACGAAGACCGCAACAATTCGGTGTTTTCGTTCATCCGCAAGGATGCCGATGGCGATGCGGTCGTGGTGGTGTCGAATTTCACGCCGGTGCCGCGGCACGGCTATCGCATCGGCGTCGGCCAGCCAGGACGCTATGTCGAGATCCTGAATACCGATGACGCCCACTACGGCGGCAGTGGGCTGCGCAATGGCGAATTGCAGACCGAGCCGGTCGGCGCCCACGGCCGCGATCAATCGCTGAGCATCACCGTACCTCCCCTGGCGACGGTCATGCTGAAACTGGAGTCTTGAAGATGGCGGGGGAACAAACATTACGCGCGGGCGCACCCTACCCGCTGGGCGCGCACTGGGATGGCCACGGCGTGAATTTCGCGCTGGTGGCACCGCATGCGCAATCGGTGGACTTGTGCCTGTTCGATCCCGAAGGCCGGCAGCAAGTGGCGCGCCTGCGCATGCCGGCCTGCGCGGATGGCGTCTGGCACGGCTGCCTCGATGGCGCGGCGCCGGGACAGGTCTACGGCTACCGGGTCGCCGGCCCGTACGCGCCGCAGCAGGGCCAGCGTTTTAACGCAAACAAGGTCCTGCTCGATCCCTACGCGCGCGCGGTCGTGGGCGATTACCTGGCGCAGCCGGGCTTCGAAGGCCATGTGGCCGATGCCCCGGACCAGCCCGACCCGGTCGACAATGCCGCGATCGCCCTCAAGGCGCAGGTCGTGCACGCCTCCTACGACTGGGGCGACGACGCGCCGCCGCGGGTGGCGATGGAAAACACCATCCTGTATGAAGTCCACGTCAAGGGCTTCACCAAACTGCACCCGGACGTACCGGAGCCCCTGCGCGGCACCTATGCGGGACTCACGCAGCCGGCCGTGCTGGGCCAACTGCAGCAGCTCGGCGTCACCACGCTCAGCCTGCTGCCGGTTCACGCCCGCGCCGACGAGATGCGCCTGCAGCAGATGGGCCTGTCGAACTACTGGGGCTACTCGAGCATCGGCTTCTTCGCTCCCGAAAAGCGCTACTGGTCGGGCCAGCCCGGCAGCACGCCGATCTCCGAATTCCGCGACATGGTCAAGGCTTTGCATGGCCGCGGCATCGAAGTCGTGCTCGACGTCGTCTACAACCACACCGCCGAAACCGATGAATTCGGCCCGACGCTGAGTTTCCGCGGCATCGACAACCAGCTCTATTACCACCTGCAAAAGGACAATCCGTCCCTGTACGAAAACTGGACCGGCTGCGGCAATTGCCTGAACCTGGCCGAGCCGCGCGTGTTGCAACTGGTGATGGATTCGCTGCGCTACTGGGTCGAGGAAATGCACGTCGACGGTTTCCGCTTCGACCTGGCGCCCATCCTCGCGCGCGATGCCGACGGGTTTTCCAGCGCCGCGGCCTTCCTGGCCGCCGTACGGCAAGATCCGGTGCTGGCGCGCGTCAAGCTGATCGCCGAGCCCTGGGACATCGGTCCGGGCGGCTATCGCCTCGGCGAGTTCCCCGCGGGCTGGCGCGAATGGAACGACAAATACCGCGACACCATGCGCGCATTCTGGCTGCGGCCGAATGAGCCAACCGGCGTCCTGGGCGCCTTCGCACGCCGCTTCGCCGGCTCGAGCGACGTGTTCCAGCACAGCACCCGCCAGCCCACTGCCAGCGTCAATTTCATCACCGCGCACGACGGTTTCAACCTGCGCGACCTGGTGAGCTACGACCACAAGCACAACGAGGCCAACGGCGAACAGAACCGCGACGGCCACGCGCATAACCTCAGCTGGAACTGCGGCGTGGAAGGCGCCACGGACGACCAGAACGTCTTGCAGCTCCGCGCACGCCTGCAGCGCGCATTGATGGCAACGCTGCTGTTTTCACAGGGCACGCCGATGCTGCTTGCCGGCGACGACATTGGCCACTCCCAACAGGGCAACAACAACGCCTACTGCCAGGACAATGCCGTGTGCTGGCTCGACTGGCAACGCGCCGACCAAACAATGGCTGGATTCGTCAGCCGGCTCACCGCACTGCGCCGCCGCTACCGCGCCCTGCGCCGCCCGGGCTGGTATGGCGGTACAGTGCAGCCGGATGGCCACCCCGACATCAGCTGGCTGAAGCCGGACGGCGCGGTCATGGATGACGCGGCCTGGAACGACGGCAGCCGTTGTATCGGCATCCGGATGAGCGCGGAGGCCGACGGCCAGGCAGGCGGCGAAACCTGCCTGCTGCTGGTGAATGCAGCGCCGCAGGCAAGCGAGTTCACGCTGCCCCCGGGCATGTGGCGCGCGCTGGTGAACAGTGCTTTTCCCGAACTGCCGTCGCACGACGCCGGCGGCAAGGTCGAGGTGCCGGCGCACGCCGTGTTGTTATTTTATTACGTATGTCCATCGACCATAAAAACAGTGGAGGCAATATGAAAGCGCTGATCCATCGCCAGCCCGAAAGAAGAAAGAACCAGCTCACCCACCGCTTGCCGGAGCGCGCGATCGCGCTGGTCCTGGCCGGCGGCCGCGGTTCGCGCCTGCAGCAACTGACGGACCGGCGCGCCAAGCCGGCGGTCTATTTCGGCGGCAAATTCCGCATCATCGATTTCGTCCTGTCGAACTGCATCAATTCGGGCTTCCGCCGGATCGGCGTGGTCACCCAGTACAAATCGCACTCGCTGCTGCGCCATCTGCAGCGCGGCTGGAGCTTCCTGCGCGGCGACCAGAACGAATTCATCGACCTGCTGCCGGCCCAGCAGCGCGTCAACGAGGATCACTGGTACCGCGGCACCGCCGACGCGGTGTTCCAGAACATCGATATTCTGCATTCCTATAATCCCGAGTACGTGGTCGTGCTGGCCGGCGACCATATCTACAAGATGGATTATTCGCTGATGCTGCAGGACCACGTTGCCACCGGCGCCAGCTGCACCATCGGCTGCATCGAAGTGCCCAAGGTAGAGGCGTCGGCCTTCGGCGTGATGGCCGTCGACGAGGAGCGCAGGATCACCGACTTCATCGAAAAGCCGACCGATCCGCCCACCATGCCCGGCAAACCGGACACCACGCTGGCAAGCATGGGAATCTATATCTTCAACGCCGCCTACCTGTACCAGCTGTTGAACGACGACGTCGCCAATTCTGCCTCCAGCCACGACTTCGGCAAGGACATCATTCCGCGCGTCGTGAAAGAAGGCGGGGCGGTAGCGCACCCGTTCACCATGTCGTGCATCCCGACCGGTGACGGCGTGCCGGCCTACTGGCGCGACGTCGGCACGGTCGACGCTTTCTGGTCCGCCAACCTCGACCTGGCCTCGATTTCGCCGGAACTGAATATCTACGACGCCGAATGGCCGATCTGGACCCACCAGGAACAGCTGCCGCCCGCCAAGTTCGTCCACGACCGGAACGGCGAGCACGGCATGGCGGTCAACGTGCTGGTGTCGGGCGGCTGCATCGTCTCGGGTTCGCATGTCGCGGCCTCGGTGCTGTTCTCGAACGTCCGGGTCGATTCCTTCTGCCACATCGACCAGGCCGTGATCCTGCCGCATTGCGAAATCGGCGAAAGCTGCCGCCTGACCAAGGTGGTCATCGACCGCGGTTGCAAGATCCCCGCCGGGATGGTCATCGGCGAGGATCCCGAACTGGATGCGCAGCGCTTCCACCGCAGCGAGAACGGTGTCGTACTGGTGACGATGGAAATGCTGAATAAGCTTTAACAATAAGCTGTCAATAAAGTCATTCAGTAAAGTAAGGCAGCGCACGGACGCGGCACCGTCGGCGCGGCACCATGAGCAAATGGACACAGGAACCACGATGCGCGTATTACACGTTTGTACTGAAATCTATCCCTTGCTGAAAACCGGCGGCCTGGCCGACGTCGCCGGCGCCCTGCCGGCGGCACAGGTCAAGGCCGGCTGCGATGCGCGCGTGCTGGTGCCCGGCTTCCCGGCCCTCCGTGCCGGCATCCTCGACCAGCAACTGGTGGCCGAGCTGGCGCCCGCGTTCGGCGCCGAGTCGATCCGGCTGTTGCGCGGCGTGCTGCCCGACAGCGGCGTCGCGGCCTATGTGATCGATGCCCCGGCACTGTATGACCGGCCGGGCAATCCGTATGCCGACGCCGACAACCACGCCTATCCCGACAATTTCCAGCGCTTCGCCCTGCTGGGCTGGATCGCGGCGCGGCTGGCGGAAGGGCTCGATCCATCCTGGCAACCGCAGATCGTGCACGCGCACGACTGGCACGCCGGGCTGGCGCCGGCTTACCTGAAGGCAGCGGAACAGGCGAGCGGGCGCAAGCTGGCCGCCAGCGTGCAAACGGTGCACAACCTGGCTTACCAGGGCAATTTCCCGAGCCATGTCTTCGGTTACCTGGGCTTGCCCGCCCACTTTTTCGACATCAACGGCGTCGAGTTCCACGGCCAGGTGTCGTTCCTGAAAGCCGGTCTGTTCTTCGCAGACAAGATCACGACGGTGAGCCCGACCTATGCGCGCGAGATCCAGGACAGCGAACAGGGCTGCGGCCTGGACGGCCTGCTGCGTACCCGTGCGCAGGATCTCGCCGGCATCCTCAACGGCGTCGACGATACCGTGTGGAATCCGGCGACGGATCCGCTGATTGCGGGGCATTACGACATCCGCGATGTCACAGGCAAGCTGGCGTGCAAGACCGCGCTGCAGCAGGAAGCCGGCCTGAGCATCCAGGACGAGGCGCCGCTGTTCGTCGTTGTCAGCCGCCTGACCGAACAAAAGGGCTTGCACCTGGTGCTGGCCGCCCTGCCCCTGATCGTCCAGCGCGGCGGCCAGATCATGCTGCTGGGCAGTGGCGATGCTGCGCTGGAAAGCGCCTTCAAGGCGGCCGCGGCCGCGCATCCACACTCGGTGGCCGTGCGTCTCGGCTACGACGAGCAGCTGGCGCACCGTCTGATTGCCGCCGGCGACGTGATCCTGGTGCCCTCCCGTTTCGAGCCCTGCGGACTGACGCAGCTGTACGGGCTCAAGTACGGCACCCTGCCGCTGGTGCGCAAGGTCGGCGGGCTGGCCGATACGGTGGTCGATTCCTCGCTCGAGAACCTGGGCGACGAGCTGGCGACCGGTTTTGTCTTCGAATCCTTCGATGAGGCCGGCATCGGCGCCGCCCTGCGCCGGGCATTCGCGCTGTATCAACGTGATGCCGACTGGAAACAGGTACAAAAACGTGGCATGCAACAACAATTCGGCTGGAATGCAGCCGCTGCGCAATATTTCGCGCTGTACCAGCAAATCGACACACGATAAGCACACAAAATAACCCATACCCCGAACGCCACCGCAATGAATCTTACCGACATCAAACACGACGATCCGTCCAGCGACGTCGCCAACCTCAAGCGTTCAATCGCCAGCAAACTCAGTTTTACGATCGGCAAGGACCCGTCCACGGCGCAGGCGCGCGACTGGCTGCACGCCACCGCCCTGGCCGTGCGCGACCTACTGGTCGAGCGCCGCATGAAGACCGAGCGTGCGCAATCCCTGCAGGATGCCAAGCGCGTGTATTACATGTCGATCGAATTCCTGATCGGCCGCACCTTCACCAATGCCCTGCTGGCGCTGGACATCCATGACGACGTGCGCCAGGCGCTGACGGAGCTGGGCGTCGACCTGGCCACGCTGCCCGACCTCGAACCGGATGCCGCCCTCGGCAACGGCGGCCTGGGCCGTCTTGCCGCCTGCTTCCTCGATTCGATGGCCACGCTGGCCTTGTCCGGCATCGGTTACGGCATCCGCTACGACTACGGCATGTTCAAGCAGCAGATCGTCGACGGCCGCCAAGTGGAACTGCCCGATTACTGGCTGGCCGGCGGCAACCCGTGGGAATTCGCGCGTCCGGACGTGCAATACCGGGTCCGCTTCGGCGGCCGGGTGGAGCAGGACGGCGAGCGCATGAAGTGGGTCGATACCCACGACGTGATGGCGATGGCCTACGACACCATCGTCCCCGGCTATGCCACCGAAGCCACCAACCTGCTGCGCCTGTGGTCGGCCAGGGCCGACCAGGAATTCAAGCTGTCCGCCTTCAACCAGGGCAACTACGTGGGCGCGGTGGAAGAAAAGAACGCGTCCGAAAACGTGTCGCGCGTGCTGTACCCGGACGACTCGACGCAGGCCGGCCGCGAGCTGCGCGTACGCCAGGAGTACTTCTTCTGCGCCGCCAGCCTGCAGGACATCATCGGGCGCTTCCTGGAAAAGCACGATGACTTCGACCGGCTGCCCGAGCACGTCGCCATCCACCTGAACGACACCCACCCGGTGCTGGCGGTGCCCGAACTGATGCGCATCCTGATCGACGAGCACGAACTCGCCTTCCCGCGCGCCTGGGCCATCACACAAAAGGTGTTCTCGTACACCAACCACACGCTGATGCAGGAAGCGCTGGAAACCTGGCCGGTCGACATGCTGGGCTACCTGCTGCCGCGCCACCTGCAGATCATCTTCGACATCAACAAGATCTTCATCGACAGCATCACCGCCGAATTCGGCGCCGACGTCGAGCTGATGCGCCGCGTGTCGCTGATCGACGAGAACGGCGAACGCCGCGTGCGCATGGGCTTTCTCGCGGTTGTGGCCAGCCACAAGGTCAACGGCGTCTCCGCGCTGCATTCGGACCTGATGAAGCAGTCGATCTTTGCCGACTTCGCGCGCCTGTATCCGGACCGTTTCAACAACAAGACCAACGGCATCACGCCGCGGCGCTGGCTGTCGCAGGCCAACCCCGCCCTGTCCGCGCTGATCGACGAGCGCGTCGGCCGCGGCTGGCGGCGTCATCTGGAGCAGATCGCAGCCCTGCGCGACGGCGCCGACGACCCCGTGTTCGGCCTGCACGTCCGCGCCGCCAAGCTGGTCAACAAGCAGCGCCTGGCCAGGTGGGTAAAGGACAACCTCGGCTTGAGCATCGATCCGACTTCGCTGTTCGACGTGCAGGTCAAGCGCATCCACGAATACAAGCGCCAGCTGCTCAACGTGCTGCACGTGATCACGCGCTACAACCGCATCCTCGCCAACCCGGATGCGGATTGGGTGCCGCGCACCGTGATCTTTGCCGGCAAGGCGGCGTCGGCGTATCACATGGCCAAGCAGATCATCAAGCTGATCAACGACGTCGCCACGACGATCAACAACGACCCGCGCGTGGGCGACAAGCTGAAAGTCGTGTTCATCCCGAACTACAGCGTCAGCCTGGCGGAAATCATCATGCCGGCGGCCGACCTGTCGGAGCAGATTTCGACTGCCGGCACCGAAGCCTCGGGCACCGGCAACATGAAGTTCGCGCTGAACGGCGCGCTGACCATCGGCACGCTGGACGGCGCCAACGTCGAAATGCGCGAACACATCGGCGCCGACAACATCTTCATCTTCGGGAATACCACGGCCGAGGTCGAGGCCTTGCGCGCCCAGGGTTACCAGCCGGGCCGGATCGTCGAAGAGAATGCGGAACTGAAGCAGGTGCTCGAGCAGATCCGCGACGGTGCCTTTTCGCCGGACGACAAGGGCCGTTTCTCGGGCATCTACGATGCGCTGGTGACTTGGGGCGATCATTACCTGCTGCTGGCCGACTACGCCAGCTACGTCGCCACCCAGGACGAGGTCGACCAGTTGTACCGCCAGCCCGACGCATGGACCCGCAAGGCGATCCTGAACGTGGCCGGCATGGGCACCTTCTCGTCCGACCGGGCGATTGCCGAGTATGCCGAGGATATCTGGCATGCGCGGCCGGTCACGCTGGCGCTGCCGGATGCGCGCCGGGGTGTCGACCGCCGCGCCCATGACGAGCAGGCGCAGCGCAGTAACGCAGCGTAAGTAAGCAGGTGGGGCATGTTAGGCCAGTGGCCTAACATGCGTGCCCCCGCGTAACGCCAATAAACCGCGTACGTTTGCGTGGGCCCGGAGAGCCCACCCTACGGATAACCCTCAAGTTGCCTTCACGATCCCGTACCACGCGCCGTATGGCGGCAAGGCCACCTTTGCCCCCGTACGAGCGCTCGGCAAGCCATGGCCATCGACGTCCCTGGCATCGGCCGCTTCCGGCCATTCGAAATCCACCGATTCATTCGACAGGTTGAAGGCGGCCAGCATCGCCGGAGCCCCCTGGAGATCGCGGCGCAGCGCCAGCACCGGCTCCGGCGCCTCGAAGAACGCGATGTCGCCACGCGTGAGCTGCGGCTGCTTGCAGCGCCAGGCGATGAAGCGGCGCGCGAATTTCAGCGGCGAATCCTCATCCTCTTCCTGCGTCGACACCGCCGCTTTCACGTGCGGCGCGACCACCGGCAGCCACGGTGTGCCGCTGGTGAACCCTGCATTCGGCGCGTCGGCCGCCCACGGCATCGGCGTGCGGCAGCCGTCGCGGCCCTTGAACTCGGGCCAGAACGCGATGCCGTACGGGTCCTGCAGCTGCTCGTAGGGTACGTCCGCTTCCGTCAGCGCCAGCTCGTCGCCCTGGTACAGGCAGGGCGTGCCCTTCAGCGACAGCTGCATCGCCAGCACCATCTTCGCCAGCGCCGGCGTCGGATCGATCCCACCCCAGCGCGTCATCACGCGCACGCTGTCGTGATTCCCCACCGACCACGAGGCCCAGCCGCCCTGCACGCGCGCTTCGAATGCCTCGACCTGGGTACGCACGTGCGCCGCCGAGAAATCGGGCGTCAGCAGGTTGAAGCTGTAGGCCATGTGCAGCTTGTCGCCGCCCGAGGTGTAGTCCGCCATCACGGCCAGCGAATCTTCGGCGCCCACTTCACCGATCGCGATCGCGCCGTATTCGTCGAGCAGCTTCCTGATCTTTTGCAGGAAGCCGATGTTCTCCGGCTGGGTCTTGTCGTACAGGTGTGCCTGCATGCCGTAGGGATTGACTTCGGTGGCCATCATGTTGTCGGCCCCGGTCGCCGGCGGATTGCTGCGCAGTTGGCGGTCGTGGAAGTGGAAGTTGCAGGCGTCCATGCGCACGCCGTCCACGCCGCGCTCCAGCCAGAAGCGCAAGGCGTCTAGCTGGGCCTGCTGGACTTCCGGTTTGTGGAAGTTCAGGTCCGGCTGGCTGATGAGGAAATTGTGCAGGTAGTACTGGCGACGGCGGGTGTCCCACTGCCAGGACGAGCCGCCGAACACCGACAGCCAGTTGTTGGGCGGAGTGCCGTCGGGGCGAGGATCGGCCCAGACGTACCAGTCGGCTTTCGGGTTGTCGCGGCTGGCGCGGCTTTCGATGAACCAGGGGTGGGCGTCGGATGTATGCGACATGACCTGGTCGATCATGATCTTCAGGTTCAGGCTGTGGGCTTTGGCGATCAGCCGATCGAAGTCTGCCAGGGTGCCGAACAGCGGGTCGACATCGCAGTAGTCGGCAATGTCGTAGCCGAAGTCCTTCATCGGCGACTTGAAGAAAGGCGACAGCCAGACGATGTCGACGCCGAGGCTGGCGATGTAGTCGAGCTTTTCGGTGATGCCGGGGAGATCCCCCACGCCGTCACCGTTGGTGTCGAGGTAACTGCGTGGGTAGACCTGGTAGATGATGGCATCGCGCCACCAGGGCGCCGCCTGGTGGGCTGGGGTTATGGTCATTGCGGTGGCCCGTCGGTAATAACAAGACTGTAATAAATTTCGTATCAGTATGTTATCAACAATCCCGGCCGCGGCCTGCACGACAGCGGTTTCCTGCCGCGCAGTCGGACATCAAAGAAACGACTTGGCCTGGGCCAGGACCGTATCGCAGGCCTTCCTGGTGAGCTCGGCCTTCAGGCCGCCGCCGCTCAGGTCCATCTGTTTGCCGTCGCTGCCACGCAGCAGGCCCTTCATGCCGTCGGCGTAACCGCGGTCCTCGGTGCGTTCGCGGCCGGGCAGCTTGCCCATCAGCTTGTCCTTGACCGCGGCCGCGCCGTCGCCGCTCAGGTAATTGTTGCCGATGCAGTATTGCAGCAAGCCCGCCACGTTGCCGATGCTGCCGGATGCCATGGGCGCACCCGCCATGCCGGCCATGCCTTTCAGGTCGCCGCCGCGCTCGCCCTTGCCCAGCAGGCCCTCGATCTGGGCGCTTGCGCCCACCACCGGCAGCACGGCCGCCAGCGCCAGTCCGGCATACCGCCATATTGAACGCTTCATCATCCACCTCCTGGACGCCATGCCTTCAGCATAGCGGACGGCGGCGGGCGTTCAAGAAGGCTCTGGCGGTGGCATGGGCAGCCGCGCAGGGATCAGCGTATCAGGGCCTTGATCGCATCCGCCCCAAAACCCATCTTCTCGTAATGCTGCTCGCACATCGCAATATAGTCATGCACATCGAAATGGCCGGCTGACTTGCCGTTCTCGTCGAGCCAGATCAGCGATCCGCTGACGATGAAGAACACGCGCATCGGCTCTTCGTGCTCGAAAGCGACCAGGGTATGGCCCTCGCCCGGCGTCTCGTACACGAAGTCGCCCTTGGTCGCGTTCCACTGGGGCTTTTCCAGCCAGGCCCACTTCTGCCGGGCGATCGCGGCGGCGCACGGCGCACCGCCGTCGGTGCTGCGCAGGAAGGCGCGCGCGCCTGTCCACGCGACGCCTGGAACACATGCCTGATACGGGCGGTCCTACGGCGCCGCTACGCCCTGCTGCTTCGGCGTGTAGGGCATGTAAAACATCGAGCCGGTCCAGGCAGGCGTGCGCACGTTGTACAGGGCCGCGCCGCTGGTCCAGTTGGCGGCGTCCTTGTAGTCGCCGCTGCCCTTGTACTGGGCGACGGCCGGATATGGATACACCGGACGCGAGGCCGTCACCGCACCCGCGCCGTCGGTGCGGTAAGTCGTGACGGCGGCGGGGGCAACGCCCTGCTCGACCCAGCCGGCCACCTGCGACACGAGGTCGATGTTCGGCAAACCTTCGCCGCCGCCGCAGTGGCCGACGCCAGGCAACAGGTAGAGGCGTGCGAACGTGTCCACGGCGGATGTGCCCATCTCGTTCTGCAGGGCTTCGTAATAGGCGATCGTGTATTTCGGCGAGATGTGCTGGTCGGCCCAGCCATGCCACAGGATCAGCTTGCCCCCAGCTTTCTGGAACGCGGACAGGTCGGGACTGGTCGCGTCGTACAGCGGATGGTTCGCGCTCAGGTAGGCGCTGTAGAAGCTGGCGTCGGTATAGCCGAAAGTGTCGACGGTCGGCCGGGGCGGGTTGCCGCTGAAGATCAGGTTATACGCGCCGGTGACGATGTTGTAGCTGAACACGCCGCCGGCGACGGGCACGGGGGTCCCGGTCGACGTGCCGCTCGCGGGTGCCTCGACGCCGGGCCAGTTGACTTCCGAACCGAACAGCGGGCGGCCGACCTGCATGCGTTCGCGCGTCGTGCTATCCAGCGGACCGCCATAGATCCTGCCTGCGGCTGTCGCTTCGGCCGCGGTCAGGCACTGGCTGGTGTCGGTGGCGCTTGCGGCGCACTGAATCGACGCCGGGTCGAAGTTGCAGGCCCGCGGATCGGAGATAAGGCCGTCCGGGGTATCGGCGCAGGCAGCGACGACGGCCTTGTGCAGCACGGCGATCTTGTCCGGATACAGGATGGCGTTGCCGGCGCTGGTGCCGGTCGTGCTGTTGGATACCACGCTCCAGCCATGGAACACCGAGTTCTGGATCTGGAAGTGGGCGGCGGGCGCACCGGCGACGATGCCGTTATAGTCGTTCGGGTAGCGCTGCGCGGCCATCAGGGCTTCGCGTCCGCCGTCCGAGCAGCCGATGAAGTAGGAATACTTCTGCTCCTGGCCGTAGTAGGCCTTGATCAGCTTCTTCGCGGCGAGCGTGGTGATGTGCTGCCCGCGATAGGCGAAGTCCGCCTGCTGCTGCTCGTTGGTCGTCCAGGCGGCGTCGTTGCCCTGATGGCCCATGTCGGTCGCCGCCGTCACGAAGCCGCCCTGCTGCACCAGCGGGCACTTGTAGCTGGCAGAGACGCCTTCCAGCTTCGTCGGATCGGTCAGGGTGCCGCACAGGCCGCCGCAGCCGAGCTCCGCGAAACGCTGGGTCCAGGTACTGACTGGCAGCGACACGGCAAACGTGTTTGCAGGCGCCAGGGTGCCTTTGATGGCGCACAGGCTGACGGTATTGCCATTGACGGTGGCCGTGGTCACGGTGGCCGACGTGATCTTGCTGCCGGCACCGCCGATATCCGTGATGTCGATCGCGGCCAGCTGGGAACACTCGGCGACCGGCTTGACGACCGCCAGCGCGGTCGCGGCCGGGGTGCCGGCATTCGTGTCTGTATTACTGTCGTTACCGCTGTTGCTGCAGGCAGTGATCAGGCTGGCCGCAAGCAGCACCAGCAGGGATGCCGCGCCCTGTCGAAAAACGTTCATGCTGTCTCCTTGTTGTGGTGCGTGATGAATATCCACTGTTCAGAACGAGTGCTTGATACCGGTGATCACGCCGTTCTGCGCCATGCCCGCGCCGACGGCGCCGCCCGCGCTCAATGCCAGCGCCGCGCTGCCCTTGTTGGCGATGTGGCCAACCGCGACGTAGGTCGAGGTGCGCTTCGAGAGGTCGTAGATGGCGCGCAGCATGACCATGTTGGTATCATTGCCGCTGTTCTTGTAATCCAGGCGCGCAGCCAGGCCGTCGAGGGTGACCACCGGGGTCAGCTTGTACGCGCCGTCGAAGTAATACATATTGCTGCGCGGGACCGTGGTCGACCCTTCGTTGTTACGGCTGACGGCGCCGGCCGCCAGGCGCCAGGCACCGAACTTGGTATAGCCCGCAGCGTGGGCGCGGCTGTCGGTCCGGTTGCTGCTGGTCAGGCCGAATGCCGTGTTCGCATTGCCGCCGCGGGCGCGTACGTAGGCGGTGGTGACGCCCCAGTGCGCGGTGTCGTAGCGCACCATGGCCGACCACTCGCGGCAGGCTTGGGCGTCGGCGCCGTTCTCGCCCGGGCAGTTGGTGCCGCCTGGACCGCCGGCGGACGAGGTGTCGCGGCCGAGGCTGTAGGTGGCGCCCACGGTCAGGTTCTGGAAGGTGCCCTTGTAGGCGACCGAGTTG
>Ga0308160_10000539_pt1 | contig 71078 bp, 60 predicted proteins | sample PhyFR1_FD_201036 | JGI IMG/M metagenome (GOLD analysis project Ga0308160, IMG submission 201036) | Phyllosphere microbial communities from UC Gill Tract Community Farm, Albany, California, United States - DLSLF.R1 | ecosystem: Host-associated > Plants > Phyllosphere > Unclassified | place: USA... | reverse complement strand
GATCCGCTGCTGCGCGAGTCGGCCTCGATCCTGGCCGACGCGCTGAACCTGCTGGAAAAGGACCACCCGCTGTCGGTGCAGGTGCTGCCGCAGTCCACCGGCCCGGGGCGCTGGGCCGACTGAGCCCACGCTTCATCGCCGCGCGAACACGAACGCGCCATCGCCCAGCGGTGGCGCGTTTTTCGTTGGGCGTTCGCGAGGCTGTGTGTGCCATCGCCTGCGCTCCCACTGCCGCTGTCGAACGCGCCGGCAGGGCGGCCAGCACGGCGCGGGCGATCGCGCTGCAGGAGATGTGGGTGGCCTAGGGCCATCAGCCCCGAGAGACGGCCGCTATCGCGTCGACACAGGGTCTTTGTGGGAGCGACTTCAGTCGCGACGGGCTTTACCGAGAGCGCCTGTCGCGATCGGTGGTCCGAGGCCAACCGGCACCATGACGGGCCATCCTCTTGATCGAAGCCCTGCTAACCCAGCGCCTGCCACAGCTGATGCCCGCCCAGCGCCAGCAAGGTCAGGAAGAACACCCGGCGGAACGCCTCGGCGGAAATGCGCTGGCGCAAGCGCGCGCCCAGCCACATGCCGATCGCGGTCGGCAGCAGCGCCAGCAACGAAGGCCCGAGCGCGCCACGCGCGAAGGCGCCGTGCCAGGCCAGGGCAATGGCCAGCGCCAGCGTGGCGGTGAAGAAGCAGTAACCCAACGCGCGCATCAGCGTCTCCCGCGGCAGGCCCAGCGCGACCAGATAGGGCAACGACGGCAGTACGAACACGCCGGTGGCACCGGTCAGCAGGCCGGTCGCCAACCCGGCCGCCGGGCCGGCCCAGGGCTCGTGCTGCGGCGGCAGCCGCCCCTGCCAGCGGCTCAGGCCGAGCAGTGCGTACAGCGCCAGCAAGGCGCCGAGTCCGCCGCGCGCCAGCGCCGGATCCGCGCCGATCAGGATGCCGGCGCTGAACCAGGTGCCGATCGCGATCGTCGCCAGCAGCGGCCACAGACGCCGCAACAGCGGCGCCGCGCCCTTGCCCCAGGCCTGCTGCAGATTGGTCAGCAGCGACGGCAGGACCAGCAGCGCGGCCGCTTCGGGCGGCGCCAACCACAGTCCCAGCAAGCCCATGGCGACCGTTGGCAGGCCGGTCCCGGCCACGCCCTTGACGAAGCCGGCCAGGCAGAACACCGCGGCGATCGGCAGTAGATGTGGGATAAGCGATTGCATGCCTGCAGCATCGGCCGTGCCGCGGCGCCGGACAATGCGCGATCGCTTCAGGCAGACTTCGGCAACGACGAAGGCTGGAGCGGCGATGCACCTGGATTTCATCGACTTGCGGCTGTTCGTGGCAGTGGCCGAGGCCGGCAGCATCACCGCCGGCGCCGACCGCGCCGCGTTGTCGCTGGCCGCAGCCAGCGCGCGCATCCGTGCGCTGGAACTGCAGGCAGGTGCGGCGCTGTTCGCGCGCGGCCGCCGCGGCGTGAGCCTGACCGCGGCCGGCGCCGCGCTGTTGCGGCACGCGCGGCAGCTGTTGCGCCAGGCCGAGGCGATGCGCGCCGAACTGGGCGAGCACGCCGGCGCCAACCAGGCCACGGTGCGGTTGCTGGCCAATACCGCGGCGCTGTACGAATGGCTGCCCGAACTGCTGGCCGAGTTCCTGGTCGCGCATCCGCGCATCGACCTGGCCTTGCGCGAACAGGGCAGCACTGCTGCGGCCGATGCGGTGCGCGAGGAGCGTGCCGACCTGGCGGTGATCGCCGACTACGCCGACCTGTCCGGTCTGCACGCGCAGGCGTTTCGTCAGGATCGACTGGTGCTGGTGGCGGCGGCCACGCATCCGCTGGCGTGCGTGCCGCAGCTGCGCCTGGCGCAGCTATGGCAGGCGGAATTCCTTGGCCTGGCCGACGACAGCGCGCTGCAGCGGCACCTGCGCACGCAGGCCACGCGCGCCGGCGGCCAGCTGCGCATCCGCGCCCACGTGCACGGCATCGAGCCGCTGTGCAGGATGCTGGCGCGCGGCGCCGGCGTGGCGATCCTGCCGCAGGCTGCGTTGGCGCGGGTCAGCGTGCGCGAACAGCTGGTCGCGGTGCCGCTGCAGGAGCCGTGGGCGGCGCGGCAGTTGTCGATCGTGTGGCGGCCCGCACCGGCTCCGGCTGCGGCAGTGCGTCAGGTACTGGAATGGCTGTGTGCGCACGCCGACGCTGCAGCGACTACCGGCGCGGGATGAGGTCCCGCGCACAAGCGATGCACCTCACTGCGGCCAGGCGAACTCGGCTTCCACCGGGAAGTGGTCCGACGGCCAATGTCCCTGCGGCCGCGCGTCGAGCGTGGCGAAGTGGGTGGCGCGCAATCCGCGCGACAGGATCCAGTCGATGCGCCGGTCGGGATGGCCGGTGAAATCGTGGAAGGTCGCCTCCGGTCCCAGCACGTGCGGCGCCTGCTTGCGCGCGTCGGCCAGCGCAGGAACCAGCGTGCGGTAGGTGGGCGAATCCGGCGCGGTGTTGAAGTCGCCGGTGATCACCACCGGCACGTCGGCCGGCAAGGCCTGCACGCGCGAGAGCAGCAGCGCGGCGCCCTTGGCGCGCGCGGCCTCGTCTTCGTCGCGGTACGGCAGGTGGGTGTCGAACAGGTAGAAGCGGCGTCCGTCGGCGATGCGTTCGAACAGCCCCCAGTTCACCATCCGCGGCAGCGGGTGGCCCCAGCTGATGCTGCCGACCACCGTCGGGGTGTCCGACAGCCAGAAGTCGCCCGAGTCCACCAATTTCAGGCGGCGGCTGTCGTAGAACACGCCCATGCGCTCGCCGTCCTCGCTGCCGTCGCGGCTGCGCCCGAACCAGCGGTAGTCGGGCAGTTGCGCGGCCAGATAATCGGCCTGCAGCTTGACCAGCTCCTGGGTGCCGAACACGTCGGGATGCTGCGCGCGGATCAGCGCGGCCATCGCGCTGCGGCGGATCTCCCAGCGCTTGTCGCCGTCGGTATCGACCGGCACGCGCACGTTGAAGCTCATCACCTTGAGCGCGGCTGGCGCGTCGTGCGCTGGCGCGCGCGCCTGCGCCGGGGCGAGCACTGCGCCCAGCGCCAGCAACAGCAGCAACCCAAGCGAACGCGGTGACAACGAGAATTTGGACATGGCGACAGGTCTGGCGGCGGGGGATCGCGCCAATGTTGGCACGCCGATGTGACCGCCAGCCAGTCGCGGACTGCGTCGCGCATGCAACGGCACAATGCTGCGCATCGGCGCACGCAGCATGCACCGGAACCGGCCCGCCGCGCAGCGGCACGACGGGCGACACGTGCGTTACTGGAAGGCCGCAAGTGCCTGGGTGAGCTGCCCGTTGTTGTTCACCGCGCCCTTGGTATAGCCCTGCCAACCCGGATACGCATCGGGTTCCCAATAGAACACGCCCAGCCCATGCGCACCGACCGCGCGGGTCTTGGCGACCAGGTCGGCCAGCATCGCGCGGGTCGCCGCGTCCTGCTGCCAGTCCATGCCCACTTCGCTGACGATCACGTCCGCGCCGTAGCGCGCCACCATGTCGCGCATGTTGCTGGCGATCTGCGTGTTCGCGCTTTGCCAGCCGCTGCTGGAAGGGTAGTGCGACATGCCGACCACGTCCCACTTGCCGCCGGCGGACTTGAGGCCGTCGAAGAACCAGCGGAAGGTCGCGTTGTCGTAGCCGTTGGCCAGATGCACGACCACCTTGGCGTTGGGAAACACCGACTTGCTGGCGTCGTAGCCGCTGTTGATCAACTTCGCGAGATTGCCGAAGTTGGGGGTCTTGCCGTCCGGCCACAGCATGCCGCTGTTGATCTCGTTGCCGACCTGCACCCAGCTGACGCTGATGCCGTTGGATTTGAGATACGACAGGATGCCGCTGGTGTGCGCGTAGACGTCGGTGACCAGTTTGGAGAACGCATCGCCGCTCCACGCCGCGGGCTTGGTCTGCTGTCCGGGATCGGCCCAGCTGTCGCTGTAGTGGAAGTCGATCATGATCTGCATGCCCTGCGCCTTTGCCCGCTTTGCCATGTTCAGCACGTCGGCGCCGTCGCACCAGCCGTCCTTGGGATTGACCCAGACGCGCAGGCGCACCGCGTTGACGCCGCTGCCCTTCAGCAACGCGAAGAAATCGGCGTTCGCGCCTGCGGCGTTGCGGAACACGCGGCCGCTGCTCTCCTGCTGGTCGATCCAGCTCACGTCCGCGCCCTTGGCGAAACTCTGCGCCGCCGCCGGCGCGCACAGGCAGGCCAGCAGCAACAGCGCCAGCCACGCGCACATGCCCTTGCTCGATCCGTTCATAGATTCCTCGCGATGATGGAGTGCCGGTAAGCGATGCCTGCGGCGCTGGCCGGGGCGTGCGCGAGGCTAGCGCGATCGCGCGCGCCACGCGCGCTGCAGCGCAGGGTGTCTACGCCTGGCGACAGCGGCGCTTCGCACGCGGCACTTGACGGCGACGTCCATCGGCGTAGCATTTGTCGCACGCCAAGGGACAGACCCGCGGCGACCCCAATCACCGTGAGGGATGCTCATGGAATACGACTACCTGGTGTTCATCGGGCGCTTCGAGCCCTTCCATAACGGCCACGCCGCCGTTGCCCGCCACGCTCTGGCGCGTGCACAGAAACTCATCTTCCTGATCGGCTCGGCCGAAACTCCGCGCACCATCCGCAATCCGTGGACGGTGGCTGAACGCAGCGTCATGATCCAGGCCGCGCTCGACGGCGCCGGCGAGCGCCTGATCCTGCGCCCGCTGCGCGATCACCTGTACAACGAGAGCCAATGGATCGCCGCGGTGCAGTCGGCGGTGGCCGAGGCGGTGCGTGCCGATGGCGGCGGCGCCGAGGCGCGCATCGGCCTGGTCGGCATGGACAAGGACGCCAGCAGCTATTACCTGCGCGAGTTCCCGCAGTGGCCGCTGGTCGACGTGCAGCACACCGAAACCCTGTCGGCGACCGAACTGCGCCGCTACCTGTTCGAGGCCGGCAGCATCGATTTCCACGGCGCGCTGCTGATGCTGCGCGGCAACGTGCCGGCGCCGGTGTTCGACATGCTCGAGGCGTTCCGCAAGAACTCGCCGTCGTATGCGGAACTGCTGGCCGAGTACCAGTTCATCGAGCAGTACCGCGCGGCCTGGAAGGAGGCGCCGTATCCGCCGACCTTCGTCACCGCCGATGCGGTGGTGGTGCATTCGGGCCACGTGCTGCTGGTACGGCGCCGCGCCGCGCCGGGCAAGGGCCTGTGGGCGCTGCCGGGTGGCTTCGTCGGCCAGCACGAGAGCATCTTCGATGCCTGCCTGCGCGAACTGCGCGAGGAAACCCGGCTGAAGATCCCGGTGCCGGTGCTGAAGGGCTCGCTGAAGAACCGCCACGTGTTCGACCATCCCGAGCGCAGCCTGCGCGGACGCACCATCACCCATGCCTTCCACTTCGAATTCACCTTCGGCGAACTGCCCGAGGTGCGTGGCGGCGACGATGCCGACAAGGCGCGCTGGATTCCGGTCAGCGAAGTGCTGGGAATGGGCCCGAAACTGTTCGAAGACCACCTGCACCTGCTCGAATTCTTCCTGGGCCGCGGCTGACCGCGGCTTTTCCGGCCGGCGGACAGACCGCTGGCCTTCCCCCGACGCGAAGGAGCTTCCGTCATGCAATGCCTCAACAACCTGCTGCTCAACACCGATAGCTACAAGGCCAGCCACTGGCTGCAATATCCGGCCGGCACCGATGCCACGTTCTTCTACGTGGAATCGCGCGGCGGCGTCTACGACCGCACCGTGTTCTTCGGCCTGCAGTCGATACTCAAGGAGGCGCTGGGCCGCGCCATCACCCATGCCGACGTCGACGAGGCGCGCGACCTGTTCGCCGCGCACGGCGTGCCGTTCAACGAGTCCGGCTGGCGCGACATCGTCGATCGTCTCGGCGGGCAGCTGCCGATCCGCATCCGCGCCGTGCCCGAGGGCAGCGTGGTGCCGACCCACAACGCGCTGATGACCATCGAGTCCACCGACGCGCAGGCCTATTGGGTGCCCTCGTACCTGGAAACGCTGCTGCTGCGCATCTGGTATCCGGTCACCGTGGCCACGGTCAGCTGGCATGCCAAGCAGACCCTGCGCCAGTTCCTGGAGCGCACCAGCGACGACCCGGAAGGGCAGTTGCCGTTCAAGCTGCACGACTTCGGCGCGCGCGGCGTGTCCAGCCTGGAGTCGGCGGCGATCGGCGGCGCCGCGCATCTGGTCAACTTCCTCGGCACCGATACCGTGTCCGGGCTGCTGCTGGCGCGCGCGCACTACCACGAGCCGATGGCCGGCTACTCGATCCCCGCTGCCGAGCACAGCACCATCACCAGTTGGGGCCGCGAGCGCGAAGTGGACGCGTACCGCAACATGCTCAGGCAGTTCGGCAAGCCCGGCGGCATCGTCGCGGTGGTGTCGGACAGCTACGACATCTTCCACGCGATCCGCGAACACTGGGGGACCACGCTGCGCGAGGAAGTGATCGCCTCCGGCGCCACCGTGGTGATCCGCCCCGATTCCGGCGACCCGGTCGCGGTGGTGCACCAGTGCCTGGAACTGCTCGACGAGGCCTTCGGCCACAGCGTCAACGGCAAGGGCTACAAGGTGCTCAACCACGTGCGTGTGATCCAGGGCGACGGGGTCAACCCGACCAGCATCCGCGCGATCCTGGAACGCGTCACCAGCGCCGGCTACGCCACCGACAACGTCGCCTTCGGCATGGGCGGCGCGCTGCTGCAGCGGCTGGATCGCGACACCCAGAAGTTCGCGCTGAAGTGCTCGGCCGCGCGCGTGGACGGCAAGTGGATCGACGTCTACAAGGATCCGGTCACCGACAAGGGCAAGCTCAGCAAGCGCGGCCGCATGAGCCTGCTGCGCCATCGCGAATACGGCGGCTACCGCACCGAGCCGGTGCCGGCCACGGCCGCGTCGCTGGACGAACTGGCGCGGCCCGCCGGCTACGACGACGCGATGGTCACGGTGTGGGAAAACGGCCGCCTGCTGCACGACTGGAGCCTGGCGCAGGTGCGCGAGCGCGCGAACGCCGCGCGCCTGTAGGTGCCGGCATGGACGCCAGCATGGAGTTCGCGCCGCCGCTGAGCGGCGCCTCGCCGCTGTTCGCCGCACTGCGCGCCGGCATGCCGCACCTGGAATGGCGGGTGCCGGCCGCCGCCGATGCCGCGCGCTGGCGCGTGCAGCGCATCGGCGGGCGCGACTATCGCGTCGCGCAGCCGGTGACCTTCACCCCGTACGCGTCGGTGCGGCCGTGTTCGGCGCGCTGCCGCTTCTGTTCGGAGACATTGCGCCCGCAGGCCGGCGGCACCGCCGCGGCCAGCCTGCGGCCGCCGCCGGACTATTTCGCGATGCTGCGGCAGGGATTGGCGCAGCTGTCCGGGCTGCCGCTGTCGCAGTCGCTGTCGGGGCTGGAGATGACCGACGACGAAGCCTGGTTCCTGCAGCTGCTGCAGACATTGGGCGAGGCCGAACGCGATGGATTGCTGGTCGAGCAACGCGTGCTGTACAGCAACGGCGCCGGCTTCGCCCGCGGCCGCGGCGATGCGTTGCTGGATGCGCTGCAACGCTTCGGGCTGTCGTGGGTGGAGTTGTCGCGGCACCACCCGCAGCAGGCCGGCAACGACGCGATCATGCGCTTCCGCGACGGCGAGGCGATCGCCGATGCGCAGGTGTTCGTCGCCACCGCGCAGCGCATCGCCGCCGCGCTGCCGCTGCGCCTGGTGTGCATCCTGCAGCACGGCGGCATCGCCGATGCCGACGGCGTCGCCGGCTATCTGCGCTGGGCGCGCGAATGCGGCGCGGGCACGGTGATCTTCCGCGAGTTCTCGCGGCTCGGCGACGGCTACCGCGGCGGCGGCACCCAGCGCTATCTAGCGCAGGCGCGGGTCGGCGTGGAGCAGGTCGTGGCCGCGTGCATGGCCACGCCGTGGTGGCGCACGTTGCGGCCGCTGCAGATCACCGAGGGCTATTACTTCTGGAACCTGCGCATGGTCACCGCCGACGGCATGGAGGTGGTGTTCGAAACCTCCGACTACGCCGCCATGCAGGCGCGCCACGACAGCGGCGACATCTACAAGCTGGTGTTCTTCGCCGACGGCCGGCTGTGCGCGGGCTGGCAGCCGGATCGCGACCTGTTGTGGCAGGCCCGGCATGGATAGCCGCAGCTGGTGGACGCCGCCGCCGGATCCGCCCGAACACCGGCTGCCCGACGACCTGCGCCGGCGCGATCCGCTGGGCGCGCGCGATTGCGGCTGGGTCAGCCAGATGCGCCCGTTCGTGCGCCAGTTCAGTGCGGCGGACGCCTGCGTGCTGGATCCGTTCTGCGGCTTCGGCAGCACCTTGCTCGCCGCCGAACTTGAGGGCCGGCGCGGACTGGGCCTGGAGATCGATGCCGCGCGCGCGGCGCTGGCGCGCGAGCGCCTGCAGCGGCTCGGACTGCGCGCCGAGGTGCGGGTCGGCGCGCTGCCGCAGCTCGCGCTGGAGACGCCGGTCGACCTGTGCCTGACCAACGTGCCGTACTTCGGTTGCGACTGGCCGGGCGCGTCGACGCCGGGCCAACTGTATGCCAGCCCCGACTACGCGGCGTATCTGGGCGGGCTGCGCGCGGTGTTCCATGCGGTGCGCCGCGGCCTGCGCGACGACGGCTTCTGCATCGCGATGGTGGAGAACGTGGAGATCGGCGGCGTGTGCGTGCCGCAGGCCTGGGACCTGGCGCGGATACTGGGCAGCCTGTTCGTGCCCTGCGCCGAACGCGTGCTGTGCTATCCCCGCCAGACCGCGCAGTCGCTGGCGCCCGGCGACACACGCAGCGACCGCAGCCACGAGTACGCGCTGATCTTCCAGAAGCGGCGCGAAGCGATCGACCTGCCGGGCAGCGCACAATTGCTGGCCGCACTGCGCGCGGAAGGGTTCGCTTACGCCGTGTACGGCAGCTATCCGGCCTGGCTCGCCGACCCCGACGCGGCCGCGCGCCCGCCCGGCGACGTCGACCTGCTGCTGCCGCGCGACCTCGGCCAACTGCAGCGGCTGCTGGACTGGCTGCGCGCGCGCGGCTTCGCGCTCAGCCTGTGGGGCGAGCCGTTGGCGGCGCCGCCGACCCTGGCGCTGCTCGACGCCCACCACTACCTGCGCGCCGAACGCCGCGACCGCGGCGGCGGCCTGCTGCGCCTGGACCTGTCCCTGCAGCCGGCGCCGGGCTCGCTAACCGCGGGATGAGCGCTGGCGGCGGCATCAAGGCCGTCTCGACACGCTTGCGGCTATCCTTGGCCGGTTCCTTCCTTTCGGTCCACGGCCATGTCCGCTTCGTCCAACGTCCTCGCCTTTCCTGCGCTCGTGCTGGTCGCGATCGGCCTGAGCGGCTGCTTCGCCCGCAAGCAGGACAACCTGGTGAAGGAGACCTTCAACTCCGACAACACCTATTCGCGCAGCTATCCGGTACAGCCGGGCCAGGCCTGCGAGTCGGCGCGGCGCGCGCTGCTGAGCCAGGGCTATGTGGTCGCCAAGGCCACCGCCGATGCGGTCGAAGGCACCAAGAACTTCCAGCCCAACCAGGATTCGCACGAGCAGCTGGAGCTGCGCGTGTCGTGCGTGGCGCACGGCCAGGACGAGTCCTGGGTGTTCGTCAGCGCGCTGCAGGACCGCTATGCGCTGAAGAAGAGCGCGACCTCGGCCAGCGTCGGCGTCGGCGTGCTCGGCTCGGTGTCGCTGCCGGTCGGCAGCAGCGACGACTCGCTGGTGCGCGTGGCCAGCAGCACGGTGCAGGACGGCGATTTCTACAAGCGCTTCTTCGAACTCATGGCGCAGTACCTGCCCAAGGCCAAGCCGGCCGCGCCGCCGGAGCCGCCGCCGGCGGCAGCGCCCAAGTCTGAGCCGGCCGCTGCGATACCGGCGCCGACACCGACACCGCCGCCGACAGCAACGCCGTCGGCACCTGCGCCTGCAGCAGTACCACCGACGCCGGTGGCGGAAGCTACGCCCGCGCCTGCTGCCGCGCCCGCGGTCAGCGACGGCACCACGCCGCGCTGAAGAATGCGTTCATCCGCCGCTGTGGAAGCTGAATAGCGGGATTTCGCTTCACGATTCATTCGCAATCGCGATGCAAAGGTGGCGCCGTCGGGAGTGCGATGCCTGTAACAGGCATCGGCTCCGCCACCCAGGAGCAAGCAGCATGAACACTTTCAAATCCGCCGTGTGTCTGAGCATCCTCGCGATCGCCACTGCTGCCGCGCCGCTGGCGCAGGCGCAGCGCCATTACGGGCCGGAAGACGCCGGACGCCGCTTCAACGACGGCACCCGCGTGCACTGCAAGAAGGTCGCGGTGCAGAAGAACAACACCGATCCGGACCGCATCGGCGGCACCTTGGCCGGCGCAGCGATCGGCGGCCTGCTCGGCAACCAGGTCGGCAAGGGCGACGGCAAGAAGTTGGCGACGGTCGGCGGCGCGGTCGCCGGCGGCGCCACCGGGCGCTACATCCAGGGCCAGCGCCAGCAGGCCAACGGCAACCGCCGCGTCGAGACGGTCTGCAAGCGCTACTGAGGCCACGCCGCGATCGGCCATCGCGGAGTACTTGGCAAGCAAGTAAAAACGCCCCGGCGGACAGCATCCGCCGGGGCGTTTTGCGTTGTTGCAACCACGCACTTGTGTGGACAGGTCGGTGGATGCCGCCGCGTGGCTCGCAGGCGCTTGCCAGGCCATGGCACGCTTTTCTGTAGCAGCGGCTTCAGCCGCGACAGACATCATCCGGCAAGACCCTGTCGCGGCTGAAGCCGCTCCTACAGAGGCAGGCTGCGGCGTTGCTGGCCTTAGCCGACAATGGCACTCAGCGCCGCCCCCAGCTCCGGATAGCGAAACACGTAGCCTTCCTGCTGCGCGCGCGTCGGCAGCACCCGCTGGCTGCCCAGCAGCAGGTCGGCCATCTCGCCGAAGGCCAGGCGCAGCGCCGCGGCCGGTGCCGGCAGCAGCGCCGGTCGGTGCAGCGCCTGGCCGAGCTGCTGGGCGAAATCGGCATTGGTCACCGGGGTCGGGGCGGTGGCGTTGTAGGCGCCTTCGCCGCCGTGCTGCAGCAGCCACAACAACAGGCCGACGTGATCGTCGCGATGGATCCAGCTCATCCATTGCCGGCCGTCGCCCATGCGCCCGCCGAGGCCGAGCCGGAACGGCGGCAGCATTCGCGACAACGCGCCGCCGTCGCGGCCGAGCACCACGCCGGTACGGACCAGACTGGTGCGCACGCCCAGCGTCTGCGCGCGCAACGCCTCGGTTTCCCAGTCGCGGCAAAGCTGCGCGGCGAAGTCCGCGCCGGCCGGGCTGCGTTCGTCGAGCAGGTCGTTGCCGCGGTCGCCGTAGTAGCCGATCGCCGAGCCGGAGAGCAGGCAGACGGGACGCTGGGCGGGATCCAGTTGCGCGATCCAGTCGAGCAGCGCACGGGTGGTGCCGATGCGCGAGGTGCGGAAGCGGCGCTTGCGGGTTTCGTTCCAGCGGCCGTCGCTGAGCGGTTCGCCGGCGAGATTGATCACCGCGTGCGCCGGCGCCGCGCCCTGCAGGTCCTGCAGCGCCTGCACGCCGGGCAGCGCCCGCGTCGCGCGTGCGGCATCGCGGCTGAGCACGCTGACCTGGTGTCCGGCCTGGAGCAGGGCGGGGCACAGTGCGCGGCCGATGAATCCGGTGCCGCCGGTGACGAGCACATGCATGACGAGAATTCCGCGAGCGGGGAGCGGCAGTGTAGGGCCGGCCGGCATGGCAGCCGAGTGAATACGCCCGCCGATGGCCGCCATGCGCATCGTCGTGGCGCACGGCTTCGCGGCGCGTGCACCGAGCACGCATCACGCTGCGCACCCGCGTGTGCGTGCCGCTGCGCGCCATGCCTCCTGCCGTTGTCGTCTTTCGCATCTGCCATGCTCGTGCCATGACCGTCCCCATTCCGAACCCGCCAGCGCGGCGCCGATGCCGTTTCGCCGCGCGCCTGCTGCTGGTGCTGGCCCTGGCCAGCGGCGGTGCGCTCGCCGCACCGCCCGAACCGGCCGACCAGGCCAGCGCCGACTGTCTTGCCGCGCTGCTGCGCCAGCTCGGCTGGCGCATCGACAGTACGCCTGCCGCGCAGCCGCGGCTGCTGCCGGGCACGCCCTGCGAACGCAGCTCGCTGGCCGACGCACAGGCGCACGGCGACCTGCAGGCGGCGTTGCCGGCGCAGTGGAACCCGGCGCAACGGCGCGACGCGCTGCGCGCGCTGCTGGAGACGCCGGCCACGCAGTGCGGCTATTTCCTGTTGCTCGGCGCGGCCACCCAGCGCGCGGTGACGCAGTTGCAGGGCAACCCCGGCTACCGCTTCAGCGCGCTGCAACTGGGCTGGATCGGATTCGGCCCGGGCGGCGCGCACCGGCAGGGCTGGCAGCGCTTCCGCAGCTTCGGCCGCGGCTACCGTCCGGTGCAGGGCAATGCGCGCGCGATCGAGGCGTTCTACAGCGGCCACGTGCGCTCGGAGTGTGGCGTCGGCCGGCAGATCGCGCAGCTCGCCACGCAGCGCGAGCTGTACGGCGATGCCGGCTTCGATCGTGAGTTCAGCGCCGGGGAGTTGTCGATCGGCACCTTCCTCACCTTGCACGACACCGACAGCATCCTGCTCGGCGCGCATGCCGGCGAGTTCCTCGCCGACGGCAAGGCGGCCAAGACCGCGCAACGGGGCGGCGCCGCCTTCCTCGGCGCGCCCGGTTTCATCGCCCATGTGTTCGAGCGCCGCTACCTGGACGACATCAACAACCAGGCGGAGAACTTCGTGGTCGTGGCGGTCAGCGCCGACGCGGCGGCGGCGTTGCGCCGACATGGCGGCTTCGCCCATTACGACGCCAGCAACCGGCGCATCTGGGAACTGGCGCAGGCGCTGCGCGGACCCGGCCGCGAGCGCTTCGAGAAACTGCTGTTCGAACGCGACCCCACACTGCGCGCGACGCTGTCGCCGGCGCAACGCAGTGTCCTGGCGCAGATCGACGCACTGCTCGATGATCCGTTCTACCGGGGCTTCGACGTGTACGTGCATCCCAAGGGCACCAAACCGATCGGTTATCACGTGGCACGCCTGCTGGACCGCAATCCGCGCACGCCGTTCGCGATCGACCTGACCCTGCACAACCTGCATACCACCTTGTACCGGCGCTGGCGCGACCACCAGTTGCAGGCCTGCGCGCAGGCGGCGCAGACGCGATCGCCTTAGCTGCGCGTCAGCCGCGGCGCGACGCTTCGTGCGACCCTACTGCTCCTCACTTCGAGCTAGGACAGACGCATGGAACTGGGACTTGTAGGCTTGGGCCGGATGGGCGCGAACATGGCCGAGCGGCTGGTGCGTGGCGGCCACCGCGTGGTCGGTTTCGACCTGGGCGAGGCGGCGCGCAGCGCGGCGCAGCAGCGCGGCGTGGAGACGGTGGACTCGATGGCGGCGCTGGTCGCGGCACTGCCGGCGCCGCGCGCGGTGTGGCTGATGGTGCCGTCCGGCAAGATCGTCGACGACACCCTGGCTGCGCTGTTGCCGCTGCTGGCCGCAGGCGACGTGGTCGTGGACGGCGGCAATTCGTACTACAAGGATTCGATGCGCCGTGCCGCCGAGTTGGCCGCGCACGGCATCGCCTACGTCGATTGCGGCACCAGCGGCGGCGTGTGGGGCCTGCAGGAAGGCTACAGCCTGATGATCGGCGGAGACGAAGCGGCGGTCAGCCGGCTCGATCCGCTGTTCGCCACCCTGGCGCCGGCCACCGATGCCGGCTGGGGCCGGGTCGGTCCCAGCGGTGCCGGCCACTTCACCAAGATGGTCCACAACGGCATCGAGTACGGAATGATGCAGGCCTATGCCGAAGGCTTCGCGCTGATGGCGCGCAAGCAGGAGTTCGAACTGGACCTGCATCAGATTGCCGAAGTCTGGCGCCAGGGCAGCGTGGTGCGCTCGTGGCTGCTGGACCTGTGCTCGGATGCGCTGGGCGACAACCCCACCTTGGCCGGGATCGCGCCCTATGTCGAAGACTCCGGCGAGGGCCGCTGGACGGTGGCCGAGGCGATCGACCTCAACGTTCCCGCGCCGGTGATCACCTTGTCGCTGCTGGAACGGCTGCGCTCGCGCGACGACGATTCGTTCACCGACAAGCTGTTGTCGGCGATGCGCAACCAGTTCGGCGGGCACGCGATCAAGCACGAAACGCCGGCGGTGCCGCCGTCCGGGACCGCGGCGGGATAAGCGACTTCAGTCCAGCGCCAGCGTGCGGCCTTCGGCGGCGCTGCGCTGGCCGAGTTCGAGCAGGCGCATCACCGCCAGCGCCTGCGCCGCATCCACCGGCGCGGGCGCGCGTCCGGCCATCGCCTCGCGAAAGCCGGCATAACAGTGCCGATAGTCGCCGCGCTGCGTCTGCAGCGCGTGCGCGGTGCTGCTGCCGTCGTCGGCGACCAGGGTCAGCTGGCCGGCGAGCGGATCCTCGCCCCATTGCGGCGCGGCCGGGGTGAGTCCGGCGCGCAACTGCGCCTCCTGCGTGTCCAGGCCATGCTTGAGATAGCTGCCGCGCTCGCCATGCACGGCGAAACGCAGCCCGTTCGCCGCGACCAGCGAGCCGGCATGCAGCACCGCACGCAGCCGCGGGTAGCGCAGCACGGCGTGGAAATAATCGGTCGCCTGTGCGCCATGGCGCTGCTGCGCCAGATCGACCTGGATCGCCTGCGGCTGGCCGAACAGTTGCAGGGTCTGGTCGAGCAGATGCGGCCCCAGGTCGAACCACAGTCCGGAGCCGGGCAGCGCATGCTCGCGCCAGCGGTTGCCGACCTGCGGGCGATGGCGATCGAAGTGCGAGTGGAACTCGGCGACCTCGCCCAGCGTGCCCGCCTCCAGCAGCGCGCGCAGAGTGAGGAAGTCGCCGTCCCAGCGCCGGTTCTGGAACACGCTGACGATGCGTCCGGCGCGTTGCGCCTGCGCAATGACCCGCTGCGCCTCGTCCACGTCCAGGGTGAACGGCTTGTCCACCAACACGTGCTTGCCCTGCGCCAGCGCCGCCAGCGCCAGCGGCGCATGGGTCTGGTTCGGCGTGGCCACTACCACCGCATCGATCTGCGGATCGGCGAAGGCCTGCTGCGCGTCGGCGACGATGTGCGCCTGCGGATAGGCCGCGGCCGCTTCGTCGTGGCGGCTGGACACGATGGTATGCAGGCGCAGGCCCGGCGTGTGCGCGATCAACGGCGCATGGAACACGCGGCCGACGAAGCCGTAGCCGAGCAGGGCGAGATTGAAGGTGTGATCCATGGCGTGCGAGCGGCAGTGCGTAGGGAAGACAGTATCCCGGCAACGGCCTTCACTCGGCGTGCACACCTTTCACGCTGCCGCGATTTGCCGGTCACGTCGCTTGTACGCCAACGCGCAGACACTCCGCCCCACACCTTCAACGGAGGAAGACATCATGAAAAAGTTCACGTCGCCCACGCTGCTCAGCGCTGCACTCGCCTTCGGTCTGACCCTGGCCGCCGGCCAGGCGTTCGCCGTCGATCCGCCGACCACCGCCGACAAGGACCATGCTGCCATGGCCCACAACGACGGCATGAAGCACGAGTCCAAGGAGCCGGTCACCGACACCTGGATCACCACCAAGGTGAAGGCCGATCTGCTCGCCACCAAGGACGTCTCCGGTACCGACATCAAGGTCGAGACGCTCAATGGCACGGTCAAGCTGTCCGGTGCGGTCGGAAGCAAGGCGCAGCACGACAAGGCCGTGTCGGTCGCCAAGATGATCGACGGGGTCAAGAAGGTCGACTCCACCGGCCTGAAAGTTACTGGCGCAGCCAAGCACTGAGCCACGCCATCGGTGACGGCGGTGGGGCGTGCGACGAGGTGCGCCCCGCCTCTGCACGAACGACGCACTCTTCGGAGTGCGTTTTTTTTGGGCGACACAAACGCGCGCCACGGCATCACGCAGCGTAGCGCTGCGCTTCGCATTGCATTGACGCACGTTCAGTCATCATCAAGCCACGTTAGCTACCAGGCGAATTGCCATGTTGGATGCTTACTCTCCAGCCGCGTCCAGCCACGCGGCCACGCAACCCGCGTCGCTCGACGCGGTGGATACGGCGCTCTCCTCGACAGGCGCTCCGCCGCGACCGTCCTCCTTGCTGCTGGCGATGCGCCAGCTCGAATCCAAGCTGGGCATGCTGCTGGTCACCTTCCACGACGATGCCGGGTTCTGGCGCGCCTTCGCCCGACTGATGCAGGACCTGGACAAGGACCTGAGCGCCGGCGAGCGCGCGCGCCTGCACAGCCACGCCGATTTCCTGCTGGTACGCGCAGGGATGTCGTCGTGGACGCTGATCGGCGCGACCCACGCCACCACCACCGCTGGCGTTGTGCGAGCGTCGGCACGCTGATCCGAGTGCCGCCGAATGGCCTCAACCGATGGGCGGCGCACAGCCGCCCATTTCTTTGTCCCCGAGCATTGAGATAAAGTCGCATTCAGGCGCCGCCATGGGGAGCTTGCGCGAAGCCTGAATAATTCATCGTGCGCTCGCAGGGATCGGTGACAATGCCGCCCCGCTGTCGCGGCCGTCTTCCATCTTCCAAGAACAGGTATGCAGATCACCGCCAAACATGACGCCTGGGACCGCTGGCGTTTGCCGCTGCTGGCGCTGGCGGTGGTCCTGATCGTGATCCTGCCCTCGTTGCTGCTGCGGCAGATGAGCGAAAGCACCTTGCGTGCGGCCGATTGGGTCAGCCATAGCCAGGAGGTCACGGCGGGGCTCAGCAGGTTGGAAGCGGACATGCGCGACATGGAGTCGGCGGCGATGGCGATGTCGCACGAGGTCGATTCGCCGATCCTGCGTGCGCGTTTCGGCGAAGCGCGCGCGGCGATCACCCCGACCCTCGCACGCCTGGTCGAGCTGACCCGCGACAACCCCGACCAGCAGGTGCGTATCGGCCGCCTGCAGAGCACCCTGGAACGGCGCAGCCTGCTGGCGGCGCGCATTGCCGAGAACCGCGACCCGGAGCGGATCCGCGCCTTGATCCAGGAGATGACCGCGGACAACCCGATCCGCGGCCTGGTTGCCGAACTGCAGAAACGCGAGGATGCGCTGCTGACCGAGCGCACCGCCGACGCCGACCAGCGGCGCATGCTGGCCTCGGCGATCAGCTGGGTGTCGCTGGCGGTGCAGTTGCTGCTGCTGGGCCTGGTGATCTGGCTGCTGCAGCGGCAGATCGGCCGGCGCCTGGACGCGGAGCGGCACATGCTGCGCGCCAATGCCCGCGCCGCCGCGGTGCTGCAGACGGTGCGCGAGCCGATCGTGCTGCTCGACAGCGAGCAGCGCATGCTGATGCACAACGCCGCCTTCGGCGAACTGTACGGGCTGGACCCGGAGCGTCCGACCAAGATGCTGGCCGATGTCGGCGACGGCGTCTGGCAGGACGGCATCATCGTCCAGCGCCTGGCCGACGTGCTGCTGCGCGGGCGCGAACTGTGGGACTTCGAGCACGAACAGCTCGGCACCGACGGCGTCGGCCGCACCATGCTGCTGAACGCCCGGCGCATGCCGCTGCCGGACAGCGAGGACGAAGTGGTGCTGATGACGGTCAGCGACATCAGCCTGCAGAAGGCCTCGCAACAGCGTATCCAGATGCTCAACCGGCAGCTCGAGGGCAAGGTGGAGCAGGTCTCGGAGGTCAATCGCGAACTGGAAGCCTTCAGCTATTCGGTCTCGCACGACCTGCGCGCGCCGCTGCGCCATGTCGCCGGCTTCGCCGACAAGCTGGCCCGCCACCTCGGCGACGACGCCGACGAGAAGAGCCGCCATTATCTGGAAGTGATCGGCACCTCGGCGCGGCGCATGGCGTCGCTGATCGACGACCTGCTGGTCTACTCGCGGCTGGGCCGCAGCGCGCTGCGCCTGCAGGCGGTGGACATGCAGTCGCTGGTGGCGGAGACGCGTTCGGTGCTGGACGCCAACTACCAGTCCGACCACGCCGGCAGCGGCCACCGCATCGAGTGGAGCATCGCGCCGCTGCCGATCCTGGTCGCCGACGAGAACATGATGCGTCAGCTGTGGCTGAACCTGCTCGGCAATGCGGTCAAGTACAGCGCCAAGCGCGAGGTCGCGGTGATCGAGGTGAGCTATCAGCTGCAGGCGGACGGCAGCCACCACTTCACTGTGCGCGACAATGGCGCCGGTTTCGACATGGCCTATGCGGCTAAGCTGTTCGGTGTGTTCCAGCGCCTGCACAAGGCCAGCGAGTACTCCGGTACCGGCATCGGCCTGGCCAGCGTGCGCCGCGTGCTGACCCGCCACGGCGGCCATATCTGGGCCGATGCCGCGCCGGACCAGGGCGCGACCTTCCATTTCGTGTTACCCCCCGCGCTCGAAGCGCCTACCAACGAGTTGACCGCATGACCGCCATCCGCACCATCCTGCTTGCCGAAGACAGCCCCGCCGATGCCGAGATGGCGGTCGATGCGCTGCGCGATGCGCGCCTGGCCAATCCCATCGTGCATGTCGAAGACGGCGTGGAGGCGATGGACTACCTGTTGCGCCGCGGCGCCTACGCCGACCGCGAGGAAGGCCTGCCGGCGGTGCTGCTGCTGGACATCAAGATGCCGCGCATGGACGGGCTGGAAGTGCTGAAGCTGGTGCGCACCGACGAGTCGCTCAAGCGCCTGCCGGTGGTGATCCTGTCGTCCTCGCGCGAGGAAAGCGACCTGGCCCGCAGCTGGGATCTGGGCGTCAACGCCTACGTGGTCAAGCCGGTGGACGTGGACCAGTTCTTCACTGCGGTGAAGACGCTGGGCACGTTCTGGGCGGTGATCAACCAGGCGCCGGACAAAGAGTAAGCGCCTATGCCTACGACCGGCACCAAGCTCGGACCGATCCGGATCCTCATGGTCGAGGATTCTCCGGAAGACGCCGAGCTGCTGTCCGACCAGTTGCTGGAGGCCGGCCTGGAGGCGACCTTCCGGCGGGTGGAAGGCGAGTCCGCGCTGCGCGTCGCGCTGCGCGAGTTCGCGCCGGACATCGTGCTGTCGGACCTGAGCATGCCGGGCTTCTCTGGGCACCAGGCGCTGCGCGTGCTGCGCGAGCACAGCACCTCGGTGCCCTTCATCTTCGTCTCCGGCACGATCGGCGAGGAGACCGCGGTGGAGGCGCTGCGCGACGGCGCCAACGACTACATCATCAAGCACAACCCGACCCGGTTGCCGTCGGCGGTGGCGCGCGCGATCCGCGAGGCGCGCACCGAGCGCGAACGGCAGCGGGTCGAGGGCGAACTGATGCGCGCGCAGCGGCTGGAGAGCCTGGCGATGCTCGCCGCCGGCCTGAGCCACGACCTGCGCAACATCCTGCAGCCGCTGCTGATCGTGCCGGAACTGATGATCGGGCGCAGCGACGACCCGCAGCTGCGGCACCTGGCCGAGGTCATCGCCGAGTGCGGCCGGCGCGGCCATGAGATGGCCGAGTCGATGCTGTCGTTCGTGCGCGGCTCGCGCACGCCCAGCGAGCGGGTGTCCATCGCCGGGCTGTTCCAGGCGGTGCAGATGCTGCTCAAGAGCAGCCTGCCCGAGCGGGTCGGCCTGCAGGTGGACGTGGCCGATGCCGAGCTGTCGATCGAGGCCAACTACACCGAGCTGCAGCAGTGCCTGCTCAACCTCGGCCTGAACGCGATCCAGGCGATGCCCAATGGCGGCACGCTGAGCATTTCGGCGGCGCCGGCGATCGGTGCCGACGGCAGCGAGCAGGTGCGGATCCTGGTCCGCGACACCGGCGTGGGCATGGACGCGGACACCCAGGCGCAGCTGTTCAGTCCGTTCTTCACCACCAAGCCCGACGGCACCGGCCTGGGCCTGATCTCGTGCAAGCGCATCGTCGAAAGCTACGGCGGCAGCATCGGCGTGGACAGCACGCCGGGCGTGGGCACCTGCTTCGAACTGCTGATCCCGCTGCGCGGCCACGCGCCCTCGGCCGAGCCGGAGCCGGCGATGCCGATCGGCAAGGGCCAGCGCGTGTTGCTGGTGGACGGCGAGGCCACGCGCCTGTCGCTGCTCGGCAACGCCTTGTCCAGCCAGGGCTACCAGCCGCAGCTGGCCTCCGACGGCGCCGCGGCGCTGCGCGAGGTGCGCGAACGCGGCATGCCGGATCTGCTGATCGTGGACAGCGACATCATCCTGTTGTCGGCGGTGAGCCTGCTGCTGGCGCTGCAGGATCTGGACTACCGCGGCCCGGCGATCGTGCTCGAGGATGCCGGCACCGCCCTGCAGCGCGACCACTTCCCGCGCGACATCGCCGTGCACGTCCTGCGCAAGCCGCTGGAGATGCAGCGCGTGTTCCGCGCGGTGGCGCATGCGTTGGAGAGTGGCTGAGGGGCCGGGATTCGGGATTGGGGATTCGGGATTCGTTTCAGGCAACAGCGACGACAACAGCACCGCCGTTGCACGCAAGATAAAGCGCTTCAGCGCGGGCGATCAGACATCTGGGACGCCGCTTTTGCGAATCCCCAATCCCGAATCCCCAATCCCGGCTTCACTGCTGGGACGACTGGTCTTCCGGGTCGCGCCTGGCCGGCACGCGGCGTGGCGGCAGCGGCGGCAGGGTGCCGCGGGTGTCGGTGTCGCTTTCGGTGGTCAGCGCCGGCTCCCAGGGGAAGCGCGGCAGGGTGCGCACCGCGTTCTCCAACTTGCGCGACCAGGTGTCGTGGATTTCCGAATACAGCGGGGTGTCCGCTTCCAGGCGCAGGCGCTCGGTGACGCGCAGGTCGTTGCGGCGGATCACCGCCAGGTCGATCGGCATGCCGACCGACAGGTTGGAGCGGATGGTGGAGTCCAGCGATACCAGCGCGGTGCGCGCGGCGTCTTCCAGTTGCATCTCCGGGCGGATGATGCGGTCCAGGATCGGCTTGCCGTACTTGGACTCGCCGATCTGCAGGTACGGCGTCTCTGGCGAGGTGGCGATGGCGTTGCCCAGCGGGTAGACCATGTACAGCCCGGGCCGCTCGCCGGCGATCTGCCCGCCCAGGATCAGGGTGGACTGCACGCTGACGCCGCTGTGCTGGGACTGGTCGGAGAGCTTGACCTGGCTGGAGACCAGGACCTCGCCGACGTACTCGGCGACCTCGAACAGGTGCTTGAATGAGCGCAGGCTACGCGGCGCGTCCGGATCGTCCGCATCGCGTTGCAGCTTGGAGATCGCCAGTTGGGTGGTGGCCAGGTTGCCGGCCGACATCAGCACGAACACCGCCTGCCCCGGATACTCGAACACATGCAGCTTGCGATGCACGCGGACGTCGTCCAGCGAGGCGTTGGTGCGCGTGTCTGCGGCGAAGACCAGGCCTTCGTCCACTTCGATACCTACGCAATAAGTCATGTCGCTGCCGGAGTTCAGTGCGTTTCGATTCTATGCGGGGGGGACGGGCTTGGCTACCCGTTGACGGTCGCGGCCGCGGCATGCGCGAATATCCCATGACCACCGTGCTCCTCAGCCTGGGCAGCAATCTGCGCCCGCAACAGCATCTGCCTGCCGCGATAGGTGCGCTGCGGCAGCGTTTCGGCCCGATCGCGGTGTCCCCGACCTACCGCACCCCGGCGGTCGGATTCGACGGCCCGCCGTTCCTGAACAATGCCGTGTCGTTGCAGACCGAGTGGGAGCTGGAAGTGCTGGATGCCTGGCTGCATGCGCTGGAAGACGCGCATGGGCGCGACCGCAGCGGCCCGCGTTTCAGCGACCGCACCCTGGATATCGACGTGGTGTTCTACGGCGACCGCATCGTCGAAGGCCCCGGCCACCTGCGCATCCCGCGCCCGGAACTGCGCCACGCCTTCGTGCTCAAGCCGCTGACCGACATCGCCGCCGACTTCGTCGACCCGCTCAGCGGCCGCAGCCTGGGCGCGCTGTGGCAGGCGCATGCGCAGTTCGGGGAGGCATTCGAGGTGGTGCAGCTCGATGAAGCCGGGAATGGGGAGTCGGGAATAGGGAATCGGTAAAAGCGGACGCCGGGTCGGGTCGTCGGACTGTCATGGCACGGTAAAGAGGGGCTCTCAGCAACGACTGGCCTAGGCGCGCTCGCCTATTCCCCATTCTCGAGTCCCAGCCCTCAAGAAAGGCCCCGCCCCCCATCCACCCGCAGCGTCTGCCCGGTCACGAAGCCGGCGTCGTCGAGCAGCCAGCGCACCGCCTCGGCGATCTCCTCGACCTGGCCGATCCGCGCCAGTGGCGTGCGCGCCAGCAAGGCCTGCTGCGCGGCGCCGTCCTTGCCGGTTTCCGGCCACAGGATCGCGCCCGGGGCGATCGCGTTGACCCGTACCTGCGGCGCCAGTTCCAGCGCCAGCGAGCGGGTCAGCATCGCCAGCGCCGCCTTGGCCGCGCTGTACAGCGGGTGCGCGCGCAGCGGCTGTTCGGCGTGCAGGTCGGTGATGTTGACGATCGCGCCGCGGTGCTCGCGCAGTTGCGCGGCCGCGGCCTGGGCCAGGAACAGCGGCGCGCGCGCGTTGACCGCGAACAGGTCGTCCCATTGCGCCGGCGTGGCCTCGGCCAGCGGGGTGGGATAGAAGTTGGAGGCGTTGTTGACCAGCGCATCGAGCCGGCCGAAACGCTGCACGCATTGGTCCACCAGTGCAGGCAATTGCGCGGCGTCGCGCAGGTCGGCTTGCAGCGTCAGGGTGCTGCCGGCGCGCGCGGCTTCCAGTTCCTGGGCCAGCGCCTGCAGCTCGGCCTGCGAGGTGTGCGCATGCAGCGCCACGCGATAGCCGGCCGCGTGCAGGCGCCGTGCGATGCCGGCGCCGATGCGGCGCGCGCTGCCGGTGATCAGGGCGACTTTGGTCTCGGTCATGTGTGCATTCCACGCTCGGCTATGCTGTGCATTGTCCACGCAATCCAGCGCCGCATGCCTATCGACTTTCCCACCCCCGACGCCGACGCGCTCGCCCACAGCGATCGATTGGCCGCGCATCTGCGCGCCGAAATCGCCGCCGGCGGCGGCGCGATCCCGTTCTCGCGCTTCATGGAGCTGGCGCTGTACGCGCCTGGCCTTGGCTACTACAGCGCCGGCAGCAGCAAGTTCGGCGAGGACGGCGACTTCGTCACCGCACCGGAGCTGGGGTCGCTGTTCGCCGCCACCGTTTCCAACGCACTGGCGCCGGTGCTGCAGCAGCTCGGGCCGCAGGCGCGGATGCTGGAAGTGGGCGGCGGCAGCGGCGCGTTCGCCGAGGTGATGCTCAAGCGCCTGCTGGCGTTGGACGCATTGCCCGAACGCTACGCCATCCTCGAGCCCAGCGCCGACCTGCGCGAACGCCAGCGCGAGCGCCTGCAGCGCGTGCTGATCCCGCCGGTGTTCGACCTGGTGGAGTGGCTGGACCGGCCGTTCGAGGACGACTGGAACGGCGTGCTGTTCGCCAACGAGGTGATCGATGCGCTGCCGACGCCGCGCTTCACCCTGCGCGACGGCGAGGTGTTCGAGGAAACCGTGACCCTGGACGGCGAAGGCCGCTTCCGCCGCGGCGAGCAGCCGGCCGATCCGCTGCTGGCGGCGGCGGTGCGGCATGTCGAACGCTATCTGGAGAAGCCGTTCGCCGACGGCTACCGCTCCGAACTGCTGCCGCAGCTGCCGTACTGGATCCAGGCGGTTGCCGGCGGCCTGCGCAGCGGCGCGATGCTGTTCGTCGACTACGGTTACCCGCGCGGCGAGTTCTACCTGCCGCAGCGCGACGACGGCACCCTGCGCGCGTTCTACCGGCACCGCACCCACGCCGATCCCTATCTGTGGCCGGGCCTGCAGGACCTGACCGCGTCGGTGGACTTCACCGCGCTGGCCGAGGCCGGCACCGGCGCCGGTTTCGAACTGGGCGGCTACTGCACCCAGGCCAGCTTCCTGCTCGGCAACGGCCTGGATGCGTTGCTGGCCGAGGCCGAGGCGCGCAGCGACGAACGCGGCCGCCTGCGCCTGCGCGAGCAGGTGAAGCGGCTGACCCTGCCCAGCGAAATGGGCGAGCGCTTCCAGGTGATGGGCTTCGAACGCGATGTGTCGCTGGCGCCGGCGTTCCTGGTCGGCGACCTGACTTGGCGGCTGTGATGGCGGCGGTCCGTGCATTCCGCCGGCCCTGGCTGTGGCTGGGGCTGTGGTGGCTGGGCGTGCTGGTGCTGATCTATGTGTGCATGATGCCGCACCCGCCGCAGCTGTCCGATCTGCCGGACACCGACAAGGCCGAGCACTTCACCGCCTACCTGCTGCTCGCGGCCGGTGCGGTGCAGGTCTACGCCGGGCCTCGCGCCTGGCGCTGGGCGGCGTTGGGCTTGCTGCTGCTCGGCATCGGCATCGAATTCGCGCAGGGCGCGTGGACCACCACGCGCTCGGCCGATCCGTTCGACGCGCTGGCCGATGCGCTGGGCGTGGCGGCAGGGATGGCCACCGCGCTCACCCCGCTGCGCGATCTGCTGTGGCGGTTGGAAACCGGTGCGGGGCGCCGCCGCCGCGGCTGATCCCGGGCGCGCTTCGCGCGCGCGGTGCCACCGGCACGGCGCCGCGGTCTACGCCATCGGCCAAGATGCGGTTTCCCCGGTGGCGGTGCCGGTGCGCGCGCAGCGCCTGGCATAGAGTGCGTCGGCCCGGGCACTGCCCGGGCCGACGCGCGGCGCACCGCGCACTTTGCGCATGGCCGACGGCGGCACGCCAGCGGCCGGCGCCGCCTTCGCCGAGGAGAATCCCATGCTGACACGTCGCGCCCGCGCCTTGCGCAGCACCACCCTGTTCGCCGGGCTGTGCCTGGCCGCCATCGCCGCCCCCGCCGCTGCCGCCTGGGACGGAATCTGCAACGGCACGGCGACCTATACCGGTTCCGGCTACTCCGGCGGCGCCGTGCTGCTGGATCCGATTCCGGCCGATGCGATGATCACTGCGCTGAACCCGACGCAGATGAACTACGGCGGCATTCCCGCCGCGCTGGCCGGTGCCTACCTGCAGGTGCAGGGGCCGCGCGGCACCGCCACGGTCTACGTCACCGACCTGTATCCGGAGGGCGGCGATTGCGGCCTGGACCTGTCGCCCAACGCCTTCGCCGCGATCGGCGACATCGGTGCCGGACATATCCCGATCAGCTGGAAGGTGGTCGCCGCGCCGATCGACGGCAACGTGGTGTACCGGATCAAGGAAGGCAGTTCGCAGTACTGGGCCGCGATCCAGGTGCGCAATCACCTGTATCCGGTGGTCAAGTTCGAATACAAGAAGAACGGCGCCTGGGTCAGCCTGCCGAAGATGCCGTACAACCATTTCGTCGGCGAGCAGATGGGCGCGCAATTGCTGGAGATCCGTCTCACCGACATCCGTGGCCAGGTGGTGACCGACACGCTGTCGGCGTTGCCGAGCCAGGGCGACAAGGGCGTGTATTTCGTCGAGGGGCACGTGCAGTTCGCGAAGTGATTGGTTGGTCACTGCGATACCGGCGCATTGCGCAGTCGCCTGGGCGTTCCTCGGGTCTGGCGATGGGCAATGGCGCTGGCGCCAGCGACTTCGGATAGCGCGCTGTTTGCAAGAGGGGCGTCGGCCCCGACAGCGCGGGGCAGACGCGTGTGCTCCGTGCTGTCGGTCGCGGCTGAAGCCGCTCCTACAACGGCATGAATCCGACCCCAGTCGCGCTCAGAACTTGAAGTGCACGGTGGCCATGTAACGGCGGCCGTTCTTGTAGCGTCCGGCCGGGTGGTCCTTGTCGCCCAGGTACTGGAAGTACTCTTCGTCCAGCAGGTTCTGTGCGTCCACCTGCAGCGACCACTGGTCGCTGATCGCATAGCCGATGCTCGCGCCCAGGTCGGTGTAGTCGTCGACGCTGGCCGGCGCGGCGCCGGCGACATAGCCGCCGGCCAGATAGCTGTCGCGCCAGTTCAGGCCGATGCGCGCGTTCCATGGCCCTTTCTCGTAGTACGGGCTGAAGGCCACGCTGTTGCGCGACTGGTAGGGCAGGCGGTCGCCGGTGTTGTTCTCGCCGTTGGCATAGGTGTAGTTGGCGGTGAGGCCGAAGCCGCTGCTGCCGAACGGTTGCTGGTAGGCGAGGGTGAAGCCCTTGACCTTGCCGTCGCCGGCGTTGCGCGGGCGCTGGATGCTGTAGTCGCAGTAGCCGTCGGCGCTGCAGCCGTTGCTGCCCAGCATCTGCGCCCAGGTCTGCGGCGAGGTGTCGCGGATCGAGTTGTACTGGCGCTCGATCGTGGCCGAGGTGTCGATGTAGTTGTCGATCTTCTTGTAGAACAGCGACCACGCCACCACCGCCTGCTGCGCGAAGTAGTACTCGGCCGACAGGTTGAAGTTCCACGATTCGTACGGCGACAGCGCCGCGTTGCCGCCGCTGCCGGTGAGCGTGGTGTCGTTCAAGAAGGTGTTGTTGACCATCTGGTTGTACGGCGCCCAGGCGATCACCTTGCCCGCGGCGAAGCGGAACACCCAGTCGGTGTCGGTGTCGTAGGCCAGGTTCAACGACGGCAGCAGGAAGTTCTCCTTCCTGGTGCGGGTCTGCCATTTGCTGTCCAGGTCGTCCAGCGTCGGCGTGCCGCTGTAGACGAAACCGCTGCCTTCGGTCTTGGAATCGACGTAGCGCACGCCGAGGTTGCCGCGCAGGCCGCCATTGGAGAAGTTCAGCTGCACGTAGGCGGCATTGTTGGTCTGCTGCAGCGCCCAGCTGTTGTTGAGGTAGCTGGCCGGGTCGGGAGTGGCGTAGTCCACCGGGCTGTTGCGGATCCAGTCGATGACGTTGCCGCGGCCGGCCTGCACATGCCGGGCCTGATCGGGATAAAAGCCCTGGATGTCGGTCAGCCCGATCGTGCCCACGTCGGCCAGGGTGCCGGGGGTGACGCCGCCGTACACGTTCAAGGTGAAGTCTTCGTCGTGCTTGCCCTGGCGCACGCCGAACAGCAGCTGGTTGAACACGCTGTCGAACTGCAGGTTGAAATCCAGTTGTCCGTAGCGGTCCTTGCTGTGCGTGGCGAAGATGCCGTTGTTGCCGAACCAGCCACCGGCCGAACCCCAGTTGGCCGGATCGCGCGCGCCGGCCGCATCGTCGAAGCGGATGCCGCGCTGCAGATCCCAGCTGAAGCCGCCGTTGTAGAACGGCTCGATGAAGTATTGCGACAGGTCCTTGTTGTCCGACTTGCTCTGGCCGATCTGGCCGCTCACGCCCCAGCCTTCGCCGCGGAACGCGCCGCGCAGGTCGATACCCTTGGTGACGACTTCCGATTGGCGCACGTTGTTGTCGTAGATCACCGTGCCGCCGCCGGCATTGGCGTTGGCGCCGGAATGGCCGCTGCCGACCACGCGGTTGCGCACGTTGCCGAGCGCGTCCACCGCGTCGATGGTGCCCTGGTTCCAGGTCAGGAAGCTGTACATCGACTGGTTGTAGTTGTCGAAGTTCTCCTTGATGTACAGGCCGCTGAGGTTGAACTCCAGCGCATCGTTGGGCTTGAGCTGCAGGTTGAGCACGGCGCTGTCGCGCTTGCGGTCCTGCTGGAACCAGGCCGCGTTGATCGAGTTGGGCACGTCGGCATCGGCGGGCACGCCGCTGGCGTTGCCGAAGATCGCGGCCTTGGCGTAGTTGAACACCTCCATGCCCTGGCGATCGACGCGCTCCTCGTAGTGTTGCGCGGACACCGCGACGCCGAAGGTTTCCTGCGGGTTCTTCCAGCTATACAGCAGCGAGGCGTTGGGCTTGCCCTCGCTGGCCTGCTGGCTGTAGCTGTAGCCGACCGAGCCCGCGATCTCGTTGACCTTCAGGTCCAGCGGCTGCCGGCTGTGCATCAGCACGGTGCCGCCGAGGCTGCCTTCGACCAGCCGCGCCTCGGAGGATTTGACGATCTCCGCCCGGCCCAGGATCTGTGGCGACAGCAGGGTGTAGTCGAAACCGCGGTTGGGCTGCTCGCCGTACAGCCAGATCGCCTGCGCCACCGGGTGGCCGTCCAGGAACGACAGGTTGAGGCTGGGATCGGTGCCGTCGATGCTGACCCGTTCGCCCTGGCCGAAGCGGCGGTCGATGGTGACGCCGGGAATCTGCGCGAACGCTTCGGCGACGTTGGTGCTGGGGAACTTGCCGATGTCCTCGGCGGTGATCGCCTCGGACACGCTGACGTTGTTGCGCTTGGTGTCCAGCGATTTTTCCAGGCTGGCGCGGATGCCCACGACCTGGACCGCGTCCAGATCGGTGGCGTCGCCACCGGCTTGCTGCGCCTGCGCGGAAAAGGCCAGGGTGGCGAGGATTGCTGCGGACAAGACGGAATGGCGGTATTGCATGATGTCTCTCCTCATCATTCAATGGGTCGACGCGGCGCGCGAGCGTTGCGCTGCGTGCCGGCTCTGCCTGTTGCCTTACTGCCTGCGGTGCTGATGCCTGCTGTGCTGCTGCGTGCGGTGATGCGGGTGCGGCTGGCTGCAATCCTCGCGCCCGAGGGCGGCCGGTTCTTTCGCTTATGCGTGCGATGCCTGGCGCAGGGTGCCGCCGTGGTGCGCGACGCGCCGAGTCGAGCTGTCGAACTGGAAACGATGCGGATGCGGCGGGGTAGCGCTGGCCAGGGCGATGCCGGCCACTGCGGCGCGCCGCGGTACCGGTGCGCCGACCGCGATGGCGGCGAACAGGGCACGCAACGGCGTCGGGTGTTGCAACGGCGTGCCGAGTGCGGCACGCGATTCGCGCGTACGGACCATTGCGATCACATGCCTCCCATGCCCCGCTTTTGCGCCGCGTATGCGCGGCCCCACCCCCGTGTGTGCCGATTCTTACGAGGCTATGACAACGATGTCAAGTCTTGTCCGGAAAATTCGTCTGGTGCTGGTTCCGCCATGCGTAATGCTGGCCAGCGCCTCGGCGCCGCCTCCCGGGTTCGCCGAAACACAGCTGCATCAATGGCTTATGCGGATCGCCGGAACGGCGATGACGGCGTGCAAATGAGAATGTGCCGCAGTTATGTCGCGACGCACAAAATTGGTCTCACTCGTAGAATTGGTGCGTCATAGGTATCGTGACAACGATGCGTGAAGGTGGGCGCGTGAAAAATATTTTCACTCGTCAAACTACTGATATAGAAAAGGATTTTCTGAAGAACGCGACAAGTCCAGGCGCCATTTGCCGATTGTGCGTATTGCGGCGTTGACACAATCTTTCTAAGACCATAAGAATCGAGGCGCCTGGAATTGGTCTTTGCCAATTCGGGTCGATCAGTCCAGCAGCCGCATGCAATCGCCCGCTCCGGGGTAGGGACGGGAACGCGCCTTCCGCAACACGAGGCGCAGCAACAGACAGCACGTTCCATCGACTCCGTGCCCGCACGGACGGCATCGCCCTGCGCGTCGCGTGGGGCGCAATGGAGGGTGCTGCCTGTCGATCGCTGCCGCTGGATGTCAGACGTGCCGTGCCGACCAGCCATCAACCAGGATTAGCCCAATGCCACATGCCGCCCGCTCCCGTCCGCACTGTTGTTCCATGTCCGTCCTCGCCAGCGCCATCGCGTTCGGCCTGCTCAGTGCCGGAGCGCAGGCGCAGCAAGCGCCCGCATCCGATGCGATCTCCCAGCTCGACACGGTCACCGTCACCAGCTCCTACCAGAAGAGCCTGATCACCGCGCTGGACAACAAGCGCGAAGACGCGCGCATGACCGACGGCATCTCCTCCGAGGACATCGGCAAGTTCCCGGCCGAGAACATCGCCGAGGCGATCCAGCGCATTCCCGGCGTGCAGATCTCCACCATCAACGGCCGCGGTTCGACCATCAGCATCCGCGGCCTGGGCCCGCAGTATTCGGCCACCACGATCAACGGCCAGACCATCAAGAGCGCCGATTTCACCGACGGTTTCCGCTACGACATCATCCAGCCGGAAGTGGCCGCGGCGATCGAGGTGATCAAGTCGCCGTCGGCGGACATGGATGCCGGCGGGCTGTCGGGCACGGTCAACATCGAGACCACCAAGCCGCTGGACTACAAGGAGCGCAAGCTGCTGCTGTCGGCGAAGGAGCAGTACTCCGAATTCGCCGGTGGCGCGCCGACGCCGAAGGCGGTGCTCACCTACATCGACCAGTTCCAGCTCGCCGATGGCGGCCAACTGGGCGTGTTCGTCAACGCCGGCTACCAGAAGCTCAAGGACCGTGCCGACTACCTGTGGATCGACCGCTGGTTCACCCAGGACACCGACGACGGCACCTTGTACATCCCGCGCCGTCCGCGCTACCGCTCGATCGAGCGCGAGACCGACCGCAAGATGCTCACCGCCGGCCTGCAGTGGAAACCGAACGACCGGCTGGAGATGAACCTGACTGCGCTGTATTCGCAGGACAAGACCGACAACGACATGAACCAGTTGGTCTATTCCTTCGAGCGCAATTCCCTGGACGTGCTGGAGACCGACGGCCTGACCGCGACCAAGGTGTCGGCGTCCAACTACTGGCTGGAGAACAACCGCCAGCTCGAGCGCCACGACCTCACCTCGCAGCTGGTGACCTGGGACGCCAAGTGGAAGGGCGATGCGTGGACCTTCAGCGGCGTGGCCAACTACACCGAAGGCAAGACCGACGAGGACGAGCGCGCGGTGATCCTCGGCCGCAAGCCGTCGGCGACGCTGTTCGACATGTCCAACCCCGGCGCGATCTCGCTGACCACCGATGCCGACGCCAACGACGCCAGCGCCTGGAACCAGGCCAACCTGGTGCGCGACGAATACCCCAACGGCGCGATCACCAAGCTCAGCAACAAGGAATGGTCGCTGCAGTTCGATGCCGAGCGCTACGTCGGCGCCGGCTTCCTGGATTCGGTGAAGTTCGGCACCAAGTTTCGCCGCGAGACCTTCGACCGCAACGTCTGGCGCCGTGATTTCCTGTACCTGATCAACTCCGGTGCGGTGTCCGGCTACGCGATGTTCCCGGAACTGTCGGCGGCCAGTTCCAGCGTCAGCAACTTCCTCGACGGCAACCTGGCCTCGCAGGCCGACTGGGTGGCGCCGGACGTGTACGCCTACGCCGAGGCGCTGGCCGCCTCCGGCATCACCGTGCCGGTGCTGTTCGCGCCGCAGGCCAGCTACCACATCCGCAACGACATCTTCTCCGCCTACGCGTTGGCCAAGATCGACACCGAACTGGGCAGCATGCGCCTGCGCGGCAATGTCGGCGTGCGCTACGAGAACACCAAGCGCACCACCGACACCTACCTGACCACCGCCTCGCAGTACAGCGAGGACGCCAACGAGGTGATCGGCACCGAACGCGCGCCGTACGACTACCACAACTGGCTGCCGAGCCTGAACCTGGTGCTGGACATGCGCGAGGACCTGCTGCTGCGCTTCGCCGCCGGCAAGGTGCTGGTGCGGCCGATCCTGGACAGCAACACCGCCATCGCCAGCACCTTCTCCTCGGGCAGCAACACCGGCGGCACCACCACCTACGACGTGTCGCTGGGCCAGACCGACCTGAAGGCGCTGACCGCCAACCAGGCCGACCTCAGCCTGGAGTGGTACTACGGCCAAGGCGGCGGCCTGACCCTGGCCGGCTTCTGGAAGCAGGTCAAGAACGGCACCTTCAACAGCATCGTGTGTCCGACCACGTTCAACGGTGCGGCGCTGTCCAGCAACAGCTCCGGCGATTGCGTGGACGGCAGCGGCAACATCTACGAGATCACCGCCACCCGGAACGATCCGAGCAAGGTCAAGATCAAGGGCTACGAGCTGGGCTGGACGCAGTCGTTCGATGCGTGGCTGCCGATCCAGGGCTTCGGCCTGACCGCCAACTTCACCCGGGTACTCCCGCAGCGCGACACCGACTTCCAGATCCGCAATCTGTCGGAGAAGACCTGGAACGCCACCGGCTACTGGGAGAACGCGATGTTCTCCGCGCGGCTGTCGCTGAACCACCGCAGCGAGTACGAGCAGGACAGCAGCGACAGCTTCTTCGCCCGCGAAGGCCACACCATGAAGGCGCGCACCCAGCTCGACGCGGTGCTCGGCTACCAGGCCACCGACAAGCTCAGCTTCCAGCTCGGCGGACTCAACCTGACCGACAAGAAGGAAGAGGCGTACAAGGACATCAGCGACCGCTGGCAGATGACCGGCGTCACCGGCCGCAGCTTCTACGTGTCGATGCAGTGGGACATCCTGTGACGGCGGTGCGGTCGCTTGCAGGATAGTCCGCAGCCTGCCCGGCGCCGCGCTGGCGCCGGGCATGGCAACGTGGCCTCTCCCGATCGCATTCACAGGTTCTAGGGCAAGCGCATGCAACGACGAGAATTCCTGGCGGGCGGCGCGGGTGCCGGCCTGCTGCTGGCGGCGCCGCGGTTGAGCTGGGCGGGCAGTGCGGCGGATACCGGCATGGCCGATACCGCCACCGGCACTGCCGCAGCGGCGGTGCCGACGCCGACGCTGGCGGTCGATCCCGGCCTGTTGTGCCTGGACGAAGGCTGGCGTTTCCACGAAGGCGACATTCCGTTCCCGCCGATCGTCGGGCAGGACGCCAGCTACGACAACGCCAAGGCCGGCAAGGCCTGGGGCGCGGCCGCGGGCGATTTCGACGACAGCCAATGGCGGCAGCTGCGGCTGCCGCACGATTTCGCCATCGAGCAGCCGATCGAGGCCAGCGCCAACGTGGCGCAGGGCTATCGCCGCCGCGGCATCGCCTGGTACCGGCGCAGCCTGCGGTTGGACGAGGCGCAGCGCGGCAAGGCGCTGGAACTGCGGTTCGACGGCATTTCCAGCCGCGCCACGGTCTGGGTCAACGGCTTGCTGATGGCGCGCAGCTGGAGCGGCTACGACGGCTTCGCCATCGACCTGAGCGCGATCGCACGCTACGGCCAGGACCTCAACAGCATCGCGGTGCGCGTGGATGCCGAGGCGATGGACGGCTGGTGGTACGAAGGCGCGGGCATCTACCGGCACACCTGGCTGGCGGTGCGCGATGCGCTGCATATCGTCGGCGATGGCGTGCACGCGGTGCCGCGGATCGGCGACGACGAACGTTGGACGCTGCCGGTTGCGGTCACCGTCGCCAATGCCGGCGAACAGGCCGACGCGGCGCTGCTCGAGGTGGCGCTGTACGACGCGCACGGCACGCTGATGGCGCAGGGCAGCAGCGCGCTGCAGGTCGGCGCGCTGGCGCAGGCGGTGGCGCAGGTCGAACTGCAGGTGCGGCAGCCGCAGCGCTGGGACGTGGCTACGCCGCATCTGTACCGGGTCGTGACGGTGCTGCGCAGCGCTGGCCGCGAGCGCGACCGCCGCGAATGCGCGATCGGCTTTCGCACGCTGCGCTTCGATGCGCAGCAGGGCTTCTTCCTCAACGAGCGGCCGCTGAAGATCAAGGGCGCCTGCCTGCACCAGGACCATGCCGGGGTCGGCGTGGCGGTGCCCGACAGCCTGCTGGAGTTCCGCATCCGCCGGCTCAAGCAGCTGGGCTGCAATGCGATCCGCCTGCACCACGCGGTGGCCAGCGAACTGCTCGATGTGTGCGACCGCCTGGGCATGCTGGTGATGGCCGAGAACCGGGTGTTCAATCCGGCGCCGGATTACGCCGCGCAGTTGCGCTGGCTGGTGCGCCGCGATCGCAACCGCGCCTGCGTGTTCCTGTGGTCGGTGTTCAACGAGGAGCCGATGCAGGGCACCGCCGCCGGCTACCAGATGGTGCGCCGTGCGGTGGCGCTGGTGCGCGAGCTGGACGACAGCCGCCCGGTGACCGCGGCGATGAACGACGGCATGCTGACCCAGCGCAACGCCGCCGATGCGGTGGACGTGGTCGGCTTCAACTACCGCCAGTTCAACTACGACCGGGTGCGCGCGGCGATGCCGCACAAGCCGCTGCTGTCCAGCGAGGACACCAGTGCGTTCCAGACCCGCGGCGCCTGGTTCACCGACATGGACGCGCACGTCATCGCCGAGGACGATTCGGTCGCCGCGCCGTGGGGCAACACCCATCGCACGTCCTGGAAGCTGATCGACGAACGCCCCTATCTGGCCGGCGGTTTCGTCTGGACCGGGTTCGACTACCGCGGCGAGCCGACCCCGTTCGAATGGCCGTCGGTGTCCTCGTTCTTCGGCATCATGGATCTGTGCGGCTTCCCGAAGGGCGCCTACTGGCTACGCCAGGCGCAGTGGATCGACGATGCGCCGGTGCTGCAGCTGTTGCCGCACTGGAACTGGCCGGGCCGCGAGGGCACGCCGATCAAGGTGATGGCGTTCTGCAATGCGCAGCAGGTGGAGCTGTGGCTCAACGGGCAATCGCAGGGACGGCAGGCGGTGGACCGGATCGAAATGAACGCCTGGCAGGTGACGTACGTGCCGGGCGTGCTGGAGGCGGTGGCCTATCGCGATGGCCGCGAGGTGGCGCGGCAGCGGGTGCAGACGGTCGGCGCGCCGGTCGCGCTGCGGCTCACGCCGGACCGCACACGGATGCGTGGCGATGGCCGCGACGCGCAGCCGATCACCCTGGAGGCGGTGGACGCGCAGGGCCGCCACGTGCCGTTCGCCGATGCGCAGATCGCGCTGCAGGTCGAAGGCGGGCGCCTGCTCGGCGTCGGCAACGGCGATCCGAATCGGCATGCGGCCGACAACGTGCCGCAGGTGCAGTTGTTCAACGGCCTGGCGCAGGCCATCGTCGAGGCCGGCACCGGCCAGCGCCGGCTGAGCATCGAGGCGCGCGCGCCGGGCCTGCATTCTGCGCAGGTCACGATCGGCCTGGATGCGGTGGCCTTGCCGCCGTCGCTGCCGCCGGCCGCCGCGGCGATGGTGGTGCCCGGCTGGCGGCGCACGCTGCCGTTCGCCGCGCCGCCGGATCCGGCGCTGCCGCGCGCGCCCAACGACAACAACAGCTGGAGCTTCTGCCAGCCGGGCAATCTGGAAACGCGTGCCGAGCGCGATGGCTATGTGCTGTACCGCACCGCGTTCACGCCGTGGGCCGGGATTCAGCAGCGCGGCGGCGTGCTGCGGCTGGGTCGCGCGACCGGCGCGGCGCAGGTGTATCTGGACCGGAAACTGGTCGCGCGCGTGGCCGCGGGGCAGCATGCGCAACTGCGCTTGCCGCCTGCGGACGGCGAACGCGTGCTGGCGGTGGTGATGCAGGTGACGGCCGGAATGCCTTTCGGCTTCGACGATGTCGCGATAGTGGAGTATTGACCGAATGAAGCGAGTTTTCCGCCATGCCTTCCCGCGCGCGGGTGCCTGGATGCGCCTCGTACGCGCGTTGCCGATCCCCGCGCAAGCCGCACTGCTGCTGGCCTGCATGCTGCTGGCGCCGGCCGCGGTTGCGGCATCCGCGCAGGACACGCAGGGCGACGCCGCACGCGGCGTGCTGCTGCGCACGCTCGGCCCGCGCGCCGCCGCGCTGACGCTGCAACGGCAGCCGCGCGGCAGCGGCAACGACTGGTATCAGGTCGGCGCCGATGCGGGCACGCTGCGCGTGTCCGGTTCCTCGGAAGTGGCGCTGGCGCATGGCGCTTACAGCTATCTGCAGTCGATCGGCGCCGCCTCGGTGAGCTGGGAGGGCAGCCGGGTCGCGTTGCCTGCGGCCTATGCCGATTTCCGCGGGCAGCGCGTGGTCACGCCGTTCGCCTATCGCGCCTATCTCAACGTGTGCACCTACGGCTACACCACGCCGTGGTGGGACTGGGCGCGCTGGGAGCGCGAGATCGACTGGATGGCGCTGCACGGCATCGACATGCCGCTGGCGATGGAAGGCCAGGACTACGTGTGGCAGGCGCTGTGGCGCGAGTTCGGGGTGAGCGACGCGGACCTGGCGCAGTATTTCTCCGGCCCGGCGTTCGCGCCGTGGCAGCGCATGGGCAATATCGAAGGCTACGACGCGCCGCTGCCGCAGCAGTGGATCGAGGACAAGCACGCGCTGCAGCAGCGCATCCTGCAGCGCATGCGCGCGCTGGGCATGAAGCCGGTGCTGCCGGCCTTCGCCGGCTACGTGCCGAAGGCGTTCGCGCAGGCGCATCCGCAGGCGCGCATCTACCGCATGCGCGCCTGGGAAGGCTTCCACGAAACCTATTGGCTGGATCCGGCCGATCCGCTGTTTGCCAAAATCGCGCAGCGTTTCATCCAGCTCTACGACCGCACCTACGGCAAGGGCACCTATTACCTGGCCGATGCGTTCAACGAAATGCTGCCGCCGATCGCCGCCGACGGCAGCGACGCGCGCCTGGCCAGCTACGGCGACAGCACCGCCAACACCGCCAAGACTGCGCCGCCCGAGGTGTCGCCGGCGCAGCGCGACAAGCGCCTGGCCGATTACGGCCGCGCGCTGTACGAATCGATCCATCGCGCCAATCCCGACGCGGTGTGGGTGATGCAGGGCTGGCTGTTCGGCGCCGACCGCCATTTCTGGACGCCGCAGGCGATCGCCGCGTTCCTGCGCGAGGTGCCCAACGACAAGCTGCTGGTGCTGGACATCGGCAACGATCGCTACCCGGGCACCTGGAAGCTGTCCGACGCGTTCGACGGCAAGCAGTGGATCTACGGCTACGTGCACAACTACGGCGGCAGCAATCCGGTCTACGGCGACCTGGCGTTCTACCGCGACGACCTGCGCGGGCTGCTCGCCGACAAGGACAAGCAGCAACTGGTCGGCTTCGGCGCGTTCCCCGAGGGCCTGCACAACAATTCGGTGGTCTACGAATACATGTACGCGCTGGCCTGGGGCGGGCAGGAGCGTTCGCTGCAGGACTGGCTCGGCGACTACACCCGCGCCCGCTACGGGCACAGCTCGCCGGCATTGCGTGCGGCCTGGGACGATCTGCAGGCCTCGGTGCTGTCCACCCGCTACTGGACGCCGCGCTGGTGGCGCAGCCGTGCCGGCGCCTACCTGCTGTTCAAGCGGCCGACGCTGGACATCGGCGAATTCGAAGGCGCACCCGGCGATCCGCCGCGCCTGCGCCGCGCGCTGGAGCAACTGCTGGCGCTGGCGCCGGAGTACGCCGACGCGCCGCTGTACCGCTACGACCTGGTCGACTTCGCCCGCCACTACGCGACCGGCCGCGTGGATGCGCAGTTGCAGCAGGCGGTGGCCGCGTACAAGCGCGGCGACGTCGCCGCCGGCGATGCCGCCTTCGCCCGCGTGCAGACGGCGGTGCAGCAGCTCGACGGCCTGGTCGGCGGCCAGCAGGAAACCCTGTCGAGCTGGCTCGGCGATGCCGCCGGCTACGCGAAGACGCCGCAGGACGCGGCCTACTACCTGCGCGACGCCAAGGCGCAGGTCAGCGTGTGGGGCGGCGAGGGCAATCTCGGCGACTACGCGTCCAAGGCCTGGCAGGGCATGTATGCCGACTACTACCTGCCGCGCTGGGCGCTGGCGATACAGGCGCTGCGGGCGGCGGCGGTCGGCGGCGGCAGCGTGGACGAGGCGGCGCTGCAGCAGCGACTGCGCGCATGGGAGCGGGACTGGGTGAAGCGCGAGACACCCTACACGCGGCAAGCGCCGGCCGACCCGGTCGCTGCGGTGCGCACCCTGCTGCAGCAGGTGGATGCCCGATGAGCGCCGCTTCCGTGAGCATCCCCGCCGCGGCGCCGTCGCGCGAACGCTTCCTGTCGCTGGACGTGTTCCGCGGCCTGACCATCTTCCTGATGATCCTGGTCAACACGCCCGGTGCCGGCGCCGATGCGTTCGTGCAGTTGCGGCATACGCCGTGGTTCGGCTTCACCGCCGCCGACCTGGTGTTCCCGTCGTTCCTGTTCGCGGTCGGCAACGCGATGAGCTTCGCGCTGGACCGCGGCCAGCCGCTCGGCGCGTTCCTGCGCCGGGTCGGCAAGCGCAGTGCGTTGATCTTCCTGCTCGGTTTCCTGATGTACTGGTTTCCGTTCGTGCACCAGGGCGCAGACGGCAGCTGGAGCTTCACCGCGATCGATCAGACCCGGGTGCCGGGCGTGCTGCAACGCATTGCGCTGTGCTACGCGCTGGGGGCGCTGCTGTGCCGCTGGCTGCCGCCGCGCGGGCTGCTGGCCGCCTGCGTCGCGCTGCTGCTCGGCTACTGGGCGGCGCTATACCTGTGGGGCCAGCCGGGCGCGGAACTGAGCAAGCTCGGCAACGCCGGCACGCGCCTGGACCTGTGGCTGCTGGATCCGGCACAGCTGTACCGCAAGGACGGCGGCTTCGATCCGGAAGGCCTGCTCGGCACGCTGCCGGCCACGGTCAATGTCATCGCCGGCTACCTGACCGGGCTGTACGTGCGCCGTGTCGGCAAGCAGGCGCGCACGGTGCGCTGGCTGCTGCTGGCCGGCATCGCGCTGACCCTGCTGGCCCTGGCCTGGCAGCCGTGGTTTCCGCTGGCCAAGAAGCTGTGGACCAGTTCGTTCGTGCTGCTGACCGTGGGCCTGGACCTGTTGCTGCTGGGCGCGCTGCTGTGGGCGATCGAGGTGCGCCAGTGGCGGGCCGGCAGCGGCTTCTTCACCGTGCTCGGGCGCAATCCGTTGGCGATCTACCTGTTCTCCGAACTGTTCGTGATCAGCCTGCGGTTGGTCCCGGCCGGCGCCAGTGGAATGGACCCGTACCAATGGGTGGGCATCGCGGTATTCCAGCGGCTGCTGCCGGGACCCTGGGGCAGCCTCGCCTGCGCCGTGGCCTACACGCTGCTGTGCTGGGCGGTGGGCTGGTGGATGGACCGGCGGCGGCTGTACCTGCGGCTCTGACCCGGCGTGCACAGGCCGCAGATTGGTACTATATTGGACATAATGAATCCATACGGTCCGGAGGGAGCACGATGACCAAGCCCAAGCCGGAAGCCGACCCCAGACTGGCCGGCCTGGCCGTGGACCCGAGCGCGCCGACCCCGCTGTACCTGCAACTGGCGAGCAAGCTGGTCGAGGCGATCAAGGGTGGCCAATGGAAGCCCGGCGAGGCCCTGCCAGCCGAGCGCCAGCTGTGCGAGCAACTGCAGGTGTCGCGGGTGACCCTGCGCCAGGCGGTGGACGCGCTGGTCGAACAGGGCCTGGTCTCGCGCCGTCAGGGCGCCGGCACCTTCATCACCTCGCACATCCAGCACCAGCTCAGTGGTCTGGCCAGCTTCAGCGAAACCTTGCGCATGAAGGGCCTGGAGCCGGGCACGCGCTGGCTGGAGCGGCGCGTGCGCCCGGCGCACGGCGAAGAGATCCTGCGCCTGGGCCTGTCGCCCGATACCGTGGTGGCGTCGCTGACCCGCCTGCGCAGCGCCGACGGCCGGGTCATGGCCTACGAGAAAGCGGTGCTGCCGCAGCGCACCGTGCCCGATCCGCTGGCCATCGGCGATTCGCTGTACGCCTACCTGGACGCGCAGGGCACCCCGGTGGTGCGCGCGCTGCAGTACTTCCGCGCGATCAACCTGCCGGCGCGGCTGGCCGGACACCTGGGCATGAAGGAAGGCGAGGCGATCCTGCACGTGGTGCGGGTCGGCTACACCCGCGACGGCAGCGCGATCGAGCTGACCGACACCTATTGCCACAACGACTACTACGACTTCGTCGCCGAACTGCGACGCTGATCGACCGACCCACGCGCCCTTCCGGAGCCCGCCCGCCCATGACCACCGCACGGCCTGCCAGTCCCTTCGCCTCGATCGCCATCGTCGGGCTGCTGTTCTTCATCATCGGCTTCTTCACCTGGATCAACGGCCCGCTGATCACCTTCGTGCGGCTGGCGTTCGACCTCAACGAGGTCAACGCGTTCCTGGTGCTGATGGTGTTCTACCTGTCGTACTTCTTCCTGGCGCTGCCGTCGTCGTGGATCCTCAAGCGCACCGGCATGAAGAAGGGCCTGGCGCTGAGCCTGGTGGTGATGGCGGTGGGCGCGGCGGCGTTCGGCCAGTTCGCCACGCAGCGTTTCTATGCCGGCGCGCTGACCGGTCTGTTCGTGATCGGCAGCGGCCTGGCGCTGCTGCAGACCGCGATCAACCCGTACATCAGCATCCTCGGCCCGATCGAGAGCGCGGCGCGGCGCATCGCGATGATGGGCATCTGCAACAAGATCGCCGGCATCCTGGCGCCGTTCCTGATCGGCACGCTGGTGCTGCATGGCGTCGGCGACCTGGCCACGCAGGTGCAGGCGGCCGATCCGGTGGCCAAGGAAGCGCTGCTCACCGCGTTCGCCGCCAAGATCCACCTGCCGTACCTGGTGATGGCCGGCGTGCTGGTGGTGGTGGCGATCGGCGTGCTGTTCTCGCCGCTGCCGGAACTGAAGGCGTCGGAAGTCAACGCCACGCCGGTCGGCGCCGGCAGCACCGCGCAGAAGACCAGCATCTTCCAGTTCCCGCACCTGTGGCTGGGCGTGCTGTGCCTGTTCGTGTACGTGGGTGTGGAAGTGATGGCCGGCGATGCGATCGGCACCTACGGCAACGGTTTCCACCTGCCGCTGGACGAGACCAAGCTGTTCACCTCCTACACCCTGGCGGCGATGCTGGCCGGCTACGTGGCCGGCCTGTTGCTGATCCCGACGCTGATCTCGCAGGCGCGCTACCTGAGCGTGTCGGCAGTGCTGGGCGTGCTGTTCTCGGCCGGCGCCTACTTCACCCACGGCTACGTGTCGGTGGGCTTCGTCGCCGCGCTCGGCTTCGCCAACGCGATGATGTGGCCGGCGATCTTCCCGCTGGCGATCAAGGGCCTGGGCCGCCACACCGAGATCGGTTCGGCCTTGCTGGTGATGGGCATCGCCGGCGGCGCGATCATCCCGCAGCTGTTCGCGGTGCTGAAGCAGCACTTCGACTTCCAGCTGGTGTTCCTGCTGCTGATGGTGCCGTGCTACCTGTACATCCTGTTCTACTCCCTGGTCGGCCACCGCGCCGGTCAAGCCTCCGCCCGCGCGTGATCGCGCATCATGGGCGTACTTCCCGACGTGCAGGACCGCAGTATGCGTAGACCCACCATCAAAGATGTCGCCGAGCGGGCGCGGGTGTCGTTGAAGACCGTGTCGCGGGTCATCAACAACGAACCGTCGGTGATGCAGGCCACGCGCGCGCGCGTGCTGCACGCCATCGCCGAGCTGGACTACGAACCGGATCCGTCGGCGCGCAACCTGCGCAGCGGCACCCCGTTCGTGATCGGGCTGGTGTACGACAACCCCAATCCGTACCACATCATCGGCGTGCAGAACGGCGTGCTGGCGGCGTGCCGCGAGACCGGCTTCGGCCTGCAGATCCATCCCTGCGATTCGACCTCGCCGATGCTGGCCGAGGAACTGGCCGAATGGACCCAGCGCTCGCGCCTGGCCGGGCTGGTGCTGACCGCGCCGATGTCCGAGCGCGCCGAACTGGTCGCGGCGCTGACCGCGCGCGGGATCAAGACCGTGCGCATCATCGCCGCCACCGAGGATCCCAAGGACGGCCCCTGCGTCTACGTCGACGACCGCGATGCGGCCTACGAGGTCACCGAACACCTGATCCAGCTCGGCCACCAGCGCATCGGCTTCCTGTGGGGCGGCACCTCGCACCGCTCCAGCGGCGAGCGCTACGCCGGCTACGAGGCGGCGCTGAAGGACTACGGCATCACCCTGGACAAGCACCTGGTGGTGCCCGGCGACTACACCTTCGACGATGGCTTCCGCGGCGCGCGGCGATTGCTGGCGCTGCGCGAGCCGCCGACCGCGATCTTCGGCTCCAACGACGAGATCGCCGCCGGCGTGCTGGCCGCGGCCAAGTCGGCGGGCATGAACGTGCCCTACGACCTGTCCATCGCCGGCTTCGAGGACAGCCCGTTCTCGCGCCAGTCGTGGCCGGCGCTGACCACCGCCAAGCAGGCCACCGAAGACATCGCGCGCCACGCCGCACGGCTGCTGATCAGCCAGCTGCGCAGCGACGCCTACGAAGACCATCCGGCGCCGATGCACAACCAGGGCTTCGTGCCGCAGCTGGTGGTGCGCGGCTCCACCGCGCCGATGCAGCCGCATTCCCGCCGCTCTCCTTCCCCCGATCCCACATGACCCTGCCCATGGCACTGCCCACCGAAACCGAAACCCTGATGTTCCGCGAAGCCGCGGAAACCGCCGATGTCGTCGCCGCGCAGTTCGCGCGCAACCATGCCGTGGTCAGCGCGCTGGCCGCTTCGCTGCGCGCCGATCCGCCGCCGTTCGTGGTCACCTGCGCACGCGGCAGTTCCGACCATGCCGCGACCTACGCCAAGTACCTGTTCGAGACCCAGCTCGGCGTGGTCACCGCCTCGGCCTCGCCGTCGGTGGGCTCGGTGTACGCCTCGCCGCTGCAGTTGCGCGGCGCGCTGTACGTGGTGATCTCGCAGTCCGGTAAAAGTCCCGATCTGCTGCGCAACGCCGAGGCCGCCAAGGCCGCCGGCGCGCGCGTGGTGGCGCTGGTCAACGTCGAGGATTCGCCGCTGGCGCAGCTGGCCGACACGGTGATCGCGCTCGGCGCCGGCCCGGAGAAGAGCGTGGCCGCGACCAAGAGCTACCTGGCCTCGCTGGCGGCGATCCTGCAGCTCGGCGCGTACTGGAAGAACGATGCGACGCTGCTCGCCGCGCTCGACGCACTGCCGCAGGCGCTGCGCGCAGCGTGGCAGGCCGATTGGCGCCCGCTCACCGACGGCCTGGTCGATGCGCACAACCTGTTCGTGCTCGGCCGCGGCCTGGGCCTGGCCGCGGCGCAGGAAGCGGCGTTGAAGTTCAAGGAAACCTGCGGCCTGCATGCCGAGGCCTACAGCTCGGCGGAAGTGAAGCACGGGCCGATGGCGCTGGTCGGCCCCGGCTTCCCGGTGCTGGCCTTCGCCCAGCCGGACGAAACCGGCGCCGGCACCAGCAGCCTGGCCGAGGAATTCCGCGGCCGCGGCGCGCAGGTGTGGCTGGCCAGCGCCGACGGCGATCTGCCGCTGGTCGCCGCGCCGCACCCGGTGTGCGCGCCGCTGCTGACCATCCAGAGTTTCTACCGCGCGATCAACGCGCTGGCGCTGCGCCGCGGCTACAACCCGGACCTGCCGCCGCATCTGAACAAAGTGACGGAGACGGTGTAATGACGACGACGGCGCTGCGCAATGCGCGTGTGCTCGGTGCGGACGGATTCCTCGATGGCGTGAGCGTGCTGCTGCAGGACGGGCGCATCGCCGCGCTGCTCGACGACGGCGACGCGCGCGTGGCTGCGGCGACGACGCAGCTGGACCTGGGCGGCGGCACGCTGCTGCCGGGTTTCATCGATGTGCAGGTCAACGGCGGCGGCGGCGTGCTGTTCAACAACAGCACCGACGTCGAGGCGCTGCGCCGCATCGGCCAGGCGCATCGCCGCTACGGCACCACCGGCTACCTGCCGACGCTGATCAGCGACGATGTCGAAGTGATGCGCGCGGCGATCGCCGCGACCCGCCAGGCCATCGCCGAGGGCGTGCCGGGCGTGCTCGGCATCCACCTGGAAGGGCCGTACCTGGCGCCGGCGCGCAAGGGCACCCACAACGTGGACAAGTTCCGCGTGCCCGACGCCGCCGAACTGGCGCTGGCCACCTCGCTGGACAACGGCGTCACCCTGATCACGCTGGCGCCGGAACGGCTGCCGGTCGACAGCATCCGCGCGCTGGCCGCTGCCGGCGCGCGCGTGTTCGCCGGCCACACCGCCGGCAGCTACGACGAGATCCGTGCCGGCCTGGAGGCGGGCGTGTGCGGCTTCACCCATCTGTACAACGCGATGTCGCCGCTGCAGGGACGCGATCCCGGCGCGGTCGGCGCTGCGCTGGAAGATCGCCACGCCTGGTGCGGGCTGATCGTCGACGGCGTGCACGTGCATCCGGCCAGCCTGCGCGTGGCGCTGGCGGCCAAGCCGCGCGGTACGCTGTTCCTGGTCACCGACGCGATGCCGATGGTCGGCGCCGACAGCCCCAGCTTCGACCTGTACGGCGAAACCATCACCGAGGTGGACGGCGTGGTACGCAACGCCGCCGGTGCCCTGGCCGGCTCGGCGCTGGACATGGCCAGCGCGGTACGCAACAGCGTGCAGTGGCTGGGCGTGAGCCTGGACGAAGCTGCGCGCATGGCCTCGCTGTACCCGGCGCAATGCCTGGGCCTGGACGATCGTTACGGCCGCATCGCGCCCGGCTACCAGGCCGACCTGGTGCTGCTCGACGACGCGCTGCAGGTGCGGCAGACCTGGATCGCGGGAGCGGTGGAAGCGAGTCGCTGATGAAAAGGATGCAGGGCATCGCCGACCTGTTCGGCAGCCTCGATATCGTGGTCGACAACGCGTGGATCTACACCAACTTGGACCAGTGGGAGCGACGACCGGAAAGCGCGGTGTTCTATCTCATTGCCGAGGAGGAAATCGACGCGCTGGAAGACGACGGCAAGACGGTAGAGAACAATGCCGGTGAAACCATCCCCGCATCGTTGGGAAAAGAAGACGTGGAAACCTGGCTCGATGTGCAAACCCTTCAGGCCATCGTGCAAGTCATCCGAAAGAATGTCGAAGCACCCGATGCCGCCAGCTTGATCCGGGCGATCGACCACTATCGGGAACACGACGCCTTCATGGAGGCTTGAACGCCGTCCGAAAAAGCCGGCGGGCGGGGAGCCAGCTTGCCATTGCATGCTGGTGCGCCGTCCTTGACGGTACGGCCGGCCGCACGCGCGACACAACGATCAGGCCTGGGACGCACCGGTATCACGCGCGATACGCTTTGCCAGCGCCTTGCCGATCTGCGGGCGGCAGCAGACGGGGGTGATGCCAATCGGGGAAACACCGCAGTACATACAATAGCTACAAGCGGCGAGACGGTGATCCATGCCAGTCGCCAAACGAAAAGTAGCTTCTGAAGGGCGGTGTGCCATGAGCATCAATCAAATCCTCCTCTCCGAAAAAGACCATGGCCTTGGGCAAGTGGGCGGTGGCGCTCGGCTCATGGATATCGACCTGTGGCCAAAGGATCCGAAGACCGGTCGTCTGATGTTGCCGGTGCTCATGGTGACATCGGACTTCCTGGGAACTTCTTTTATCCCGCCGGAGATGGCTCTGACGGTATTCGTTTCCGTGGAGCGTGAAGGCGATACATACAAGCGATCATCTTTGCGTCAAGTGGCAGTCCACCAACAAAGCGAGATGGAGAAGCTGGCGCAGGGGCACAGCAAGGTTCTGCTGCACACGTTGGCACCTGTCGAGCTTGCGCCGCCGATGCTGGAAGATCCGATTCCGCGTCGCTATATCGCCCAGCAACCCCTCACCGATGAACAAATGTCCGAAGAGCTGGATGATCCGGACAGTGGCGCCAGTCTCAGCAAGGCATTGGGTCGCCCCGGCTGGTTGCAGGATCCCTTGTGCGAGAGCCCGCGCTATTATTTTCTAGCACAGGTATTGGACGCCGACATCGCTGGAATTAGTTCGCGCCACGAAGGAATTTTCGGCGGCGGCATCGGTTATGTATTCGCCGACCACCGAGCGAAAAAGATGAAGGAAGGCGACGAAGCCGGGTATTTCTTCGTTCAATTTACTTGAGCTGCGGCCTCGTCCATCTCATCGAACGCTGCTGGCGGCACCGATGATTCGGTGCGCGAAGCCGAGCGCATTGTTCGGCCGAGATAGCCGCATGTGGCAGCGTCTGCGGAAGCGGCTCCCAAAGACTTCAAGCATCCGTCGCGTCGGGCTTTACTGTGGGATCTGTGGCGGCTGATGGATCGGGCCGCACGAAGCTGCGCCTACAGGTTTTTTGTCCGTGCCCACACGGAAGCGATGTACTCCAGCGGCGCCTGTAACAGACGGTGCGGCATAGCGCCCGGCCGCGTCAGTCCGCAGGCGTGCCGCGCGCCGCGGCGATCGCCTTGATCCGTGCCTTCGCCAGCGCCTCGCCGATCTGCGGGCCGCTCAGGCCCTGCGCGGCCAGGTCGCGGGCGTTGACCGCCAGCGCCGCGGCGTGCAGGCGCTGCAGTTCGCGGCCCTGCGGGTAGTCGGCGTCCTCGCTGCCGAGGCGGCCGCGCTTGTCGGCTTCGCACACCAGCGCCAGCTGCGCGATGCGTTCGGGCTTGCGGAAGCCGTCGCAGCGCTGCAGCAGTTCGTGCACGGTGCGGTCGCGCAGCTCGGCCAGGCGATGCACGTTCAAGTGCTCGCGGCAGGCGATCTCGGCCAGCTGACGATGTTCCTGCGGCAGTTTCAGGCGTTCGCACAGCGCGCGCAGCGGGCCCACGCCGCGCTGCTCGTGCATCACGTGCCGCGGCCATTCCGCTTCCGGGGTCAGCGCCTTGCCCAGGTCGTGCGTCAGCGCAGCGAAGCCGATCAGCGCATCGCCCGGCGCCAGCCGCGCGGCCATATCGCTGACCAGTTCCTGGTGGCGGCCGGTATCGATCTCGGGATGGTATTCGGCACGCTGCGGCACGCCGTACAGCGCCTGCAGTTCCGGCAGCACGCTGCGCAGCGCGTCGGCGTCGTGCAGCGTGCGCAGGAAGGCCGATGGTTGTGCGGAGGCCAGGCTGCGGCGCAGCTCCTGCCACACGCGCTCGGGCACCAGCGTGTCCAGCTCGCCGCTGGCCGCCATCTCGCGCATCAGCGCCAGCGTTTCCGGCGCCACGCTGAAACCGAGCGGCGCCAGCCGCGCCATGAAGCGCGCCGCGCGCAACACGCGCAGCGGGTCTTCGCCGAAGGCCGGGCCGATGTGGCGCAGCACGCGCCGTTCGATGTCGCGCACGCCGCCATACGGATCCACCAGCGCGCCGCTGTCCTCGTCGCGGGCGATCGCGTTGATGGTGAAGTCGCGCCGCTGCAGGTCTTCTTCCAGCGTCACCGACGGATCGGCGTCGACCACGAAGCCGTGGTAGCCGCGCCCGGACTTGCGCTCGGTCCGCGCCAGCGCGTATTCCTCGCCGCTGTGCGGATGCAGGAACACCGGGAAATCGCGGCCGACCTGTTTGTAGCCCAGGTCCAGCATCTGCTGCGGCGTGGCGCCGACCACGACCCAGTCGCGGTCCCCGGGCGGCTGCTTGAGCAGGCTGTCGCGGACAGCGCCGCCAACCAGATAGACATGCATCGAAAAGCCCCGCGGCACGCGATTGCTGGGTGATGAAACCGGGACGCGTGTGGGACTGCGCCGCGATGGCGGCCAATGGTGCCTGATTCTCGCGGCGTCTGCATCCTCCGGAGCGTGGCGTGTGTGCCGCGCTTGTGCGCTGCTATGCTCGGAGGCGGCGGCGAGCAGGCTACCGAACTGCAAGAGGCGCGACATGAACTACGAAGGCCCAGAGGGCGGCTGTTCACAGCAGCGCCGCCGTCTGCTCAAGTCGATGGCGATCTTGCCGCCAGCATCGGCGTTGGTCAATGCGTTGGCCGGCGAACCTGGCGAGAGCGTCGCGCCGGAAGCGTTGGGTATCCGTGCGCCACGCGTGGAATGGCGTATCGCGCCGCTCGGCATCGATACCTTGCGCCCGCGCTTCGACTGGCAGTTGCAGGGCGTGCAGGACGGCGCGCGACATCTGCGCCAGCAGGCATATCACTTGCGCGTCGCTTCGTCGCTGGAGTCGCTGCGCGCCGGCCGCGCCGATGTGTGGGACAGCGGTCGGGTCCCCGGCGAGCACACCCGCGCCACGCCGTTCCGCGACCTGCCGCTGCGCTCGCAGCAGCGCTACTGGTGGTCGCTGCGGGTCTGGGACCGGCACGGCCGCGCCTCGGCGTGGAGCGAACCGGCGTCGTTCGCCACCGGCATTCTCGCCGCCGCGGACTGGCGCGCGCGCTGGATCGTGCCGGCGCCGGTGGACGGGGCCGAGGCGCTGCCGCTGCTGCGGCGCAGTTTCACCTTGTCAGCCGACAAGCGTGTGCGTCAGGCGTTGCTATCGATCAGTGGACTCGGCCAGTACCTGCTGTCACTCAATGGACAGGCGCTGCACGCCTCGCTGGACCCGGGTTGGACCAATTACCGCAAGACGGTGCTGTACAACACCTACGATCTCGCCCCGCACTTGCTGGCCGGCGCCAACACGTTGGGCGTGATGCTTGGCAATGGCATGTACAACGTGCCGGATCGTCCTGGCCGCTACACCAAGTTCGTTGGCTCGTTTGGCGCACTTACCCTGATCGCGCAGTTGCGTGTGCTGTACGAGGATGGCAGTGAGCAATGGCTGCTCAGCGACGAGGCGTGGCAGTCGCGCCCCGGTCCGGTGACGTTCTCGTCGATCTATGGCGGCGAAGACGTGGACGCGCGCCGCGCGACCGCCGGCTGGGACACGCCGCACAGCGAGCTGCCCGGGTGGACGCCGGTGATCCGTGGCGAGGGGCCGGGAGGCACGTTGCGGGCGCAGGCCACGCCGTCCGTTCTGCCGGTCGAGACGTTCGCGCCGGTGGCCGTGCAGCAACCCCGGCCGGGCGTGTACGTCTATGACTTTGGCAGTAACTTTTCCGGGCGGCCACGGTTGCAGGTGCGTGCCTGGCGCGCCGGGCAGACGATCCGCCTGACCCCGGGCGAGGCGCTGGATGCCGCGGGCCTGGTTAGCCAGCGCAGCTACGGTGCGCGGGCGGATTTTGCCACCTATTTCAGCTACACCGTCGATGGCGCCGGCACGCAGACGTTCCACCCGCGTTTCACCTATCACGGCTTCCGCTATTTGCAGGTGGAAGGGGCGGCGCCGGCCGCGCAGGCGCAGGCCGACATGCCGGCGATCGAGGCGCTGCATGGCGAATTCATGCACGCGGATCTGCCACGCAGCGGCCGCTTCGATTGCAGCGTGCCGTTGCTGGTGGACACCCATCGCATCATCGAACGCGCCTTGCTCAGCAATACGGTCAGCATCTTTACCGACTGCCCGCACCGCGAGAAGCTCGGCTGGCTGGAGCAGACGTACCTCAACGCCGATACCGCGCTGTACAACCTCGACGCGATCACCCTGTACGAGAAAATGGGCCAGGACATCCTGGACAGCCAGCTCGACGATGGCCTGGTGCCGTCGATCGCGCCCGAGTACACCGTCTTCGCCGACCACGGCCGCAATAACGCGTTCCGCGACTCGCCGGAGTGGGGCATCGCGGCGGTGCTCAGCCCCTGGGCCGCTTACCGGCGCTATGGCGATCCGCACATCCTGGAGCAGAACTACGCGGGCATGCGCCGCTATCTGGCGTATTTGCAGCGGCAAGCGCACGACGACATCTTGGACTATGGCCTGGGCGACTGGTATGACATCGGCCCCAAGGGGCCGGGCGAGGCACAGCTGACCAGCAAGGCGGTCACCGCGACCGCCGTCTACTACGAGGCTTTGGATGCGATGGCGCGGATCGCCGCGATCCTGCGCCGTCCGGCCGCAGAGCGCGAGGCTTACCGCCAGCGTGCTGCTGCGGTCAAGCATGCGTACAACGCGCGGTTATTCGATCCTGCACGCAACCGCTACGATCGCGGCAGCCAGACCGCACAGGCGATGCCGCTCGTCGTGGGCCTGGTGCCGTCCGGGCGCGAGGCGGGGGTGCTGGCGAATCTGGTCGCGACGATCCGTGCCGACGGGAATGCGGTCACCGCCGGCGATGTCGGCTTTCACTACGTGGTGCGTGCGTTGACCGAATACCGCCGCGCGGACGTGATGATGGCGATGCTCGCGCTCACCGATCGGCCTAGCTACGGCTATCAGCTCGCGCATGGCATGACCTCGCTGGCCGAAGCCTGGGATGCCAATCCGGCGCAATCGTTGAACCACTTCATGCTCGGCCATGCCGAGGCGTGGCTGTATGGTGGGCTGGGGGGTGTCAGCGTGGACTTCGCACGCGCCGACGGCGGCTTGCCGCTGCGCATCGCGCCGCAGCCGGTCGCCGCGGTCGACCATGCCAGCGTGGCCTACGAGAGTACGCTGGGCCGGGTGGAAAGCGTGTGGCACCAGGACCGGCAGCGGTTGTGGCTGGATGTGGCGATTCCGCCTGGCGCCATCGCACAGGTCATCCTGCCAACCACCGAGGCCGCGGCGATCAGGGAAGGCGGGCGGCCGCTGGCGCATGCCGGCGGTGTGCTGCGGGTCGACGCCTGGCAGGGGCAGGTCGCGTTGACCTTGGGGTCGGGCCGCTATGGCTTGGAGGCGCCGTTGGCACCACGGTGAACGCCGCTGCCCGGGGGGCAGCGTTCACCGTGGCGCCGTGTCGAGCGGGCAGACGAAGCGTTTGCGCGGCGCGTCCAGCTTGCCGAGCATGCGGTCGCTGACCGGCAGCGCGTCGCCGTTGAGGCGCCAGTCGTAGATCACGCTGAAGGCGAGGATGCGCGCGACGTATTCGCGGGTTTCCTTGTAGCTGATGGTCTCGATCCAGAAGTCGGCGTCGTGGCCGGGGCGCTGGGTCTGCCAGCGCGCCGCCGGGCCAGGGCCGGCGTTGTAGGCGGCGATGGTCAGGTACGGCAGGCCGTAGGTGTTCAACAGCTGGCGCAGGTAGGCGGTGCCGATGGCGATGTTGGTGTCCGGGTCGTACAGGCTGGCGGCGCCGCCGTAGCCGGCCAGGCCGAGGTTCCGGGCCACGCTGGCACCGGTGGCCGGCAGTACCTGCATCAGGCCCATCGCATTGGCCGGCGAGCGCGCGTTCGGATTGAAGATGCTCTCGGCGCGAATCTCGGCGGCGACCCAGGCCGGGTCGATCGCGTTCTTGCCCGCTTCGCGGCGGATGCTGGCGTCGTGGTGCAGCGGGAAGCGCAGCGAATACAGGCGCTGCTCGTCGGGCAGCTTGCCCAGCGCGAACACGGCGCGGTCGAACCAGCCGTTGTCGCGCGCCACTTCCACCGCGATGCGCCGCTGGGTGTCGTCGAAGCGGGTCAGCGCGTCGTTCCATTCGGCCACCGCCCACGCTGCGCGGTCGATCTTGAACAGTTCCAGCGCGCGCACCAGCGCCGGATCGCGGGCCACGGCGGCCTGCGCCTGGGCGCTGTCGTTGGGTTCCCACGGGCACAGCGCGTAGGGCTGCTTGAGCCGGTCGGCGGCCATGAAGCCGTGGAAGGTCGCGGACTTGGCCGCCTCGCGGTACAACCGCTGCGCCTCGCCGGCATTGCCGGTCTTCTCCGCCAGCCGCGCCTCGAAATACTGCCAGCGCGAATCGTTGCGCTGCGCCGGCGCCATCTTGCGGATCGCCGCCAGCGCCGCCGGCCAGTCGCCGCGCGCCATCGCCTCGCGCGTGCGCCACTCGTGCAGGCGTTCGTCGTAGGCGGACTCGGGTACCGCATTGAGCCGGCGCGCCGAATCCGGGCCGTACGAAGCCACTGTCCACAACGCGATCTGGTACAGCACTTCGCCGCGCTGCGCCTCGCTCAGCTGCAGCGCCTGGGCGAATTGCGGCAACTGCCGCTCGGCCGCGTCCGGATCGGACTTGGCCAGTTTCTCCAGGCCGTCCACCGCCACCTTGCGGCTGCGTTCGGTCTTCGGCCAGGTCAGCGCGCGCGTATGCACCGCGTCCAGGAACGCCGCGTAGTCGTTGGCCAGGGCCAGTTCGGCGGCGGGCAGGCCGCGCGCGGCGCTGCGCATCACTGCCGGCTGCTGCGCATCCGCCGCCGCTTCCACGCGCGTCCAGCGCAATGCATCGGTCATGCCGCCGCGCGCCTGCAGCACCGCGAACACCGCGTCGCAGGCATCGGGCAGCGACTTGCCGCTGCTGCGCCACAGCGCCTGCGCCTCGTCGACCCATTGCGCGTCGGCGCGGCCGGTGGCCTGGCGCGCGTTGAGCTGGGCGCAGCGCAGGCCGGTGTTGTCGGTGGGCTTCCAGTTGGCCAGCAGCGCCGGCCAATCCTGGCGCCGCGCCAGCGCCGGCAGCCACAGCGTGCGGAAGCTTTCGGCCACCGGCTGCCCGGCGTAGCGCTTGAGGAAATCCTGCGCCTGCGCATCGGAGACGCGGTCGATGTTGCGGCGCAGGTTGGCGTATTCGAGCCAGCCGTACAGCGGGTGCTGTTTGAATGCGGCCGCTTGCGCGGGATCGAACTGGCCGCGCTCGGCGGCGTCGATCGCCGCGCGCAGCGCGGGACGCTGGGCGTCCAGGGTCTGGGCGAGGGCAGGGGCGGGGCCGCACAACGCGGCGGCGAGCAGCAGGAGAGACGTGCGCAATTTCATGCGCGGGACTATACCGAACACCGATGAATCGGCGCGGCAAGGGCGCTGCGGCGACGGCGATGCGAGCGCAGCGGGACAGGGAGATGCAGAGGTTGCGCTGTGGCCCGCCGCAGCCTGCGCAGCGCTGTCGGGCGCGGCGTGGGCGCTGGTTGGAGCAGGCGTCAGTTGCGCTTGGCGTGCCGATGCGTTGGGCTGTCGCCATGCGCTTTGCTTGCCGCACGCTTGGTGCTGCTTCGAGCCGTGTCCGCCCCGTACCGTCGAAGGTCGCGATGCGGTGTCGCGACCGGGCGCACTGTCGGGATGCGCGCGGCCATGTCGCCCGCATGGTCCGCGCCGCGGCTGTGCCAAGAACACCGCGCACGTGGTGCCCGCACCTCGCTGAACCGGCCGGCGCGATCCGCATGCCGCACGCCGTTGGCTTCCGCCATGTCCCGGCACTCGCTCGCCTGGCGCGCGCTGTCCTGCACCGGCCGGAATGCGAGTCCGGATGGACTGCTGCTATGTCTACGAAATCGTCCAGTCGGTCCAGGACTGTCCGAATCGCGGTCCGATTGCTTGCTTAGGGTTTACGTTTTGTTTACAAGGTAGGCCACGCCGTCGCGGTGCAGGGGGTCGCAGCGGCCGACCCACATCCTTTCTGGAGAGAGAGACGGATGAATTGCCTGCACCGCCATCCTTTGGTTTTCGCGGTTTCGTTGTCCTTGCTGGCCGGTTCGCCCGCGCTGGCCATCGCCCAGCAGGCCGCGCCCGCTGCCCCCGAGTCCGCCACCACCCTGGACAGCGTCCAGGTCACCGGCACGCGCATCCGCAAGGCCGAGTTGGAGGGCCAGGTGCCGGTGCAGACGCTGAGCCGCGCCGACATCGAACGCACCGGCCTGACCTCGATCGGCGACGTGCTGCAGGAACTGACCGCCTCCGGCTCGGCGTTGAACACCAAGTTCAACTCCTCCGGCAACTTCGGTTTCCCGCCCGACGGCAGCGGCGTCGGCGCCGGCTCGGCGCAGGTGGACCTGCGCCATCTGGGCGCCAAGCGTGTCCTGGTGTTGGTCGACGGCATGCGCTGGGTCAACGAGTCCTCGGCGTCAGGCGTGGGCGCGGCCACCGACCTCAACACCATTCCGCTGGCCATCGTCGAGCGCATCGAGGTGCTGGAAGATGGCGCCTCGTCGCTGTACGGCTCCGACGCGATCGCCGGCGTGGTCAACATCATCACCCGGCGCAAGTTCGACGGCGGCCAGGTCACGCTGAACTACGGCCAGTTCGACAAGGGCGACGGCGCCAGCAAGGGCGTGGACCTGGCCTGGGGCCACAGCACCGAGCGCACCAGCCTGTTCCTCGGCGCCAGCTACACCAAGCAGGATCCGATCTATGCGCGCGACCGCAAGCAGTCGCTGTATCCGGTGCCCGGCACCGGGCTCAGCTTCGGCAGCTCGGCCACGCCGGACGGCCGTTTCATCTTCGTCGATCCGATCACCGGCGCCGAGCAGGACCTGACCCCGAACAGCGGCGCTGGCGCCCCGACCTACGACGGCAGCGCCGGCTGCACGCGCAGCGACGGCTACCACTGCTTCGGCACCAGCGACCGCTACAACTTCGCCGCTTCCAACCTGTTGCTGACCCCATCCGAGCGCAAGGGCGTGTTCGGCCAGTTCCGCTACTTCTTCAACGACGACGTGCAGTGGTACCTGAAAGTGCTCGGCAACCGCCGCGAGTCGACCAACCAGGCCGGGCCGGAGCCGATCTTCCTCGGCCCCGATGCCGGCACCGGCAATCCGCTGGCCGACAACATCGTCATTTCCGCGGCCAATCCGTACAACCCGTTCGGCTTCGACCTGGATTCGTCCAGCAACCTGATCATGATCGGGCGGCGGCCGGTGGAAGGCGGCGCGCGCGTGTTCGAGCAGCGCGTGGACACCCAGTACGTCGGCACCGGCTTCATCGGCAGTTTCGAGAGCGCCGACCGCACCTGGTTCTGGGACGTCAACGGCGCCTACAGCAAGAACAAGGCCGAGCAGACCAACTACGGCAGCTACAACATCTACAACATCAACCTGGCGCTGGGCGACCCGGCGGCCTGTGCTGCGGTGGCCGGCTGCGTGCCGCTGGACATCTTCGGCGGCGCCGGCAGCATCACCCCGGAGATGCTGCGCTGGATCCAGCCGGTGGTGCGCGATCGCAGCCAGAACGAGCTGACCCAGTTCACCGCCAACCTCAGCAGCGACCTGTTCACCCTGCCGGCCGGCGCGGTGTCCTTCGCCACCGGTGTGGAATACCGCAAGTACGAAGGCTGGTACCAGCCCGATCCGCTGACCGTGATCGGCCACTACAACGGCGTGCCGTCGTTGCCGACCGAGGGCAGCTATAACGTCAAGGAGGCCTACCTCGAACTGAGCGTGCCGATCTTCGCCGACTCGCCGCTGGGCGACAAACTGGACCTGAGCCTGGCCGGACGCTATTCGGACTACTCCACCTTCGGCGGCGAATTCACCCCGAAGTACGGCCTGCGCTGGCAGGTGTCGCCGGACTTCGTGCTGCGTACCAGCTACGCCGAAGGCTTCCGCGCGCCGACCATCGGCGAGCTGTACGGCTCGGCCGCGCGCGCGGACCTGACCCTGTCCGATCCATGCTCGATCGGCTTGGGCGGCACCGCGCCGCGCGGCAGCGCCGCCAACTGCGCCGCGCTCGGCGTGCCGGCCGGCTATCAGCAGGCCAACTCGCAGATCTCGGTGACCACTGGCGGCAACCGCGCGCTGGAGCCGGAGAAGGCGCGCAGCTTCAGTGCCGGCTTCGTGTGGAGCCCGTGGTTCGCCAGCAACGTACCGTGGTCGGACCGCTTCGACGTCGAGGTGACCTTCTACCGCCACGACATCGACGGCGCGATCCAGGCGATCAACGCGCAGACCCAGCTCGACCTGTGCGTGGACACGCTGGACGCGACCTATTGCGACGGCATCACCCGCGCCTCCACCGGCGGCATCAACGGCTTCAACAACCGCCTGACCAACCTCGGCTCGATCAAGACCGATGGCTGGGACGTGGACCTGTTCTGGACCTCGCCGGAAACCGCGGCCGGGCGGCTCAAGATCGGCTGGCAGAACACCTTCGTCACCCGCTACGTCGCCACCGGCGCCGCCGGCCAGGTGCAGCCGCAGGAACCGGGTGTGGAAGTGGTGGACAGCTCGATCCCGGAGTGGACCAGCAATCTGACCCTGGACTGGTCGTTGAACCGCTGGAATGCCTCGTGGACGGTGCGGCACATTTCCGAACTGACCGAGCAGTGCGGCGACGCGGTGGCGTTTCCGGTGTGCAGCAACCAGGCCGCCGGCACCAACACGCTGGACGCGATCACCTACCACGACGTGCAACTGGGCTACCGCTTCGACTGGATGAAAGGCCTGACCGTCAGCGGCGGCGTCAACAACGTCTTCGACAAGGATCCGCCGATCTGCCTGTCGTGCTCGCTCAACGGCTACGACGCGTCGACCTACGACATCCCGGGTGGTCGTTATCTGTATGTGCGTGCGGATCTGAAGTTCTAGGCGCTTTCGCTTCGCCTGAAGCCGAATGTGGGAGCGACTCTGGGTAGCCTAGGCCATCCAAAGTCGCTCCCACAATTCCTTGCGAGCCACCGCATTTCTGTAGGAGCGGCTTCAGCCGCGACCAGGCATTACCGGTAATGCCCGGTCGCGGCTGAAGCCGCTCCTACAGGGAACTCGGCGGCAGCGGCACAGCGAATGCAATGCCGCATAAGAAACCCAGCAGCTGGCTAGCGCAGCATCCCCTGCGGCACTTCGATCTCGGTCGCCACCGCCAGGTGGTCGGAGAACGCGGCCGGCAGCGCGCGCTGTTCGTTGCAGCGCAGGCCGTCGCTGACCAGGATGTGGTCGATCGCGCGTTGCGGGCGCCAGCTGGGGAAGGTTGGGACCACGCAGCCCGGCGGTTGCAGCCGGGTGCGCTTGTACAGGGCCTGCATCTCGGGCCGGTCGGCGACGCAGTTGAAGTCGCCCATCAGCACCGCGTTGGGATGGTCGGACAGCAGTTCGGCGATGAACGCCAACTGCGAGGCGCGCGAGTTGGCGCCCAGCGACAGATGCGCCACCGCGATCGCCAATCCTTCCGCACCGTCGCCGAACTTGGCGAGCAGCACGCCGCGCCCGCCGAGCCGGCCGGGCAGGGGATGGTCCTGCACTTCGACCGGCTCCAGCCGGCTGAGCAGGCCATTGGCGCTGGAGGCCACGCCGCCCATGCGCCGGTTCGGCTGGTGGCTCCAGTAGTTGAAGCCGGCGCGCTCGGCCAGATAGTGGGTCTGGTTGGTGAAGCCCGAGCGCAGGCTGCCCGGATCGCTTTCCTGCAGGCCGACGATGTCGTGCTCGCGGGCCAGCTGCGCGATCGCATCCAGGCTGCTGCGCTTGCTTCCCGCCGGCAGCGCATGCGACCAGCTGCGGGTCACGTAATCGCTGTAGCGGCGCGTGCTGGAGCCGGCCTGGATATTGGCGGTGAGCACGCGCAGCGTGCGGGTGGCGGGGGCAGTCACGGCAGAGCGGCCTGGTGGGAGCGGGAGCTTACTTGGCCAGCGCCGCACGCTCGCGCGCGATCAGGTGATCGGCGATGCGCAGCTTGTCCGGGTAGCTGTTGCCCTTGACCAGGTACTTGCCGTTGACGATCAGCGACGGCGTGCCGTTGACGCCGCCGCGGGTGATGAACTGCTTGGCGCGGTTGGTCTTGCTGCTGACCGCGAAGCTGCCCATGGTGTCGGCGAACTGCTTGGGATCCACGCCGTACTTGGCGTAGAAGCCGGCGATGTCCTGCACCGAATCGCGGCCGCGCTCGCCCTTGAGGGTCTGGTCGACGTGGATCGCCTTGTACAGTGCCTCATGGGTCTTTTCCTGCACGCCCAGCGCCTCGGCGGCATAGAACGCGCGCGCGTAATCGTCCCACGTGCCGCCGAACATCGCCGGCACGTAAACGAAATGCACATCCGACGGCAGGCCGGCCTTCCACGGGCCGATCAGCGGCTGGAAGCCTGCACAGGCCGGGCACACGTAGCCGAACACTTCGGTCACTTCGATCTTGCCATTGGTCGGCTGGAACGGTTGGCCGCCCGGAATCTCGACATAGTCGGTGCCGGCGACCGGCTCGGCCCCGCTCGGCGTACGCGCCGCGACCGGCGCGGCAGGCGCATCGGCGGCAGGCGGCGCAGCGGCATCGGTAGCCGGGGTGGCGGCGGTGTCGGCCGGCGCTGCGTCGCTGGCGGGCGCCGCCGGCGCTGCGGCAGGCGCGTCGGCAGCCGGGGCGACGGTGTCGGCAGAGCCGTCCTGGGCCTTGCATGCGACCAGGATCGGCAGCAGGGCCATCAGGGTCAGGGCGAAGCGGGTCTTCATCGGCGACATCTCCAGCAGGATGGGGGGCAGAACGCCGGCCGCGCCGAAACGCGCGGCAGGCAACCCCGGCATGATGCCATGGCGTGGATGAAGCGCCGTGTTGCGGGTTCGCGCGGGATTACTTGCCCGCGCGCTCGCGGGCGACCAGCGCATCGGCGATGCGCAGCATGTCCTGGAAATTCTTGCCCTTGACCAGGTACTTGCCGTTGACCACCAGCGCCGGGGTACCGGGGATATCGCTGCGCGCGGCGAAGTCGCGCGCGGCCTTGACCTGCGCGGCCACCTGCGGGCTGCTGTAGGCGGCGACGAAGTCCTGCGGCTTGACCCCGTACGCGGCATAGAACGCGGCCAGCTCTTCCGGCGCCACGTTCTGGACCGGCACGCTGTGCTTGTCGTGGATCGCCTCGAACAGGTCGTGGTGGCTGCGGGTCTGCACGCCCAGCTTCTGCGCGGCATAGAAGGCGCTGGCGAAGCTGTCCCAGAAACCGCCGAACGCGGCCGGCACCAGGGTCACCCGCACGTCCTTGCCCTGCTTGCGCGTCCATTCTTCCAGGATCGGCTCGAAGTGCGCGCAGTGCGGGCAGGTGTAGCCGAACACCTCCACCACTTCGATCTTGCCGGCCAGCGGCGCGAACGGCTGCGGCTTGGCGATCAGCGCGTAGTCCTCGCCTTCGACCAGGGCGGCGGTCTTGGGCTGCGCGCAGGCGCTCAGCGGCAACAGGGTGAGCAGGCACAGCAGCAGGCGGGGCAGACGGTTCATGCGATCTCCATGGCAAAAAACGAACGCCGGTCGTGACGACCGGCGCGAGGGGGAAGCGGTCCGGCGCCGCGACGGCGGCGCACACTCAGGATTGTTGCGCAGGCGCCGCCTGTTGCGGTGCGGCCGCTGCCGGTGCGGCCTGCGCCGCGGCCGCGTCGTCGGCACGGTCGTGCAGACCCTGCAGGTAACTGCCCAGCGCCTTCATCTCCTGCTCGGTCAAGGGCTTGGCCACCTGCGCCATGATCTTGAACAGCGCCGGATCGCGTTCCTGGGTGGTACCGGACTGGTACTCCTGCAGGCGCCGCGCCACGTAGTCGGCGTGCTGGCCGCCCAGGTGCGGATACGCCGGGCCGGGATTGCCGGCGCCGGTGGGGCCGTGGCAGGCCATGCACGCCGGAATCCCGCGCGTCGGATCGCCGCCGCGGTACAGCTGCTGCCCAACCTCGTAGAACTTCATGCCGGCGTACGGGCCTTCGCTGACCACCGCGTCGTCGGCGATGCCGGCACCGGCCTTCTGCGTGGCGAAGTAGGCGCCGATGTCGCGCATGTCCTGCGCGCTCAGCGGCTGCACGAACGGCAGCATCGCCGCCACCGCCCCGGAGGTGCGCTCGCCGTGCGCGATCAAGGCCATCTGCCGCGCGCTGTAGCGTTCGCTCTGGCCGGCGATGCGCGGATACATCGCCAGCGCCGGGTTGCCGTCGGCGCCATGGCAGGCGGCGCAGGCCGCGGCCTTGGCCTGGCCTGCCTTGGGATCGCCCCAGGCGACTTTGCCGACGTCGCCTTCCAGCGGCGCGGTGCGCACCGGTGCGTTGTCCGGAATGGGAACCACCGAGGTCTGCGCGAACGCGACCGCGGCGGCGATGGAAATTGCTAGACCGGCAAAGGCAAGAACGCGAGCGTGGCGCATTAGCTGAAGCTCCGTGTGACCCGACCCGCGGCTGCCAGGTCGGCCACCGCACTCGCGCGATTATCCCTGTGCGGCGCCCTGCCGGTCAACGAACCCCGCCCGGAGCGGCGGACGTGCGATCCTAGCGCCATGTCGCTCCTCATCGAACGTGCCCAATACCTGCTTTCCGCCCACAATCCCCGGCAGCTGCCGGAGGACGGGGGCTGGGAGGTGGCCTTCGCCGGCCGCTCCAACGCCGGCAAATCCAGCGCGCTGAACGCGCTCACCCGGCAGAACGCGCTGGCCCGCGTGTCCAAGACCCCCGGCCGCACCCAGCAGCTGGTGTTCTTCCAGATCCAGCCCGAGCGCTATCTGGTGGACCTGCCCGGCTACGGCTACGCCAAGGTGCCGCTGGAACTGCAGGCGCACTGGCAGTCGTTCATCGACAAGTATTTCCGCACCCGCGATGCCCTGCGCGGCCTGGTGGTGGTGATGGACATCCGCCACCCGCTGAAGGACTACGACCGGCAGATGCTCGGTTACGCAGTGCAGCGCGGGCTGCCGGCGCACGCGCTGCTGACCAAGGCCGACAAGCTCGGCCGCGGCCAGCAGGCGCAGGCGCTGCAGCAGGTGCGCAAGGACCTGTCCAGCTCCTTCGGCGACACGGTCAGCGTGCAGCTGTTTTCCGGCGAGACCCGCCAGGGCGTGGACGAGGCGCGTGCCATCGTCGGTGGCTGGCTGGGGCTGGACACGGAGCCGACCGCCGCGGAGTGAGCGCGGCGGTGCCGGACCTCCGGTGTCTTTTGCGTTGCGATCGATCGCGAGTAGCGGACGTGGCGTGCTGTCTGCTTTGGCTGCATTGCATGCGTGATGCCGGACGCCCGCAGGGGCGGATGAGGGTACGGGCGCAGCCTCGTGCCCCCAAACTCCGCGAGTCGCTTCGCGCCGGACCCTCACCCCAACCCCTCTCCCGGCGGGAGAGGGGCTAGCGCGCCGTTCCTTCTCCCATCGGGAGAAGGTGCCCCGCAGGGGCGGATGAGGGTACGGGCGCAGCCTCGTGCACCCAACTCTGCGAGTCGCTTTCGCGCCGTACCCTCCCCCCAACCCCTCTCTCCCACGGGACTTCCTTCGGTCGCCGACGGGAGAGGGGCTCAGGCGCACCGCCCGCTGTTCTTCCTTCTCCCGCCGGGAGCACGTGGCCCTCAATGCGTAGCCGGCAACGGCGCGAACTCGGCAGGGACCCAGGCGAACGCGTCGTTATCGCGGCGCACATGGCCCAGGCCCGGGAACGGCAGGTGCGCGCCGGCCACCCACCAGCCGCCGTCGGCGGCCTGGGCCATCGTCCGCTTGCGCGCGGCGATCGCCGCCGTGCGGTCGCTGTCGGCCTCGTACGACGCCTGCGGCTGCGCGAACTGCACTGCGTGGTAGTGCACCAGATCGCCCCACACCAGCAACTGCTGGCCATTGCCGCCGTCGAAGCGGTAGGACACGTGGCCGGGCGTATGCCCATGCGTATCCAGCGCCACCGCGCCGCCCGGCAACGCATCGCCGGGGTGGAAGCGGCGCAGCCGGTCCTTGGCCTGGTACGGCGCCGCCGCCGCGCGCGCCAGCGGGAACGCGAATTTCAGCATCTGCGGTGCGCTCGCTTCGCTGGCCGGATCCAGCCAGTACGCGGCATCGGCCGCGCTCAGCCACACCGTGGCGTTGGGGTAGGCCGCCTGTCCCTGCGCATCGAGCAGGCCGCACATGTGGTCCGGATGGGCGTGGGTCAGCAGCACGTCGTCCACCTGCGCCGGCGCGTAGCCGGCCGCGCGCAGGTTCGCCAGCACCTGGCCCAGGCCGGGGCCGAAGCAGGCGGCGGTGCCGGTATCGACCAGGGTCAGGTGCGTGCCGTCCTGGATCAGGTAGGCGTTGACCGCGGTCTGCAGGCCCTTCTCGGTTTCCGGCACGTAGCGGTGGTCGAGCAGGCGCGCGATCGCGTTGCTGTCCAGATTGGACAACTGCGCGCGCGGCAGCGGCACCGTGCCGTCGAACAGCGCGGTGACGCGCAGTTTGCCGATCGCCTGGCGGTACACGCCGGGGACTTGCTGGGCGGGCGCGGCCGGCGCGGCGGCATGGGCGGCCGGCGGCAGCGGCAAGGCGATCACGGCGGCCAGCGCCAGCAAGGCCAGCGGGCGCGATAGGGAAACAGGCATCGAGAGTTCCAGCGGAAGCGGCATTCGCCGCGGTGCCTGCATGCTGCGCGGACGGCGCTGCGCGATTCGCTCATTCGGCTGCGCGCGGCGCTCGCTGGGTTGCGAACGGGTTCTAGTTGCCGATGCTCGCCGGATCCAGGCCGTAGCGCTGCTGGAAGCGCTGGCTGAAGCTGCGCGTGGAACGATAGCCGGCGCGCGCGGCCACCGTCTTCAGCGGCCAGCGGGTGGTGTAGAGCAGTTCCATCGCATGCGCCAGGCGCGCGTCGGTGATCAGTTCGCGCAACGACGTGCGCTCGCCGGCCAGGTGCCGGCGCAAGGTCGCGCCGCTCAGGCCGAGGCTGTCTTCCACATCGCGCGATCGCCACGCGCGCTGCGGCTGGGCCGCGATCAAGTCGCGCACCTGCGCGGCGATGCTCGGGGCCGGCGGCAACAGCAAACCGCCGTGGCCGCGGCGGCAGAACGCAACCACCAGCGACGCCAGCGCCAGCCTGGCTTCGGTGTAGTGGCCGTCCTGCAGCGCCTGCCGCCACTGCAGCAGCGTGCTGCCGAACTCGACCGTGCGCAGCCGCGCCAGTTCCTCGCCGGCTGCCGGCAACGGTTCGTTCCACAGCGTGCGTGCGGCCGTCAGCGCTTCTTCGCACAACGGGATCACCGCACTCAGATAGACGCCGCTGTGCGGGTCGGGGATATTCACTACGTCGATGCGGCAGCGCCGGGTGATCAGGAACAGATCGCCCGGCGCGAATTCCAGCGTCTGCGTTGCCGTGTGCACCTGCTTGCGGCCTTGCAGTAGGATCGCCAGCTGCGGCCGCGGAATGTCGACCGAGCTTGCACCGTGTTCGCGGCGCGCGGTGATGCAGGCGTAGCCTTCGGCGCGTTCGCACTCCGCCAGCGTCGCCAGTTGCGCGAGCAGCAGGAATTCGGGGTCTTGGGTGTCGGCCATTGGTGACGATGCTACCGCAGTGCACAGCGCGGCATGTGCGGCGTCGGCGCGTGAAGCGGTACGCAGCCGGCGCATTTTCGATCAGAAGCGGGCTTGGTCGAAGGCGATTCCAGGCGCGATGGTCGTGTCACTCTGGCAAGCGTCGCCATCGATGGATCGAGACCACCGGGCCCGCTGCAGTGCCAGACTAAGGAAACGTCCTGGTGCAGGCTGCGCAGCGTCGGATCATCAGACCTGCACGCCGAACAACCGGCCGACCGCGCCGGTGGCGAGCATCGCCGCCGCACCCCAGAACACCACGCGCACCGCGCCGCGCAGCCCGGAGGCGCCGCCGGCGCGTGCCGCCAAGGCGCCGGTCAGCGACAGCCCGAGCAGCGTCGCCGCGACGGTCACCCCCACCTGGCGCCCGGCCGGCGCCAGCAGCGCCGCCAGGATCGGCAGTGCCGCGCCGCAGCAGAACGCGGCCGCCGACGCCAGCGCGGCCTGCAGCGGGCGCGCGCGCAGGGTCTCGGTGATGCCGAGTTCGTCGCGCGCATGCGCGCCCAGCGCATCGTGCGCGGTCAACTGCTCGGCGACCTGGCGCGCCAGCGCCGCGTCTAGCCCGCGCTGGCGGTAGATCCCGGCCAGTTCTTCCAACTCGCTGTGCGGATCCTCGCGCAGTTCGCGGCGCTCGATCGCCAGGTCGGCGCGCTCGGTGTCCACCTGCGACTGCACCGAGACGTATTCGCCGGCGGCCATCGACATCGCGCCGGCGACCAGGCCGGCGATGCCGGTCGCCAGCACCGCCGGCGCGGGTGCGCCGCTGCTGGCCACACCGACCACCAGCCCGGCCACCGACAGGATGCCGTCGTTGGCGCCGAGCACCGCGGCGCGTAGCCAGCCGGCGCGATCGGCGCGATGCAGTTCGGAATGGGTGGGGCGCATGGGACGCCTGCAAGGCGGGGAACAGGCCTGCAGCCTAGCCGAGCGCGCTGCGGCTGGCGGTGCTGCGTCTCACTCTCGCCGGCGCCGACCGGACGGATCCGTGGAATGCTGCAGCACCGCCGGTAGCGATGTGGGCTTGGCGCCGGTCACGTTATAGTGCGGGCCTTGCGAGGCGGGCGTTCCATCCCCACATCGCCTCATCTTCCGTGCGAGCCTGCCCTTGTCGAGCCCAAGCCACGTTGCCGAAACGCCGATCACCGACCGCAACGAACTGGTCGAGGTGTTGGCCTCCGGAGAAAAGCCCGAAGCGCAGTGGCGCATCGGCACCGAACACGAGAAGTTCGGCTTTCGCCTGGACGACCTGCGCCCGCCGACCTTCGAAGGCGAGCGTGGCATCGAGGCCCTGCTCACCGGCCTGACCCGCTTCGGCTGGGAGCCGGTGCGCGAAGGCGGGCACACCATCGCGCTGCTGCGCGACGGCGCCTCGGTGACCCTGGAACCGGCCGGGCAGCTGGAGCTGTCGGGCGCGCCGCTGGAAACCATCCACGACACCTGCGTGGAAGTGGGCAGTCACCTCAACGAGGTCAAGCAGGTCGCCGACGAGTTGCGCCTGGGCTTCCTCGGCATGGGCTTCCAGCCGAAGTGGCGCCGCGACGAAATGCCGTGGATGCCTAAGGGCCGCTACCAGATCATGAAGAACTACATGCCCAAGGTCGGTTCGCTCGGCCTGGACATGATGACCCGTACCTGCACGGTACAGGTCAACCTGGACTACGCCAGCGAAGCGGACATGATCAAGAAGTTCCGCGTGTCGCTGGCGCTGCAGCCGATCGCCACCGCGCTGTTCGCCGACTCGCCGTTCACCGAGGGCAAGCCCAACGGCTACCTCAGCTACCGCTCGCACATCTGGACCGACACCGACGCCGACCGCACCGGCATGCTCGACTTCGTGTTCGAAGACGGGTTCGGCTACGAGCGCTACGTGGACTACCTGCTCGACGTGCCGATGTACTTCTCCTACCGCGACGGCACCTACGTTGACGCCAGCGGGCAGAGCTTCCGCGACTTCATGCAGGGCAAGCTGCCGGCGTTGCCGGGCGCGCTGCCGACGCTGCGCGACTGGTCCGATCACATGACCACCGCGTTCCCGGAAGTGCGGCTCAAGAAATACCTGGAAATGCGCGGCGCCGACGCCGGCCCGTGGGGCCGCCTGTGCGCGCTGTCGGCGTACTGGGTCGGCCTGCTCTACGACGATGCCGCACTGGACGCGGCCTGGGACCTGGTCAAGGATTTCAGCTTGGTCGAACGCCACGCGCTGCGCGATGGCGTGCCGAAGCAGGCGCTGAAACTGCCGTTCCGCAACGGCACCGTGCAGGACCTCGCCGCCGAGTCGGTGAAGATCGCCCTGAACGGCCTGCGCCGCCGCGCCCGTTTGAACGGCGACGGCCAGGACGAATCGCGCTTCCTGGAGCCGCTGGTGGAGATCCTGCACGCCGGCGAGACCGCGGCCGAGCGCAAGCTGGCGCTGTATCACGGGGCGTGGCAGGGCGATGTGGATCCGGTGTTCCGCGAGTTCGCTTATTGATTGGCGCTCTGGCTGGGTTCAAGGCTTCAAACAAGCCGGGTCTTGCCAGTTGACGGTAGGGACGTAGATTGCAAAGGGACATCATTGCGATCGACGATCAGGTGCTGCTTGTGCCGAGTTTGTCGCGATTGTCGGTTTCTGGCCCGATATGCTGGGGCCACCGCGGTGCGCGGCATGCATCCTTACTAGGCTCAGCTAGAGCTTTTCAGCGAAATAGCGCAGCCAGTGAGACCTGAGGCAGGCGATGCCACACCTCGTTGGCTTGCCCATCACGCGGCAGGCGCCGCCGGGTCATGCTGTGCCGTGCCCCTGCAACAAATGCAGTTCTTGCCTGGTTCGATGCGCTTCCACCAGTGCGCCGGAGCTCTCCCTGCGACTTGCCACGTTCGCAATTGTGTAGCCGCCGACGCAATGTTCAAGATGCTCTGATGGCGTTGAATTAAGCCGATTCGTGAAGCGCCTCGATTCGAATTGATCATTCGACATTTACCGGGCGGGGGCAAAGGTCTGCGGCAGGAAAATGCAAGGGTTTGGGTCGTTGTGGAACAGCTTTGTAGCGGCAAGGCCGCCAGCGATCCCAAAAGCAATCATGATCAGTACGGCATTCTGACGACGCGATCCAGGGGCCGCCTGGCGACGCGATCCAGTGGCCGCGGACGCGGATGCAGACGCGTCTTTGCGTTGCGCCGTCCTGGTGAGCATGTCGAGCTCCTGTGCGGCACTGTCCCAATCATCGCGATGAACCAAAACTTGATGCAATTCATCAACGTCATTTATCTGTACGCGGTACAGGTGCTTTCTTGTTTCGTAGTTGATTCGAGATTCGGTGAGCATCCAAGTGAGCGAATCGAAAAGGGTCTTGTCCGTGCCCGAGTAGAGGATTTCCATGAAGTGAAACGCCCGGATTGGGCCGCGCAGTGGAGCGGTGGCGGCTTGAGTGAATAGTGAGGCAATGAGTCGCGCGGCCGATTGACGTTGCAGCCATGCGTCTTCGCACTGCGAGTGTGCCACAGCTCGCCGGACGCTGGCGCAAGCCTAGGACATGCAGGCATTGTCCGCGCCGAACAGTCCACACTTCATCCCCCACTCTCTGCAGTCGGGACGCATCTTGCAATCAATGCCCAGGTGTCCCAGCATGAAGTCTGACACTCCATTCGAGCCGAAGTCGCTTCGCGACCGGATGAAGTCGGACGCGTCGGCGGTTCTCATGCTTTCCGCAGGTCTGCGACAAACGCGCTGCGCATCATGGAGTCGAAAGTCGCCGCCCAGATGCGCCGATAGACATTCTGGCCGAGGTTGCTTCGCGGCATGGCTTAACTCATGGTCTTGGGTCCAACATGAAGCTTCTCAGCAATTTGTTTGCCAAAAGCGCAGCGGGACCGCGCCGCGAGTTCCCTGAGGACATGGTCCGTGAAGCAAAAGCCAATCCGGGCGGATGGGTGTACGAGATTTCAAGTCGGTACGACCCGAATGGCGCAGTTCCGCCTCACGCAATCAAGGGCGCCTGGCGCGTGGATGACCGTGGCGAGATCGTTCCTGGGAGCTACACACCCAATCCCAACTTCCGGTCGGAGTCGTAGTGTTTCCAGCCACGCTCACGTGCATCGCGCGGTTCGGTGTGGCGTCCAACACGTCATTCAAGCCGAAGCTGAGTCGCGGCTCGGCCTAATTCAGGCGGGCGCAATGGAAAAGCTCCGAAGGCTTGCGGCAGCTCTTGCCCTGTTGGTGGGAACCATCGCGGCGTTGCTTGGGGCTTTTCAGGTCTTTCGCGTTCTAACGGCCATGGCCGATCCGCCTGAGGGCGTGTTTGAGCCGTTAGTACCACTGAGCGTAGGCGTTGTAGTGTTGTTGGTGGGTGTCTGCCTGGTCGGGGCCGGACGTGCGTTGCGACACTGATTGGTTAGCCTCTCCTGGCCTGGAGCCCTACAATCCATCGAGGAGGGTTCATATGAGTCTCAAGCGTCTCGTTCCAATGCAGCCCGTTGCAAGCATGCCGGCGAGCGTCGAGTTCTACGAGAAGCTCGGCTTCTCGGTTGAGAGCCGGAATGACGACTGGGGCTGGGCGATGCTTCGCTGTGGCGAATGCCGGCTCATGGTCGATCAATCCATCAATCTTCATCCAGACATTCCCAGGATTTCTGTCATCTATCTCTATGCGGAGAACTTGCAGGATTTCCACAGGCGTGCGTGCAAGAACGGCCTGGACGTCCCTGATGCAGACAAGACGTTCTACGACATGAGCGAGTTTCGGATTGAAGATCCGGACGGCAATCGCCTCTGGATTGGACAAGCCAAGTGACCCCGGACAATCCGTTCAAGCCGAGGCTGCTTACGGCGCGGTCCAACTCGGGTATTAAGCTTGGGCGCTGAGGATATCAAGGATTCTATGGAATCATGACGATCAATGACTTTCTGATAATGGACGCATACGGCATCGTGATTTCTGCTGATTACGATGGCGACCATCTAGCCTTTTGTTGCATGCAATGTGGTTACCCGATAGTGGCTGTGGCGCTGGATAACCAGCGGGGAAGTGATGAAGACCATCCCGCTAGCTGCAGGGGTTGCGATACTCAGTATTTCTTGGATGTTCGGCCACACGCGAAAAAGCTCTACATCCATCAAGTAGACGCAGAAGGCTGGTGATTCATTCCGCAGGTCAAGCGCTCTTGGCACGAGTTGCAGGCGCGGCGCGCTCAAGGGCGCGAATTCGTGAGCGCATCCGAATCCGATCAGAGAATGATCGTGAGAAGCCTTCTCCTGAGCGAACTGGGCAAGCCGCCTTTGTGCGGTCCGTCGGGAGACTGCCCCAAAGAGCCGATCTTCTTCGACCGTCTTTCTGCGACGCTCCGCTCGCCAGACTACCAAGGGCCGGAAGCCAAATACACGTTCTTTACGATCAGGCCCGAGGGCTCGTTGGTCAATGATGGTGATGATTCTTGGCCTGTCCCGTTAAAGGCGTTGCTCGACAATCTGTCGCAGCGCCAGACATACAACGCCGACCCGATACTGTCTGGCGTGACCTATGTCGACCGAACCGAGGACCTGCCTGTGCTGGGAGAACCAGGCAGCTGCGATAAGCTCGTCAGCCCTAGGCTAGTGAGAATCAGCAGGGCGGCGATCCAGAATTCGGAGGGACTTGCGCTCGTGTTGGTCGCGACGACATTCTGCGACGGAAGTGGAGTTCCGCGCGTGGCTAGCCTTCGCCGCAACGGCTTCGGTTGGGGAGTGTTGAAGGGCTATTAGACGGGCCGGCGACCACTCGATCGCAGGAGTTGCAGGACGATGCCGCGGCGGCCTTGAGCGCGCAGCGCTGGACGGGCGGGCCTGCAATGTCCGCAGCCAGCATCCGGCAACTCACCGATCACATCGGGGATTCCGCTCTTTCCAGGTTCGCGTCGATCGTGGATACTCGGCACAAACCACCCAGGCGATCTAGCCGTGGTTAGGCGACATGGAGGGTGCCATCGTGGGAACCGTGAGGACATGTTTCGCGGCCTTGTTTCTGATGGTTGCCTGCGCATCGATTGCGTGCGCGGCGCCTGTCGCAAGCGACAGGCCGGCAGAAGTGGTGCCGGTCCCTGAAGGTGGGTTTTCCTGGCAAGGGCAGGTCTATACCGTCCTCGAGTTGGGAAAAGCACTCCGATTGGCTAAGCCGTCGGCGAGCATCACTTCCGTGGTGATGCTCGGCGACGACGCCACGGTGCAGAACGTCATTGACATCGCGACGCTGTCGCATGCTGCAAGCCTTCCTGCGTTCTATCGGCTCAACGGCAAGCTTCACCGCATCGAGGTGAGCGAGTGATACCTCGCCATTCGTCGAGCCGATGCCGCCTTGCGGCGCCGGTTGATGCGCGTGTCGGCCTTCGGAGCATGAAAGTCAGTGATGGCTCATCCGCCTGCTGCCGTGTTGCACCTTCATGGCGAATGATTTGCCGCTGTCGAGGTGGGTTCGCGGGCAGTGGAGTTGCGGCGGCTGGCCTGCCACCTTGCAAATCGGCTTGGTCCGTAAGGCCACTACGTAAGCGGCCTGTCACGCGCTAGCATGCCAAACGGTACATTAAAACGAACCCGCTTTTTTGCGGCGCGGTTTAGTTCGGCGCCAGGTGTCATGCCAAAATTTCGTGCAATTGTCGGTGCCAGCATCTGCATCGTATTCGTCATCGCTGCGTGCAAGCCGCAGCAAGAGGAATCGATCCCTGCTCCACGAGCGTCCACTTCCGACGATTCGGCTGCCCGTGCGCCGGCTCGGCCGAGCTTGCCTGCGGATGTCCGTACCATCATTGCGGCCAGCCGAGAAAGAATGTCCTTGGGAGAGATCTACGATCCCAAGTACTACACCATTGCCTATCCGGGGGGAGATGTCGCCAACGACCGTGGCGTCTGCACCGATGTCGTCATTCGCGCCTACAGGCACCTCGGGATCGATTTTCAGCAGTTGATCCATGAGGACATGCGTCGGAATTTTTCGGCGTATCCGCATCTTTGGGCAAGCCAATCGACCGACAGGAACATCGATCATCGGCGGGTGCCAAATATCGAGCGGTTCCTGGCCCGCGAGGGCGCATCGCTGCCGATCAGCGATCGTGCGGTGGACTATCGCCCCGGCGACTTGGTGACGTGGCGGCTGGCTGGCGGATTGCCCCACATCGGAATCGTCTCGGATCGCCATGCGCCAAGCAGCGACCGTCTCCTGATACTCCACAATATTGGCGCCGGCACTGCTGAAGACGACATTCTCTTCGCGTATAAAATTGTGGGCCATTTTCGCTACTTTCCCGATGACGCCTAACAATTCATTCAAGCCGATGCCGTTTTGCGGCGCGGCCTGATTCAGGCGTTGGACCCGCTATGAAACCACTCGTCATCCCACCCGCAGCACAGTGAGATGAAAAGGCCATCCAGATGCTCAGCGCCTGGATGGCCGAGAAAGGGCCGCACTGCACTATCAAGATTGGCTTGTGGCAGGACAGCGGCCGCAATGAGGCCCCCGCATGGGGCATCTTTCTTGGGGGTGCAATTCGGCACATCACCAACGCACTTCAAGAGCAGTACGATCAAGCTGCTCCTGACTTCAGTGCGGCCATTCTCGAGTCGCTCCACGGCGAGCGTGGTGACCCAACTTCAGGCATCCAGGGGGCTTCAGCCATGGGCTCGGGTAATAGGTCCAACAATCCGTTCAAGTCGAACCCGCTTTACGGGCCGGCTTGATTCTGTATTAGGCGTCATAGGGTCATATAGGGAACTGAATGTCACGAACACACCGAATTCTGCTCGGGGCTGGTTTGGTTCCCCTTCCCTGGTTTCTGTTCTGGACCACCCTTGGCGCCTTCTTCGCGCCTGACTACAGTTCCTTCGCGCAACACGCTAGCGAAATGTTGCAGATTCCCACTCTGTCGAGTGCTTGCGTCAGAATCGCGGCTATCGGTTCCGGCGTAGCATTTATATGCTTCGCCGTTGCGTTGTGGCGAGAATCGGGTCGTGCACTCGCTCTCGGAGCCATCTGCTGGTTGGTCTTTGGACTATCGATGATCACAAACGGGCTTTGGCCCTTGGGCCATTCGATGCACGGCTTTTACTCGATCGGTCTCTTAACTATCATTGCTCCGGCCATGTCGCACATCGAAACAAGAGCCTGGTCCAACCACAGGAGGGCGTATGCGATCACTGCGCTCACCAGTTTCGCCGGGATGCTTTATTTATGGCTGAATCTTGTCGGTGCAGATCCGGCCGATTTCAGGGGCCTCACCCAACGGGTGTTCTCTTCCATCAACTCGCTTTGGCCTTTCCTGGTTGCGTTGTTCCTGCTTCGCAACGCAGCCCCAAGGCCGGTCCGCGACGTGACGCCGAACTAGGCGTTCAACACGGCCGTCGAGGGTCTCTGCGATAACCGCAGCTTCTCGCGTTGGCCCTGCTTGCAGGAGTTGCCGCGGAGCTGGGTCGACTTGCGCATCGGTGGTGCCATCGCTGTGTGGCACTCCATGGCGCGTAAATGAGCACCGCTCTCAGCCCGCCGCCACCTGGCACGGCAGCTCCACACACACACGCAACCCGCCTTCGGGGCGGTTGGTCAGGGTGATCTCGCCGCCGTGGGCGAGCACGATGCTGTGCGCCACCGACAGACCCAGGCCGATGCCGCCGGTGTCGCGGTTGCGCGAGTTCTCGCCGCGGAAGAACGGCAGGAACAGTTGCTCGTGCTGGGCGGGGTCGATGCCGGGGCCGTCGTCGTCGATCCACAGCACGCAGTCGGCGCCGTCCCGGTGCAGTTCCAGGCGCGCGCGCTTGCCGTACTTCAGTGCGTTCTCAAGCAGGTTCATCACCATCCGCCGCAGCGACAACGGATCGCCATCGAGGGTGATGGCCTGGCCGACGACGAAGCTCGCCTCGGCACCGGTGTCGCTGGCGTCGTCGACCACGCTCTCCACCAATAGGCGGAAATCCAGCGGTGCGCGGGTGCCGCGGCGGCTGTCGTTATGGATGAAGTCCAGCGCGGCGGAGATCATCGCCTTCATCTCGT